>ENA-OWNT01000435-OWNT01000435.1-seawater-metagenome-genome-assembly--contig:-NODE-435-length-100163-cov-25.680335_pt1 | contig 100163 bp, 83 predicted proteins | sample MGYA00238136_ERZ651165 | MGnify/ENA primary metagenome ERZ651165 (study PRJEB26861, sample SAMN08777766) | seawater metagenome | isolation source: coastal seawater | place: USA: Florida | collected...
CCAAGAACAGTTCGAGTTCGTCGCCAAGGGCGTCCAAGTCTTCAGGTGTCATGCACATTGAAGATCAGGAATCGTCGGAAAACACAAGTGACTATGCAGTCCTAGAGCGCATCCCAAAACCCAAAGGGCGCGCTCGACGACGAATGCAATGCATTCGTCGCAACTCGACTCGCGAAGCGAGCTTCGAGACCAGCAGTGCTCGGCGAGATTCACCGTTCGTCGACGAGCGGTCCGTTTCGGCGCAAGCGCCGAGGGGGAAGGAGCAAGTGTCTGTCTCTGCCAGCGCTTGCAGAAGGAGGCCTGCTCAGACCAGCGGTCGGTCCCATGGCAAAGGTTCTCTGCCACAGCTGCCGGTGGGTGTGGCGCAGCGGCGGCGGATGACAACGCAACCGCCACAGATGGTCGTCGTCGGGCAACGGTTGCCAATCCACCGCAGCACACAACTGATGAAACTGAACCTCGTCGAGGGCGGCAACAGCAGAAGGGTCGGCCACATCCCATGCGCACTGCCAACGTCGACCGAGACGGGTGCAGTGGGCACCGCTGGCCGACATCAACACCTGGTACAGCGCGTCGTCGTCGTCGGGCAGCTCCATCGTCACCCGCGCGCACCACATCCGAGGCGAGAGGGGGAGCCCTTGCGCCATGCGCCGTCGTCCGATGTGACACCGCTGCCCTGGGTCGCGTTGGCCTGACAACAGGCTGATGCGTTCGCGCTGGCCGCGCAGCATCAACACATTGCCGTCGTCGTCTTCGAGGCGAAGGTGCAGCAGCACATCAAAGCACCACCGGCTCCAATTCCCCTGTACACGAAGGCGGCGATGCCCCTCGTCGAGCACCACCCGCACGTCGACGCGCACACGTTCGACGTCCCCGTAGCGCCAGTTGCGGTCGTAGGTGTCACCACAGTGCACCACCATCTCCGGTGCAAACAACCGCCGCAGCGGGTGGTCTGCGTCGTAGGTCGGGGCAAACCGCTGCAGTGCGTCGGCCGACAGCCCGTCGACGTCGGCCCACCAGACATCGGGCAGCGGCTCTTCTTGCCACCAGCCCCGCACCGTTGCCGACGGCGTCAAATCGTGGGGAAAGTCGTCGCCGTCCGGGACGAGCTCCACCGACCGCTGCCACGGCTGCTCGTCGGCCAGAGCCGGCGCTGCGCACAGCAGAAGCAAACACAAACCCAGTGTTGAGGGAGGGGCCATGCGACCTCGACCACATGGGTTGTCGTTCGGTTCCGTCGTCGTCAGTGCATCGAGGCAGAACGGCCTGCTGCCTTCGTCGGCAACGTGGGCAACTTCAGCGTGAACAAGGCGCCACCGTCGGCGAGGTTCTCGCCCGACAGAGTCCCGCCACACCGCTCCACCAAGCTGCGCGCCATCGACAACGACAACCCCATGGCCTCTTCGACGCTCTTGGTGGTGAAGAACGGCTCGAACAGGTGCTCCATCACCGCCGGCGTCAACCCAACCCCCGCATCGCGCACGCGCAACACCCAGGTTTCGCCTTCGAGGCTCGCCGACACGTGCACCTCGGTGTGCGTCGACTCTTCTTGGGCTTCGATGGCGTTTTGCACGAGCGCGCACAACAGTTGTTCGAGTTCGTCGGCCGGCAAGCTCACCACCGCATCGACGACGTCGCCCACCACCACCGTCGCCGTCGGATGGCGCTGCTTCAGCTCTGCCATGGCGTCGCGCACCACCGCCGCGGTGTCGGTCTCCACACCGGTGGGCAAAGGCGGAACCGCCATCTGCAGCAGGTCTTTCACCGTCAGCGCCGTCTCCCGCGCTGCCGACAAAATGTCTTGCGCCATCTCGGTGTCGTCGTCGTCGAGGTGGTCAGACGACAACAGCAATGAGGCGTTGCCCTCCACCACCAACAAGGCGTTGTTGACGTTGTGCGCGACGTTGCCCGCCAGGCTGCGCAGCGCCTCCTGGCGACGGGCGCGGTCGACTTCACGTTGTGCTTTCAACCAACGGGCGCGTGCTTCTTCTTCTCGATGCAGGGCAGACAGAGCCCCCTCCATGGTCTGCAGCAGATGGTCTGCAAACACGTGGGTCAGACCGGCGAGAGCGCCGCCCAACACCAGCGATGCAAAGGCGCCCCGCAGCCAGGCCTCTTTCACGAAGCGTCCGTCGTCGAGGCTGGCGCCCGCGATGTTGAAGCCCGCCGCCGCCAGCACCACCACCACGGCCACCCAGGCCTTGGGTTGGCGGTACATGGCGGCCAACATCAAGGCCAACGCCGTCATCAAGCCTTGGCCGGGGGTGGGGCCGAAGGTCAACACGCCCATGCCGCCGAAGAAGGTGGCCCACAACGCGAGCAAGCTGCCCGACCACCGCAGCACGGGATCTTTTGGCTCGCGACAGGCCCAGAACGCGAAGGCCCCGAGCACAACGCCGACCACGAGCCCGGCCAAAAACAGCGTCTTCACCCAGGCGAACGGCGTCTCACCGCCGCGATCGAGGCCCAGCACCCCAAACGCCGTCAGCGTCAACATCAACGCCGGGCCCACCACCTCCAACACCCGCTGCCGCAGATGCAGCAACGGGGACTGTGGATCTGGATGCGCTGCAGACATGCCCTCGAGCGTATCACGCTGGAATACCAGCGCGAAGAAGCTGCGCGCGTGTCCCTTCTGTGGCAGGGCGTCGCAGACGAAGCACGTCAAGTCGACGTCAAACGTACAGTTCGGCAGCCTCATGTGAGTCGGGGGTGGCCATCACCGCAGCCAGACACGCGATCCCACCGCATGCGGCGTCAGTCGAAGTGCAGTGCCTCTTGGCCCCAGCACTGGGCGCTTCCTTGGGCATGCACCGCACAAGACAAAGACGGAATCGACATCACCCGCTGTTGGGGGTTGTGCGGCAGCTGCACCACCGCTTCGTCGACGAGGTCGATGATTTCGCCGGTCTCCCGCTCCAGCCCATAGCCGGTGATGGTGCTGTCGACGCCACTGCCCGCGTGCACCGCGATGTCGATGAAGTCTTCGTCGTAGCCCAGCGGATTGCTGTGGTGCTGGCACGCCAGCTTGCCCAACGAGTCGAGCCAACAGCATTTGTCGTCGTCGAGCACCATCGGCTCAAAGGCGTCGCCTGCGGAGTACACCTCCGTCCAGCTGCCGTCGGCGAAGCGATGCACACGCCCTTCGGACACCCCACAGATGATGCTGCCCTCGACCTCCAACTCGGTGAACATGACGGGAACATCGGCGAAGGTGATCTTCGCGCCCCCCTGCACCGCGTGCAGGCCGGTGGCGTCTTGCACCAACACCCGGTCGGGCGCTTGGCCGTCGATGGCGATGGCCGCGATGCGCCCGTCGAACAACATCTGCTCGTCGTGGCGGCCGAAGCAGCCGAAGTCAAACCCGCCCAAGGTGCCGCAGGCCATCTCTTCGCCCACGTCGAGAATGTCGAAGGGCCCCTCGTGGGTGAACGCCGGCGCCTGGGTGACCCCATCGCGGGGCATGCACTGCAGGTCGTCGGCGGTGGTGCGCAGGCACACCTGCTCCGAGTTGGCGTGGATGTCTTTGACGGCGTGCGGCCGCAAGCGCACGCTCGCCATGAACCCGTCGCCCCCGAAACAACGCCGGCTGCCATCGCTGGCGTAGGCGCAGGTCACACGCCGGCCCGACGCCAATGCGTTGAACCGCCCCTGAGGCGCGCCGCTGATGTCGCCCCAGCACACCACCCGGCCTTCCATGTCGAGGGCGCAGAAGTGGCTGCGTCCGCCGCTGATGGCGGTGAACTGCCCGACCGGTGGTTGGCTGGTGCCTTCGTCTTCAATGCCCCAACACTGCACTTCGTCGTCGAGGGTGAGGCCACAAGATGTGTTCTCCGACAACGCCAACGACGTGAAATGCTGGTTCTCGGGTGCCGCGCTTTGGCCCCAACGGTTCTGCCCCCAGCACACCGCGATCCCCTCTGGCAGCAGACCACAGGTGTGCTCGGCGCCCGCCGCGATGGACACGAACGCCAACGGCGGCGCATTGCCTTGGCCCACGGCGCTGTCGCCCCAGCATTCGGCAGAACCATTGCCACGCAGTGCGCACACATGGCGCTCGCCTGCCGCGACCTGCACAAAGATGCCCGTGGGCTCGGTGAGCTGGTTGAAGCTGTCGTCGCCCCAGCACTGCACCCGGCCCGAGCGGTTGAGACCGCAGCCGAACTGAGGGCCCATGGCCATGGCGCCGTACAACCCCTCTGGGGCGGCTGCCCGGCCGTTCACGTTGCTGCCAAAACAGCGGATGTGGTCTTCAGGGTCGATCCAGCAGCTGACTTTGTCGCCCTGGCCGACGCGGTGGCCTGAGCCAGGGGGCACCAAGATGGGAGGCACGCCGCCGTCCATGGGAGGCGGCATGTCGGGCTCCCCGGCGTCGACGGGCTCGCCACCGGCGTCCACCGGCGTCATGCCCGCATCGTCGCCTTCAGGCTCTGGCGTTTCGTCGGGCTCGGGCTCGGGTTCGTCGTCGGCGCACATGCAGCTGCCATAGGTGCCGTCGTCGAGACACTCCTGCACGCCGTCGCCATCCAGGCAGGCGCACCGCTGGGTCTCGCCCGGCACACAGCTGTTCACGGGCGTGGTCGGACACCCCGCCAACACCAACAGCAATGCCCCACTGGCGATCCAAAGCGAAACGGTGGGGGCCGTAAAATCATCGGAGACACGCATGAAGACCTCGACTCGTCCCCAAACCCAATGATGGGGACGCTTGCGAACGCGTCATTGCACACTCACATCCGCAAGTGGCGTGGAATCTACGTGCGTTGGCACCCCACGCACAACGACGACGGGGGCTCTGCCCCGCCAAAGCCGCGAATGCATCTCAAGATGCCCCCAGCGGTGTCGATGTACCCTGCATGGGTGCATCAATGGCCATACAAGGCGCTCCGTTCGCACAAGGTCCTGATTTTTCGGTCGAACGACACCGAGACGTCGTCGTCTGCCGGGTGTGGCTGCGGCCCGAGATCTCCGACGCTGACGCCATGCGCATGCTCGCCGACAAGGCCGCCACCTTGGCCGACCTGTCCAACGGCGACGGCTGCAAAACCGCCCTCATTCTCGACTTGCGGGCGGCATCGTCGCTGGCAGGCGCCTTCCCCAAACGGCGGTTGCGCGGCCTGCTCAAAGAGTGGAACTCCATCGAGAGCATCATCTCCATCATCGTGGGCGACGAGGTCGCCCGCCTGAAGGCCGAAGAGATGTGCGCGTCGATCACCGAAATCCGTGTGGTCACCGACCTCGAAGACGCCCTCGCCTGGGCGCAACTCGGCCACCACCTCGGCGACGACAGCGGCGTGGGCCTCGGCGCTCCGTAGCCAGAACCGACGCGCTTACTTGGGTTCTTTGGGCGGGTTCACCCGTCGCTTGGGCCCACCGATGCGAATCGGCTGCCGCACCACCAGAGATCGCGCCAGACGAAAGCCCAACCCCCGCCACCTGCTGGAAGGCGGATGGGGCGTGCGCACCGTCGACCGCAACGACACCGGCGACGACGCGGCGTAGAAATCTCCACGCACGTACCGCAGCCCGGGGTCTTCATCGGTGTCGTCGGTGCCATCGGCGACCCACTCGGCGATGTTGCCGCACAAGTCGGTGACGCCCCATGTGTTGTTGCCCGCAGGGAGGCTGTTCACCGCCTGTGGCGCCTCGGAGGCATGCACACAGGCATCGGCGTCAAAGACGTCGCCCCACGGAAAGCACGTCTGCGCGGCGCCATTGCGTGCGGCGTACTCCCACTCCCCGTCGGTGGGCAGACGGGCCTTGGCGAAGGAGGCAAAGGCCAACGCTTCGTAGTGGCTGACGCCCGACACCGGATGCATTTCTTGGCCCCCGGGAGGCTTGCCGTCGACCCACGTCAGCGGCCCGGGTTTGCCGGTGGTGTCGACAAACGTTCGAACGCGTTCGAGGCTCTCGTCGTCTTTCAGCAAGCGCTTCCAATGTTGGGTCGTGGCGTACCCCTTGGCGTCGACAAAGGCGGCGAACTCTTGGTTGGTCACCGGCGACACCTGCAGCTGAAACGAGGCCAGCGACACCTGCGGACGCCGCACCTCACCGACAAACGAGAACTGCGGGTGGGCGTCCGACCAGGCGGCCACGTCGTCATCGCTGAGCCCAAGCTGCATCGCCCCGGCCGGAATCGTCTGAAACTGAATCATGCGCGACGCGTCCTACGGCGAGATGATGGTGCCCGTCAGATACTTCTTGGCGTCGTCGAGACTCATGCTTTCCATGCCCGTCATGGCGTTCTCAATGCGCCGTGGGGGGTCTTTCATCAGGGTGCCGTTGTCGACGTGTTGGCGCCCCCACGGATTGCGGAAATACACCCGGCCGTCCTCGATTTTTTCGAAGGCCACAGCGTGTCCCCCCTCGCCCCGCCATTTGAAGTCGAGGAGCGTGGTGTCCGTGGCATTTTGCAGACTCTCGAACGTGTCGCCCTCTTTGAACGACGTCACCCAACGCGCAGCGTCGGATCCATCCGCGAACCAGCTGGTGTTCTTCTTCTCGTCCCACACGCTCTGCGTGTCGGCCTTGCCAAACAACGCGGCCATGCCCCGGCCTTCTTCTGCATTGGTCAGCCCGCCTTTGCCATCCGAGTTCTTGTCGGTGGCGTTGTCGTAGGTCTGCTGCTCCCCGTTCGAGTACTCCATCATGGAGCCCTGAAAAAGACGGCCCGTGTGGCTGCGATTGGTGGCCGAGTCGGGCCCATACAAACCGTTGTCACGAGGGATGACCGTGCCGTTGGTCGTCTTGTAGGTGCCTTCTTTCGACGCCAGGCCCGCCATGGCCCGGCCGTACTCGGCAGGCGACTTCTTCGCCAGCAGGTACTGCATCGACGTGACCGTGCAGGTGCCTTTGCTGTCTTGGCTGATGCGGCCTGGGTTTCCTGCCTCCACCAGCGTCGACTTCATGAGGTCGGCTGTCGACACCCCTGACTTGGCAAACTGCGGGTGAACATCGCCCGACGACATTTTGTGCAAGTTGTCGATGAGGGTGGAGCCGTCTTGGGTCTTGTCTTGAAAGATCGACTTGCCGTTCAGCTGCCGTTCGCCGGCCTTGAGAAACGCCAACCGCCCCGAAAAATCCATGGCGCCAAACACGTCGATGGCCTTGCCCTTTTGGGCATCTGGCATGGCTTGAAAGCTCGGCGACGTCAGCAGTTTGCCGACGAGGGCGCCTTTTCGGGGCGTGGTCATGCCCAGGTCGCTGAGCTGTTGTTGCCGCGCCGGCGACAGCTGCTGGTACGACGGAAGCTCCTGCAGCTTCGGCCCAGACTTGCCCATGCTCCCCAACATGCCGCCCATGCCGCCCATGCCGCCCATGCCCCCGCGGGGACGCTTGTCGATGGTGTCGCCAGGTGGCGTGGAGGGCGTTTTCTTCTCGGGGACGCGGGTGTCGGGTTTGACGTCCGTGCCTTTGGGCCCGCTTGGCGCTGCCGGCAGGTGAAGGCTCATGCCCGACAAGATGAAGTCTGGGTTCTTGATCATGGGGTTGGCGTCAAGAATGGACTGCAGGGACACCCCTTCGCGCTGCGCGATCTCGCTCAGCGTGTCGCCCGACTTCACGGTGTAGGTGCGGCCACCTTCTTTTTGCTGCGCATCTGCAGAACGGTTGGGGATGCTCCGAGGGGTGGAAAGTCCGGTTTTCATCTCGTCTCCAGGGCGCCAGCGGCCGGTCACGGCGCCGTGTCACTGTCCGATACGTTCGTTCACTGCGAAAGGGTCACATTCGCCGTCCCTTGATTTCGCCCAAGTCGCGAAAGGCGCCGGATGGCGGAGGCGACTCCATCGTCGTCTTCACGACGTCGACCTCTCCGCCGTCTTATTTAGAACAGATGTTCGATAAAAACAAGGAACGAAAAAAGCGCCCACCGCTGAGAAGCAGGGGCGCGTTTGTCGTCGACGGAGGCCGATTACTTCGTTTCGGCGTCGGCTTTCGCTTTGTCGGCGGCTTCACCAGCGGCGTCGAGCGATTTCTTGACGTCGTCACGCGTCTTCTCTGCTGACGCTTTGGCGTCGGCGGTGGCCGCCGTGGTGGCCTTGCTGGCCCCGCTGTGGCCGGGCTTGTTCAACGCCATGAAGCCGGCGGTGGCGCCCAGCAGGGGGAACACGAAGAACAGAATCTTCGCCATGCCAGGCATGCGCTTGAAGCCGACAATGGCGGCACCCGCGACGAGCCAGATGACCACCTTGACGAGCACCCAAGGCTCGCCTGCGGAGTAGCCCATGCGCGCCAGCATGCCGAAGCCACCGACGAGAACGAGAATGAGGCCGACGCCGTGGGCGATGACGCCGAGCACCCAGGCGGGCTTCTTCTCTTCGTCGTTGGGGGCACCGAGGAGCGAAGCGACGGCCATGCCGCCAGCGCCCACCATGAGCAAGAAGAAACCGAGGAAGTGCATGACGCGGTAGAGTTCGTAGGGCACAGCGAATCTCCAATCAGAGGGTCGACAACAAAAGGGCACATCGTCGTCGACGAGGGGAAGAAGTGGGCATAAGGCCTAGAGCTTGAAGTCTTTCAGCAGGTCGCCGAGGGAGCCGAGGCCACCTCCGCCGCCTTTGCTTTGGCTCTGGGTGTATTGCTCGATTTGGGCACGCTCGTCGGCTTGCTCCAACGCGGTTTTCGACACGCGGATGCGGCCGCGGTCGTCGACGTCGATGACCAACACGTCGAGTTCGGTGCCGAGCGGGAAGGTGCGACGCAAGTCGGTGCCGCGGGGCGTGCCCGTCTCTTGGGCGGGCAGCAGAGCGTTTTGCCCCGACTCCAGCGCCAAGAACACGCCGTATTTTTCGATGCGGTCGACGGTGCCTTTGACGCGAGCGCCACGGGCGATGCCGGCTGCGCCTGCGTCGTTCTTGCCGGCGGAACGGGCCCCAAGGTCACCCGCGTCGCCTTTGCCGCGCGAGCCGCGCAAGCTGAGGCTGACGCGCTTGTCGTCGAAGTTCACGTCGAGGATGGTCACGGTGACGGCTTCGTCTTCGCTGATGACTTCACTCGGATGCTGAATGCGCTCGTGGCTGATCTCCGAGATGTGCACCAAGCCTTCGACGCCGACAAACAGCTCGACAAAGGCGCCAAAGTCTTTGAGGCGGGTGACCTTGCCCTCGAGGGAGGCGCCCACTTGCAGCTGGCCTTTGTGCTCGTCCCAGGGGTCTTGGTCGACGGCCTTTTTGCTGAGGCCGATGCGCCATTCGTCTTGGCCCGTGCGACCGGAGCGCTTGGCGTCGGGCTCGATGCGCAGGATTTCGACGCGCACCTTCTGGCCGTCTTGCACCACTTCGTGCGCGTCTTTGACGTGGCCCCAGCTGAGTTCGCTGATGGGAATCATGCCGTCGACGCCACCGAGGTCGACGAACACGCCGAACTCAGCGATGCGGCTGACGGTGCCCTCGACGACGGCGCCCACTTCGAGGGTCTTCATGGTCTCGGCTTTGGCCTCAGCGCGCTCTTTTTCGAGCAGGGCCCGACGCGAGAGCAGCACGTTCTTGCCGTTCTCTTTCACCTCTTTGACGAGGAAGAACAGGGTCTGGCCGATGAACGTCTTGCTGTCTTCGATGTAGTTGATGTCGGCTTGGCCGATGGGGCAGAAGCCACGTCCGCCGCCGATCTCGACTTCGAGGCCACCCTTGTTGACACCGGTGACCTTGCCCTCGACGGGGATTTGGTTGCGGGCGGCTTCTTCGAGCATGCCCACGTCGACGCCGTGGCGGCCGAGTTTGCGCGACAGCTGCATGCCGTCTTTGTTGCCGACGAGGAAACAGCGCACGGTGTTGCCCACCTCTTGGGTGAAGTTGCCGTCGTTGTCTTGCAACTCAGAGCTGTGCATCCAGGCTTCTTGGCCGACGCCCACCTCGAGAAAGGTGTTCTCGCCGGCAATGCGGATGATCTTCGCCTGCACCTCGTCACCGAGACGCAAGTGGTTCATCTGCACGGGGCCCGCAGCCTCGAGCATGGCGGCAAAGTCGCCCGACATGTCGAAGGTGTTGAGGCTTTCTTTCGACTCCGGCGGCAGCGTGGGCAGCTTGGTCGGGTCTTTGGGCCGGGCGTCGCCTTTCATGGGCGCGTCGTCGACGTAGCGGCCCTTGTCGTCGTTGTTGTCGCGCCCGCGGCCTTTTCCGTCGCGTCCACCACGGCCACGTCCACGGCCTTTGCCACCACGGTCGCCGCCACTCTTTTGCGTGCGGCGGTCGCTCTTGGGGTTGGCCGCGGGCGGCGTGGCCTTCTCGGCCTCTTCGCTCTTGGCGTCGACGGGCGCGTCAGCTTCAGCTGCTTTCGCTTCTGGCTTGTCGGCTTTGGGAGCCTTGTCGTCTTTGCCTTTGCGACGCAGACGGGTCTTGGGCGCCGTCGACAACTTCGACGGATCGATGCGGCGACCGGTGTCGACGGCCCCGTCGTTGGCAGACGTGTCGGCGCCCGCGTCGGCCGTGGCCTCGACAGCGGCGGCGGCTTCAACAGCGGCGTCGGCTTCAACAGCAGCGGGGGTGGTCTCTTCAGCGGCGGGCGCGGTGTCTTCGCTCATGTCGTCTCTCCGTCGGAAGCGGCCAACAGCCGCCGACGCATGCGACGTGCCTCAGAAAAGGCGATGGAGCAACCCGGTTACTGCGCACCGTCGCGCTTGAGCTGGGCCAGAGGCACCGGGATGTTGCGCTTGAAGTCAGGGCCCACAGCACTGAGCACGTAGACGTCGACGGCGCGAGCCGGCAACACAAAGCCGCTGGCCTGTTGCGCGGGGTCGTAAAAGCCTTTGCAGCGGTACGACGGCGGCTGCTTGCTCTTGTCTTTGCGAATGAGCCAGCTCTCCAACACCCGCACCTCGGTGCCCTGTTGGTAAACCACGCCCCCGACGACGAGGTCGCGCTTGAGGGTGCCGGTGACATCGCGCTCCCCCGCCAGCGCCAACAACGTGGCCCCGGTGGGGTCGACGTCGACGGCGAGTGGACGGTTGCACGCCGCCATCACAGACAAGAGGGCCAACAGCGTCGTCGTCAGAACAAACTTGGGCATCATGCGTGCAGTCTACGCGGCTTCTGTGAAGGGCACACAAAAGAAGCAGATGGGCGTCCAAGTTCTCGACGTCAGCGACTTGGCACGGCGCACGCAAAGTCTGGCTGTGTGCCCATGAAAAGGCCGGGATTTGCGTCTTCTGCCCCCAAAAGAAGGCGACGCTTGGGTCTTTTCACACAGGAGATGCCATGAAGCTGCCCGTGGTTCCCGCCCAAGTCGACGCCGACACCCTCGTGCGTCTCGATCGCCCTTGCCCGCGCTACACGAGCTATCCCACCGCCGATCGGTTTCACGACGGCGTGCAGGCCGGCGCCTTCAAAGACGCCCTCACACGCGCCGATGCCTACCCCGATGCGCCGTTGTCGCTCTATGTCCACCTGCCGTTCTGCCCGCAGCTTTGCACCTACTGTGGCTGCACAGTGGTGGTGTCGAACTCGGAGAAGCGTCGACGCAGCTACATCCAGCAGGTGCTGGCCGAGATGGACCTCGCGCTCCCTCACCTCCCCCGTCGACGCAAGGTGGGCCAGATTCACTTGGGCGGCGGCACCCCCAACGCATGCTCCATCGACGAGCTGAGCTTGTTGATGCAGGGCATCGCCTCTCGTTTCGAAGTGCTCCCCGACGCTGAAGTCTCTCTCGAAGCCGACCCCCGACGGGTGGAGCCAGGACAGTTCGACCGCTTGGCGCCGTTGGGCTTCAACCGCGTCTCCTTCGGCGTGCAAGACTTCTCCCTCGACGTGCAGGAGGCCATCGGCCGTCACCAGTCGGTGACCGAGACCATGCTGTCGGTGGAGCAAGCCCGCGCCGCCGGATTCGCCAGCGTCAACCTCGACCTCGTCTATGGCCTGCCCGAGCAAAGCTTTGACGACTTCAAGACCACCATCTTGCACGTGTTGCGCATGAAGCCCGACCGCGTCGCGTTGTTCTCCTTCGCCTACGTGCCCCACGTGCGGCCGCACCAGAAGAAGATCGACAAAGACACCCTCCCCGGTGCGCCCGACAAAGCCGCCCTCTTCTTGTACGCGCGCGAGAAGTTCACCGAGGCGGGCTACATCCCCGTCGGCATGGACCACTTCGCCCTCCCCGACGACAACCTGGGCCAAGCCCAAGTCGAAGGCCACCTGCGTCGCAACTTTCAGGGCTACACCGTGTTGCCCGAGGGCGCGGTGCCCGACACCCGTGACGGCGTGCTTCCTCGTCGACAGCTGGGGGCCAAAGGCAACCTCCTCGCCTTCGGCATGAGCGGCATCAGCGAGATTGGCGGCGGCTACTTTGCCAACCCCCGCCGCATCAACGACTACATCGAGCCGCTCGACCAAGACAAACTCCCCGTGGCCCGCGGCGCAATTCTCGACGACGACGACCTGGTCTGCGCCGCCCTCATCGAAGAACTCATGTGCCGCTTCAAGCTGCGCAACGACTGGGTGAAGGCGGAGCTCGGCAAAGACCTCACCGTCGATTTCGCCGAAGCACAACAGCGCCTCGACGCCCTTGTCGACGAGGGGCTTGTGGAGCGGCAGGGCGACGACCTCGTCGTCACCGACCTCGGACGCTTCTTCGTGCGGCTGGTGGCGGCCTGCTTCGACGAACGCTGGCACGCCGCCCAAGACGACGACGGCCCCCGCTACTCACAGGCGGTATGAGTCAGTCTGAGCCTGGCGCGTCGACGAGGTCGTGAAAGGCGCTGTAGTCCATCAAGAAGCGGCCGTCGTCGAGCTGGTGAATGACGTCGACGAACTGCTTGCCCACCGCCACGTCCGTCGGCTGGTAGATGTGGCGCGCGTAGGTGGTCTGACCGTAGGTGCCGTCGTGGCCGACGAGGGCAGCGATGATGGAGACCAAGAGGGTGTCTTCTTTGTGAAAGTCGATGCCGTGCAGCGGGCTGTCTTCGTCGACGACGTGCATCACCGACCAACTCAGGGTGAACACCGGCGTGCGGTCGCGCACCAGTTTGAGGTCGACCAGCCGCCGCATGTGGTGCCCCTCGGGGGAGATGTCTTCGAGCAGCGCAGTCACCGTCATGTTGGCGTCGACGATTTCGTTGCCGCGGGCGTTGCCCACGCGAAACATGAGGGTGTCTTGGCCGTGACGACGGGTGAGCACGAGGTTGTCAGAGAAGAGCACGCTGCTTTTCGGACGTGACACCTTGGCGAACATGATGCCGGTGGCCATGGCCACGCCGAGCAACCCCACCGCCGCTTCGATGGTGACGACGAGGTCGCCGTAGGCCGTCGCTGGCGACATGGAGCCGTAGCCGATGGTCGACATGGTCTGCACCGAAAAGGCGAAGGCTTCGCTGAAGGTGATGGCCTCGCGTCCGCCGATGGCGCCGGGCTCGAGCAAATACAGGCCGGCAAAGGCCGCGTTGCCGACGAGGTAGAGCACCAAGAACGAGGCAAACAGACGCCACCAGCTGCCCTCCATGAAGAAGAAATAGAGGTCAGAGCGCAGCTCGGCAGGTGCGCCTTTGCGCAGGGTTTTGTCGAGGCGAGAGCGCGTCTTGGGCGCCTGGCCTTGCAGGCGTTTTTGCGCCAGCTCGGCGATGGGCGACGACGTCTTCGTCACATCGTCGTCGCTGGTGGGCGCCGAGAGCATGTCGAACAACACTTGCCCCAAGAGCACCGCGCTGATGACCACGAAGAACCATGCCGCACTGATGTTGCCACCGGCCCCGCCGACCACGAGCACCACCATCCCCGAAAACGCCCGCACATTGACCCGCGCGCGGTCTGACAGTTCAGCTTGGCGACGTTCTGTGACCGAGTCGATGACCGCCACGGCAAAGAGGGCGAGGCTGAGCGACGACGTCAGCATCCAGCGCGCGACGTCGGGGGTGGGCTGGGCGAAATCGACGACGAAAGCGGCGCGTTGTAGGGCGATGCCCGTCGCCGACAACGCGATGGTCAGGGGGAGGTGGCCGTAGAACCAAGCAAACCACGCCACCCGCTGAGGACGCAGCCGGCTGCCGGCGACGTCGTCAAAGTAGATCCACCACAGGCACGTCAGCACCAACAGGCTGAGGCCTGCCTCGACGAGCGACTGCGTGGTGTGCTGTTGCTGGGCCATCAACGTCGCCAACAACTTCACAAACGCCATGCCCAGCACGACGACGATGAGCAGCCCAAACCGACGGGAGAGGTGGGCCATGTCCAACGGATGCCGCTCGCGCAGCGCCCGTGACGACGTCGACAGTGGGCCCGCCAACACCATCACCACCGCCACCACCCACAACACGACGCGCACGGTCGACGAGGTCCAAGTCGACACCTGCCACAACACGGCCGCAGCCAAAAAGCACGTCGCCCAAAATCCAGCGTAGTCGACGGCCAGAGCGTCGGCACCGTCGGCGGCATCGTGCGCATGCTCGTCGTCGATGTCGGATGTCGTCGACGACGGATGCCGCACCAACTGCCAGCGGGTGCGCGCAAAAAGCACGCCCAACAGCGCCCACGCCGCGGCCACAGACGTGGCAAAGCCGGCACTGAGGCCCACGGCGCTGGCGTCGCCTGCAAACACCGCAGCCGAGCCGACGGCGAACAGCAACGCGAACGTCAGGCAGCGGTGAATGAAGTCGTCGACGTCAAATCGGTTTTCAAACGTGGAGAACCCCGTCCACACCAGCCACAGCGGCGTCACCTGCGCCGCAAACGCCCCCAGCGACCACAGCAGATCGGCTCCGGCGTGAACACGCGTCGACAACAAATCGCCCAGCTGCAGCATGGCGGCGACGAAGATGACGTCGAAGAACAGCTCCAGCCACGACACCTTCTTCACCGGCTTCAGCGACGAATGCAGTCGTGGAGTGTGGAACCAACGGTTGCGCATGCAAGACCTCAAAGACGACTTGGTGAACCCTGGCACGTTCAAGCGCATCCGGCGCCTTTTCGCCCGCGCCTTGCACCCAGTCTGACACCACGTCGGCGGACGTGCGATCTGCAGCCCTCGGGCGCAACCCACTGGTGCCCGACAGGAGGAGTGGTACAGCTGCTCGCATGTCCACCATGGTTGAACCCGCCACCAAACGCCCTGTTCTGCTCGTCGTGCTCGTCGTCGGCGCGGCTTTGTTGGGGGGCCTTTTGTTGTGGCCGTCGCCCGTCGATGCCGCCGCCTTTCAGCCCCTGCCGTTGAGCAAACTCGACGACAATGGTGCGCGCGTCGACGACATCCTCGAGCAGGCCACGCTGCTGGAGACGGGCGGAGACGGCCCCGAAAGCGTCGTGCGCCATGAAAATGGCGACATCTACACCGGGCTCGACGACGGGCGCATCGTGCGCTTTGACGCCAAGCAGAAAAAGCACGACGTGGTGAACACCCAGGGGCGACCGTTGGGCCTGGCCTTCGACGCCGAGGGCGCGCTCATCATCTGCGATGCCAAGAAGGGGTTGTTGCGCGTGGTGCTCGACAACAACTTTGTGGGCCACACCATCGATGTCCTCGCCGCCGAACACGACGGCGTGCCCTTCGGATTCACCAACGACCTCGACATCGCCGCCGACGGCCGCATCTTTTTTTCAGACGCCTCCACCAAGTTTGGCATCGAGAACTACATGTTCGACCTGTTCGAGGCACGGCCTCACGGGCGCCTCCTCGTCTACGACCCCGCCACGCAAAAGACGGCCCTGCTCGCCGACAAGCTGTATTTCGCCAACGGCGTCGCCCTCGCCCAAGACGAGTCGTTCGTCGTCGTCAACGAGACCTACCGCTTTCGCATGAAGCGCCACTGGCTCAAAGGCGACAAGGCCGGCACCACCGATGTCTTCGTCGACAATGTGCCGGGCTACGCCGACGGGCTCACCCGCGATGCCCATGGACGGTTTGTCGTCGGCCTGTTCTCGACGCGCAAAGCCATCGCCGACCGCATCGCGCCGCACCCGTTCATCAAAGAGACGGTGGCGAAGCTGCCGAAAGCGCTGTGGCCCAAGCCCAACCGCGTGGGCGCTGTGTGGGTGTTGTCGACGGGGGGCGAGCCCCTTTTCTCGGTGGTCGACGCCGACGGCAGCAAGTTCCATTCGGTGTCGTCGGCACAAATCACAGACGGGCACTTGTTGTTCGGACAGCTGAAAAGCACCTCCATCGGCGTCATGAAGTTGCCAGACACCTTGCGCGACGAGCTCGGGCAATGAGCATCCGTGTCGACCGCTGCTCGTGCTTCAACGTGTCGTTGGTGGAGTTGAAGGCACTCGTCGACCGCTCGCCGGAGGTGAAGAGCTTTGGGTCTCTTCGCAAGGTGGCGCGCGAAGCGGGCATGCCCTTCGGGGAGAACTGCAAGATGTGTCGGCCCTACGTGAAGCGAATGATGCAGACCGGCGAGACGGTGTTCGCCGAGCTGCTCTTTGATTGAGCGTCAGGCGGCTTGCAGCTCGCGGTCGGGCCATCGGCTGTGAAACAGCGACGAGGTCCACGCGACGGTCTCGGGTTCAATGCCGCTGGTGCGCTCGCTGATGCGAACGGTGTCGACCGTCAGCATTCCGGCCGCCCGCTTCAAGGCTCGTTTGACGTGCTCCATGCGCGCGGGTGGCAGATGTGCCCGCTCTTGGAGGCCTCGCAAGAAGCGGTCGGTTTCGCCGGCGCATATTTGGTCGTCGACGACGAACAGCCGCAAAAACTCTGAATGCACGAGGGCAGCCGACGTCAGCGCCTGGGTGCGCAAGCTGGGCGAGTTGAGCCTCGCCGCACGCAGCAACCGGGGCTCGAGCGCATGGGCCCGGCGGCGGTAGGCCTGGCGGTAGAGGTCCATCTTGTTGGAGAAGTGGTCGTAGATGGTGCCGATGCTGCAATTGGCGAATGCGCAGATGTCGCGGATGGTGGCGCCGCGGTATCCCCGTTGGGCAAAGAGGTCGGCGGCAATGTCGAGGATGTGGTTTTTCATCGAAACTCCGTCGAGAGCGTAGGCCCTCACCTTCTATCCGTTGGATGGGAGGGTGACCCTGCATGGTTTTTGCCGCTTTTTTTGGATGTGGCTGTTTTGATAGAGGATTTTTTTTGTGGGTGGGGGCTGGATCTGCCTGACGAACGTTCGTTCGACACTTTTTGAACGCAGATGGCGACTTCAGGTGTCGGTCTGTTTTTGGGTCGGCACGGCCTGACGAACGTTCGTTCGGCACTTTTTGTACGCAGACAGCGACTTCAGGTGTTGGTCTGTTTTTGGGTCGGCACGGCCTGACGAACGTTCGTTCGGCACTTTTTGAACGCAGCCCAAACAAAAAGCACGACGCCGGCGACGTCGTGCTTCAGATGCCGAAAGACGACCCCTACTGAATGAACGACGCCTCTTCCGCCACGCGGAAGCACTCGTTCAACTCCTCAATCGTCAAAATGCCAGCGTCGAGCAACAACGTGCACTCCTTCGCCATCGACGTGTTCAGCAGGTAAGGCCCATCGGTGTTGATGGTGAACGGGATGTTGCGCTCTTTGAACCGCTTCACCACGTAGCCAAACTCGCTGAGGTCTTTCACCGCATGGGTTTGCACGTTCGACGACGGACACAGCTCCATGACCACGCCGGTGTCGTTGAGCATGTCGAGCGCCTCGTCGTTGTAGGCGGCGCGAATGCCGTGCCCGATGCGATGCGGCTTCAAGAAACGCAGTGTTTGAATGACGCCCTCGCCCGAGGTGTGGGACGTCTCGCCGGTGTGCACCGTCGTCTTCAATCCGGCGGCACGGGCTTTGGCGAAGAGCTTTTCGTATTGCTGGGCGTCTTTCAGACGCAGCTCCAAGTTCATGCGCTCAGGGCCGGCGAGGTCGATGCCGCGAACGCCGCGATTTTGGTATTTGATGGCTTTGTCGAGGATGATTTCGTTCTGCTCAAACGTGAACTCACGCGCCAAGCAGAAGATGAGGCAACAACGCACGCCGTATTCGAGCTGGGCCATCTCCATGCCCCGAATCGCGGCGTGAATGATGTGGTCCATGTCGCGCTCACCATCGAGGTTGCGCTTCATGGGGTTGAACCGCAGTTCGATGAGCTCAACACGGGAGGAACGGTACTCCTTGCCGATGATTTCGTAGACACAACGCTCGATGGCGTATGGCGAACTCTGCACCTTTTCAGTGACTTGGTGCATGATTTTCAAGTAGGCCTCGAGGTTCTCAACGCCGTCACGGTCGACGGTGATGAGGTCGACGAACGACCAATAGTCTTTGGTGGGCAGTTTGATGCCTTGTTGATGGGCAATCGACCACAAGATGTGCGGGGCCACGGCGCCCCCCACGTGAATGTGCAGGTCTGCCAGACGGTCGGGAAGGCGACTGTCGAGACCATCGCGAAATGACATGTGATTCTCCTGGTTTTCGTTTTGCTTTGTTTTTCTTTGTCGTTTTTTTGGTTGGGGGCATTCAAACACAATTCAGGCGAATGACAACCTGACGGTGGCGACTCTGCACAGTCTGCACATGCGGGGTGTCTGCAAATGCACCGACGGCGGCATGGTTTGCACGCGCAGGGGAGAATCCGTAGCCTTGCCAGATGACAAGTTTCTACGACGCTGCACCCCAACCAGAGCGCGCCGAACACCTCTTCGACGCCTACCTCGACTTTCTCAGCGCACGAAACGGCGCTGGCACCAGCTTCGACAAGCGCGAACAGCGCATGGCCGATGTCTTCGACAACTCGCCCGTACGTGCCAACATGCACGTCGACAAAGACCGCTTCAACCGCAACTACGGCAGCTTCAAAGAGCGCGACATCTCCATCGAAGAGACGGCGCTGCTGTCGTTCGTGAAGATCAACGCCGGCGAAGCCTACGGCGTCGAGGTCACCACCGCCGCTCGCTCTCACCTGTGGGAGCTGCCTGAGAGCAAATACAAAGTCGAAGAGGTCGTCGGCCAAGAAGAGACCTACCACACCCGCCTGCTCGTCGGCGCCACCCAACATTTCGACGACCTCCAGGTGGGCGACGCCTGGCGCCCGGCTTGGCCCCTGCGCGTGCTCATCGGCGCCATGGTGCGCGTGCCCGAAAGCATGTTTCACCCCATCGTCCTCGGCGCCGAGCTTTCAGGCGTGCACACCTTCAACTGGTTGCTGCACCGCCTGTCGGATCTCTTCCCCGACGACCCCCAAGTGCGGGAGTCGATGGAAGAACGCCTCATCGAAATCCTCATCGACGAGGTGGGGCATGTCGCGTTCAACCGCATCCTCGTCGGCGACAGCGGCCGCAAATGGTCGGCGCGCATCGCGCGCCAAGTCAGCGAAGGGCAGCGGGTGATGAACAAAGAACTCATCGCCCTCGGCTTCAACAGCGACGCCATCAAAGGCGTCGAAACCTTCGACTACGACCAGCTGCCGCAAGAAGTGAAAGACAACAGCTTCTTTTGTTAGTCGTTTTGAAAGGGGCGTAAGCGGGCCAAGCCTTGCTTGGCCTTGGGAGAATCACTTTGTGATTTCTCTCCCCGTTCCGAGAGGTGCCAGCGGCAACTCCAAGGTCTCAGCTTTGCTCAGACCCACCAGCCGGCAAAGCCGGACGTGGGGCGCCACCACGCTTCAGGCAAAGCGCTATTTCTCGATGAGCTTCTTCAGCTTTTTGAGCTGGCTGCCGTCGCTGAGCCACATCAAAAAGTGCAGCAACTTTGGAATGTGGCTGAAGAAGCCCGTCTCGACGTCGCACGTGGCTTCGAGAGTGACCTTGGTTTGGTCTCCTGCGGCCTCGAGCACGTAGATGTAGTCGGCCACAACGCCGTCTTGCTCGGAGCGCAGCACGAGCTTTTCGGCTTTGTCGTAGACCCTGATTTCGGAATTGTAGCCGCCCTGCCCCCGCGCCGTGAACTTCAACAACGTGCCCACTTTGTTGGGCCCGTTGGGGATGAGGGCGTCGATGCCGGCCATCCACTTGGGCGCGAGCATCCAGTTGGTGAGGGTGCGCCACACCACGTCAGGGGTGCGGTCGATGACAACTTCAGATGAAAAAGCGCGAGGCATGCCGCAGCATGCCTCGTTTGCGTTGTGTTGTCGTCGTCTGCTCGGCGTCAGGGCATGACTTCGATGATGTCGACGGTGATTTCGCTGACTTGGTTGGCCTCGACGGTGAACGTCTCGGTGCCGTAGAAGCTCTCGCCGCCGAGGCCGTCGGCCGCCGCTTCGATGCTGTAGCCGCCGGGGACAAAGATGCGAATGAGCTCAGACGTCGGCTGCGAGCACGGCACGGTGAAACTGTACTCTTCGCTGTTGGTGTCGACGCGGGTGATGATGAAGTCGATGTCGTCGAGGCCAAGGTTGGCGCAGGAGTCGTTGATGCTCCAGGCGACGTCGACGTCGCCAAAGCTGGCTTCGACGCGGAACATTTCAACGTCGCCGAGCTCCAGGGGCGACGAGGCCAGCACCACGAGGTCGATTTCGTCGCTGCCGTACAACCGCAGGTCGTCGGCCATGGTGGCGCCCAGCTTGTAGGCGTCGACGGTCAGGGTGTACTCGCCTTCGGGCAAGGTGACGTTGATGCCCCCGGCGCTGCACTCGTAGGTCTGAGAAAACTCCTCGGCGGTGGTGCCGGCTTTGGGGGCGATGCGGACGTCGATCTCGTCGACACCGGCCTTGCTGCAGCTCGATTCGAGTTGGTCAGAGGGGTAGAAAAATGCCCAACTGAAGGTGACGTTGCCGTCTTGGGTGTCGGGCACCACGCGGTCGAGATCGATGTAGCCCATGTCGACGATGACGTTGCTCTCGACGTTGACGCGCTGCGTGCCCTCGTAGAGCAGTTCGTTTTCGAAGCCGAAGGCGCGCAACGTCACGGTGTGTTGCTCGGGCTGAAAGTTGCGAATGGTGAGTCCGCCGCCCGTGCAGGTGTAGGTGTCTGCAAACACCTCGATGCCGCTGGCGTCGTCGACATACACCTCGACGTCGGCCACGCCCGCGTTTTGGCACCGCTCCTCGCCGTCAAACCGCCAGAGAAACTCCAGGTCGCCTGGGTCTTCGGCGCGGGGGGTGACGATGATGCAGCCGGACGCGGTGGCGAGGGCGCAGGCGGTGAGCAAAAGGCGAGGCAGGGTCATGGTCATCGAAATGGCTCCTGGGTCCTGTCGGAGGTTACCTCTCGGACGCTGCAAATGCGCGATCCTTCACCCCCTGCGGGCGGGAGGTGCTCTGAGTCACGAGAGTGGTGAAGCAGGCAATTCAACCATTTGTTTTTATGTGGTTTTTCACCACGGCAAGATGCGCCATTCGACGCCCAAATAGACCTTCACGCTCTCGTCGAGCGTCTGGCGCGGCAAGCCGAAGGCCCGTGCCAGCCGCAGGCGCACCAGCCAGTCGGTGGTGATGTGCGACGAAAAGTCGACGTAGGTGCCCAACACCGGTGACAAGTTGTCGAGTTTGCCCTCACGCAGCAGGTCGTTCAGCAACACGAGGTCGGCCCCCAATTCCATCTGCACGTGTTCGAACAAGATGAGGGCGGTGTCGCCGTGCAGGCGCACCACCCGGTCGGCCAAGAACTCGCCCCAACCCGCCCCCGGCAGGGGCAACACGTAGCGGTTGTCGCCGCCGACGAGAAAGCGATTGCGGTCGTCGAGGTTTTCGCCAGTGCCGACGAAGACTTCAGTGCCGGCGGCGAGGGTGGCGAGGTCGCCAAAGCGAAAGGTGGTGCCGCCTTCGATGAACAACTCAGCACGGCCGCTCCATTCTTGGTCGCTCTGGCGTCCGTCGAAAGCGCCGTCGTCGTCGGGCAGCCCCCAGCTTTGTTGTTGGGGACGCCAAAATGCAGTGACCTGGCCCGATGCCCGCGTGCCGTTGAGCCGGCGAAAACGGCCGACGACTTCGCCTTGGGTGAGGCGAAACCCAAAGGTGGGCTCGACGCTGACGTTCCCCGGCGGCAGCACGAACAGCGGATGCGTGTGGTCGAGGGCGAAGTGAAACCATTGCCTGGTTTCGAGCCGGGCGAACAGATGCACATGCCGCGGCAACCAACGGGGAACCCCCTCGTCAAGCTGTGGCAGCGGGATGGTGCGCGCGAGGAAGATGCCGCCAAGGGCGTATCCCGCTCCAAACCCCAAAGGCCCCTGCTGCACACCGGCTTTGGCGTGGTCCATGAGGAGGTTGGCCGCGAACGCCTGGGCGCGGCCATAGACCTCGACCCAACTGCGTCGGCCGAAGAGGCCGGGATGCGCGTACCCCAGATGCAAGGTGTCTGTGTTGAGGTCGAGCTTGAACTGCCCTGGCCCCGGCACCAGTCCGCGTTCGACGTACAACACCCGACCGAGGCCATGGGGAACGATGGCGGGGCTGGTGAAGGCGCCGTCGGCCAACGAGTGCAACGTCGGCGTCGCCGTTTCAAAGGCCGCTTCGACGACGACGACGCGGTCGGCGTCGCCGACGGATGCGTCCGCCAAGCTGTGAATGCGCGCGTGGGACGTCGTCGACGTCGACAGGCACACGGCAGCGACAAAGGCGGCCCACGACAGAAGACTCAAGCGTTGCATGGCGGCATCCTAGGGCGTCTGCACGGCAGGTGCAGCCGTCGGCGGTGTTTTTTCAGGCCCCGTCGTCTGGTTTGCCGGCGCCTTCGCGGTCTCTGACGTCGTCGACGACGGGGCGGCAGACAAAAACACACTCGACGAGATGTGGGTGCGCAACGTTTGTTCGCCCGGCCACAGCTCCACCAACCAACGCAAGCGTCCTTTGCGGCCGACGGAGATTTCATGCGTGCCGAACGCCAGTGCACCTCGAGGAGGCCGTTGGGCAGGCGACGCCAGACGCACCACGGGCGGCGCCATGGCCGCTCCGGTGGTGTTGTCGACGTAGACGGTGACCATGGCGAACTCGCATCCGTCAGGGCAGCTGCCCTGCGGCAGACGCAACACGTGCTCGACGTCGGGCTTGGCTTCGATGGCGGCGACCTCCTCGGCGGTGAGTTTGCCCTTGCCGTCAATGGAGATCTCAACAGCGTCGTCGGCAAACCCTTCTTGCGTGGCGTCGACGTCGACGTTGGAGCACGCCGCCGTCAACAGGAGGAGGGTGCACATCGACAAAAGAACTGGGCGCGCAGACATGGCATCTCCGACGTCACAAAGACGAGGTCGAGGAGGGGGATGGCGTCGAGGAGGATGGCGTCGGGGAGGATGGCGTCGGGGGGATGGCCCCGGTGGAGGGTCGCACAAACCGGTACAGCGCTGCCGGCTTGCGGCGGGTGGCGCGGGTTTCGCCTGTGTTCTCGACGAGCCCATCGCGTTCCATGCGTTTGACCCGACGCTGAAAGTTCGCGGGCGACAGCGTCGTCTGCGCCAGGCCTTCCATGACATGGCGCAGTTCGGTGATGGTGAACGGATGCGGCACGAGCGAAAACGCCAGGTCGGACGACGTCAACTGCCGCTGGCAAAACCGCACGGTGACGTCGACGATGTGGTGGTGGTCAAAGGCAAGGTCGACGGTGTGGTCGAGCACGTCGTCGAGGACATGCCACTTTGCGTTGCGGGCATCGGAGCCGGCTTTGACGTAGGGCAGCCACTCCGGGCGCAACAAGGCGGCATAGGCGACGGTGAGCACCCGCATCCGAGGGTCACGTGGTGGTGCGTCAAAGGTGCGCACCTGGCGGAGGTCGGCGAGGTGGGCGTCGAGGCCTGTTTCTTCGGCCAACTCTCGTCGAGCCGCCGCCTTCAACGATGGGTCGGCATGGGCACCCACGCGCACAAACCCGCCCGGCAAGGCCCACTTGCCCTGTTCGGGGTGGACGCCGCGCTCGACGAGCAACACGTGCATCCGCTGTTCTTTGAGGGCCATGACCACGAGGTCGACGGTGACCGCGGGACGAGGGTGGGGGCTGGCCGTCGACGACGCCGACGTTCCTGACGTCGTCACAGAATGCCTTCGTCTTCTTTGATGTTGCCCATGAACCGCTCGCCGATGCGTGCGCCGGCGAACGCCAAGAAGAAGCCGATGCCTCCGCCGATGAGCACCTTGTTGACGCTCAAGTGCAAGAAGGAGTGGGGCAAGAAGATGGAGATGGCCAACGCCAAAAAGACGGAGACGGCGGCGCCGACCGCGGGCTCGTAGATGCGCACGCCTGGGGTGATGACGCCGATGAGGATGCCGCCCAAGAAGTAGCTGCCGAGGTTCAGCAGCACTTCCATCTTCAGGAGCAACATGCGCGAGACGAATTTGCCGAGGAGCACGGGGCCCACGTAGCCACCGATGACGATTTCGATGGTGCAAAACAGCACGATCGACACCACCAGCCAGAACGTCGAAAACGAGCGGTTGTCAGATGTGGGCATGGGCTCCTCTGGTTTGGTGCGTCATCGGCTGCCGATTCTACGTCGACACCGGGGGTGGGTGAAATGTGCGTCCGACACGGCCGCCGTCTTCAAGACACCTCAGCAGGCGGCTCCAACACGTCGGTGAGGGCCTTTTCGTAGACCCACAAGTCGGGTGCATCGAACAGCACAAAGCGCACCTCGTCGAAGGCGTTGGGGAACTCATTGAGGTAGGAGCTCACCGTCGCCAACGCCAAAGGAGCGGCACGTTCGATGGGGTAGCGGTACACGCCCGTGGAAATGGACGGAAACGCCACCGTGCGCAGCCCGTTTTGCCGCGCCAACTCCAAACTGGACACGTAGGCGTTCTGCAGCAAGTCGGCTTCGCCTTGATCTCCTCCGCGCCACCTCGGGCCGACGGTGTGGATGACTTTGTCGGCGGGCAGTTTGCCGGCGGTGGTGATGACGGCCTCGCCGGTTTTGCATCCACCTTGGCGCGCGCGAACGTCTTTGCATTCGTCCAAGATGGCGGGGCCGCCCGCGCGGTGGATGGCCCCATCGACGCCACCTCCGCCCAACAGCGAGGTGTTGGCAGCGTTGACGATGGCCGACGACCGCGTCTTGGTGATGTCGCCTTTTTCGAGGCAGATGTGCGTCTTGAACTCCCGCGGGATGCGTTGGCGGGTGGGTTTGTCGTCGTCGACGGTTGGTTCTGCAGCAGGTTCGGCTTCGACTGGCGCCGCCTGCGGTGTCGGCTGGGGCTCTGGCGTCGCCTTAGCGGCGGGTTTGGCTTGCGCCTCTGTGGGCGTCGACGTGATGGGGGCCAGCGACGCCGATTGCGCCGGTGACGATTGCGCCGGTGACGATTGCGCCGGTGACGGTTGGGCCAAGGCGTCGAAGATGGACATCTGCCCGCCCGACACTGGCTCTTTGGCAGCCTCAGCCGCGGGTTCTGCTGCGACGACGTCGGGCGACAGTGTTGCCGCCTCGTTGTCATCCTCGACCGTCTCAGACTGTTGTGCCTGTGCGTCGTAGCCGTCTTCGGTGTCAGAGACGTCGCCTGCGGCCAACACAGGCTCGACGTCGTCGTCTTCGAAGGCGTTGGCGGCGTCTTCGTCGCCGTCCATCCAAAACGGCAGTTCTTCGTCGAGTTCGTCTTCGTCTTCGTCTTCGTCTTCGTCGACGGCATCGGCAGCAACGTTGTTGGATGCGTCTTCGACGTTGGCGATGGACTCGTCTTCTTCTGCGGCCGCTTCGGCTGCATTGTCGACGACGTCGTTGTCTTTTTTGTCTTCGTTGTCTTCTTTGTCGTCTTCGACTGCGGCGATGGGCGCCGACGCCACCAATGACAGTTGCGGCTCTGGCGCGGGCGCAGCGTCGCCGTCGTCGTCGTCTGTCGATTCGGGCGGCCCTTCCCACAACGCTTCACACCAGCGGCTCTCGAGGTCGGTGAGAGAGAATGACGGCTTAAACGACGGCCACCGCATCTCCAACGCAAGCACGCGGTCGTCGAGCATGGCTCGGGCATGGAGGTCGTCGAGCCAGTCTTCGGGGATGGCCTCTCGCCCGAAGTATGCACCGCACATGGCCCCCACCATGGCGGCGGTGGTGTCGGTGTCGTCGCCCACGGCAATGATGTCTTGCAGGGCGTGCTTGAACTTTTTCGCCCGCAAAAAGAACGCCACCGACGTCGCCACCGACGCCACGCAGAAGCCGACGCCGGCCCGCACGGGCGACGACGTACACGCAGATGCTTCGCGTTCGATGACCTCGAGGAGGTCGGCTTGGGACGCGTTCAGGTGTTGCACGACGACAGCGAGCACGCGCGACATGTCGTGGCTGTCGGCCGTCGTTGAGAACAAGGCGTCGCATTTGTCTTCGCACCGGCGCACGAAGTGCAGCAATGGCTCAAGCGACCACTCCGACAGAGGCGTTGTCGACGTCAATGCCGTTTTCACGCACCACGCCACGGTCGCGGCGGCGGCGATGCCACGGGCGTCTCGGTGGGTGACACGTGCGGTGGCGACGAGCTGGTCGAGCAGCCGTTCTTCGTCGTCGCGGTAAAACAACGCCAACGGGGCCACACGCATGGCGGCGCCGTTGCCCGCCGTCTCTTTGCTGCCAGCGTAGACGTTGTCTTTGGTGAGGGGCGCCCCCTTCTTCAGAGCCATCACCGTCGAGCGAAAGTTGGCGCCGGTGCCACGGTGCAGGCCAAATCGACGAAACCCAGACGGGCCCTCCTCGCGCAACGCGACGAGGTGTTTGGCGAAGGCCAACGTCGGTGCCGACGGCGTCGCCAACACGGCGTCGCACAAGGCGAGTGCCTGTTGGCCGTCGTCGGAGTGCAGCCCAGCCGGGCGCCAGCGGCGAATGCCATCCATCATGCGGTCGACGAGGCCGACCTCGGTGTCGAGGTCTTCACGAGAGAACCCCTCGACGCTGCAGCCGAGGGCGTCGCCCACGAGGAGGCCGTAGAGGCTGCCAGAAATCTTGTCGCGCAACGTGGTCATGAGAACACCTCAAAGGAGCGGGGCCGGAGTCTGCTGGATGGGGTGCTTGTCGACAAGGGACGAAGTCGCCCTGTTTCGGACGCCGGGCAGATTCTTCGTGCGCGCCCCCTATTTCTCGTCGAGGGCGAAGCACGGGCCGTGGTCGTCTTCGCGCAGCAAATCGCGCCCCACCCACGTCCACAAGCATTGGGCGTCGAGCGCGAACCCGCCGTCGTCGTCAGGGTCGGCGCGGCCGTGGGCGAGGGCTTCGACGAACGTCATCCAGGCCTCGATGCGCTCGGGAGCTGCCCGAGGGTCGCCGTGGTCATACAGCGCATACAGTCCGCACGCTTTGCTGCGCCCTTTGACGACGACGCGGGCCACAAAGCGCACCTTGCCGACCATCTCGGCGGCCTCGACGAGGTCTTCGGTGATGAGGATGTCGGTGTCAAAGAAGCGCGTCAGGGCCTCCACCCTCGACGACAAGTTGAGGGGGTCGCCCAAGATGCCGAACTTCTGCACCCCCTGGCTCATGCCCATGTTGCCCATGGCGACGGGCCCGGCAGCGAGACCGATGCCAGCGCCCACCACCTGCTGCACGTCGCGCAGCGTGGCGGCGTCGGTGTCGTCGACGTCGAGGCCGGGGAGACGCTCAAAGAACGCTCGCTGGTCGCGTGCCAGCTCCAAGGCTGCGCGCGTGGCATGCACCTTCTGCACGTGGTCGGCCAGCAGGGTTTGCGATGGCCAATAAAAGCACACCAAGTCGCCGACGTAGTCTTCGAGCCACCCGCCGTGGGCGTCTTGCACCTTCGGCATGGTGGCGTCGAAATACGTGTTGAGAAACGAAATCACCGCCCGGGCCGAGCCCAACTTGCCACAGGCCGTGGTGTAGCCCACGAGGTCGGTCATCAGCACCACGGCGTGTCGGTCTTGTTTTTCAAAGGTGCCGCCCCCGACGTCCGACAGCAACAGTTTGCGCACCGGCGGCGGCAGGTAGCGCGCGGTCAACTCCGACGCCTTCGTCGAAAACGCGAAGTGCAACAAGAAGCTGCCGCCGATGCCGAAGACGGCGCCGAGAAATGGGCCCGCCACCGGCAGGAGCACCACTTCGCCGTTGTGCGCCACGGCCAGGCCCACGCTCACGATGACGACGGGGACAACGACGGGCGCCACCAACGCAAAATGCGGCCTCAGGTACGCGCCGCTCCACACCCCAAAGCCGGCGCCCAACAGCAGCAGCACCAGCGCCAAGACGTCGTGCGGGGTGCGGGGCGCGTCGTCGTGCACCAGCGTCTCGACGGCGTCGGCGATGATGTGGGCCCCCGGCGAGAACCGGCGGTCAGACAAGAACCCCACCGACAACGGCGTGGCGTGCAAATCAGAGAAGAACGACGCCACCTGAATGACGACGACACGCCCCTCGACCAACGGCCGCAGCGGCGCCGCCTGGGCCGCATCGCAGGCCGCCAACGTTGACACCGGCACCAACGGCCGCGATGTCGATGACGTCGTCGTCGGCTGTGAAAACCGAACCCGACTGCACGGGACAACCGTGTCGGCCACCTTGCACGACGACGACGGCGTTTGCAGCGACGCCTTTGACGTCCGCTGCAGCAACGCGTCGACGACGTGGCCGTCAAACCGCGGCACAAAACGCACCACGCCGTCGTCGTGGTCGACGCGAGCGGTGTCGGTGCACACCACCTCCACCTGCGATTGCGCGTCGATGCCCACCAGCTGGGCGAGCGGCGCCTTTTTCACCCGGTGGCCCGACACGCAGGCGTCTTCTTGGCCTTGGCCCAACGGCAGCATCGGTGGTGGCAGGAGGAATTTCGCCGCCGTCGTCGACGACAACGCCATGGGTGGCGCCGCCAAGGCCGGCAAGGGTTCTGCGTCGCATCCGAGCGCCTCTGTGCCGGATTCGGTGTCGGTGTCGTCGTCACCTTCTTCACCTTCTTCGGCGACACACTGCGGACGCAACACCCGCGCCACCGGTGACATCGTCGACGACGAATGGTCAATGCACGTCGCGTAGGGCAACAAGGCATCCGGCTGCGCCAGGATGCTGCCGTCGAGGTACACGCCCTTCGCCCCCAACGCCACCAGCCGTTCGCTGGCGCGGGCGAGCACCGGCAACAACTGAATGCGCGAGACGTCGGTGGGCAGTTTGTCGTCGAGGATGGCCACGGCGGTGTGCGTCCAGGCCTCGCGCGCGCCTTGCACGGCAAAGGCGTCGTGCATGGGACGGTCGAGCGCCTGCCCCCACTGTTGGTGAATCACCGTCGCCAAGGCCGCGCACACCAACACCACGCCGACGAGCACCGCCGGCCGGTCAAACGGCAGGGTGCGCACGAAGATGCGGGTGAGGCGGCGAAGAGGAGACACGCGGGCCACCCTACCTCAACACCGAGGGCGGGCGGGGACGCATGCCGCTCAGTCCAACGGAAGCAACACGGTGAACACGGCGCCTTCGTTGGTGTCGGAGTCGCACCAGATGTCGCCGTCGTGGGCTTCGATGAAGGAGCGCACAATCGACAGCCCCAAGCCGGTGCCGCCGTACTCCCGCGTCGAGGTGTTGTCGACTTGGAAGAACCGCTCAAAGACCTCTTCGGTCTTCTCTTTGGGGATGCCCACGCCGGTGTCTTTGACGCTGATGCGCACAAAGCGCTCTTGCGTCACGCCGAACATGGCGCCGCCGCCGAAGGTGTCGGTGGGGTCTTCTTTTTGATGGCGCCGTTGGCCCGTGAACACGTCGGCCTTCAGCGAGATGGTGCCGCCCTCGGGGGTGAACTTCACGGCGTTGCCGAGGAGGTTCACGGCCACCTGGCCAATCTTCTCTTTGTCGGCGGTGACGGGGGGCAGACCGTCTTGAATCTCGTTCTCGAGCTTGATGTTCTTCTTTTGCGCCTGGGGCACGATGGAGGTGAACGCGTTGCGCAGCACATCCGGCAAGTCGAACGTCGACGGATGCAAGCGCATGGCACCCGACTCGATGCGGCTGAGGTCGAGAATCTGTGAGATGAGCGACAGCAAGCTCTCGCCCTTTTCCATGATGGTGCCGACGTATTCGCGCTGCTCGTCGTTCATGTCGCCGGCCATGCCCTCGAGAAGCATCTCGGAATAGCCGATGACCGACGTCAGCGGGGTGCGCAACTCGTGGCTCACCGTCGCCAAGAAGTTCGACTTCATCTTGTCGAGCTCTTGCAGGCGGTCGTTGGCCTCGCGCAGCACGCGGTTCTTCTCTTGCAGCTCGTGGTAGCTGGCGGTGACCGATTCGATGTGCATCTGCGACGTCAACACCGAGCGGTAGCTGGTGAAGAGGATGACCTCGACGACACGTTGCAGTTGCTGCAGCACCTTCGACACCAAGGTGTCGGGCGCTTCTTTGATTTTCAAGAAGTGCTCGTTGAGCTTCTCGGGGTCGAGCTTGGGCTCGATTTGCATCAGCTGCGGGCTGGGCTCGGTCACCTCTTGCGGCCGGTAGGGGCCGAAGATGAGACGGCCGAGGGTGTCGGCCTCATAGATGATGGGCATGACGACGTAGCGCAGCCCGCTGAAGCAGTTGACGACCTTGGGCACGTCGACGCCGCCGCGCACCTCGAAGGGGTCGTTTTTCAGCCCCGTGACCAGCTGGGTGCTGGCCTGGCGGGTGGCGCCGAACTCGAAGAGGTAGCTGTCAAACGCCGAGGCACCGACACGCACGTCGACGAGCTTTTTGCCTTCGGCGGTGAAGACCTTGATGCCCACGCGGTAGAGGTCGGAGAACGACTTCATCAACTCCCTGAAGGAGTCGAGCTCGACGAGGTCGGCGAGGGAGATCTTCTTTTGCAGAATGCTCTCTTCGCGGGGCGCGGGGTCAGAAGCGGTGGATTCGGTCATGGGGTTGGTCACGGAATCAGACATTGTCGTCGGCCCCCGTGTTGGCGTCGGTCATCTCGCTGCCCATGTCGCCCTGCAGGTTCACACCCGCAGCTTCAAGGTTCATGCGTTGGAAGATGTTGCGGAGAAAGTCTTTTTCGCTGAGCCCGAACTTGCCGGCGAAATCGTGGCGCTTGTTCAGGTTGCGGAAGGTGAGGCGCAGCAGCGCGAAGAACGTCTCGATGACGCCTTCGCCACGGATGGCGACGGCGGTGAACACCGGCTCTTTGCTCGCAGCGCGGATCTGTTCGATTTCTTCGTCGGTGCGGATGTTGGGCAAGTCGCGCTTGTTGAACTGCACCGCGATGGGGATGACGTCGTCGCCCAAAAGACCGTTGTCTTTGAGGTTCTGCATCATCTGGTTCCAGGCGTCGGTGTTGGCCCGCGCTTCGCTGATCTGCGAGTCGGCCACGAAGACCACGCCGTCGGCACCAGAGAGCACGATGCGCCGGGTGGACGCGTGCATCACCTGCCCAGGCACGGTGTAGAGCTTGAGCTTCACTTTGAAGCCCGACCGCGTCTTGAAAAACACCGGCAGCAAGTCGAAGAACAACGTGCGGTCGTCGGCGGTGTCGAGGGTCATCAGCCGGCCACGACTTTGGGGGTCGAGGCATTTGTGGATCATCTGCAAGTTGGTCGTCTTCCCGCTGAGGGCGGGGCCGTAGTAGACGACCTTCAGGGTGATCTCACGCTGGGCGTGGTTGAACTGAACCATAGAAGACCCAAATCTGGGGGCCCGAGTCGCGAAGACCTGGGCCCGAGGGCACCGTCGACCACGCACCATGCGTCGTCGATGATCTGCATCGCCTGTGCCCCAAGAGGGCCACAACCGATGTGTCGCCCGACTGTGGCCGTTTCACCTGCCAAAGAGCAAGCCGACCGGGCGAATGCGCAACCTTGCGTCAGAACAACAGATGTCACTCCGGCACGTGTGCGACTGTGTGAGCCTTTCTCGTCGGCGCAGAGACCGCAAAAAAATGCCGTCCTGTCTGACTCTGCTGTGGCGGCCACGCACAGAATGCGCTCCGCCCTCGCCCGGCCTCTGAAGCCGGCCCACTTGTGCTGGCGCACAACAATTGTGCGTCTGCGCCCCTTGCCATCGGCACAAAAGACCCCTGGTTGAGCACAACGGGGCACCTGGCGTGCCCGCGCAAAGCACGGGGCGTGCACAGACGGTGCGAAACGCACACGAGGACCGCCGGCTGGTTGACAGAGTGCTTCTCTTCAAGGGAAACCACTGTCGTTTGCCGGGCCGATCGCGACTGGCCCCAAGGAGACAACTGCATGGCCAAAACTGAGGACATCGAAGGCTACCTGATTCGCATGGGCGTCCCCTATGAGGAGATCGGTGCCGGCACGTGGATGATCCACGACGAGTACGAGCAGATCGACAACATCGTCGTCAGCCTCAACGAACCCGTCGTTTACTTTCGCGTGAAGCTGATGGACATCCCCGACGGGTGCAACAAAGAAAGCCTCTTTGAAACGCTGCTCACCCTGAACACCACCGACATGATGCACGGGGCCTATGGCCTCGAGAACAACGCCGTGGTGGCCACCGACACCCTGCAGTCGGAGAACCTCGACTTCAACGAGTTCCAGGCCTCGGTCGACAGCCTCTCGCTGTGCATCTCGAGCCACTACCACGGCAAGCTGGGCGAGTTTCACCGCGCCAAGAAGGCCGGCTGACACCCCGGCTCAGAAGACTTTTTTCCCTCGTGCGCTGCGTCATTGGGCTCCCTGACGTACACTGCACCGAAGATTTGAACGGTCGGCGCCCACCACCCAGGTCGGACTCGACCGATCACGAAGGAGACAGGGCATGGCGATTTTCTCTCGCATCGGCACCCTGCTGAAATCCAACGTCAACGACGCCATCAACAAGGCGGAAGACCCCGAAAAAATGCTCAACCAGATGCTGATCGACATGCAGCAGCAACTGGTTGAAGCCAAAAAGCAGGTCGCCGTCGCCATCGCCGACGAAAAACGTCTGCGCAAGCAATACGAGACCGAGAAGGCCGCCTCCCAAGAGTGGGAAAAGAAAGCCATGCTCGCCGTCAAAGCCGGCAACGACGACCTCGCCAAGCAGGCGCTGGCCCGCAAAGGCGAGCACGAAAAAGTCGCCCTCGGCTTTGAGCAGCAATGGCAGGCGCAAAAGGCCGCCGTCGACCAACTCAAAGGTGCTCTGCAAGGGCTGAACAACAAGATCGAAGAGGCCAAGCGCAAAAAGAACCTGCTCATCGCACGTTCGAAGCGCGCCGAAGCCCAAGCGACCATCGCCGAGACCATCGACGGGCTCTCGAACACCTCTGCCTTCGACACCATGGCCCGCATGGAAGAGAAGGTCGACAAGATGGAAGCCGAAGCCGCCGCCACCTACGAGTTGGCGCAAGTGGCCTCGGGCGACGACCTCAAAGCGCAGTTCGACCAGCTGGAGTCGCAAGGCTCCGACGATGCGCTCGCCGAGCTCAAGGCCAAGATGGGTGTGGCTCCGGCCGCGACTGCAGAGCCCGACGAGGCGCAGTCCATCGAAGAAATCGAGAAGCAACTCGAAGCCGAGCTGTCGGCCAAACGCTAGGCAGGCGTTCGACAGTTGTCGACGAGAGCGCCACCCCTCGGGTGGCGTTTTCATTTCTCTTCTGCAAGGGACGCCGACGTGGACAACGAATACGAACAGAGCACGCAAAACAACCGTCGACCGCTGGCGATGGTGGGCGCCAGCATTGTCATCTCGGCGGTGGTTGCGGTTGCGCTGGGCTACCCGTTGCAGCAGTGGCTGCTCGACGTGCTTCCCCCCATTCGAGGCGGGCACGTCGCCTTCTTCGCGATGCCGTTCATGTTCATCGCCGCCTTCGCAGCGTCGACGTTCGGCATTCGCATGGCCGAGCGCAAACGCACCATGGCCCAGATGCAAGCAGCCCTCACCGACGGCAGCGACGGCTTTGCCTCGTTCTCAGACTTGATGGATGAAAGCGAAGAACACATCGTCGACGTCGCTGCAAAAGAGACCGCTGAGGATGGCGGCGCCGAAGAGCCTTTGCGGGTTCCGTCTGCCGACGACATGGCGTCGGCGTCACGTGAAACGCCGATGGCGGTGCCGTCGATGGTGCGCTCTGAACGCGACTGACGATGGATGGGCGGGCCGTCGTGCCGCGATGGCCCAGCCGATCTCACTCGTAGCGGAGGGCGTCGATGGGGTCGAGCTTGGCCGCCTTGGCCGCCGGGTAGAACCCAAAGAACACGCCAATGCTTGCCGAGAAGAAGAAGCCCAGCAGCACCGCCCACGTCGGCACCGATGGAGGGGGGAAATCGGGCACCAGCGCCGACGTGGCGAAGGCCACGCCGTAGCCGAGGGCGATGCCCAACAGCCCGCCGATGAGGCCGAGCAGAGCGCTCTCGGTGAGAAACTGGGCCATGATGTCGACGGGGCGGGCCCCCACCGCCATGCGGATGCCGATCTCCCGGGTGCGTTCGGTGACGCTCACCAACATGATGTTCATGATGCCGATGCCGCCGACGAGGAGGGCCACCGAGACGATGGCCAACACCACCCAGGTGGCGATGTTGGTGATCTTGCCGACGGTCTCCAACAGTTCACTCTGCGAGATGAGCTGAAAGTCGTCGGGTTCGCCACGTCGCAAACGGTGGGCCGAGCGCAACACGCGGCGGACGTCTTCTTTGCTGCGCTCGACGTCGTCAACCTCGTTGAGCTTGATGAGCATGAGGCCATTGGCACGCCGCGCCCCGAGGCTGACGGCGGTGTTGTGCGGCACGATGGCGGCGCGGTCGAAGGGCTGGCCGAAGGCGTTGAGGCCGTTTTTCACCTCCATGACGCCGATGACTTTGAAACTGACGCCGTACAGGCGCACGTGCTCGCCGACGGGACGTTTGAGGCCAAGGTCGCGGGCAAGGTCGGGGCCGAGCACGACGACACGGGCGCGGCTTCTGAGGTCGGTCTTGGAGAAGAAGCGGCCGCGGGCGACAAAGTGGTTCTGAATCTCTGGGTAGCGTTCAGACACGGGCATCATCACCACCTGCTCGACGTTCTGGCCGCGAAACTGGATGCTTCTGCGGTCGAAGAAGAACGGCGACGTGGCCAAGACGTCGTCGACGCGAGCGGCAACGGCAAGAGCGTCATCGGCGGTGATGTCGGGGCGGGCGCGGACCTTTCCTGTGGCGCTGGGGTTGCCGGGCATGGCGAAGACAAAGCCGGCGCCGAGCCCTTCAAGCTGGCCGGTGTACACGGCGAACACGCCTTCGACGATGCTGACCACGGCGATGATGCTCATGACGCCAAAGATGATGCCCAGCGTCGTCAAGAACGCCCGCAGACGGTTCTCGATGATCGACGACAGGGCCAGGCGGAGGGTCTCGAAGAACATCAGGTGTCTTCTCCCTCGACGTCGGCGTCGGCGTCGGTGAGCGCGTCGTCTTCGTTGGCGTCGTCTTCGTTGCCGTCGTCTTCGTTGCCGTCGTGATCGTTTTCGGCGTGCGGCTCGACGACGACGGTGTCGCCGGCCTTGGTGTCTTCGATGACCTTGCCGTCTTTGAGGCGCACCACACGGTCGCAGGCATCGGCCACTTCGTTTTCGTGGGTGACGATGATGACGGTGCGGCCCTTCTCTTTTTGCAGCGACAACAGCAGTGCCAGGATTTCTTCGGAGGTGCGGCTGTCGAGGTTTCCGGTGGGTTCGTCGGCGAGGATGATGCTGGGGTCGGCCACCAAAGCACGGGCGACGGCGACGCGTTGGCGTTGGCCGCCACTCATCTCATTCGGCCGGTGCAAGATGCGGTCGCCGAGGCCGACCTCGTCGAGGGCGGCGGCGGCCATGTCTCGACGCTGCCGTTGGCTCATGCGCCCTTCGCGCCGGTACACCAGTGGGAGCAAGACGTTCTCGAGCGCCGTCTGCCGCGGCAACAAGTTGAAGCTCTGAAAGACGAATCCGATGTGGCGGTTGCGCACTTCGGCGAGGGCCTCGTCGTCGAGGTCTTTCACGGCGATGCCGGCGAGGTGGTAGCTGCCGAGCGAGGGCGTGTCCAAACAGCCGAGAATGTTCATCAGCGTCGACTTGCCCGATCCACTCTGCCCGACGATGGCGACGAGTTCGCCTTCGTCGATGGTCAGGCTGAGCCCGTCGAGGGCGCGCACCTCGAAGCCGCCCATCTCGTAGACGCGGCTGAGGTCTTGCACGTCGACGAGGGCGCTCATGGCGTTTGCCCCTTGCGTCCCTTCGACTTGTCTTTGGCGTCGGTGTTCTTGTCGGTGGGGGCGCCATCGACACCGGCGTCGACGGAAGCCGACAACGCGGCCGGCTTCGGCAGCGCCTTGCTCGACGGAGGCAAATCGACCGTTTCATCGATGGTGACGACGTCGGCATCTTGCAAAGCACGCAGCGCGCGGAAGGGGCCTTCGACGACTTTCTCGCCCGCGTCGAGGCCCGAGAGCACCGCGACGAGGTCGCCTTCAGACGGGCCCAACTCGATGGACTTCTCTTTGGCGACGCCGTTGTCGACGACAAACACGCGGTCGCCTTTGTCGCCGCTGCCTTCGAGGATGGCCGCCACGGGGACGGCAACGACTTTGGGCAGACGCTCGACTTGCACCTCGGCCGAGACGCTCATGCCAGGACGCAGCAAACCGAAGCGCTGCAAGGGCTCCACGTCAGACGGCAGCACGCCCTTGACGGCGCCGGCGGGCATGATGCGCACTTTGACGCCGAAGGAGACGGCGCCGCCGAGGTCTTGCCCGAGCAGGCCCACCTCTTCGACGACACCGAAGTACGGCACGTCGATGGCGCCCTGGGCGCGCAGCTCCACTTGTTGCCCCACTTGCAGGCGGGCCACATCGAGTTCGTCGACGTCGAGCATGGCGCGCAACTGGCTGAGGTCGGCGATGACCACGTGGGGCGTTGACGACGACGGTGCCAATGGACTCCCACCGCCGAGGCCGCTGATGCCGCTGGCGACAGCGCCGACCACTTGGCCGACCTCGAGGCCAACGGCGACGACGGTGCCCGACAAGGGGGCGTTGACGCGGGTGTCGCGCAGCGACTCTTTCGACCGCAACAGATCGAGGCGGGCGCGCTCGCGTTGGGCTTGGGCTTGGCGCACGTCGGTGCGGGCCATGGCCACGCGCGCTTCTTGCGCGCGCACCTGCTCTTGGTTGCCGATGCCTTTGGCGACGAGGTTTTGGTCGCGGGCGAGGTTGCGCTCGGCCTCTTTCAGCAACAGCTGCATGCGCTGCACGCTGGCGTCGGCGGCATCGAGGGCCACGCGAATTTGCGAGACGGCGTTTTGGTACTGCTCGTCGTCGAGGGAGAAGAGGGGGTCGCCTTCGGTGACCTGGTCGCCGACGTTGACGAAGACCTCGATGACGCGGCCGGCGATTTCGGGGGCGACGTCGACTTGGCGTTTGGCGCGCACCTTGCCTTGGGCCAACACTTTGGAGGTGATGCTGCGGTGGTCGGACGTCGACACCCGCACCTCGATGCCCTCTTTTTCGCCGCCGCGCAGGGTGAGCACGACGACGACGCCCACCAACGCCAAGAACACCAACGACGCCCACAATCCGCGGCGATCGGGCCCTGAGGCGGCTTGCAGTGCTGAAGCGGTGGACGTCGACATGGTGCTCTCCGTGCACGACCTGGCGTGCGACAGCGGCTGGGTGACTCTGCCGTCTCGATGGGCTCTCCACCAGCTCCCAGGCTGTTTTTCTGACGCGCGGCGCCGTTGTCGTGTGCATCTGCACACATCCGCGACATTTGTTGGCCTTTGCCGTCGGGAGGCGGGGCAAAAAGACTGCGTTCGACGGCGTCGCTGCTACACTCGCGGCCGCATGCGTTGGTTGTGTTTGGCTTTGGTGGGATTCACGTCTGTCGGGGGCGCTGACGCGTCGTGGGCGCAGTCGGCTGTGCCCGCCCCCAAGGAGCCGGCAGCGGCCACATCCGAACCTCCACCGTTGATGGTGGTGTCGCTGTCGAACCACGCCCAGCTCGACCTCGACGTGATGCGCTCGGGGCTGTCGGCCGCCGGGCTCGGCGTCGTGCCACGCGATGAACGCCAACAAGCTGACAAGGCCCACACCTCGGCCACCGTCGACGGCGTTCGCAGTCTGCAGCTCGAAGCCAAAGGCGCCTACCGCCAACTCAACGTCGAACAGGCCGCCACCCTGCTCGACGAGGCGCACCAGAAATTCTTCACCGTCGTCAACGCCCATCAGCACCGCGGTTTGCTGGTGGAGGTGTTGTTGGCCCGTGCCGAACTCGCCCTCACCGTGGGCAACGCCGACGATGCTGAACGCGACCTGCAGCTGGCGGCGCGTTTGCGGGGTGCGTCGGCGCCGTTGCATCCGGGGCTCTACGCGCCCAACGTCGTCGAGGCCGACGCGCGCGTGCGTGCCAAAGAGGCGGGGCTCGCGCTTGGGTTGGTCGTCTTGCAGGAGCGTGAGGTCGGGCAGTCGACGCCGGGCGCGACGTCGACGTTGACGTTGTTGGTCGATGGCGTTGAACAAGCCGTCCCCGACGCAGGACGTCTCACCCTGCCGTACGGAGAACACTGGGTGACCCTGTTGTCGTCGAGCGGGAGCCAACGCCACCAACGCATTCGCGTCGGCGCCCAGCCCGTGCAGCTGTCGTTTTTGCATGCCCCCTCCGATGCTGCGCAACGACGTCGGGCCCTGCGGGCGAAACTGGCGGCGCTGCAAGCGTCGTCGTCCCAAGCGTGGCTCGTGCCCCTCACCGAGATGACACAGGTGAGTTCGGCCGGTCTGTTTGTCGTCGTGCGCCACGGCCACGCGCCGTTGGTGGCGCACCCCACGCACGGCGTCGAAGCCCTGCCGGTGCGCGCCGACGCCGACGCCACCGTCGTCGGGCAAGCGGTGCAACGTTGGTGGCAAGACAAGACGACGCCGAAGGTGGTTCGCCAGGTGCCACCGACGCCGGTCGCCGCCGGTGACGACGAAGCTTCGGCGTCTTCTGCCGCATTGTGGGTGGGGCTGGGGGCGGCTGCGGTGGGCTCCGTCGTCGTGATTCTGGCGTCTGGTGCGTTGGCACTGTGGGCCGTCAACGAGGCCAACACCTACAAAGAAGAGCAGCCGCGCCCGTACCAATACGTTGAGGTCACTTGCTGTGGGGCGGGCTCATGATGCGGCTGATGCAGGGCCTCCTCGTCGTGTGGAGCTGCGCCGTCGTCGGGGTGGGCTGCACACCGGTGTCGATTCCTGAAGGGCGCATCGGCCGCATCGACGTGGAGTTCACGCCGAAAGAAAGCTGCCTGCCCGTCGTCAACTACCAGCTGTCGTGCTTGTCGGCCGTGCAACTGCGGATGGTGCCGGAGTCGGGTGGCGACGTCGTCGAACGTTGCATCGCCCTCGACGTCGACGACCGGCCGACGCATCTGTTCAACTTCATGACCGGCAACGACGTCTTGCAGAACATGCACGTCGCCAAAGGCCGGTGGCGTCTGCAGGTGCGCGGGGTGCACGACACCGACGTCGATGCCGGCTTTGGGTCGTGTGACGCCGCCAACGACGCTGACCACTGGTTGTTTTGGGGCGAGTCTGAGGTCGTCGACTTCGATGCGCTCATCGACTCCGACGCGGGTGTCTTGCAGTTGAACATCCGCCTCGAGTGCCGCGACTGCCAAGACGGATGTGGCGGCCTCGGCAGCGAGATCTGCCCGGCGCGCATGCCGCCCGCGTTTTGTGTGCCGTCCGACAGCCAATTCACCTGTGCGCGCACCTGCCAAAACGACCAAGCCTGTTTTGATGCATCGCTGTCGTGTGTGTTTGAAGACGGCGACGACAACGGAAGGTGCGCCCCTGACGACGGGGATCCGGTCACGGGGGAGCCCATGTTCTGTGCGCCGTGCGACACGGCCGCCGACTGCGCCACTGGCTTTTTCTGCGTCGGCACCGACGGCAACCGGTTCTGCGCACGCGACTGTCCGCACCACTTTTGTCCGCGGGGGGCGACGTGCAACCGCCTTGGCGCCGGCCTCGCTCAGTTTTGAGAGTCACACGTCGCTGTCGATGAACGCCCACGTTGTGACCTTCGTCGACGACGTGGGCACCCGCAGCAGCGGCACCTCGTCGATGGGCGCCGCCGGCGCCAGCACCCACTCCACGGTGTCGCCGCGCTGCAGCTGGATGCCCTCCATGCCCATGTCGAGTTTGTCGTCGGCCTTCTTGCGGTTGGATCTCGTCGAGGACGCCTGGTTGCGTCGGCGCCGGTCGGCATTTTTCTGACGCACTTTGCGCACCGCATCGCCGACGACACCGAGGGGCCGCAGGGCGATCAGACGCCCGTCCGACGTCAACAGCCGGGGCATGGCGTCGTCGTCGATGCGCTGGTGGATGCCGGTGCGTCCACCCGTCTTTTTCGTCAACCGCAGACGCACCACACACTCGGCGGCCTCGCGGGCGTCCGACTTCGGCAGGCGCTGCAACACGGTGGTGACGACGTCGGTGCTGCACGACAGCTGCAGCGGATGGATGCGCACGCCGTCCCGTCGCCAACGGGCGTTGCGCTTTTGCGTCGACACCAACTGCGCCTTCGCCCGCAACTTCTTGATGTGGGGCACGGCGCGCGCCGCAAATGCAGCAGCGTGGTTCGCGTCGTCGTCGACGAGGCGGGCCACCTCTGCTCCCTGCCAGCCCGTGAGCGCAGCCAACGCCACCAACCGTCTGTGCACCCGCTGTTGTTGCTTGACGTCGAAGCCCAGGTGCGGGGCCGACGGCCGCACCTGCTGGGTGCGCTGCAAATGGGCAAGCGCGCTGGCCGCCTCCTTTTGCGCCTCGGACGTTCGGTGTTGCAGGGCTTCACCGTGGAGCACCCGACATTCGGCCGAGAAGGTGCCCGCGTCGAAGGTCAGCGGAATCTCCCCGGCGAACACGTCGACGTCTTTGCCGATGAACTCTTTGTGAAAGACGTCGCGGTCGACGACAGACAGCGACACCTTGGTGCGCAACTTGAGGGTCACCAACGGCATGGAGACGGCGAACGACGACGTGTCTTGCGGCCCGTGAAACGTCGACGATGCGGCCTCTGGGCCGCGGCCGATGGCGACGGTGACGTTGAGGTCGGGCGCGGCGAAGGCGTCCCACCGCTTGGGATGTTTCACGTAGCCGGTGCACACCAGCACGCCGTCAGAGATGGCGTCGGTCTCGTGATGCCGCAGGCTGTGAAAGACCTCTTCGACGTCGTCGAGTTGGGGGCGGCTGCGTTGGGATGGGCTGGCCCAAGACGGCGCCGCCTGCCGGGAGGCATGCAAGGCGCGGCGGGTGTCAACGGCGGCCGACGCCCACGCGGTGGTGCCCCACAGCGTCGACAAACTCAGAACAACAACAGTGGTGCGGACGATGGCATCCTCCCCGATGGGTCCAGCCGAAGGCTACCAGCGCCGTCATCATCCGCCTGTGCGTCAGAACAAAACCGCACCCGAAGGTGCGGTTTTTGCGGTGCTTTTTCGATGGGCGTTCTCGACGTTGCCGTCAGGGAGCGCGGTCGGTTTGCAGGTAGGTGTTGCCCACCGACAGCCACACGCTGACGCGCACGTTGTCGTCACCTGCGCCCAATGTCTCTTCGGCCTCGGTGACGATCACCGTGTCGCCCGCGCTCACCAAGCCGTCGCCGTCGTCGACGATCTCCACTGCAGTGGGGATGCTTCCGATGTATTGGTTGTTGCGGCTGTAGCTGGCGCTGACGTACAGCTCGAGGCCCTGCCACGACTGCAGTTCGCCATAGTGATCGATGACGACGGTGCCCAACAGGTCGAGGCTGTCGTCGACAAACCCCTCTTCAGATTGCGTGAAGGTGGCGTTGCCTGCAGACCAGGTTCCATGCCCCACGGGGTAGCGCACGTTGGGCCCCACCTCGACGCTGAGGGTGATGCAATCGTAGCCCGACGGGAACACGCCCGGGGTGAGGTCGGTCCAGTCGGCGGCGTTGGGGTCGTCGCTGTAGTGCACGGCCAACCGGTCGCCAGCGTTGTAGACGCCGTTGTCGTCGAGGTCGACCAACTCGAGGCTGTCGCCGCGCACGTCGACGCCGGCCTCACAGCTGTAGGCCACGTGCACCACCAACTGTTCAATGGGGTAGGCCCCGTCGCCGTCCGTGGCGTCGAGGTAGAAGGCCACGCCGTCGGCAGCGGTTTGCTCAGGCGTGGCGTCGTACAACTCGAGGTCGAGGGTGGGCACGTCTTCTTGGCGCGACTGGGGGAAGTACAGGGTCTCGGCCACGACGTCGCCGTCGACGGTGAGGCGCACCGCGTAGCCCCCGACGGGAGCGTCGACGTCGTAGTGGTTCTCGGCTTCGGTGGCGATCAGTTCGTCGCCCTCGTTGACGATGCCGTTGTCGTCGTTGTCGACGACGGTGAACGCCGCCGAAACGGTGGTGCCATCGGGCAGGTCGAGTTCGACGTTGAGGTCGGCGGTGGCGACGGCGCCGTTGCGGATCGAGAAGCGCGCCAGCTGGTCCAACCCCGACGACGCCAACTCGCCGTCGACGAGGCCATACACCCACAGGCGGTCGCAGGGCCACCACAACGGACGGTCTTCAAAGTCGTCAAAGAACGTCGCGGCACACGCCGCTTGCGACGACTGGTCGGTGCAGCCGATGAGGTCGTAGCGGCCAAAGCCTGGGCACAACGCTGCCTCTTCAGCGACGTAGTAGAGCACGTCGTTCTCGGTGCACTGCACGACGTGTTCGGGGGGCACAGGCTCGGCGCCAGCGGTGCGCACGAAGCGGTCTAGGGCGGGCTGGTGTTCACACACCCGATGGCGCATCGACGCCGACTCCTCGACGAACACGGTGAGGGTGTCGTCGTCAAACGAACACGACGCAGGCCACACGCCGCCGTCTTCTTCGACGTAGGTGACGCGCATGATGTTGAAGCCCACCTCCGGCTCGTCGACACAGCCGTAGATCCCCGACACCAGCTTCCACAATGGCGACAACGCCCCTTCGCGAAAGACGACGAAGTCGGCGGTGAGTCGCCCTGCGCGTCCGGAGGTGCCGACCACCTCGTCGTGCCAGGCGTCGGTGCCGACAGGGGCGAGGTCGAGTTCGCCGTTGTTGTTGCCGTCGATGAAGACGTCGACCGTGGCCAGGCCCAGCTGGGCATCATCGGTGCCGGTCAACAACGCCGACGACGGCAGGGCAAAGACGGGCACAGAGAACCGCGTGGGAAACGCGACGTCCAACGCCACTTGCGACGTGCCCGACGTCGACTCTTGGTGCACGACCGAGCAGGCTTGCAGGCGCGACAGCACACCCCAGTGCTCTTCGTTTTCGATGTCGAGCGGCGGGGTGAACTCGGGCACGGCCTCCAGGCATTCGACGAGGTCGTCGTCGTACACCTGCCACTGCAGCGCGGCTTGGGTGGGCGCTTGGGCCGTCAGGCTTCCTTCGACTTGGGCGTTGAGCACGGCGAGGGGTTCGCCTTGGTAGGTGGCGGGGTCTTGCAGTTGGCCGCATCCGACGACGAGGGCGGCTGCCGACGACAACGACACCAGGTGAGGCAGCAGGTGAGGGACAAAGATTCTCATGACAACTCCACATTGGGGTTCATGAAGGTGACTGCGCCAGCGCCCCCATCCGGACATGGGCGTTGTGGTTTTGGAGATCTGCCCCTCGGTGTCATCAGAACTCACCTCCCACGCCCACCAAGACGTCGGCCCGCGCTTGCGGCTGCCATTGCGCCTCGTGCTCGACGACGACGGGCAACAGCTGGCCCGACGCCCCCAATTCCAACAGGGCAAACCAGCCTCCGACGAGGGCAACGCCGGCTTGGCCGCGCACCCCGGCCACCGGCCCCAACGCCCCCGTCCACAACTCGGCCGGCGGCGTCAGCACCGCGCCGATGCGGGCGCCGTCTTTGCGAAAGGCATGTTGCCCGACGGCGACGAGCCCCACGTCGAGGCCGCCGGCAAGACGAACGGGGCCGACATGGCCCTGCGCCCTCGTCGTCACCAGCGCGCGCACCATGCCGTGCTGAAAGGTCCACACTTGCTGCTCTTGTTGTCCGCCTGCAGCGTCGACGGCGACGCCGAGAAACAGCGGCCATTGCCAAAGCCGACGTTGCCCCGCGACGCGCACCACACCGCCGGGCAGGGCCTGCGGCGAAAACGACGCCCCCAACGCAGCAGACGCCTCCCACGGCGTGGCGTCGACGTCGCCTGCACCGCGCGCGACGGTGGCCAGCATCGGCGCGTCGTCGAGGTCGTCCCAGCCCACGGTGGTGGTGCCGCCCCACTCCAATGACAGTTCGCCCCGTCGCGCGGCGCCCGACGTCGGACGCACCTGCACGCCCACCTTGGTGGCGGGCACCGCGAGGTCGACGACGGCCGCGTCGTGCTTTTCGACTTCGACGATGACCCGGCCGGTGCGCGCGTCGAGCAACAGCACGTGCCCTTGGATGTCGCGCTGCAGCCGCACGACGGCCCGCGCGCGGGCCAGCTGCGTCAGCACCAGGTCGCCTTCGCCTTCGAGCTGCAGTTGCAGCTGGGGATGTTGCGCAGCGGCCGACGCATGCGTCTTCGTCAGGGTCTGGGCGTGGGCGACTTGCCAGGCTTCGGCCAGCGTGACTTGGCCGTCGTGGTCGACGTCGGCGGCGCCGCGCAATCCCGCCAACAGGGCGTGGGTGAAGAAGGCGCCTTCGATGGCGTCGCTCTCTTGCGCGATCTCCCCCGTCTTCGACGCAAACATCAGCACGACGCCGTCGGGCGCGGGGGTGCGCACCACGCTGCCTTCAAAGCGGGGGCCCACGGTGGCGCCTCTCGTCGTCGACGACGACGTGCGGCAGGCATCCAACACCACCACGGTGGCGGCCGCGGGCAGCCGCGCGACGGCTGCCTGAAAGACGCTGACATCGAGGTTGCCGTCGGTGAGGTGCAGCGACGTCTCGTCGCCATGTCCGGCGTAATGCAAGACCACTTCGGCGCGCTCGCCTTGCCGCCGCACTTCTTCAAGATTGCCCTGCAGTTTCAACAGGGCGTCTTCGACGTCGCGCACGGTGGGGTCGTGCAACACCACACTGCGCGACGGATGCACCCCGCCCAACTCGGTGAATACCGTCTCCATCTTCTCGACGTCAGACTGTGCCCATTTCAGCGTCGCCTCCCCTTCGCGTCCTTGGGAGGCGCTCACGCCAAAAAAGAACCGAGTGGCGGCGTGGCTTGACGGCGACGCCAATCCCAACAGCACACCCCCCAGCACACCCCACGTCGCCCACCACCGGGGCGACGCCGACGCGGATGTCATTGCGGCTCTTTGCTGTAGCGCCATGTCATCGCCCCCTGTGGCACCTGGCCGGCTTCGAGTGCACGTCGACGAACACCGACGTCGGCCGCGTCGCACAACACCGCCACCAGTCGTTCTTCGCCGACAGCGTCGTCGAGCACCAGGCTCGACGGCTGGCTCCATTTGGGTTGGTCGACGTCGCTCTGCAGCAACACCGTGCCCCGCCCGCCGCTTTGCAGCGCCAGCAACAAGGTGTGCCCGACGCCGCCTTCGATGTCGACCCGCAAGGCGTCTCCTTTGCGCAGCAGCACTTGCGGACGGCCTTCAGAGGGCGCCGTCGACGGCAACGCAAACAGCCGGTCGCCGCGCTTTACGGTCACCGTGGCTGCGAACGTCGCGCTTCCTCGGGCGACGATGCCGTCGCCTCCTGTCGTCGACGAAGGCAGGCCCACCACCAACAGGGCGGCCATGGCGAAGGCGGGCATCGTCCACCACCAGCGCTGCCAAAACGGGCGCGGGGGGGTGTCGTCCAAAAACGCCGGCGGGGGATGCAGCTGCGCGAACGCCGCCTGCGATGCCCGGCGGTCGTCAATGTGGGCCTGCAATGCTGGCTGACGCTGCAATTCGACCTCGAAGGCGGCGCGGGCGTCGGCGTCCAGCTCGTCGGTGAGGTAGCGCTCGATGTCGCGGTCGGTCACCGGGGCAAAGGTGGCGAAGTCAGGCATGGGCCCCCTCCTGCGGTTGGTCAAAGGTGCGTGCGTGGGCGAGAAACGACGTCAGCGAACGGCGGATGGTCTTCTCATTGAGCTGCAGTTCGGCGGCGATGTCGTCGAGGCTGAGCTCGTCGAAATAGCGGCGAATGACGATGAGCGCCGTGCGTTCGTCTGTGTGCGACAGCAGCGTCCGCACGAAGTCGCGTCGCACGGCACTCGGCCACAGATCCAACGCCTCCACCGTCGAGGGCAGCTCGCCGTCGGCGGCCACCGGCAGACGCGCCCGACGTTTGAGGGCGTCGAAGCAGGCGCGGTCGGCGATGGTCAACAACCACGACAGCGCCGAGCCCCCGCGGTACGACCGCTGGTGTTTGTGGGCGCGCAAAAACGTCTCCTGCAAGAGGTCATGCGCCAGGGCGTCGTCGGCCATGAGCCGACGGCAGCGCCGCAGCACGGGCTCGCCATATCGCAGGTACCAGGCCGACAGGTCCATGTGAGGGTGACGCTCCTTGGCCGCCAAAGTGGACATCGGATCTGCCGAATTCGACATGTTCAACGTCAGAATCCTCAGATGCAGATGTGGGTTGTGCTCCTGCCGTCTACCTCGGCCGGGCTGGCGCTCAAATGCGGCGAGGTGCTATCCAAACAGCACGGCTGAACCTGCGGTCGTCTCCTGGTGTCGTTCAACCATGCCTTCGTCGAGTGAACCTGCCACGTCGTCCATGTCGCCCCAGGCGACATCGTCGTCGGCTGCCTCGACGCCAGCGTCCGCCGTCGAAAACGGCGCCACCGGCCCCGCCCAACCTGCCGCCGCTGTGACGTCTGCCGATGGCGAAGACGAACAGCTGATGCGCGCCTACAAAGAAGGCGACGTGCAGGCGTTTCACCGGCTGGTCGAACGGCACGAAGGCCCGCTGTACCGCTTCTGTTTGCGCGCCTTGGGCGACAAAGAACAGGCCGCCGACGCCGCCCAAGAAGTCTTCATGCGCATCGTGCGCAACGCCGCCAAGTGGGAGCGCAAGGCGAAGTTCACGACGTGGATGTACACCATCGCCCGCAACTACTGCATCGACGAGGCACGCAAGGCCCGGTTTCGCAAAACCGACAGCCTCAACGAGACCATCGGGCAAGACGACGACGGCGGCACCGAAAAACTCGACCGCGTCGAATACGAAGGGCCCGACTCCGCCCGCCTCACCGACAGCCATCGCATCCGCGCCGTTGTCGACGACGCCTTGGCTGAGCTGCCTGAAGAGCAGCGCCAAGTGTTCTGTTTGCGTGAGTACGGCGGGCTTGCCTTCAAAGACATCGCCGAGACCGTCGGCGTCGGCGAAAACACCGTCAAAAGCCGCATGCGATACGCCCTCGCCGCCTTGCGCAAGGCGCTGGTGGCGGCAGGGTTTCACCCGCCCAACAGCCCCTAGGGGAGGTGTGGGCGAACGGCCGCCTGCATCTCCCGGCCCTTTGGGCACGGCACGGCTTTGCGGCCCCGGGGTGTGATCGGCCCCAAACAAATGCGCAGCGCATGCATTCCCCGCAGATCAACTGAGATCGTCCGACTTCGTCGTCCGTTTCTCACTCCAGCCCACACGGCTGTGAGGCCCCCTTCAAGCGCCGCGCGCGATGTGAGAACACATCGTCAGCTGCCTGGTTCCTCTTTCTTTGTCACCTTCTCATCACGAGACCCTCGACCTCATGACGCCCGACACCGAAGCCCTGCTCATGGCCTATGTCTACGGAGACCTCTCCGAAGACGCCGCCCGCGCGTTCGAAGCCCAGCTCGACGCCGACGCTGAGCTGCGCGCTGAGGCCGACGGCATGATCGCCATTCGCGACCTCCTCGAAGACGACAAGTCCTTCGGGCTGAGCGCCGGCCTCGATGTTCCTCCGGCCCACCTGCGCCAGGCCATCTTTGAGCAAGAAGCGCTCGAACGTCCGGCCGAGATTCGCCAAGCGGCTCTGCAAGTGTCGGCGCCGTCGCCCCAAGAACGCATGCCCTTTGTGCAGCGGTTGTCGACGTGGATCTTCGGCGGAGGCACCCTCGCCTTGGGCGCTGCCGCCGTGTTGTTCTTCGTGCAAAACAGCGACCGCCTCGAAGCGCCCGACATGGCCGCCCGCAGTGTCGCCAGCGCGCCCGTCGCCGACGAAGAAGGCGCCGCCGCTCCCGCCGCCATGGCCAAAGCCGAAGCCCCTGGCGACGGCAAAGCGCCACAAGGCGCGTTCAAAAACGAATTCAAAGAAGCGCCTGAAGCCAAGAAAGCCGACAGTGCCGACCCGCAAATCGCCGACAACTTGCGCGTCAACCGAGCGACCGGCAAGGCGGCCTACCCCACCACGACCAAGACGGCTGAACGCGACAGCCGCACGAGTTTGCGCCGCAAGACCCCGGCCTACACCGACGACGTGGCCAAAGACGCCAGCCGTCGCCAGGCAAGGCTGCTCGACCGTGCCGAAGGCGAAAAGGCCGCGGCCGAACCTGAGGTGCAACAGCGCGCCCGCAAGGCCAAGAAGAAGGCCAAACGCAAAGCCAACGAACCCACCTTCGATCAGATGGCCTCCGGCTACGCCCGCGGTGGGAGCGCCCAAGCCCCCAGCGGCAACCTCGGCAGAATCGCCGACGTCGACGACGGCGCCTACCGTGGAGGCGGTGGCGGTGCGGCCAAGGGCGCCGGGCGGTCTGGCGAAACCGAACAAGAAGAAGCCGAACTGCAAACCGCAGAGGTGCCTGCGCAACAACAGTGGGCGCCGCAGATGGACAACAAGTGGTCGCCGCCCCCCATGGAAGCGGCCGACGAAGACGACGTCGACGAGAGCATCGCCGACCAGGGATTCGGTGGCGCCGCTGCCGCAGATGCACCCCAGAACTCCCAAGACAAGAGCTCCCAAGACAAAGCCTTGCGTGAAGAGTCTGTGGCCAAGGCCGACGTCGCCGACCAAAAGCCTGCCAAGGTGGCCAAGCCAGCGCCGGCCCGTCGCCCCGCGTCGTCGTCGGCGCCAGCGTCGAAAGGCCCGCCGACCCCGCCCAAGGCCGCCCGCGACTACAACCAGAAGCTTCGCAGCAGCAAGAAGGGCAAGAGGTCGTTGAGCAAACGCGACCGCCGTCGCGACGACGAGAAACGCAAGTCGCAGCGGGCAGCGCAAGACGAGCAGGTGCAGCAGTTGTTGGCCACCGCCTTGCGCGAGTTGAAGACGGGCAATCCAGCATCGGCGCTGAACATCTTTCAGCAAGCCGAAGTGCGCGACCGTTCACGTCATGCTGGGGTCATCCCCGTGGTGGGGCAGATGCAGGCCCTTGAAGCCTTGAAGCAGCATCAGGCCGCCATGAATCTCTTGCCTCGGGTGCGGCGCGCCCAGAAGAACACCGAAGGCCGGCCCGAAGGCCTCGAAGTGGGTGCCCGCCTCGCCGAGACATTGGGCAATTGGGCCTTGGCCGAGACGCTGTACCGCGAACTCATGGGCTACAAACGCTTCAAGCGCAAAGCGCAAAAAGGCGCGGCCCGCTCTCGCAAGAAAGCGACCATGCGCAACATGGACTTCGAAGCCGCTGAGGCGGCCCCCGCAGCACAAAAAGCCGAATAGGGCCGCCGCTCCGTCTACGACTCGGGGTTCGCCTGGTGGCCCTTCAGCCAGCTGTCGATGTGCACGTCGATGAAGGCGTCGACGTCAAGCGGACGGCATTGGCTGCCGAGCAAGTCGACTTGGTGCAACAACGCCAACACCACCGGCCCCACCAGTGCGAGTGCGGCGGCGCGCACGTCGACGACGTCGATGTCGCCGCGTTCTTGCAGCCGGTGCAGGAGGATCTCCCCTGCTTGCAACGTGGGCTCCAGCTGGTGGTTCACAAACAGCGGGCCGCGGGAGGCGCTGCCCAGACCCACGCTCAAGCCCGTCGCCAGCCGTTTGCCAGCGCCAAAGCGCACCCAGGCGACGTGCAGGCCTGAGAGCCAATCGCGCAGCACTTGATGCAGGGTGCGGTCGCCGGGCTCCAGCAGGTGGGCGTAGTGCTGACGGCCCACGTCCGCATGCGCCTGCATGGCGGCTTCGACCACGCCGTCGTAGCTGCCGAAGTAGTGCTTGAGGGTCGGCAGAGACACGCCTGCCACCCCCGCGATTTTGCTCATGCTTTGCGGACGTCCGTCGGCGTCGACCAGGGCATCCAGCAGTTGCACCGCGAGGTCACGCCGTTTGCGCTCGTAGTCCGGATTTCGTTTTCCCAGCGGTCGTCCCATGGCGCGTCCCTCTGTGGGTCGGGGTCTAGTAGCAAATTCTGTGGGATCTGGGTGAATCCACTTGCACCTGAACCTGTTCAAACCCTATTCATATCTGTGTCACGATAAAGATAAGAAACAGGAGCCCTCGATGCCACGTGTTTTGCTCAGCTTCACCCTCTCCAGCACCGCATTTGCGGCCGTGTTGGGCTTGGTCACCGTGGTTTTGGCCGGATGTGGCGGCCCAGACCTCCCCGACGTCATTCCGGATGAGTCGGTGGGCAGCTGTGTGTACGAAAACCGCTTCGCCGACAGCGAAGAATGCGTCGAATACCTCGGCAGCGACTGGACCGAAGACAGCGCCGCCGCCGCCTGCGCCGAAGCGGAGGGTGCTTTCTCCGCCACGGCGCGGTGCGATTACGCCGCCCAGCTGGGCACCTGCCTCACCGGCGGTGAAGGCGACCTCATCCGCTACTTCTTCCCAGGTGAAGACGAGGCCGACTGCTCCATCGCCCGGCAGGGCTGCGAGATCTTCGCCGGCGGCGCCTTCACCGCAGGCGGAACCTGTGGCGGGTTCGACTTCGACACCGGCGGTGGCATCGGCACCGGGGGCAGCGTGTTCATTCCCGAAAGCGAAACCTGCGTCGACGACGACGACGGCGAAGAAGTGTGCACCCGCAACATGATCTCCGCCTGCACCGAAGAGGGCAAAAAGTTCAACGAGTTCGGCTCCTGCGAAAACGTGGTCACCCAACGCCCGTATTGGGGTGCCCCGCCCGCCCCCTCCTACGAAGAAGGCAAGACCGACGACCCCCGCCTCGACGACGCCGACTGGGTGCGTGAGCGCGACTGGGTGCGCGACCAGCTCGAAAGCTGCGCCTGCATCTGCTGCCACTCCAAAGAGATCTCCCCCGACGGACCCGGCAACTGGTTCACCGAAGACCCCCTGTGGCCCGACACGTTCTACGCCACCGGACTCGCCATGAACGCCGGATGGGTCGACTCCTCCGCCTTCGGCGCCTACCCCGCCGACGAGAACAACGGCTTCACCCGCGAGGGCCTGGGCGCCCCTTCGACCGACAAAGATCGCATGGTGGCCTTCTTTGAGGGCGAGCTCCAGCGCCGGGGCTACACCCAAGACGACTTCGCCGACATGAAGCCCTACGGCGGCCCCCTCTACGACCAACTGGTGTACGTGCCCAGCGCCTGCGAAGAAGGCCAGCGCGTCGACCGCGACGGCACCATGCACTGGACGGGCGGCCCCGCCCGCTATGTCTACATCCTCGAGGCCGACGCCGCGAACCCAGGTGCGCCGCCCAACCTCGACGTCCCCGACGGCACGCTGTGGCACTTCCGCATGGACCCAGGCCTCGACGCTGTGCTCTCCGGCGAGGTGGTCTATGGCGAACGCCCCGTCGACGCTCTGCAACGCGTGCCCGCCGACGGCGGCGACGCCCCGGCCCTCGTCGAGGGGCAAGAATACCTGCTCTACGTCATGGCCGACATCGCCCTCCCCGTCAGCCGCTGCACGTTCACCTACTGAAGCAGGTGCAGGCGGCCTTCGCCGACTGGGTGCATGCCCCGGTCTGCCGCCGAATCCGCCTTGCTCGCAGCGTTCGCAGCTTCTACAGGCCTCCGAGTCGTCGACGACGACATCGGAGGCCGCATGCGTTGGAGCAAAGGCGAACTGCCCACCCCCGAAGAACGACAGTGGATCCTCGACACCTTTCATTGGTGCCTGCGCCACGGCGGAGGTGTGGTCGAGCTGGCGCATTCGCCGTTGGTGCTTCCCGACGACGATTTCTTCCCCGTCGACCTCGACCAACCCGCTGACGCCCGGGCCCAACAGCTGCTGCACCTGGTGGCCGAACACGCCGGCCTCGGTGACATCGACTTTCAGCTGCACGTCATCGACGACGCAGTGTGGGCCGAGCAAGGCCCACCGCAGATGGAGCTCATCGACGACGTCATGCCCATCCCGGTGCCAGCGTCGGTCATTGACGTCGAAGACGATGCCGACCTGCTCGCCCTCGTCGATGTCTTCGTGCTGGAGGTGGCGTTCTTTCTCACCGGGTCGTTTTCGACGGAGCCGCCGTCGCGGGTGGCCATCCCCTACGCGCAAAAAGAGCTGGGCGAAGACGCCGCCGCCGAAATTGCCGCCGTGTTCATGGGCTTTGGTGTGTTCATCCTCGACACCTGTGTGGCGCGCATGCCGAAGGGCAAGCTGACAGACGACCCCGGCCTCAGCGACGTGGGCGCGTGCTTTGCGTTGGCGCTGTTCATGGTGTTGCAGGAGCTTCCGTACGCCTTCGCACGAGAATTCATGCCGAAAGCGGCGCGGGCGACGGTGAAAAAGTGCATCACGGCGCTGGAGTCGACCTTCGCCGCCGACGTCGAGCGTTTGAAGGTGGCCGGCTTGCCCGGCGGAGCGCCCGACGAAGGGCCCGTCGGCTGACCCACAGGCGAACGTGAGAGGCATGCGATGGCACACCTTTGGTGGTGGCGCCGGGATCTCGCTACACTTCGTGCATGGCTTCACCTTTGGCACTGCGCAAGCTGCTGGCGCCGTCTTTGATGACGTGCGCTTTGCTCCTTCCTTCTTCTTCGTTCGCGTCGACCTCGACGTCGACAACCTCTGGTGTTGTCGTCGACACCGTCGACGAAGCCCGCATCGCGCGACGCAAAAAGAAGCGCAAGATTCGCTACCGCAAGAAGAAGGGCAGCAGCGCCAAGAAAGAAGACGAAAAGAAAAAGGCCGAAGAAGCGGCCGCGAAGAAGGCCGCCGAAGAAGCGGCCGCGAAGAAGGCCGCTGAAGAAAAAGCAGCGCAAGAAAAAGCGGCCCAAAAGAAAGCAGCCCAAGAAAAAGCGGCGCAAGAGCAGGCCGCCAAGAAGAAGGCTGCGGCCGATCAAGCGGCAAAGCAGAAGGCGGCCGGCAAAACCACCACAGAGGCGCCCGACGCTGCCGTGGCCGACGCCGCACCCGTCGACGACAAAGCCGCTCCCATCGACAAGACGGGAGGCGGCAAATACAAAGACCCCGACGTGCTCTTGAAAAAGGCGTTCACCCTCTACAACGACCTCGAATACGACTTGGTGATTCCGCTGGCCAAAGAGGTGCTCGCCAACCCCTTTGCCGACGTGCAGAACCAACTCGATGCCTACCTGCTGCAAGGCAGTTGCTTGGCCATTGTGGGCGACCCCATCGAGGCCGAAAAGCCGTTTCGCTTCTTGCTGCGCGGCCGCCCGGACTACGACATGCCCGCCGACACCCCGCCGAAAATTCTGGCGGTGTTTCGCAAGGTGCAAGTCGAAGAACGCGCCATCATCGAGACCACCCGTGAGCTGGAGCGTCAGCGGGTCATCGCCTCGCTGCAAATCGAAGACAAAGCCATCGAAGACGCCACCGGGGGCGTGCCCATCCTCTTCGACATCGGCCTGCGCGACCCCCGCGGCGCCGTCGGCCAGGTGCGCGTGTTTTACCGCCGCCAGGGCGATGAGGCGTTTGTGTCGCTGCCGCTGCAGCTGGCGCCATCGGGGCGGTGGATCGGCGAAGTGCCTGGGTCGTGGTCAGAGAACGAAGACGGATTCACCTTTGAGTATTACGTGACCACCTTCGACCGGGAGGGCTCGCTGCTCATTGCCCAGGGCGACGAGACGGCGCCCAAGACAACGTCGGTGGCGCCCGGCTTTGTGGCCGACGCGGTGCCCTTTTACGAGACGGTGTGGTTCTGGGGCACGGTGGGCGCGGCCGGTGCTGTCGTCATCGGCTCGGGTGCCGCCCTCGGCATTGTGGCGTCGATGCCGCCCATCACCGACCTCGGCACCGTCAGCATCGACTGACGTGTCTTCGGCGCAGGATCAACAGCCCCAGAACCCGGTGTTTCTGGAGGGCTTCGCCCTTTGCGCCTGGGGTTTCGCCTTTCTGCTTTGTGCATGGCATTCTCGGCTGGGAGGAGGTGGATCGCCCACCTTCCCCTTCATGCTCTGACCCGTGTGTGCTCATGACCTTCGGCCCCCTCTCTCGAGCTCCAATCGCCGCTGCGGCGGTCGCGCTGGCGCTGCTGTCTCTCACCGCTTGTGGGTGCGACAGCGGCACAGGAGACGGCCCCGAGCCCACGGTGCCCACGCCTGCAGTGGAGCCCGAAGACGGTGGCGAACTCATCGACGGCGGCCCTGAAGACGCCGGCATCGTCGACGCTGGGCCCGTCGACAGCGGCGTCGATGCCGGGCCTCCGCCGTTGACCGTTCCCCAACAGGCTGAGGCGCTGTGCTTGGCGTACATCCACGGCATCGCCAACCGCGAATTGCAGTCGTTTGAGTTTGCCGACCGGTGCTCGGCCGACGACCTGGTGCCCGACATCGTCACCCAGCCCGAGCTCGTCGACGTCGACACCAGCCGGTGCTTGCCGGGCCGCGACGAACACAGTCTGTTTCTCACCGCCCTCGAAGGCGGTCGCCTCACCATCGACATCGACGCCTTCAACAGCTGCCTCGACGGCGCCCGCGAGCTGCGCACCACCTACGCCGCGCTCGACGACATCGACACCCGCCTCACCAACCTCAACAACCACCTGCTCGCCAGCGACTGCCAAGGCGTGTTTGCCCCCCAACAAGGCGAGGGCGACCCTTGTGTGCAGGCCTGGGACTGTGCCGACGGCCTCAGCTGCCAAGCCGACCCCCGCTCGGTGCAGGGCTTCGCCTGTTTGGCCCCCGCGGCCGTCGGCGAGGCCTGCCACGACACCCCCACCGCTGGGCAGCTGCCGTTGCGCATCTGCGGCCCAGAGGCGGCGTGCTTTGACAACGTGTGCACCGCCCGCCTCGACGTCGGCGCCTTCTGCGACGCCTCCACCGTGCCGTGTGGCGGCGAGCTCATCTGCGGCCCCGCAGGCTTTTGCGCCCCGCGCGGCGAGCTCTCTGCCCCTTGCACCTTCCCCGACCACTGCGCCGACGGTTTGGTGTGTTCGAACAACGTGTGCATCGAGCCTCCGCCCGTCGAACAAGCCATTCTCGACGGAGAAGACTGCTTTTTGGGCAACACCTGTGAAAGCCCCTGTTCGGTGTGTCGCCCACAAACGCCCGGCATGCTCGACACCAAATGCCAAGACCGCGGCGACATCGGCGAGGCCTGCTCCAACCAAGACCACTGCCGCCAGCAGACCTACTGCACCGTCGCAGGCACCTGCGAGGCCTACCGACAGGTGGCCGAGAGCTGCTCGCTGCAAGACCCTTGTGACGACGGGCTGTACTGCAACGACGAGTTCAACCTGTGCGCGCTGCTCCCCACCTTGGGCAACCCCTGCACCGAGGCGGGGCCCAACATTTGTGGCGAAGGCTTCTGCTCCTTTGGCGTGTGCGTCGCCGGCACCGTCGGCGACCGCTGCCTCTCCGACGCCCAATGCGCGTCGGGGCACATCTGCGAGCCCGTCGAGGTTGAAGGCGACGCTGGCGTTCTGCTCGAGAACCAATGCATCTTCGCCCCCCGCGTCGGCGCCCCCTGCTCGCGCAACTTGCGGTGTGTCGAGGGCGCCTTTTGTGACGGCACCGGCCGCTGCCGCAGCTTTCCCGGCCCGGGCGAAGCCTGCCCCCAAGGCACCTGCCAGGCGGGCTCGTTCTGCGCCAACGCCGGCACCGACTCGGCGGTGTGTGAACGGCGGCGTCCCCCTGAGTCGCTGTGCACCCTCAACGCCCAATGCGCGTCGGGCATCTGCCTCGAAGACGGGGTGTGCTCGGCCATCACCCCCACCACCGACACCCTCGTCGACACGTTCTTGTTCTTCGTCGGCTTCGCCGGACTCCCCCTGATGGTGTGGCGTCGTCGACGAAAGAAGGCGGCATGACGTTGCGCGTGACGCGGCCGCTGACCCTCGGCTTGGCCATGCTGTGGGCGGCCACAGCTTCGGCCACCGACGCTGGCGTGGCCCCTGCCGATGCAGGACCGTCTTCTGAAACCGCTGAAACTGCGCCGAAGGCAACAAACGCGCTGCCCCCACAAGTCGTCGTCGACTTCGCCCCCCTCGTCGAGCGCATCGCCCCCAGCGTTGCCACCGTCGTCGTCGAAGGCGTCAGCGGCAAAAGCCGCGGCGGTGGGTCAGGCTTCTTTGTGCACCCCGACGGATGGCTGGCCACCAACGCCCACGTCGTCAGCGATGCGTCTGGCGCTCATGTGGTGTTGCACGACAAGAGCCAACGCAAAGTGCTGGGCAGTTTGGTCGTCGACAAAGACCACGATGTGGCTGTCGTTCTCGTCGAGGGCTACGACGCCGAAACCAAGCCCGCCCCCGCCCTGAGACTGGGCAAATCGACGGAGCTGAAGAAAGGCAATCCCGTCGTCGCCTATGGCGCGCCCAAGCTGCTCGACGGCACCTTCTCGCAGGGCACGGTGTCGTCGTTTCGAAAAAAGGGCATCCCGGCGCACGTCATTCCCGGCGAGCGGACGACGTCGATGAAGCAGTCGCTGGTGCAGCACAACGCATCCATCGCCCATGGCTCAAGTGGGTCGCCGTTGATGCGGGTCGACGGCACCGTCGTCGGCATCAACACCTTCATGCTGCCGGGCGAGCAGAACCTCAACTTCGCGGTGCCCGTCGAGCAACTGCAGACCCACCTCGACCAACTGGCATCGCAGACGCCGCCCAAGGTGCATTCGTTGGCCCACGGCAAAGAGGGCAAGCCCTACCTCAACCTCGTCATCAGCGCGGTGGTGTTCTTGGCGCTGGGCATCGGCTGGTGGGCCCTCGGTCGCAAACGCGGGTGACGACGTCGACGGCTGCGGAGGCGACGGTGCATTTGTAGGCATTGTGACGGCCCTTTGCGTCTGGCATGCATGAGGGGCAGCCGCAGCCTCTGCTGACGGCCCTTTGGTGGAGACTCCCTTGGTTCCAGTTCTCTTCGAAGCCTTTGGCGTGCAGTTTCACTCGTATGCGGTGATGATCGTCTTGGCCTTCACCTTCGCCGTGCTGCTTGGCGGCTACTTGGCGGTGAAAGACGGACGCGACATTCTCGACGTCGTCGAGGGCTGCATGGTCATCGTCTTGGCCGCCGTGCTCGGCTCCAAGGTCTTTCACACCCTCTTCGAGGCCAAAGGCCACGACCTCGGCGACGGACGCGTCGCAGAAGGCCTGCTCGACCTCCTCGCCGTCGACCCCTGGCATTGGGCGCGTTTGTTCGAGCCGGGCTACGTGTTTTACGGCGGCGCCGTCTTCGGCACCTTGTTCGGCTACATCTTCGTCAAACGGCGCGGAATTGACCGCATCGGCGCCGTCTTCGACTACGCCGCGCCAGCGTTTGCCTTGGGCATCGTCATCGGACGCTCCGGCTGCATTCTCGGCGGCTGCTGCTACGGCATCGCCACCGAACTGCCGTGGGCCATCCACTACCCGCACACCCACCCCACCGGCGGCATCGGCGTGCACCCCGTGCAAGCGTACGACGTGTTCTTCGGCCTCGCCGCCATGACCCTTAGCTTGGTGCTCATGAAGAAGCGGCGGTTTGAAGGCGAGGTCTTCGCCTTTGTCATCGCATCGTATGCGGTGTGGCGCTTTGCCACCGAGATGTTTCGCGGCGACGGCGATCGCGGCGTGTGGTTCGGCAACATGTTTTCGACGTCGCAGCTGGTGAGTCTGTCGGTGCTGCCCATCGCCTTGTTCTTCTGGTGGAAGAAGCGCCAAAGCGTGGCCCAGGCGACGGTGCCTGACGACGTCGCGCCCGCCGAGTCTCCCGCCGAGGATGCACCATGAGCCGCTGGTTCTCGACGCTGCTGCCGTTGGCCATCGCGTTGGTGTTGTCGACGTCGAGCTGGGCGCAGACGCCCGCGAAGACGACCGCCCCTGGCGATTGCGCCGAGACGTTTGACGCCGTGGGCGACGCGTGCACCTCGCCACAGATGACGCCATTGGCCGCCCCTGGTGAGCCGCTGTCGACGCGAGAAGACCTCGGCAAAGGCGCTCCTGACGCCTTTGAAGACCCCCACGCCATGGGCTGGCGGTTGGTGGGCGCGGCGGGCGTGGCTTCGGTGGTGGGCGTGGGCCTCATGGCAGCGTCGGCGGCGTATTTTCAACAGATCGCCAACCCGCGTTCTCCGTCGGGCCATGGCGTCAACGAGCTGCCGGGTTTGATTCAAGGCCAGGTGGTGTTTTCGCAACTGGCGGTGGGGGCGTGGATCGCCACCGCCGTGCTCGGCGGAAGCGGGCTGGTGTTTTTCACCTTCGACCCGCGGTCGGGTAAGCTGCGCTTCGACGATCCCGAAGCGGACTGACGACGAGACGCCATGACCCCCTTGCTGCTTGCCAGCCTTGTGATGTTTGCCCCGGCGGCCGACGTCGAAGACACCGCGGCCACGCAGGTGGCGTTCTTCGACCTCTTGCCCAAAGACGGGGTGTCAAAGAAGCAGGCCAAAGGCATCAGCGTGATGTTGCGCGAAGCCCTCGACGACATCGGCGCCATCGAGCTGAAGAAGAAACGCAAAGACGACAAAAAGGCCGCCCGCAAATGCGACCTGCGTCCCAAGTGTTTGGGCAAGGCCGCCTTCTCCCGCGGCGCCGACGTGTTGTTGACCGGCACCTTGCACACCGCCGACGAAGGCTTCGAAGTGCGCCTGCAGGTGGTGTTGAGCAAAGACGTCGAGGTCGACCGCGAAGTGGAGGGCATCCTCACCGGCAGCACGGCGTCGATGCACGACCGCATGGACCGCCTGCTGCGCGAAGCCGTCGCCCCCGACACCTTGTCGGGCGCGCTGCGCATCGACGGCGCCCCCCAGGGTGCGGAGGTGTTCATCGACGGCAAACGGGCGGGCACCCTGCCCCTCGAACGCCTCGACGGCCTGCTTGAAGGCACCTACGCCATCGAGGTCAAAGCCGAGGGCTACTCCACCACCAACCGCCGGGTGAAGGTGCACTACAAAGAGTTGACGTCGCTGAAGGTGACGTTGATTCCGTCGCAAGCGGCGCGCAAAGCGCAAGACGACAAAGCCCGCGGACGTGAAGACGACGGCAACGGCAAGCTGTTGTGGTTTGCAGGCCCAGCAGGCGTGGCCGCCCTCGGGGTGATCGCCGCAGGCACCGGCGCCACCTTCGGCATCATGACGCAGCAGACCGTCGACGACGTCAACGCCAAAGCCGAGTCGCGCATGTTGTTGTTCGAAGACGACGCCGAGTTGCTGCAGCAAGGGCAAACCACGGCGTTGTTGGCCAACATCTCTTACGCCGTCGCGGGCGTGGCGTTGGTGTCGGCAGCCGCGTGGGCGGGATTGCTGCTGCTGCCCGAGCAAGACGACGGCGAAGAGGTCGAAGACTTCGAGGCCACCGGCAAGCGCGACTACGGCGAAGACGAACTCGCCCCGGCGTTGGAGTAGACGACGTGCGGCGCGTGGCTTTGCTCCTGATGTGGGTCTCGACGTTGTTGACGTCGACGTTGGGCGGTTGTTTCTTCAACCCAGACCTGCATGGCAACGGCTACACCGAGTGCTTGGCCGACGACGACTGCCCGCTCGATCGCATGTGCCGCAGCGGCTACTGCACGCCCCCGCCGTGGAACGACATCGACTACAAAAGCCGCACCCCCATCTTTGCCACCAACCACACCGACGTGGAGGCACCGGCAGGCACCGTCGTCGACCTCGCGGTGGGCGGCGACAACGCGTTTTTGACGTCGGAGCAAGTCGGCCCTGAAGGCCGGCTCACCACCTACGACCGCGACTTCGATGTGTGGGACGTCGTCGAGCTGTTCAACGACCCTTTCAACGACCGTCTGGTGTGGCGCCTGCCGCTGTTGGAGCCGCTGCCTGCGGGCGAGTCGACGCTGCTGGCGTGGCTGGAGACCGACAACCCCGGTGAGACCTTCACCCGCCTGGAGGTGCCGTCGGTGTACAGCACCTTCTTCGACAACTTCGAAGTCACCGAAGACGACCCCATCGTTGCCTTTGACGACGAGGTGTACCGCGCCTTCGGCGGCGAGCCGTTGGTGCAAGGCGGCGTCATGAACATCGCCGACAACCAGAAGGTCATCTTGCGCCAGCCGCTGACGCCTCCGTTTTCGGTGACCCTCAAGGGCCGCTTCAACCAGACCGTGTGCTCCCGGGTGTTCTTGGGCGTCATGGGCGACGACGCCGTTGGCTATGCCGCACCTTCTGCCGGCTTCTTCTTGCAAGACGACCTCATGGGCATCACCGAGGTGGCGCCGCAAGAGACGTCAACACCGTTGGCCGTCACCGAAGAACGCCGCTTTGACAACGTGGTGCGCCGCTACCGCATTGACGTCGGACAAGGCGCCGTGCGGTCGCTCATCGACTACGAGGTGCTCTACGAAGGCTTTGACCTCGCGCCCCCCATGGCCGACGACGCCGAATACACCGTGGTCATCGACGTCGACGGCAACAACTGCTCCTTCGACCTCGACGAGCTGTGGATCCACCCCACCACGCTCCCCGCACCGACGCCGTCGTTGGGCGAGACCGTCGAGTATGTGCAGCTGGAGCAATAGAACGTCCGTTGGAGCCTCGGGCGAGGTCTGCCATGCTCGACGCATGGGAGGCTCCATGTTGCGTCATGCTTGGCATTCATTCGTCTGCGCTTTGGCTTGCACCGTCTTGCTGTCGACGGCGACCTCGGCACAGACCCTGATTTCGTCGGGGCTCACCGACGAGCAGAAGCAGTTGCTCGTCGACCTCCACAACAACCACCGTCGTCAGCTGGCCCAAGGGATGGTGGTCGACGACGGGACCAACGGGACCTACCCCACGGCGTCCAACATGAGCGCGGTGGTGTGGGACGACGCCCTCGCCGCCGTGGCCCAAGGCCACGCTGCGCAATGCCTGTGGGGCCACAACTCCGACCGCAACACCCAGATCTACACCTTCAGCGACCTCTTCAACGACGAGGTGTACGGCCAGCCCCTGCCGCAGTCGGGCTTTTACATGGGCGAAAACGTTGCCGGCGCCTGGTCGTCGCAAACGCCCAACATCGAGTCCGTCCTCACAAACCAAGTCAACGGCTGGTGGAGCGAACAAGACCTCTGGCACTTTCAGACCTACAACCCGTCCACCATCAATGGCGCCGGCCACTTCACGCAGGTGGGTTGGGCCGACACCCGACAGATCGGGTGCGGATTTGCGGTCTGTGACGACGGCATGTTCGCCGGGCTCAACCTGCACTTTCTGGTGTGCGACTACTACACGGGCGGCAACTACCTCGGGCAGTACCCCTACGAGACGGGCACCTGCAGTGCGGCGACGTGTGGCGCCGACCAGACCTGCATCGACGACCTTTGCGTGTGGAACGGCGTCCCCGACACCGACGCCGGTGTCCCCGACGCTGGTGTGCCCGACGCCGGCATGGCCATGGACAGCGGTGTCTCCATCGACGCCGGACAAACCCCTGACGACGACGCCGGACAAACGCCCGACGACGACGCCGGACAAACCCCCGACGACGACGCCGGACAAACCCCCGACGACGACGCCGGACAAACCCCTGACGACGACGCCGGACAAGCCCCTGACGACGACGCCGGACAAACCCCCGACGATGACGCCGGACAAAACAACGACGACGACGCCGGCCCTTCGGAGCCGGACCCATCGCCTGAAGACGACGTCGAAGCCAACTGCAGTTGCGATGCCAGCGACAGGCAGGCGGCTCCCGCTGCTGGATGGGCCTTGGTGGTCTTGCTCGGCGCTGCGCTTCGTCGTCGACGTCAAACGCGGAGTGAACGCTCATGACCATCGAACAAGAAGACGACCTCGTTCGCCTGCGGGTGATCGGCCGCATCGTGGCCAACTGTTTGCACACCATGGCGCGCGCCATGGAGGTGGGGATGACCACCCGGGAACTCGACGCCATCGGCCGCCGTTTTCTCGACGACCACGGCGCCGAAAGCGCTCCTGAACACTGCTATGACTTCCCTGGCGCCACCTGCATCAGCGTGAACGAATGCGTGGCCCACGGCATCCCCGACGACCGCGCCCTGCAAGCCGGCGACCTCGTCAACATCGACGTTAGCGCGGTGAAAGACGGCGTGTTTGCCGACACCGGTGCAAGCTTTGTCGTCGGCGACAGCAACGGCCGCCAACGCCATGTCTGCCGAGCAACACACGAGGCATTGCAGCGGGCCATGGCGGCGGTGCGGGCCGGACGCCCCCTCAACGTCATCGGCAAACAGATCGAAACCGTCGCCCAGAAACACAAGTTGGGCATCGTGAAGAACCTCTGCAGCCACGGCGTGGGCAGCTGGATTCACGAGGAGCCGGAGTCGATTCTGCCCTACGCCACCCGGCGCGAACGACGTCGGCTGCACAAAGGCTTGGTGATGACCATCGAGCCGTTCTTGACGACGGGCAAGGCCCACGTCGACGAGGCCGACGACGGCTGGAGCCTGATGCAGACGCCAGGCACCTTCACCGCGCAATACGAACACACCATGGTCATTCGCGACGGACGTCCGCTCGTCGTCACCGTCCCCGACGAGGCCGTGGCGTTTCCGTTTGCCGCCTGACGGCCCGCTGTTTGAACAGCGCCTACAACTCGTAGCTGCCTTGCGGTGCTGTCGACGGGGCCGGCTGTGACGTCAGCGTGCCGAAGATGATTTCGTCAAAGGTGCGCGACAGCGTCTTGCTGTGAAAGCCGTGCATCACCACCGACACCGAGACCAAGATGGTCTGGCCGACGGTGAGCTCTGACGCAGGCAACGCCACCCAAGTGCGCTGCCCTCCGTCGTCGAGCAACACGTAGGTGTAGCCGGCCGCGTCGAGGGTCTCGACCACCTGCCCCTTCAACACTTGGCCCTGCCGGGCTGGGGACTTTTGCCCACCATGCCCATCGCCACCGTGCCCATCGCCACCATGCCCACCGCTGCCGTGCCCGTGGGCTTCGTCTTGGGGGATGTCGGGCGCGCCCTCGTCAGAAAGCGGCGCCTCCGTCTCTTCGGATGACGTCGTCGAAGCAGCGTCGTCGGCCGTTGTTGTCGACGTGGATGAAGATGTGGTGGCGCACCCCACGCCGACCCACAAGCTCGACGACAACAGGCAGATGGACAAACGACGCACAGGGCCTCCAAGGGATGCAGCTTGGCTCAGCTCAACTCAGGGCCTGTTGTAGCACGTCGCGCGTCAGCGCTCCCTCACGGAACAAGACCAGGTCGTCGTCGGTGACCCGCACCACGCTCGATGGCATCGAGCTGGCATCGACGGCGGCGTCGAGCACCACCAGTTCGCGTCCGCCAGGCAAGACGTCGGGCAGTTGCACGTCGGCCAGCGTCGACGGGGGTGGCGCTCCACGAAGGTTCGCGCTGGGCACGGCCAAGGGCGCCCCCACCTCGCGCAACAGCTGCAACAGATGTGGCTGGTCGGGGATGCGCACGCCGACGGTGTTGCCCGGCGCCACTTGCGGCGAAATGACAGCGTCGGGGGATTTGTCGACGACGAGCGTCAGAGATCCCGGCCAAAACCGTCGACCCAGTTGTGCTGCCCGACGACAGGCGAGGCCGTCGGCCCACAGGGTTCTGGCCACGTCGACGTCGGGCACCATCAACGAAAAGGGCTGGTCGGCCGGGCGCTCCTTCAGCCGAACGAGGTCGTCGACGGCGGTCGGATGCGACGCCAACGCAGCCACCCCCCACACCGTCTCCGTGGGCACCACGACGAGGGCGCCGTCGCGCAGGGCGTTTGCGGCGCGGGCCACGCCGTCTTCTTCGGGACGCAAGTGAATCATGTCGCGCTCTTGCCGGTTGCATTGGCACCTGTCGAGGGGGCGCAGTACAACGGCCGCACCCCTTGTCGGGCGTGTGCCGCCACGGTGACGACGTCACCGCCGCCGCGCGCGCAGGTTCTTGGAGACTCCGATGTCGCACCGCCCCCGCGTCGCATTTGTTCTGGCCGCCGGCAAAGGCACCCGCCTGGCGCCCCTCACCGACGAGCGTCCCAAGCCGCTGGTCGAGGTTGTGGGTCTGCCCCTCGTCGAGGTGGCCTTGCAGCACGCCAAGCGCGCGGGCGTCGAGGTGGCGGTGTTGAATTCGCACCACCTGCACCCTGCCATCCCCGACGCACTCGGTGAGGCCTACGACGGCATGCCACTGCTCTACTCCCACGAACCTGTGCTGCTTGGCACCGGCGGCGGCTTCAAAGTCATGCACCAGGTGTTGCAACAACACCGTCCTGACCTCGACGGCGGGCCGTACTTGGCCATCAACGCCGACGCCTTTTGCGACTTCGATGTCGCCGCCTTCGTCGACGCACACGACCAAGCCGCCAACGCCCACGACGTCACCGGCTCCATGTTGTTGAAGGCTGTGCCCGACGCCGACAAATACGGCGTCATCGGCACCGACGCCGACGGCCGCGTTGTCGACTTCGCCGGACGCGCCAAGCTCGACGCCGACGTGGCCGGGCAGTTCATGTTCTGCGGCATCCACATCTTCACGCAAAAGCTCCTCGACCGGCTGCCCGAACCGCCGTACGCCGAAGGCGGCATGTGTGTGAACCGCGAGGGCTACCCCAAGGCCATCCTCGACGGCGAATGGGTGCAGGGCGTCGTCACCGACGCCTACTTTCAAGACGTGGGCACCAAAGAACGACTGCTCAACGTGCACACCGAGCGCATGGCGTTGGTGGGCACCGACGCCACCCACCTCGCCCTCCACGCCGGTCTCGACGAACGTGCCCCCCGCGTGTGGGTGCATCCCGATGCCGACGTCGCCGACGACGTGACCTTCACCGCTCCCGTCGTGGTGCGGCAGGCGAGCGTAGGCTCTGGCGCCCAGCTCGGCCCTCACGTGGCGGTCGGCAAAGGCGCCAAGGTGGGCGAAGGGGCCCAACTGCGACGGGCGGTGCTGCAATCGGGCGCGACGGTGGCGCCAGAAACTTCCGTTGCCGACGCCATTTTGGGAAGCTCCGTGGTGTTGCAGACAGACCCCACCTGACCTTGGGTCTGTTGGAGGCCATGCATGTCGAGCGCGTCGTCTGAGCCGAGCCCACCCCCAACGTCTGAAGACGCTGGGTCGGTGCTCGACGAGCAGACCACGGCCGAGATGCGTCGGGCCATCGACGACCAGATCCTTAAGAGCCGGCTGCACAGCCTGTATGCGTTGTTCGACTGGGCCACCGTCGCCATTCGCAAATACGCGACACCCGCGTCGGCGCTGTTGTTGGCCGCGCACCTCGGCACAATGTTCATGACGGGCTTTTCAGAGCTCATCGGTGCCCCTGGGCACAGCGTGTTCTGGCCGTGGCTGTCGACGTCGTTTGGCTTGCTGGCGGTGCCGCTGTGCACGCTGACCGCTGTGCGCTTCATCGACAAGCTCGTCGACAAGCAGGTGCAGTCGTTCATCGGCGTGGGCGGCGCCTTGCGCATCGCGCTCGGCTTCATGTTGGTGTTTGGCGTCTTGGAGATCACCACGTTTTTGGCCGAACAGCCGCTGCCGCTCATCGGCCGCTGGCTGGAGTTGTCGACGGTGTTCATCTCCATTGCGGTGATGACGGGCTTGGTGTTCTTCGGCCTTGGCGCCGCCGACCTCGTCTACCAAGTGAGCTCGCACGCGCGGTACCTCTCTACGCGGCTGATGATGTTGTTGGTGTTTGCAGCGGTGTCGACGTTCTTGTGGCTCAGCTTCTTGGGCCTGCAGTTTCGCGCCGTGTTGCTGTGGGCGGTGCAAAAAGGCCACCTCGAAGCCTACGTCGCTGGCGTCGAGAAACTTGAAGAAGCGGCGTCGGCGTGGGTGGGCGGCTTGGCCGGCGCCCTCAGTTTGGAGCTGCCGTTCATCTTGCTCCTCGCCTGGCGGTTCGGCCGCAACGCCACCCGCGCCCTCAACGATTTGCGTCGAGGCTTTCAACAAGTCGGACGCGGCGAATTCGACCAGCCCGTCGTCATTGAAGGCCGCGACGAGGTCGCGCAGATGCAGCTGGGCTTCAACCGCATGCTCGTTGCCGTGCAAGAACAGCGCTTTTTGGAGACGGCGTTTGGCCGCTACGTCTCGCCCCTTATCTTGGAGCGGCTGCGCGAGACCCCCGAGCGCACCCACCTCGCCGGCGAGCGCGCCGTGGCGACGGTGTTGTTCTCCGACATCCGCGGCTTCACCAAGCTCAGCGCCGACCTCGACCCCGAGAAGGTCATCTCGCTGCTCAACGACTACATGTCGTCGATGATCGAGGTCATCGCCCGCTACGACGGGTACATCAACAAGTTCGTGGGCGACGCCATCATGGTGGTGTGGGGGGTGCCGCTGCCCCAAGACGACCACGTCAAGCGTGGCGTCGACTGCGCCCTCGCCATGCAAGAAGCGTTGCGCGTGCAAAACGAACACGGCGGCTACGACGGAATCGTCCTCGAGATGGGCATCGGCCTCAACGTCGGCCCGCTCGTCGCCGGCAACCTCGGCAACGAACGACAGGTGGAGTTCACCGTCATCGGCGACTCCGTCAACGTCGCCAGCCGTTGCTGCTCTGCCGCCGGCGAAGATGAGGTCGTGGTCACCCAAGAGGTCATCGACGCCCTCGGCGACCTCGACGCCTACGACGTCAGCAGCCAGGGCTTGGTGGAGCTCAAGGGCAAAGGCGAAGTCGAACTGTTTCGCGTGCGCCACGCCGCCAGATGATGGAGCAGCGGACGGTGTCGTCGTCGTCGACGACGTCACGCCGACCCGGACACGCCAAGCAGAATGCAGGGGGGAGATTCTCATGAGCGATCGACGTCATCCGCTGCGGCAGGCATTTGTGGGGCTGGTGTGGGTGGCGACGTGGTTGGCGGCCGTGGAGATTCCGGTGCGGCTGTCGTTGGGCACGGTGTTGACGTCGTCGGGCGTGGTCTTTGAGGCCGTGTTGTCGTTGGTGTTCATCGGCGACATTGTGCTGCGGTGGTTTCCGCCACACGTCGACGGCCGCAAGCGTCAGCTGGCGCGCGCGCGCTATGTGCGCAGTTGGTTGCTCGTCGACGTGTTGAGCGCGCTGCCGTTTGCGGCGGTGTTTGCCGTGGTGGTGCCTGACGCACCGACGTCGCACCCGGTGTGGTGGGCGTTGTTGTTGGTGTTGCGCTTTTTGCGCGTGCTTCGTCTGGTGAACGTGGGCAGCGTCGTCCGCGGGGTGCAGCGGGTGAACCCTGCGTTGGTGCGGTTGTTGTTGTTTGCGTTTTGGATCGGCCTCACCGCCCACTGGATGGCGTGCGGTTGGCTCGCCCTCGGCGGCATCGCCGGCGACCTCGACGCGTTCAGTCGCTACATTCGGGCGCTGTATTGGGTGGTGACGACGCTGACCACCGTCGGCTATGGCGACATCTCGCCGTCGACGAATGTGCAGATCATCTTCACCATGGGCGTCGAGGTCGTGGGTGTTGGCATCTACGGCTACATCATCGGCAACGTCGCCAGTTTGTTGGCCAACCTCGACGTTGAACGCGCCCGCCAGGCAGAAAAAATGCAGCAGGTGCAGGCGTTCTTGCAGAGCCGACAGCTGCCGCCTGAGTTGGCCGAGCGCATCCGCAGTTTTTACGGCCACCTCTTTGAAACCCGCGCCCTCGGCATCGACGAGCGTGTTCTCGACGACCTGCCACGGTCGCTGCGCACCGAGGTCGCATTGCACCTCAACCGCGACCTCCTCACCAAGGTGCCGCTGTTTCAAGACGCCGAGCCAAATCTCATCTCTGACCTCGCCCTCGCCTTGCGTCCTGAGGTGCATCCGCCGGGCAGCGTGGTCATCGAAAAGGGCCGCGTCGGCGACCGCATGTATTTCGTCGCCACCGGCGAGCTTCACGTCGTCGACGACAACCACGCCTTGGTGGCCACGTTGCGCGAAGGCGACTTCTTCGGCGAGATGGCGCTGTTGCGCAGCCAACGACGCAGCGCCAGCATCCTCGCCGCGAGCTACTGCCACCTGTACATGCTGTCGCGCGACATCTTCGAAGACGTCACCCGCGAGCACCCACTGTTCGCCGCCCGCCTCGACGACATCGCCGCCGAACGCGAGCAAGAGTTGTCGGGCGAATTCGTCATCGCCCCCGACGGTGAATTGCACGACGCGTAGAGCAAATAAAAAACCCTCATGTGTCGATGAGCGACCCCGTGCCCACCTACGGTGGGCTGGTGCGCAATCAAGATTGCGCTGGGAGCCAAAGACGAATCTCTGATTCGTCAAAGCGAATGCGAAGCATTCGCCGCGAAGCGAGGAGGGAGCAAGTGTCTGGCTTTGCCAGCGCTTGGGTCTCAGCGTTGCTGAGACCTTGGGAGTTGCCTTCGGCAACTCTTCGGGAGCGGGAGAGAATCACCAAGTGATTCTCCCAAGGCCAAGCCGCGCTTGGCCCGCCCACGCCCCCTCCACCGAAAGACAAGCGCTATCCGTCGCCGAGCAGCAGAGGCTCGTCGTCATCGCCCGACGACGTCGTCTCCGGCCCGTCCCCGAGCAGCGCCGGCTCGTCGTCCAAAAAGGCCGGCTCCTCGTCGACGGTGTCTTTGCGGCGTTGTGGGAGACGTCCATCTTCTTCGGCCGCCGCCCGCGCCGCACTGATGCCACTGGTGCGCGCCAACAACAGGCGCACACAGGTGCCTTCGCCAACGACCGACTCGATGACGGCGTCACCGCCGTGGTCGCGGGCAAACTTGCGCACCAGCGGCAGCCCCAGACCCGACCCCCGCTCGCGGGTGGTGAAGAACGGCGAGAACACCCGGGCTTGGGTCGCGGCGTCCATGCCTTTGCCTTGGTCTTTGACGTCGAGCACCAGGCGCCCGTCGTCGTCAACCACCGCCGACAACGTCACCACGCTGCCATCGGGGCTCGCCTGTTGGGCGTTGACGGCGAGATTCAACAGCGCTTCTTTGATGCGCCGCTTGTCCATGGGGTAGCGCACGCCGTCCTCGACGACGACGTCGACCCGCACCGTGCTGCCGGAGGTGTTGGCCAAGTCTTGCACCTCATGCAGCAAGGCCACGACGTCGATGTCGCTGCGCTTCAACGGCAAGTCGCGGGCGAAGGCCAAAAAGTCGTTCACCACGCCTTTGAGGTAGCGCAGTTCACGCCGCACCCGGCCAGAGTGTTCGAGCAGTTCGGTGCGGGCCTCGTCGTCGGGCCAGGTGTCGGCGGCTTCTTCGAGGCCTTCTTCGAGGAGCCCCGAGAACAACTCCATCCCCCCCAGCGGGTTGCGCACTTCGTGGGCGATGCCTGCCAACATCAACTGCCGTTCTTGGTCGCGCTCGACGAGGCCGCGCCGCATGGCCTCCAAGGTGCGCCCCAGTTCTGCCACCTCGTCTTTGCCCGTCGGCGGTGGCAACGGCGTCGTCAACGCGCCGGCGCCGAGGTCTTTGGAGAACTTGGCCAAGTCACGCAACGGCCGGGTGATGGTGCCGGCCACGACAAACGACGCCACCACCACCAAGAGCATGCCCACCAACACGGCGAGCGAGACGTAGATGGCGACTTCTTCGACGAGGTCGAGGGTTTCGGTGGGCGCCTCCATGGCCAACACCAACGGCGTGGCCTCGGCGTCGTCGTCGGGGAGCTTGGCGTAGGCCGACAAAAAGCGTCGCCCATCTGGGGCCGAAAACGGCACCGACACCGTGGGGCTTCCTGCCGCCGCACGGTCGAACTCCGTCTTGTCCAACGCCAACCGCGGCGCTGGCGTGCCGATGGCAAGATTGCCGTCGGCGTCGGCGAGCACTTGGCGTTTGTCGTCGAGCAACAGCACGCGCTCTGATCCCGACGCCGTCTTGATGGCCCGCAGCTTTTTCTGCAGGCGCTGGTAGGTGCGGGAGGTCTCGTCGCCCGGCAGCAAAAAGCGCGCGCGCGACGCCGACAGCCGTGCCGCTCCAATCGACACCGACGTGCGCAGCTGGGCGTCGAGCGATTCCATCACCGCAGAGCGCGCCCCCGACCAGGCGGCGACGCCCAACCCCGCCAACAGCAGCAGGCTGGGCAGCGCTGTGGCGAAGAACAGCCGCCCCGCCACCGACGACAGCCAACGTCGTGAAGACGTCGTCGTCGAGCCTGGAGCCTCACCCGCAGCGTTCAATGCGCACCTCTTCTTCGCCGTCCATCCCGGGCATTCAAGCACGTCTTACCGCAGCCGTCGCCGAAGAGCCGCCCCTTTTCGCGTGCGCCCGGCTGTGGCACAGCGTCGACATGACTCCATGGGTGCTCACCATTGCCGGCAGCGATCCCAGCGGTGGCGCTGGCATTCAAGCCGACTTGCAGACGCTCGCCGCCCACCACGTGCGCGGCGCCGCCGTGGTCACCTGCGCCACAGTGCAAAACACCCGGGGCGTCCACGCCGTCACCCCGTCGTCAACCGTCCAACTGCAAGCCGAGTTGCGAGGCGTCGTCGACGACATGCGGCTCGACGCCATCAAAGTCGGCGCTCTCGGCAACGTCGACGTGGCTCATGTCGTCATCGATGTTTTGCGCCACACAAATGTGCCGTCGGTGGTCGACCCCATTGTGCTGTCAACGTCGGGGGCAAAGCTCGTCGACGGCAACGACGACGACGTGCGCCAAGTTCTGCGAGAGCTGGTGTCGTGGGCGACGGTGGCCACGCCCAACCGCGATGAAGCCGCATGGCTCACGGGTCTTCCCGTCGACACCAAGGCCGACGCCATCGCCGCCGCCCGGCACCTCTTGCAGTGGGGCGACGTCGTCAACGGGCGTGCCGTCGTCGTCACCGGGGGCCACGACGCCCAGCAGACGGACATCGTTGAAGACGTCCTCGTCTTCGTGGCCGACGGGCAGGTGCGCGTCAAAGTCGTGCGACATCCACGTCGTCAGACGGCGCACACCCATGGCACAGGATGCGCGCTGTCGTCGTCCATTGCCGCACGTCTCGCCCTTGGCGACACCGTCGTCGATGCCGTCGAACACGCCATTCACGTCGTCGACGACGGGCTCCGCCACGCGTACTCGCCAGGGCAAGGCCGAGGCCCCGTGCATGTGCTCTCCACCGCCCTCTCCCCGGCAGAACGTCGCTCCCTTGCGCTTCGCGACAGCGCCCCCCTCGCAGACGACGACGACGTCGCCTTCATGCAGCAGTGTCTGCGAGAAGCGGCGCAGGCCGCCGACCACGGCGACGTCCCGGTCGGTGCGCTCGTCGTCAAAGACGGTGTCGTCGTCGGTCGTGGGCACAATGTCCGCGAACGCGACGGCGACCCCACCGGCCACGCCGAGGTGCTGGCGTTGCAGCAAGCCGCCGCCCACCTCGGCAGCTGGCGCCTCGACGGCTGCACCCTCTATGTCACCTTGGAGCCGTGCTTCATGTGCGCTGGCGCCGTGGTCAACGCCCGGGTCTCCAAAGTTGTCTTCGGTGCCTGGGACGCCCGAGCAGGCGCCGTGGGCTCGGTGCACAACGTCTGCGACGATCCCCACCTCAACCACCGCGTCGACGTCGTCGCCGGCGTGTGCCACGACGCCTGCCAATCTCAGCTTCAGGTGTTCTTTCAGCAACTGCGCGACGGAGACGACCCATGACGGCCTTGAAGCTCCTCGCGTCGCTGCTGCGACACCCCCAAGCGACGCTGTCGTCGCTGTTGCACGGCGAGGGCGCCCTCGCAGCATTGGTGACGTCGTGGGGTCTCTACTTGGTGTCGCTCGCGGCCAGCCATGCCGAGACATTGGGCCAGAACATGTACTTGCTGTCGTCGCATCCGGCACGGGCCGTGGGCTACGTGTGGCGGCAAGTGGGCCGTGGCCCCGCCCACGCCGACCTCGGCATCTGGCTGGGGGCGACGGTGATTCTCGTCGTCGTGCTCCGGTTGCGGCGTCCGAACGTGCGATGGTTGGGGGCGTTCGCCGCCGCCAGCGTCGTGCTCCTGCCGCTGGCGTTGTTGCACTTGGTGTCGTCGAGCTTGGCCCTGTTGGGGTGGGATGGATGGTGGCTCACCCATCACAGCGTCGACAGCCAGTGGGTGGTGGTGTTCAGCAAAGCCGCAGGACGACAGGTCAGTTGGCTGCGCTTCACCGCCAAGTTGGGGATCACCTACGGCTTGCCGACGGTGCTGTGGGCGCTGGCGGTGAAGACGGCATGGGCCAACACGGCGTCCACGGCGATGCCGCCTTCTGTGGCCCGTTGGATGCCGCCCGCCATCGGCGGCGCGGTGGTGGCGGTGGTGGTCGTGGTGGCGGGCGCCACGTTTGCCAAACGCGACCAGCTCAAGCCCGTGCTGCAGGGCGACCGTGTCCCCGACGTCGAGCTGCGCTACATCTCGCATCTGGCGCCCAAGAAGATGTTCTCGCTTGCAGACGTCGACGGCAAAGTTCTCGTGCTGGATTTCTGGGCCAGCTGGTGCCGCCCTTGTCGAAAAGCGGTGCCGCACCTCAATGCGCTGGTCGAGGCATTCCCCGACGACGTCGTTGTCGTTGGCGTCAACCGCGAACCGGGGCAACGCGCATCGAGCACGGCGAAGGTCATGCAGGAGTGGGGGTTCCGCTTTCCGTCGGTGCGCGATCACCGCGCCGGCCGTCCCACCGGGTTCGGCGAACAGGTGGGTCTGCAGTCGCTGCCCACCACCTTGGTGGTCGGCCGCGATGGGCAGGTGCGCAAGGTGCACCTGGGGATCTCCGCCTTCGATCAGCTGCATGCCGATGTTGAGCAAGCTGTGCATTCGCCGTAGGGCCAGCGCCAAACGTGAAAAACAGGCCTCCTTTGTGTGCCACTGCCGCACCGTCCCCAGCGTCGTGCGCCAGAACTTCTCCAGGTTTTCCAGAAAAAGCGGGACAGCGGCTGAAAAATCCCCTGCAAAGGGTCAATCTCTGCCAAGTTTCATCGATGAACGGATGCACGACTGCGCGCACAAAGGCGGTGCCGTCTCGCTGTTGAACGCGTCATTCGCAGCCGGCACCCAGGTGAATTCGGAGGCCCCACATGTGGGATCGCTATCCAGAACAAGTTCGCACCACGCCGGCACGCACCGTCGACGACCAGGCGATGATCATCACACCCGCCACCTCCCAGCTGCACACGTTGAATGCGACGGGCACCTTCATCTGGGAGAAGGCGGACGGCTCACGCACCCTCGCCGCCATCTGCGCGCTGCTGCGTGAAGAATTCGCGGGCGACGATGACGAAGATCTCGACGAAGACGTGCTGCGCCAAGACGCAGAGGCCTTCGTCACCATGGCTGAGCAACAGGGACTCCTGCGGGTGCACGACGCCCCGGTGGCGTCATAGAGCACAGCAACGTTTTTTCGGCCGTCTCAAAGGCGGCGCACTTGGATCGGCCCACAGTTTTGTGGCACAGCTTGAAAACGGCCCTCTGCGGCACACGTCTTGGAACACCAGCGCGGAGCATCCGCACCTGCAAGGCAAACGGGGAATGAGATGACATACGAACACACACACACCACAGCGTCTCCACGGCGGCACCTTCGACTCGCGTCGGTGGTGGGCCTTCTCTTGTTCACCGGCTGCGGCGACATGTGTGACCCCCCACCCCCGCCCGGCGACGGCGGCACCGAGGCCACCCTCGAGTGGACGGCGCCCCGCAACGACAACACGTTGTTTCGTGAGGCCGACGACCTCGACGGTGACGCCGAGGGCATCCAAATCTCCGTTCGTCTGAGCTACACGGGCACCGACACTGAGCTCACTCTCACCGTCGACAACGATGGAGACACCGAGACCTACACCGCCACGGTCTCGGGCAACACCGTCGAGTTTGACGACGTCACCATCCCCCACAGCGGCGACGAAGAGAACCCGGCCGCATCCACGCTCACTGTGAGCGCCAGCGATGTCGACGAAGACGCCGTCCGCAATGTCCTCGGCTTCCTCGACGACGATCCCCCGCCTGAGCCGTCGTGTGTTTTCAACGTGCCGCAAGCCGGCGACACCATCGAAGACGACAACCCCGGGCTCGCGGGCTTTCAAATCAACACCACCGTGCACTGCATCAACGTGTCGCCCGGCACCGACGTTGAAGTGTTTGTGGTCGGCTCCGACGTCGGCACCGGAACCCTCGACGCCGCCCTCACTGCACAGGTCGTCATCGGCACCGACACGCCGACCGAACCCACCGCCGCTGTGCTGACGGTCCGCGCAAGTGGTCTCCCCAACAGCGCCAGCACCATCAACGTGACCCTCGATCCCGGCAATGTTGTGCTGTGCGACGCCACCATCACCGCCCCCTCGACGGGCGACATGTTCGGCGCCGGTTCGGCCGACGCCGACCCCGCCACGCCGGGCTTCCAAGTCGACGTCGAAGTCAGCACCGACCCCTCGTGTGCAAACGGCGACGTCGAAGTCAGCGACGGCACCAACACCGAAACCGCCACACTCGACCCCCAAGGCAACGGCGTTGTGACCTTCACCCTCGCCAATGGCGCCAGCACCCTCACCGCCACCGCCAGCCTCAACGGCACCACAGGCACCTCTGACAGCGTCGACGTGACCTACACCGAGCCCGCCTTCAGCGGCATCAACTTCGTCATCGCCGACGCCGCCACCTGCGCCCACGGTGACTCCTGCATCAACGCGGCCGTCGCCGACGCCGACACCAACAGCGGCACCTTTGAAGCCGACATCACCGTCGTCGTTGCCGCCATCGGTGGCGCCTGCCCATTCAACGCGGCCGACCTCTCCGTGGGCGGCACCGCCCTCGCCAACACCGTCGCCTACGTCCTCAACGGCACCGACTGCGAAGCGGCCTTCGGCCCCGTCACGGTGCACGCCGACGGCAACATCGACGAGACCACCATCGTCCTCGAGTCGAACATCACCTCGGGCGGCACCTCGCAGTTGGCGTCCCACGACCTCGTCATCGACCGCGTGGCCCCTTCGGTCACCTGGTTCGACAGCAACAACGACGTGCTCAACATCGCCGACGACCAACAAGCCGGCGGCGACGTCGACTACCTCATCTTGGCCACCGCCACCGGCATGACGGGCGCGACGCTGCAGTACGTCGAGCAAGGCGTCGGCAACGTCGGCACCCCCTGCAACCTCACCATGAGCCCCGAGCGCTGTGACCTGTCGATGACCCACGCCGACGGCACGTTCACCGTCGAAGCCACCGGCGCCGACCGCAACGGCAACCCCATGGCCGCCAACTCGCTGACGCTCACGTTCGACGGCACCCGTCCTTGTGTTGAAAGCTTCAGCCTCGACCGCGCAGGCGGCGACCTCTCCGTCGACGCCTCTGAAGGCAGCACGCAGACCCTCACCGTGACCTTCGGTGCCGACTGCGCCATCGAAGACGGCCAAACGGTCACCGTGACGTCGAGCTTGTCGGGTGCGTTCCCCACCGCGACCACTTCGAGCAACACCGCGGTGTTCACCGACCTCAACTTCATCGACGGCACGCACACGCTCACCGTCGCCGCGGCCGACGCCGCAGGCAACGACGTCGACACCGGCAGCAACACCGGCACCGTCGAAGTCGACACCTCAGCCCCCACCTGTGTCATCGCCGCCCCCACGGCCACGACGTTGTTGGTGGCCGATGACCTCGAGCCCGGCACGCCCGACCTGCAAGTCGACTTCCAAGTCACCAGCGACGGTGACAGCGCGGTGTTCACCATCGACGCCGTCGACGGCGGCTCCGAGGCCGTCTCTGGCGGCGCGCTCACCTCGCGCAAGACCCTGACCCAAGGCGGTCACACCATCTCGGTGACGTGCTCCGACGCCATTGGCAACGCCACCACCACCGCCGACTACGTCGTCGACGTCGACTCTGTGGGCCCCACCGTGGCCTTCGACAACCCGCCTGCCGCCATCGGCTCCGCCGACGACACCGACGGCGGCGCCCCTGGCGTGCAAACCACGCTGGCCATCGCCTACACCGACGTCGACCCTGGCCAGACCATCGAGATCTACGCCGCTGACGGCGCAGGCCAGCCCACCGGCGCTCCCATCGGCACGTTTACGGCCGCTGTCGCAAACGGCACGGTGAACATCGATGTCTCTTTCTTGGGCGACTGCAGCGGCTGCCGCTTCGTCGCCACCGCCAGCGACGACAGTGGCAACACCGCCGTCAGCGCCGTGGTCACCATCGACATCACCACGGGCACGTACGCCGGTACATTCGTCACCCCCGACGGCGCCAACGACCCCTTGGCCATCAACCTCGCCATCGACGGCAACGCCGGTGACGGCGCCCAAGTGGCTGTGGTGGTGAACACCACCGCACCCGACGGCTCCGACGCCATGCTGTACATCAACGGCACGTTGATCGAGACGGTGACCGTCTCCAGCGGCACGGCCACCTTCAGCAGCACCACGGTGTCGCCGGCCACGGGCACCATGGAAGTCACCTTCTTCAACAGCGGAACGTCCGTCGCTGGCACCACTGGCGTGCGCAACTACGTCGTCGACCAAGATGCGCCGACCATCGCCTGGGTGACCCCCGACGCGGCCGATGCGCCCATCGCATTCACATTCAACGCCGACGCAACGCCAGCCAACGTGGCCGCCAACGACAACAACGCCGCGGCTGGTTACCAGCAAAGCGCCACCCTCAACGTGCAAGGCTGTGGAGGAGAGGCCCTGACCATCACCTCCGGCGCCACCAACGTGCTCGCCGTGGCCGTCACCGTCGCCACCGACAACGAGCCGACGCAAACCGTCTCGCTGAGCATCCCCGACGGCGCAGGGCAGACCCTCACCGCCTCGTGCACCGATGCTGCTGGCAACACCGGCACCGCCGACCTCGACGGCGACGTCGACACTGTGCCCCCAGCAACTCCCTCCACCTTTGCGGCAACCGTCACCGATCACGCCCGCGGCAACATCAACCTCGATTGGGAGGTCCCCGGTGACGACGGCCTCGTTGGCGCGGCCACGCTGACCTCGTTTTTCATGCTCGACCAGGGCGAAGTCAACGACGTCAACTTTGACACCATGCTGGCCAGCGGCACCGACCTCGGGCTCACCGGAACCGCCGGCGACACGCCGACCACGGCGCTGACGGGCTTCTTCTTCCACAACACGTACCGCTTGGCGATGCGGGCCACCGACGACCTCGGCAACGTCTCTGGCGTGGCCTCGGCGACGTTCACACCCGACCTCGCGTCTCACAGCCTGACCCAAGCCGACGATGGCAACGATGCCGACTTGTACGGCTCGGTGCTCAACGTCACCCGTGGCGACCTCGACAACGACGGCCGCAACGACTTGGTCTTCGGCGCTCCCGGCCGCGGCGCGAGCTGTTTCTTGGGATTCTGTGAGGGCGAAATCCACATCCTGTACGGCGAAGCCGACACGGCCACCCTGCAGGCGGCGTCCCCGCAGACGTTGTCAGGCACCGGCTTCGGCGGTGGATTGGGGTACGACCTCGACATCGTGCGCAGCCTTGACGGTGACGCCATCGACGACCTGCTGGTCAACGTCTATGAGACCAACGAAGACGTTGAGTTCTTCGCGGGCGCTGACAACACCACCATCTCCGATTCGTCCGCCAAGTGGACCACCGGCACGTTTGACCAAAACGACGGCAGCCCCGTCACGGGCATCGGCGACATCAACAACGATGGCAACCAAGACTTCATCGTCGGCAAGTACAACGGCACCATTCAACGCCGCTTCGAGCTTGTCTTTGGCGATGGCGCCGCTCCAGCTGCTTCGCAGAACTACAGCGCCAACACGCTGAAAAACGTGGAGTTGCTCAGCCCGAACGTGAACGGCCAGGGCGCGTCCACGGCCGTGGCCTTGGGCGACCTCAATGGCGACGGCGTGGACGACTTCGCGGTGGGCTTCACCGACGTGTCGACGGGGGCCAACTCCGAGATCTACGTCGTGCTCGGCCGCGATGAGTCGGCGGGTGCACCTGGTTCGGAGTGGGGCAACGACACCGCGGAGCAAAGCCTGGATGTCACCGTGGCTGCTGGGTTCACGGCGCTTCCTGCGACCAACACCTCGGCGCAAAAGATGGGCGCGCAGCTGAGCGCGGGCGACATCAACGGCGACGGCGACATCGACATTGTCGGCGCCGCCAACAACCGCGCGTTCGTGTGGTTCGGCAACGGCGATGGCACCTTTAACGAGGGCTTTCTCATCACCTCGGACGGGTTCTCCAGCAAAGTGCAGCGCACCGGCCTCGTGGCGGGCGACCTCAACGGCGACGGCTACGACGACATCGTCGTGCGGGGCGACCAAGGTGTGAACGTGTACTTCGGCAGCGACTCCACTGCGAACCGCACCACGCCAGACTCGGCGTTCTCGCTCGGCAGCTCCCAAGCGGGCTATACGCTGGGCGCTCCCGGCGACCTCAACGGCGATGGCCTGGACGACATCGTGGTCGGTCTCGGCACGGCGAACACTGTGTGGATCCTCACGGGCCCCTAGCGGGCAAATGAACACAAGTCTCGCGACTTGTTACAATCAATGGCGAGAGGAGCCGCTTGGTGATCCTCTCGCCATTCTCTTCTCGCTCTTCGTGGGGCCGCTGCGTTAGGCTCGTCCCATCGGTGGGCCACCCGTTGGCCTCGGAGACACAATGAACAGCCCAAAAGCCCCACAAACAAAGTCCCCCGCCGGGCAGAAGCGTCGACGCTACGAGGCCCCTCAGGTGCTGAGCAGTGAAGCGTTCGAACGCCTCGCGCTGTCCTGCTCGGGAACCGGCCCGTCGCCCAAAAACCGCGCCCCTTGCACCGTGCAATTTTCGTAGCAGGTGCGTGATGGTGGCCCCCCGTGTGTTCTGGTTGGGCAGCGGTGAGGCTCACATGGGCGACCTCCCAGAGGCTTGGGAGGTTTGGGCGCAATCGACCTTTGAGCCCACTCTGCCCAACGCTTGCCGCGCGGTGTTGTCGCCGTTCACGGTGAGCTGGACTGAATCCCCAGACTTCGAAACCGCCCAAGGCGCTGCGGCGCGCGTTCATCCCATCGATGAAGCGGCCCGGCGATGGGCGTTTTCATTTGAGTACTTTCGCGCCGAATACGATGCCGACGCGCAACACATTGAGGTCGAGGTGGGGCCTGCCAACGACCCACAGCTGACGCTCGCCAATGTGTTGCGCTTTTGCGTGTCGTTGCGACTGCCACTCGAATCGAAGGGGCTCATGCTCCACGCCTCGTCGGGCGGGCTCGCCCGTGGCGTGGTGTTCGCTGGGGTGTCCACCGCCGGCAAGAGCACCCTCAGCCTCGGGTTTGAGGGGGTCGAGTACTACTCCGACGACATCTCACTGGTGACCTTCGACGACGACAACGTATGGTTGACGGGTTCTCCGTTTTACGGGCTGTACGGCAAGCGCGGGGTGCAAAAGCGGGTGCCGTTGGCGGCCTTTTGCCTGCTGTCGAAGTCAGACGACGACGTCACCCATGTGCAGCGCCTCAACAAATCCCAGGCGCTGGCGCAGTCGCTTCGGCATGTGGTCAGCTTTTCAGACAGCCCGGTGTTGGCGCAGGCGCTGCTGGATCAGCTGGCCCGCCTTGTTGAGGCGGTGCCATTTTTCAGCGTGGTCCGCAGCCTGCAGACGCCTTCTGACGACGTCTTCGCCCAAGTGATGACCGCCGTCGAGGAGGCAGCATGACATTGCTCCAACTCGGCAAGAGGGCGGCCCCCTCATCAGACGAGACCGTCCCTGCGCCGTTCTTCGCCCACCTCTACGTCGAGAACCGCTGTCACTTGCGCTGCAAGCATTGCTACGAAGACGACAGCACCCATCCGTTCAAAGGCACCCACCTGACACCGGCGCAGTGGGCACCCATCTTCGATGGGCTCAAAGACCTCGGGGTCATGGTGCTCACCTTCTCGGGCGGCGAGCCCTTCTTGCGCAAAGACTTCGACGCGCTGTTGCAGATGGCGGCCGACAAGCGGTTCTCCACGCGCATCTACACCGCCGGCACCCACATCGACGATGCCTGGGCCGACCGCCTGCAGGCCCTGCAGGTGGGCGACGTGCAGGTGTCGCTGTACAGCGTCGACGCCGCGGTGCACGACGGCTTCACCCAGCACCCAGGCTCCTGGCAAAAAACCATCGACGGTGTCCGACGCTTGGTGGCCCGTGGTGTTCCCACCCTGCTGAAGGTGACGGTGACGACCTTCAACATCGACGAGCTCGACGCCCTGTGCGACCTCGCCGACGACTTGGGCGTCAAAATCAGCTTTGCGACCCAGGTGTTCGCCAAAGTCTCGGGCGACACCTCGCCGCTGCAGTTTCAAGTGCCGTCCGACGAGCTCGCCGCGAAATTCTTTGCCAACCCTCGCGTGTCTGAGGTGCGCGACATGTTCGACAAAGAGGACGTCTGCCAAGGTGAAGCCGGATTCGACGGTGAGCGCCGCCCGTGTGGCGCCGGCGAGCACATCATCACCATCGGTGCAGACGGCGACGTTTATCCCTGTGCCATTTTCTCCTCGTCGGCGGGCAATGCGGTGCGCGACGACGTGCGTGAGATTTGGCGCGACGCCCAGCTGCTCAAGCAGGTGCGGGCCTTTCGCATGAAAGACTTCGCCGAGTGCCCCACCTGCGAAAACAGCAAGACGTGTGCCCCTTGCATGGCGCAAAGCGAGTCGAACCACGGTGTCATCGACCGATGCAACCCTGGTTCACGTCACACCGCCGTCGCCAAGCGCCTCGCGGTGCTCAACGACGACGACGCTCAGCACGCTGTCGCCATGCACCCGTCGCTCGCCAACACCACGATGGTGGCCTCATGACATCGATGTTGGTGCCCCTGCAGTCGCCGTCGGCGTTGCGAGAAGAACGTCGTGCCCGTCGTGAGCGGTGGGGCCACCTCCGCCCCGAGGTCGCCACCGTCGTCATTGAGAACCGCTGCCATCTCAAATGCGACCATTGCTACGAAGACGAAGAAAGCCACCCCCGACGGTACGACGCCCTCTCCGTCGACGAATACGCCGTGCTCTTCGAAGATCTCGCCGCGCTGGGGGTCATCAAACTCACCATCACCGGTGGCGAAGTCTTCTTGCGCAAAGACCTGTTTGAGATTCTCGAAGAGGCAGCCAAGCGTCGGTTTTACGTTGAGCTGTACACGTCGGGCACGCTCATCGACGACGACAAGGCACGTCGGCTGGCGACGTTGGTGCACGAGGTGCACATCTCGGTGTACGCGCCCTTTGCCGAGCTTCACGACAAGTTCACCAAGCGGCCGGGTTCGTTCGACAAGTCGGTGCAGGCCATGAAGCTCTGCAAAGCCCACGGCCTCGACGTGCAGATGAAGTCGAACATCATGACCTTCAACGTCGACCTCCTCGACGACATGATGGACATGGCCGATGCCTTTGGCGTGCGCTACAGCTTCGACCCGTCGGTGCGAGCGCGCATGAGCGGCGACGAAGCCCCCCTGCAGTACCAAGTGTCGAAGACCGAGTTGGCGACGAAGGTCTACAACAAGCCCCGACTGGTGGCCCATTTTCGTCAGAAGACGGCCGAGTCGTTGTGCAAAGGCGACAGCGTCATCACCGGCGATGACAACGTCATCTGCAGCGCCGCAACGTCGGGGCTGTCCATCGGCGCCGAAGGCCAAGTGTCGGGGTGCAACTTCTTTGCGTCGAACGTCGGCACCATCCGCGAACGTCCCCTGCGTGAGCTGTGGCTCGAAAGCGACGACTTCGACGCCATCCGCAAAGCACGCATGTCGAACCTGCAAAAATGCGGCAACTGCGACGTGCGCTCGACGTGCCACCCGTGCATGGCGCAGGCGGAGATCGACGAGGGCGACATGATGGGGTGCAACCACACCAGCCGCATCACGGCCGAAGGGCTTCACGACATGGCCGAACGCAAAGCCCGCGCCAACCGCAAAATGAAGTCGTCAAAGGGGCTCCCCATCGTCGGCGACACCCACTTCATTCCCCGCGATCCGGGTGGCATCCTCAGCTTCGAGTAGAAACCATCGTCGTCACTGCAGCTGCAGGCCGCCGCTTTTTTGCAGGAGGTCGAGCACCGTCTCCTTCGCTTCACGCACTTCAGTGAAGTCAGCAGGATGGGCGGCGTACACCGCATCGGCCATGGCCTCGATGTTGTCTGCGTCGGCGTTGAGCGCTGTGCGCCAGTGGGCCATCGTCTTTGACGACGACAGCTCCGGTTGTTTCAGCACAAACCCCAACGCAGCCAGCATCGCAGCTTTGCCGCCCAAGAGCGCCTTCATGCCGTCGCCTCCAGTGAGCACGTCCCCGCTCTTCGCCGACCACGCGTAGCTGTCGCGGTTGGTGACGGCGCGGGGAATGATCGACAACAACACGTCGTCTCCGACGTCGACGTCGAGCTCTGGTGACAACGGAAAGACGGTCTGCTGCCAATGGGTGCGCGGCGCCGACACGCTGGTGCGCAACGTGACCGTCGACGACAACTGCGCCACAAACGACGCAACAATCGCGTTCGCTCGCCCCGCCTTCGACACCGTCACCTTCGCTTCGTAGGTCTCCGGCAACGGCGCCGTCGACGACACCATGTCTGTCGACGCCGCGGTGCAGAGCAGCATGGAGGCGTCGTGTGCCCCCAGGTGGGTGCGGTTCACCAGCCGGTTCACCAAGGGCGCCATCGACACCCCTTGGTAGTTTTGCAGCCGTTCGACTTCACGTCGCAGATGAGGGGAGTCGGCCAACGCCAACTCGACGCTGTAGGCGGATGGGATGAACGTCGCCCCGTCGACACACAGTCGCTCTGCCAGACGGTACAGCTGGTGTTGGTTTTCGTCGGGTGCAAAGTGCCCCAACATCTCGGACACCACAACGTTGGGCTTCGGATCCAAGTGCTCCAAAGCGCGGGCGTCGATGTGCAGCACCTCGACGACGTCGTCGACACCGTTTTCGCGTGCCATGTCGGTGATGAGTTCGGCCATGACGGTGCGCTCGACGGCATACACCTTGCGAGCGCCGAGTTTGGCCGCCAACAGCGCCCACACCCCAGAGCCGCTGCCGATGTCGAGTACGACGCTGTCTGCGGTGATCACCTCGCGGAGGGCATCGGCGTATGCGTCTCGGCTCTCGTCGAGCAGCATCCAAGCCTGGTCTGCGACATCGTTGTATCCAAATCCGCTCATGCCTTGCTCCTGACATTCGTGACCATGTCATGGTTGCCTTCCAGTGTGACCCGTGCCGTGCGCTGTTTCACCTTCGACAACCTCTCCCGCACCTGGTGAGGCCCATGCCAACTCCGTCCGTCACCGCGCTCCAAGACGCCCTCCTGCTCGAAACGCTGGCGCGACACGGCTGTTTTGAGATGGTGGTCCGCGGCGGCAGCATGCTGCCCACACTGTGGCAGGGCGACACCGTGTTGTTGGAACGCGTCGACGATGGCGCGGCACTTCAGCTGTCTGATGTGGTGTTGGTCGTCGACGACGGTTTCTTCGCTGTGCACCGGCTCATCGGGGTGCGCATCGACGACGGGCACCGACGTTGGCTGCTCAAAGGCGACGCTCAGGCCCATGCCGACGGCTGGTTCGACGAAGCCGCCGTCGTCGCCTGGGTGCGGCGGGCCATGACGACAGAACAAGTGCCGTTTGTCGTCGGGCAGCGGCCGCTCACGCGGATGGATCGCATGCGCCTGTGGCGCGCGCGCCGTCGTCGACGCTGACCTGCAAGACGGGCAGACACACCTCATCGACAGAAGAGAACGCCTCTGACGCTACCCCACACTCTCGTCGCGCAGGCCCCAGGCGATCATCTTGCGCTGCAGAGTGCGGCGGTCGATGCCCACGATGCGGGCCACTTCGCTGACGTTGTGCAGTTCCTCCAACAGTTGTTTGATGTGCGCCTTTTCGAGGTCTTCGAGGGTGACGTGTTCGCCCACCTGCGGCCCGTCACGGCGCTCCACCTGCAACGAGGCAAACGGCGACGTCGACAGCAGGCGCGAGAGGTGCGACGCCGTGATGTATTCGTCGTCGTCGCCTTTGAGAATCAGCGCCCGCTTCAACAGGTTCACCAGCTCCCGCACATTCCCCGGAAAGGGGTAGCTCAGCAGCAGCTCTTCAGCGTCTTCTGACAGCGCGGCGGGGGCGTCCATGGCGTGCATCCAGGCATTGGCGATGGCCAATGCGTCACGTCCGCGCTCGCGCAGCGGCGGCAAAGCCAGCGGGAGCACGCTGAGCCGGTAGTAGAGGTCGGCGCGGAAGGTCTTCTCCTCGACCATCTCGGCCAGCCCTTGGTGGGTGGCGGCGATGATGCGGGCCTCGAACGGGCGTTCTGCGTCGGCCCCCACCGGGCGAAACGAGCGCTCCTCCAAAGCCCGCAGCAATTTGGCCTGGGCGTCGAGGGGCAGGTCGCCCACCTCGTCGATGAACAGCGTCCCACCTGCTGCTTTTGCCAGCAGACCCTCTCGGTCTTGGTGGGCGCCGGTGAAGGCGCCTTTTTTGTGGCCAAAGAGTTCGCTCTCAAACAGCTCCCGCGGCAGGCAAGCGGCGTTGAACGCCACGAAGGGCCCGCCTTCGCGTGGGCTGCGTTTGTGCAGGCGGCGGGCGGCGAGTTCTTTGCCCGTCCCCGTCTCGCCCAACAGCAACACCGGCTCTTCGCTCTTGGCGGCGCGGTCGACCTCGTCGAGAAACTGCAGCATGACCTCCGAACGGGCGATGATGTCGTGGGCTTTGGGCCGTTGGTTCTCGCGCATGGCCTGCTGCAAAATCGGCCACAACTCGTCGGCGTCGACCGGCTTTTGCACGAAGTTGCTGGCGCCATAGCGCATGGCGGCGACGGCCTCTTCGATGGACCCATGCCCCGTCAGCACCACCACCGGCACCTGCCGCTGTTGGGTGCGCTTCAGGACGTCGATGCCCGACAGGCCCGGCATGCGCAGATCGAGCACACAAACGTCGAGCAATCCACGGTCGGAGCGACCGTCCATCAGCGGCTGCAACGCGTGTTCACCGTCGGGCGCCTCGTCGACGTCACACCCTTTGCGCGACAATGCTTTTTTCAGTGCATGGCGCAGAGCACGGTCATCATCGACGATGAGAATCTGGCTGGGGGAAGTAGTATTCATCGTTTCAGTATCTGTCCTGTTGGTTTGTCTCTGTGTATGGGCCTGGATTTCATTCAGCAATTTGGCTCGTGATGAGCTGCTGGCCGATTGAATCCGTTCACTCTCTGAATCCCCGCCACAATACTAAGATTAACTGTTCCAGAATGGAACAGAAAATCCAATCGATTGCTCTCGCAGTTATTCGTCAGGGGAATCGTAAGCCCTTGAAAATTATTTGAATTAATTTTGTAACGCATTGCCTCGACACTCGTCTAAGTAATAACGATTGGTGTCATAGGTAGAGAGAGCAAGTTTGGCGCCAGATCGCTGGAAAAGTCATGAAACCCCTATTTTATGGGGGTATGATGCTAGTCCCGGGTAGAGTCAATGCTGAAGTCCCGGCGGCTGTTCCAGATTGATACAGGGAGAGTGTTCCAGCACGGTACAAAGCCCGTCATAAGGAAATTCACATCTTCTTATCTCATTGAAAACACTGGATTAAATGAACTGGTATGAGTATTGCGATACCAGCTTAACAGGCGGCGAAATTCGCGCTTAAATCCAAACCAGAGCCCAAACCCGAGCGGAGTAGACGATAAATCAGCCTACCCGTTCGCACTGAAACACAGAGACGCAGAAATACAGGGAGCCAGAATGATTCTACGAGTTGAAGGACTTATGAAGCTGTTCCGCACGGAAGAAGTGGAAACCACCGCGCTGGATGAAGTGAACCTGACAGTCAACGAAGGGGAATTCACCTCTATTATGGGGCCCAGTGGCTGTGGCAAGTCGAGTTTGCTGCGCTGTTTCAATCGCATGAATGATCTGGTTGATGACTGTGTGATTGACGGTGAAATCACGCTCGACGGAGAGAATATCTACGACAAGTCGGTGGACGTGGCTGATCTGCGTCGTCGCGTGGGCATGGTGTTTCAAAAACCGAACCCCTTTCCCAAATCCATTTACGAGAACGTAGCCTATGGCTTGCGTATTCAGGGAATTAACCGCAAGCGCGTTCTGGACGAAGTGGTGGAGTCGTCATTGAAGTCTGCTGCGCTGTGGGATGAAGTGAAAGACCGTTTGAAATCACACGCATTTGGTTTATCGGGCGGTCAGCAGCAACGTCTATGTATCGCACGTACAATCGCTATGGAACCGGATGTGATCCTGATGGATGAACCAACATCGGCACTTGACCCAATCGCGACGCACAAGATTGAAGAATTGATGGAAGAGCTTAAAAAAGACTACACCATCGTGATTGTGACGCACTCTATGCAGCAGGCTCGTCGTATCTCTGACCGCACCGCGTTTTTCTTGATGGGTGAGCTGGTGGAGCACGATGAGACTCAGGCGATTTTCAGCGCACCACAAGATGACCGTACCAAAGGTTATGTTAACGGTGACTTTGGTTAAACCAAACCGCAAACAATTTTTACTGGTATTATCACTATAACAATAAGCGATGGTATTTTTGCCCCTCTATACGAGGGGCTTTTTTTGTTTCAAGTTCAGGATGGTGTGTTGACCTTGATAGGCGTAGGCTCAACTGGCTAGTGAATTATCCTTTTGAGCAAATTTCATTTTATACATATTGCGATCAGCGATCGAAATCAATTGTCTTAGCTGCGTTGCATCAGCAGGGAAACGAGCGATTCCTATACTGGTCGAGAGGTGAGCTGTCTGTTGTTCGCAAACTTCTATATTTTGCTGAAAGCACGCTTCAACTTGTTTCCAGGCATCTTCTACATTTTTGCTTTGCGTCACTAAAGCAAATTCATCACCACCAATACGGTAACAAGACATATCCAGTTGAGAAAGGCGGCCTGCGACTTGTTTTAGCGCTTCGTCACCAGCTTGATGGCCGTATTTATCGTTAATCTGTTTGAATCCATTTAAATCGAGTAGCAGCAATGAAAAAGTATGCTTGTTGTCGATCAAGGCTTCCAGATCATTGAACATGGCCAACCGACTTTTTACCTTAGTTAAGTAATCGGTTAAAGCAATCTGGAGGTGATATCGTGCTTCGTTGTGAATGATATACCCCGCAAAGCCAGCACATAGGCATAGCAACAGTAATAACATGAATTGTGTTCGGTAGAGCTCATGAACTTGTTCCATATGACCAGAATAGATTGGACTTTGAAGGCGAAAATTTGTGTTCATATACTCAACCATAACCAAGTATATTTCATTTAGATCGTACGAGAAGTCAGAAGCATGCTGGGGGTCGTCAAGTTTCGCTAGGAAGGTTTCAAGCGCTTTAAAGCGATCAAACAGAGAGCTGAAGAAGGCCTTGGTACCATCAATATTCATGAAGCTATCAGCTTCACGAGCATTAATAAGAATGTCGAACCTGCTCCAGGTTAAGTCGTATTTGAGTGATATTTTCTCTTGTCCAGATGTTGTTTCGGCTGCGAGAGGCACAATAGCGTTGAGTTCAGAAAACTCTTTTGATAACTGGAATAAGAACCATGTAGCTTGGCTTTGCTGGTCTGTGGAAGATTTAGCAAGGTTCCTCGTGGAGACCAAGGTAGAGATGTTTGCCACAATTAGAAGTAGAGACATGGCTAACAATAGCGTTTTAGATTTCATTAGCATGGCAGGAAGATAGGAATATTTAACGTTTTTTTTCATCACGATTATTGTGAGCCATTATTTTATTAAATGGTTGTCAGACAGTTTGAGAATGAACAGTATTATTCTCGAGTTATGGATAATTATTTAATATTAAAATGAGCCAGGTGAGAGAGATTTAAACTTGTAAATACTTCTCTTTATGCAAATTATTGTAGCGGTAGTGTAATAGTTTTAGTTGGATTAACAAGAGCCGGAAATTCTGGTTGGGATAGGGTGGGCAGGGCAGTTGTTGGCCTTTTATTTTGATGGCAAGTTGAGCACTTAACGTCTGTAATCTAAATAAAGCTAAGATTACACCAAGTATTCTTATCATAGCTCCTCCAATGTATTTGTATTACTGTTATTTATAATAATACCCATAATTATAAGCGGGTTAGCTAGAGAACGGTATACTTTTTAACTTATTAGTTTTTCAAGGACATTCGTAAATTAATCTGTTAGGTCCAAAACGAAGAAAAGCCCCTAGTTGGGGCTTTCTAATATTATGGGTATAACAATACCTTAGAAGATTAGGTGAGCTACACCTGCGATCACTGGCAGTGTGATTAGTGTTCTTAGAATGAAAATCACGAACAACTCAAAAATGTTGACTGGAATGCGGCTACCTAATAGCAAAGCACCAACTTCTGACATGTAGATAAGCTGAGTAACAGACATTGCAGCGATAACAAAGCGAGTCATTTCGCTATCAATAGATGCTGCAAGAATCGCTGGGATAAACATGTCCGCAAAGCCAACCACAATCGTTTCTGATGCCGCCGCCGCTTCTGGAATTTGTAGCAACTCTAGGAATGGGATAAATGGTTGGCCTAAGATGCTAAATACCGACGTGTACTCAGCCACGATTAGAGCAAGTGTACCCAAACCCATTACCACTGGTAGTACACCAAACACCATGTCGATTGCGTTTTGAACGCCTTCGCTAAACACATCTTTTACTGACTTCACTTTGCTCGCTTTCTCAAGTGCCAGTTCCATGCCCCAAGATAGACTTGTGTGACCTTCAGGAACCGCATCTGCGTCTTTGCTTGGCTTAGTGCCGTCAATAAATGTATTTTTCTTCGTACTTAGTGGCGGTAAGCGAGGAATAATGATTGCTGACACAATACCCGCTAGACAAACCGCGCCGTAGAATGGAAGGAATAGGTGTTCTAACTCGACTTGAGCGATAACCACTAAGCTAAATGTGATAGATACAGCCGAGAATGTTGTACCAACTACAGCCGCTTCACGTTGCGTGTAAAACTTCTCTTCATACTGTTTGCTGGTTAAAAGAATACCTACAGAACCGTCACCCAACCATGATGCAATACAGTCAATCGCACTACGTCCTGGCAAGTTAAACACAGGGCGCATCACTTTACACAGCAGCGTACCAACCAGTTCAAGTAAGCCAAAGTTCATTAGTAGTGGCAGCAGTAGGCCAGCAAAAATGAAAACAGAGAATAGTGTAGGCAGTAAGCCTTCTAGAACCAAACCGCCAGTATTCTCTTCCCATACCTGCTGAGGACCAACCTGAAAGTAGGTCATAACGACAGCAATACCACCGATTACGCGAACGGCTAACCAAATAGGGGATGGGCTGAATAAGCCGTTTAAAAATGAGTTGTTAGCAACAAATGCAGGTTTAACAAAACGGAACAGCACAGAAGCCGCTGCCATGAATGCTATGATCGCCGTGACCACACCGACTAAGTAATCGCCAAATGTAGATTGAACAGATTTAGCTAAGACCGCAACAGGAATAGTGATATCACCCTGGTAGCTGATCGGAGCCATGAATAGGAACAGTCCCACTAGTGATGGGATTAAGAACATCCAAAAGTTGCCCTTCGCTTTTGGCTGTGTGAGTGTTTGCGTATTATTTGACATTAGATTTCTCATGTTACTACTAGTCAATAGTATGCCGATCCAAAGTGGCATATATATTCACTAAACATCCATATTTCGTCATATAGATGGAGAGTAATGCCTTTTGAATCCCTTTGCAATACTATTCATTAAACATCGTTAAATATTCAACAATTAGTTCGATACAAAGAGATTCTACTAGATGTTTGTAGTGATTTTGTTAATTAATTTGGTTTTTTGTTTTATTTGTGATCTTGGTTGATACGTCTGTCACTAGACACATATAAATAAAACCAATAAGAAAAGGCCATCGCTAACGCGAAGAATATAGGCATTAAAAGAGCTGACAGCCCATGTAGCGCAAAGAGTTTACCGCCAATGATACCACCAGAGAGAAAACCACAAAGGATAAAGAGAAAGAGCTTTGCTTTGCGGAAATCGAAATCTTTACCGCGCAGTCGAGCGCCGATCATGATGCCAAAGTCGGTTATGATGCCCGTCATGTGTGTGGTTCTGACAACAGCGCCGCTGAAGGTGGTGATCATTGCGTTTTGCAAACCGCAAGCGGCGGAAGCGAAGTATTGGCCGGATAGTTCACCGTCTAAAAGCAATAAATAAGCAATGTACAGCAGGCCGCTTTCCATACAGAGTGCGACACCGTAGCGTCTGCCGAGTTTTAAAGCCGTGCCTTCTATAAACGTACCACTTAATACGGCCCCCAGCATAAAGCTGAGAACGACCATAAATAGGTGAATGGCCTGTTGGTCCAATGCTTCTATTTGTGTTCCTAGTAAGGTGAAGGTGCCGGATACGTGAGAGACAGCTTGGTGCTGGAAGCCAAGTAAACCAATGGCGTTCACGACGCCGGCAAGTAATGCGAGTAGAAAAGCTCCGTACTCTACCCACTTTGGTAATTTAGAAATCAAAATTAGCTCCTCAGTATGAAGAGAGGGATTATACCGCTAGAGCCTGTAACTAGACACGTCAAATCTATGAAACAAATTGATCTTACGCAATTAAGAATTACGTTCCACTTGGCAGTCAAATTTCACCCAAGTGTGCATCCTTTCTTCGTATACCGAGAAGCTAGGTATTGGCAGGTCTTGGTGGTTGAACACACCCACAGGAACAACAAGAGTATTAGGCAGTGCGCTAAGGCGCATTAACATGGTGGTGCTGCAGCATGGACAAAAAAAGTAAGTCACCTCATTGCCTGAATCCGTAATACGGGAATATTCATTCATATCACCACTATAGGAGATTTGGCTTTGATCGAACCTTGCTTGGACTCCAAAAACACTCCCAGTTCGTTTCTGGCACTCAAAGCAATGGCATATCGCTGTGCGTTCAGGATCGCCACGACATATCAACTTAACTTGGCCACAGCTACATTCCGCTGTTCTTACTTTCATTTTTGACTTCACCTGAACTCCTACTAGTCGAACAAGAAGAGAGAAGATATAGAGCCTATGTCACTATTTTTAGGACAGTAGAGCTGAATTGGTCAAATGTTAGTGATGAGTAATGTAACATTACTCACTTATATCGTTGTTGAGAGATAAAATGAAAAAACGTTTACTGCCAGTACCTTTGATACTGCTCATCCCTATTTTGCTCCTTATTGTCGTCGTTGCTGCCGGTTTGTATCGCTTTAGTATGAGTGATGAAGAAATATTAGCAAAATTTCCCAGCACCCAGCAGAAACAAGATGAGATCCTAAAAGCGGTGTTTTCTATCTCGACGCCAAACCCTTGGACGATAGAAGTGCCCGATAGTCATGCCTTCAGTTTTATTGATACGTACAATGAACAAACTGAACAGGTCACAGGAAAATACGATGACGGAGTGGAGCGTGGCACTATCACCATCTTTATCAAGTGGATGCTAACGCTTAGCGACACGGATTATGTGTCAGTCATGAGTGTCTCTAATCAAGGGAGTGGAGTTTTCTACTACCTGTCTCGTTTTCATTACGATACAAGATTAAAACGTATGGTGAGGAAAGAAAGCCATTTACTTGGTGATCGTATTCAGTTGGAGTCACTTTCTCAAAGTGGTGACCACCTTTATGTCGACTTTTTTATTCATGGCGATAACCAAGCGATGATCGAAGAGCCAAGTACCCCCAAAACGGCAGAATTCCAGTTGTCGAGTTCAGGTGTTGTGAGTTTGATTGAATAAAAATACGGTTGTAAAAGCACCAAACCTTGCTTATTGTTTGAACTGTTCGAAAGTTAATTGCTGTTTAGGGAAGAGACCATGATTAATAAACGATACTTTAAAACAAAAGATGAAGTGGAGGTGACGTTTGAACTACCAGCTTCCGAAGCGGAGAAATCCGTCGCTATTGTTGCTGACTTTCTAGATTGGCAGCCAACAGAGATGAAGAAAGTTGCCAGGACAAAATCTTACCGATTTAAAACACGCTTACCAAAAGATGGCCAGTTTGAGTTCCGTTACTTGGTTGATGACAAAAAGTGGGTGAACGATCCTCAAGCCGATACGTTCAAGCCTAACGCGTTTGGTGAAGACAACGGCTTGGTCAGCACTTATCAATAATTCGGTTATTTTTTTGTCTAAAAGAGGTGCGAATTCGCACCTCTTATTGATCTAACTTTTACATTAGAAAGGTGACAAATCTTCCAGAAATTCGTACTCTTAGCGCTTTCTTTTAGTACAAAGGGTAAAGCTGTGCGCGCTAAAACAACAGTAATGAGTCGCCTAAATGAGCTTTCAAGTTTAAAAAAGTGGTCGCTGATAAGCCTGCCTGTATTGGCTGCAGTGGCACTTTCATCAATTAATAATAACCGCCCTCTCACTCGTACTATCGACTTGTCTATTCCTGAATCGGAGATTGTCTCCGATATTATGCAAACCGAACTATCGCATGTAGATGTGCCTGACTACGAATACATCATTCAGTCAGGAGACAATCTAAGTTCTATCTTTGATCAGCTTGGATTTGGCTATAGCGAATTAATGAGTGTGATGGCAACGGACCTCAACTACCTGGCCTTAGACACACTAAAGCCAGGAAACAAGTTACGCTTTTGGAAAGCGGAGCAACAAGGCAAGCTACAAAAAATGGAGCTTGTGTTCAGTTTGGTTGAGAGTGCGGTATACACCCGTTTAGACGATGGCGCTTTCGCGTTCGAAGACATCAAAATTCCAGGTGAGTGGGGATCTCGCGCCTTAGTTGGTTCGATTCAAGGCAGCTTCTCTCAGTCTGCATACGCACTGGGGTTAGGGGCCAAGCAGGTGAGTCAGATAGTTACTCTGCTCAAAGAGAAAGTCAATTTCTCTCGAGATTTAAGAGCGGGTGATAAGTTTGAAGTGGTTCAATCACGCCAGACGGTCAATGGTGTATTCACCGGGAATGAAGAACTGCAAGCGATTCGAATTGTGAACCGAGGCCGAGAATTAACCGCCTACCTTCATACCGATGGACAATACTACGATTACAGCGGCGAAAGCCTGGAGCGAGCGTTCCAACGTAAACCAATCCTTGGTAACTATCGCTTGAGCTCTAACTTTAACCCGACGCGTAAACACCCAGTGACTGGCCGTGTTGCGCCTCATAACGGAACGGATTGGGCGACGCCGACCGGAACGCCAATCGTATCGACTGGTGATGGTGTCGTGATACTCACTCGTAACCACCCTTATGCGGGTAAGTATGTGGTTGTTGAGCACGGTAACCGCTATAAAACGCGTTATTTGCACCTAAGTAAGATCCTTGTCCGCAAAGGTCAGAAAGTGTCACGTGGTCAGCGTGTAGGTCTGTCAGGTTCAACAGGGCGAGTGACAGGTCCACATATTCACTACGAACTCATCGACCGTGGCCGACCAGTGAATGCTATGCGAGCCAATATCCCGATGGCCAACTCGGTGCCTAAGAATCAAATGGCGGCATTTAAGGCCCGTAGAGATGAGCTTGATCGAATGATTAAGCAACAGGAAGCCTTACTCGCACGTCAAAGCAACGAGACAACGGCTGGCTAAAAATAAGTTTGAATATTAAAGCTCCTGCGGGAGCTTTTTTTGTGCGTGATGTACGCAAAAGTTGCATTACATAAATGTCATTAAAGTTTCACAAGATAGTGATCAAGTCGATGTAAATGTAATTGAATAATGACTAAATTGCATAAATTGATTTCCATCAAAAGTGTGGGGTTATTGTGTGCTACCTTGCTCGCAAAATAAAAATGACTCGATAGTTCATTAATTACAAAGCCCTACGTAAGGAAATTACAATGAAAAAAACATTATGCAGTGTTGCGGTTCTAGCTCTTCTGGCTTCAGGTAATGCTTTTGCTCACAAAGAAGGTGATTTTATTGTGCGCGCAGGTTTAGCGTCTGTCGTGCCAAATGACAGCAGCGATAAAATCCCAGGTACAGACAAAGAGCTGGAAGTGGATTCAGATACTCAGCTAGGTTTGACAGTGGGTTACATGTTCACTGACAATATCAGTTTTGAAGTGTTAGCAGCAACACCATTCTCGCATAATATTTCTACTGAACTTGGCAATCTGGGTGATATCGCAGATACCAAGCATCTGCCACCAACCTTTATGGTCCAATACTACTTTGGTCAGGCAGAAAGCAAACTGCGTCCATATGTTGGTGCGGGTATCAACTACACCATGTTCTTTGATGAAGGCTTTAACAGCCATGCTAAAGAAAATGGTCTGAGCGACCTGAAACTCGATGATTCTTGGGGTTTAGCGGCAAACGCTGGCGTAGACTACATGCTTAATGACGACTGGTTTGTGAATGCATCAGTTTGGTACGCAGATATCGATACAGAAGCTACCTACAAAGTCGCAGGCACTGAGGTCAAAACAGACGTTGAAATCGACCCTTGGGTATTTATGATCGGCGGCGGTTACAAGTTCTAACGTTGGCATAATACGGCGACACAAAAAAGCGGCTCATTGAGCCGCCTTTATTATTTTACCGTTATGGTAATTACTTCTCTACTTGACCAAGTTTTAGCCACGTATCAATCACTGTATCTGGGTTCAGAGAAACAGAGCTAATACCTTGCTCCATTAACCATTCCGCTAAGTCGTCGTGGTCTGATGGGCCTTGGCCACAAATACCTACGTATTTGCCAGCTTTAGTCGCGGCATCAATCGCCATCTTTAGCATCACTTTCACTGCTGGGTTGCGCTCATCAAATAGGTGAGCAACGTCACCAGAATCACGGTCCAAACCAAGTGTTAGCTGAGTCATATCGTTCGAGCCGATTGAGAAACCGTCGAAGTATTTCAAGAACTCGTCAGCCAATACTGCGTTTGAAGGCAGTTCGCACATCATGATGACTTTCAGACCTTCGTCACCACGGCGCAGGTCAAACTTAGCAAGCAAATCAATAACGGATGCTGCTTCGCTTGGTGTGCGGACAAATGGGATCATGATTTCTACGTTCTTCAGACCCATTTCGTTACGTACGCGTTTGATTGCGCGAGTCTCTAGTTCAAAACAGTCTTCAAACACAGGAGAGATGTAACGTGAAGCACCACGGAAACCTAACATTGGGTTTTCTTCGTGCGGCTCATAGCCTTGGCCACCCACTAGGTTGCTGTATTCGTTTGATTTGAAGTCAGACAAACGAACGATAACGCGTTTCGGCCAGAATGCCGCTGCGATAGTTGCCACGCCTTCAGTTAGCTTGCTTACGTAGAAATCAACCGGGTCTTTGTAACCACGGATACGCTGAGTGATTTCCGCTTTAAGTTCTTCACTTTGAGCATCAAAGTTAAGCAGTGCTTTCGGGTGAATACCAATCATCTTGTTGATGATGAATTCTAGTCGAGCAAGGCCTACACCTTCGTTTGGAATCTGAGCGAAATCAAACGCGCGGTCTGGGTTACCCACGTTCATCATTACTTTGGTTGATAGTAGTGGCAACTCATCAACCGATGAACGCTTCACTTCAAAATCTAACTCACCTTGGTAAACGTAGCCCGTTTCACCTTCTGAACAAGAGACAGTGACTGTAGTGCCATCTGTCAGGCTGGCTGTTGCATTACCACAACCAACGATAGCTGGGATACCAAGTTCACGAGCAATGATTGCTGCGTGACAAGTACGACCACCACGGTTAGTAACGATAGCGGATGCTTTCTTCATTACAGGTTCCCAGTCTGGGTCTGTCATGTCTGTTACCAGTACATCACCTTCTTGAACCAGAGACATTTGGTCCAGAGAGTCCACTAGGCGTACTTTACCGCTGCCGATACGCTGACCGATAGCACGACCTTCAACTAGAACGTCTGCTTTGTTGTTCAACTCGTAACGTTCGATAACGTTTTGATCGTTTTGAGAACAAACCGTTTCTGGACGAGCTTGTACTATGTACAGCTTGCCGTCGATACCGTCTTTTGCCCACTCAATATCCATTGGACGTTGGTAGTGCTTCTCGATGATCATGGCTTGTTTTGCTAGCTCTTTGATCTCTTCATCATTTAGAGAGAACTCGTTGCGCTCCGTTTCTGAAGTATCAACGATATCCACTTGCTTACCAATTTCTTGGTTTGTTGAGTAGATCATCTTAGTTAGCTTAGAACCAAACGTTTTCTTAACGATAGCGTTTTGGCCTGCTTCAAGTAGCGGTTTGTGTACGTAGAACTCATCTGGGTTCACTGCACCTTGCACAACCATTTCACCTAGACCCCAAGCAGATGTGATGAACACAACTTGGTCGAAGCCTGACTCTGTATCCAAAGTGAACATAACACCTGATGATGCTTTGTCTGAGCGAACCATGCGTTGAATACCAGCAGACAGAGAAATGCCTCGGTGGTCGAAACCCTGGTGCACACGGTAAGAGATAGCGCGGTCGTTAAACAGAGAAGCATACACATGCTTAGTTGCTTCAAGGACAGCGTCGATACCTTTCACATTTAGGAAAGTTTCTTGCTGGCCCGCAAATGATGCATCTGGCAAGTCTTCAGCCGTTGCAGAAGAACGAACCGCAACAGAAAGCTCAGTGTTACCTTCAATAAGCTCGTGGTAGTTGTTACGGATGTCTTGCTCTAGATCAGCAGGGAAAGGCGCTTCTAAAACCCATTGACGGATAGTGGCACCTGTCTTACGCAGTGCATCTACGTCTTCAACATCTAGTTCATCAAGCAGTTGGTGAATGCGATCATCTAAGCCTTCGTAATCCAAGAATTGATTAAAAGCATAAGAGGTTGTCGCAAAGCCATTTGGCACTGAAACACCAGCGTTTGAAAGGTTAGACACCATTTCACCAAGTGAAGCATTTTTACCGCCGACTTTGTCGACATCTTCCATGGATAGGCCATTGAACCAGAGGGTATTGTTTTGCATGTCTATCTCCGAAACATTGCAGCTTTGTAGGGATTCTAAAAGGCAAACGATTACGCTGTAGCTCAAAAAAATTGTTAAAATTTTCTAAAGCTGTGGGGGACGTAACTGTCAGCCTATGCTCGTTATCGATATTATGGTGTTTATCCTACTCAAAAGAATTTGAAAGTTTAAATAAAATATGCAAATTGATAGTCAAAGTCGTGATGTATTCTATGTTTCTGACGGAACGGCCATAACATGTGAGACTTTAGGACATGTTGTTCTAGGTCAATTTTCGTTCAAAGCTAATGAAAAGACTTTCCCTTTTGTGGAAAGCGAGGACAAACTTGAGGAGCTATTAAAACAAATTGAAGCGTCGAATCGTGTGAACGGTGTCAAGCCTTTGGTTTTTTTCTCTATAGTTATTCCAGAACTTAAGAATATGCTCCTTGATGCACCAGCGTATTGTTATGATGTGCTGGAAAGCATCGTACAGAAAGTACAAGACGATACTAAGATGGACCCCACCCCAAAACTGCAGCGTTCGCGCAGTGTAGGCAAAGACTCCGATACCTATTTTGATCGTATTGCCGCGATTGAGTACACCCTGGCTCACGACGATGGCATCACCCTGAAAGGACTTGAGCAGGCCGATATCATACTACTTGGCGTCTCTCGTAGCGGTAAAACCCCAACCAGTCTTTATATGGCGATGCAGTTTGGTTTGCGCGTGGTGAACTATCCATTTATCGAAGAAGACATTAAGCGTCTAAGGCTGCTTCCTGAGTTTGAAATACATCGACACAAGTTGTTCGGTTTGACGATCAATCCGGAACGTTTGACAGAAATTCGAGAAAACCGTTTAGCTGGCAGCGACTATGCCAGCACAGAGCAGTGCCTGACGGAGCTGGCGAGTGTTGAAGCGTTATTCAGACGAGAAGCGATTCCGTACATCAATACCTCTTCGCTTTCTGTTGAGGAAATCTCAGCACGCATATTAGAAAAGGCAGGATTAAGACGTCGTCTGCTTTAATGCGTTTCAAAAAACAAATAGGGGGCTTATTCGGCCCCCTATTGACGTTATTTACTATGTTACCTACTGGTTACTCGGAAGACTCTTCCGTGAGTAGCTGAGTCGCTTGAATGCCGTTTTCTTGCAGAAAAGCGAGCAATTTAACCAGATGCTGCACATCGGCGGTTTTGTCTGCCCCAATCACAATTGGTTTCGCATCCGACTTGTGCTGCTCAAGTAGGGCAAGCGTGAAGTTTTCCCAGTCAATGTATTCTTTGCTATCGATAGCCCAATGAGGCTCCGAAGCAAGAATGTTGACCGTGATCGACTTAGTATCCACCTCTGAAACGGCTTGGGAATCTGTGGTAGGTAAGTCAACTTCTAACGACTCCAATTTAACCGCCGCAGTCAGCATGAGAAACACCATCACGATGAAGATGATGTCGAGCAGTGGCGTCAAGTCTGGGGTTAACCCAAAGCGGTTGTCTGGCTCTTTTGCCCTGATCATGCTGCGGCCTCAACTGGGGTTTCTACTTTCTTCTTACCATTTAAGGCTACGTGTTGAACGCTAATGCCTTCTAACCACAGGTTTACGTAGTTGAGCGTGTGTTCTAATTTAGCCATTACCTTATCTGCCCAAAGGCCAAGTAGCTGTGCGCCAGCAATCGCGGGTAGAGCGATCAATAAGCCAGCTGCGGTAGTACGCATCGCTAGGCCAAGGCCATCTGCAAGATCGTTAGGTGTGATGTTACCAGTAGAAGCCGCTACCCCTTTAAACATCTCGATCAAACCCAGCACGGTACCTAAAAGACCGATCAAAGGACTTAATACACCAATCAGTGTCAGCAGTCTTAGTCCAGAGTTAAGCTGGTGGCGTTTCTCTTGCAGCCACATACCAGCGGCATCTTCTCTTAGCGTTTTAGAAAACGAGTGATGAGCTAGCAACATCGCCACACCTTTGTATAAAAGAGGGCGGCGAGGTGACAGTTTATCCGCAAGACGTTCTATTTCAGCTGTGTCCGTTGGAGAGATATTATCCAGCTCTGCGCGAATCGCCCGTTTACCAACCCCTAAACTGATCACAACTTGAAACAGTCTCTCTGCGACAATCATCACGGTTAAAGCCGAGCAAATAATTAACGGCCAAGCCATTAAGCCAAGGTTATCTTGAATGTTCTGTAATTGTTCCATTATCTATCCAACTTAAAACGTATAGGAATTTGAACTCGGTGGGCCGTACGTTTCCCACCAACGATGTGTGGAGAAAACTTCCACTTTTTAATAGCATCTAGTGCCGCTTTATCCAGAATTCTCGTTCCGGAAGAGGTCTTAAGAACTTGCTTTACCTGTTTGCCGTTCTTATCAAGCCACACTTCGTAAACAGCTACGCCTTCAAGCCCTCGTTTCCTCGCTAAGCGCGGATAAGTCGGTGGTGTTGGCTTGGTCAAGAATGATGGCTTTTGCACCAGGACAGGTTGCGCAGTCGCTCCCTGGCTAGACGCTGCGGGTTTAGGATCTTTGGTCTGTTTTTCTGGCTCAGTCTGTTTCTTTTCTGCCGGTTTTTCTTGCGGAGTCGGTTTCGGCTTCTCGACGGCTTTTTTAGGAGTAACTTTAGGTTGCTCCTTCTTTTTGACCGGCTTTTTCTTCTTTACAGGTTTCGGTTTCTTTCTAACCGGTTTTGGTTTCGCGGGTTTTTCCTGTTTGATGACTTCTTTTTTTACCGGTGGCGGTTCAACAGGCTTTTCGACAGGCTGTTCAACCGGAGGTGTTTCCACGGCTTTAGGCGTCGGCTGCGCAGTAAAATTAATTGAAACAGAAGTAGATTGATTCCCCGTGGGCATAGCAAACACTTTTGGCTCATGTGCGACAAACAGGAATGCGGCATGTACCGCTAAAGATACGCCGCCTGCTACGCAATATCGCTTCAGATTCACTCTGTCCTCACAACTCAGTCTTAGTAAAAATTGGAGTAGGATTATTGCCTAAAATACAAATAATATCAATTCTCAATTGCATTATCGTTTGTTTTTAATGAGGTGTTTCTTATTTGTTGCCACTGAGCATTAAAGTTATATTTATTAATAACTTAATCTGATGCTTTAGTGTGAATTGATTTTACAAAATCAATGGGTGACCTAGAAAATTAGGCTTCGATAGGCTCATTTTGACTCGATAAGGAGAGGGCTTCCTATACCCAGAGAACAGTATAAGAAGCACTTGTCACGTGAGTGTGCCAATGTGAATTTATTTCAGCACTTGTGGGTTAGCGATATTTTCTGGTTGGCCATTGAGGTAGTGGCGTACATTCTCTAACGCCCACTGGAAATAAAGCTCATAACTATTGCGTTCCACATAGCCAAGGTGCGGAGTCGCCACCACATTCGGCAATGTCAAAAGCGGTTGGTTGTCTACATTGGCAGGCTCGTCCTCATAGACATCGACCGCGGCTCTTTTTAACGGAGACTCAACGAGTGTTTGGTACAAAGCGCCAGGTTCAATGAGTTCAGCACGGCTGATATTGACAAGAAGTGAATCAGGCTTCATTAACCCTAAATCTTGCTTCGAAACAATGTGTCGTGTTGCTCTGTTTAAACGTAAGTTAAGCGAGATAATGTCACACTGACTGAAAAAGTCGGACTTGTTGTCTGCTGCTTGATAACCGTGGCGAATGGCTTTGTCACGCGATTGTTCACTTCCCCATATTACCACCTTCATATTGAAGGCTTGAGCGTATCGCGCGAGCTGCTGGCCTATCTTTCCATATCCCCAAATTCCGAAAGTGCGGCCACTAAGTGTCGACCCAAGC
>ENA-OWNT01000438-OWNT01000438.1-seawater-metagenome-genome-assembly--contig:-NODE-438-length-99871-cov-10.158947_pt1 | contig 99871 bp, 97 predicted proteins | sample MGYA00238136_ERZ651165 | MGnify/ENA primary metagenome ERZ651165 (study PRJEB26861, sample SAMN08777766) | seawater metagenome | isolation source: coastal seawater | place: USA: Florida | collected...
CGCCTCCGCGTCGAGCGAGGCGGAGGATCTGTCGGCCACCGACGACGAGATCGCGATCGAGGTGGACGACGAGGCGGAGGAGGACGAGGAGTTCGTCCAGGGCGTGCTCACGGGCAGCAACGACGACGCCATCGACCTGAAGACCGACCAGCGGATGGCCATCGACCTGGCCTTCGACGGGATCGACGAGAAGAGCTTCTACGAGATCCTGCTCCTGCCTCGGACGGCGGAGCCGAAGTCGATCAAGCGGTCGTACTACCGCCTGAGCAAGGAGTACCACCCGGACAAGTTCTATCGGAAGAACCTGGGGCCGTACAAAGCGAAGCTCGAGGTGATCTTCAACAAGATCACCGAGGCGTACCGCATCCTCTCCGACCCCGACGCCCGCGCCGACTACGACGAGCTCGTCTTCGGCAAGGAGGAGGAGCAGGAGAAGGCCGCGTCGGTCACCCAGGCGTCGACCACGGTCACGTTCGTCCCGGAGGCGGAGAAGAAGCGGCAGGCCGCCGAGGCGGTCAAGCGCGCGGCGCGGGAGGAGAAGCTCAAGAAGCGCTCCCGCCCGGTCTTCATGCAGAAGTTCGGCAAGCAGCTCGCTCAGCGCATCGCGAAGGCGAAGGCGGCCATGAAGGCGGGCAAGGAGGCGGCCGAGGCGGAGAACTGGGAGGAGGCAGCGGCCCAGTACCAGCGAGCGATGACGCTCGATCCGCGCAACCCGAAGGCGAAGACTGCGTACAAGCGCGCCTCGGCGAACCACCGGAACGCGAAGGCGGAGAACTTCTACCGCCAGGCCCAGGAGGTGATGCTCGCCGAGGACACGAAGCGGGCCGCCGAGCTCTACCAGAAGGCCGTGGACTGCAAGCCCACCAAGGGGAAGTACTACTACGAGTTTGGTAAGCTCGTGCTGGAGCACACGCTCCAGCAGAAGACCGCCCTCGAGCTTCTTCGGAAGGCGGTCGAGTTCGAGCCGAGGAACGTGGACTACAACCTGGAGCTTGGCCGCGTGTACGGGGATCTGGGGATGACGTCTCGTGCCCAGAGCGTCTACGAGCGGGTCCTGAAGCTGGACAAGAAGAACTCCCAGGCGAGCAAGGCGCTGAAGCGTCTGAAGTAGTGGATGAGGATGCTGCTCACCCCGCAGTGAGGTGAGCGGCGAGCGGAAGCGGGAACCGAGGGTCGCGCATGGAGAAGGTCATCGGTATCGACCTCGGCACGACGAACTCGTGCGTGGCGATCTTCGAGAGCAAAGGCCCGGTGGTCATCCCGAACCGGGGGGGCTACCAGACGACCCCCTCCATCGTCGCCTTCGCCGAGAACGGCAAGCGCCTCGTCGGCCACATCGCCAAGCGGCAGGCGGTCACCAACGCCGCGAACACCCTGTTCGGCGTCAAGCGCCTCATCGGACGCCGCTTCTCCAGCCCGGAGGTCTCGCGGACGGTCGACCTCGCCCCGTACACGGTCGAGGAGGGGAGCGAAGGGGACTGCCGCCTGCGGGCCGGCGGTCGCAGCTTCACCGTCCAGGAGGTCTCTGCCTTCATCCTCATGGAGATGAAGAAGATCGCGGAGGACTACCTCGGCGAGGAGGTCGTCAAGGCGGTCATCACCGTCCCTGCGTACTTCAACGACGCCCAGCGCACCGCCACCAAGCAGGCGGGCCAGGTCGCGGGCCTCGACGTCATCCGCATCATCAACGAGCCCACCGCGGCGGCCCTGGCCTACGGCTACGACCGTGAGGGCGCCCGTCACCTCGTGGTGTTCGACCTCGGCGGCGGCACCTTCGACGTGTCGGTGCTGAGCATCTCCGAGGACGTGTTCGAGGTGGTCTCCACCTCGGGGGACACCTTCCTCGGCGGGCAGGACTTCGACAGCCGCGTCATCGACTACCTCGCCGAGTCCTTCCAGGCCCAGCACGGGATCAACCTGCGGGAGGACAAGGTCGCGCTCCAGCGTCTGCGCGAGGCGGCGGAGAACGCGAAGTGCGAGCTCTCCTTCAAGCGCACGGTGGAGGTCACGCTGCCGTTCATCGCCACGAAGGACGGGCAGCCGATCCACCTCCAGCAGTCCCTGTCGCGGGCCCGGTTCGAGGAGCTCGTCGGGGACCTTGTGGAGCGCTGCGTCGAGATCTGCGGCGCCACCCTGGAGAACGCGGGCATGAACCCCGCGGAGATCGACGAGATCGTGCTCGTCGGCGGCCAGACGCGCACGCCTCTGGTCCAGGAGAAGGTCGAGGAGTTCTTCGGTCGTCCGCTGAGCAAGGGCATCAACCCGGACGAGGTCGTGGCGCTGGGCGCTGCGGTCCAGGGTCAGGCCCTCGTGGACGAGAACATGGAGATGCTGCTCCTCGACGTGACGCCCCTGTCGCTGGGCATCGCGACGGTGGGGGGCGCGGTGAGCACGCTCATCCCCAAGAACTCCACCATCCCCACGCAGAAGAGCCACTCCTTCACCACCGTCCACGACAACCAGAGCGCGGTGAAGATCGTCGTGCTCCAGGGGGAGTCGGAGCGGGCGTCGGAGAACCAGCTGCTCGGAGAGTTCCTGCTGTCGGGCATCCGGCCCGCGCGCAAGGGCGTGCCCGACATCGCGGTGACCTTCGCGATCGACGCGGACGGCATCGTCTCGGTGACGGCGCGGGACCGGGACACGGGCAAGGAGCAGTCCATCACCGTCGCCATGAGCGGGGGCCTGTCGGATCAGGACCTCGAGCGGATGATCAGCGAGCGGGACAGCTACGAGATCGCCCAGCGCGAGGAGGAGTCGCTCCAGGAGCTGGTCTACAAGGTGGAGACCCTGCACCAGCGCGTCCTCGACCTGTTGCCCGCGGCCGAGGCGATGATCACCGGCGAGCAGCTGCACGAGATCATGGACGCCCTGTCCGGCGCGAAGGCCGCCATGAACTCCCGCGACGTGGGCGACCTGCGCGCCTGTTTCGAGCGGCTGGATGAAGCCGCCCACTCCCTGAGCGCGGTCGAGGGTCTCTAGAGCGTGAGCATGGACACCGAGATCGAGGCCCTGCTGGACAAGGGCCTCGTGCAGTACGCCCTCGGCAACGCCGATGCGGCGACGAGTCGTTGGAAGGAAGCGCTGGAGCGGCAGCCGGGCCACCCCCGGGCGCTGGACTACCTGCGCACCGTGAACGCGACGGACGAGCCTGAGGCGACCGCCCAGACCGAGACCGAAGAGGAGCCGGCGACGGAGGCCATGGCGGCCATCACGTCCGAGGATCTGCCGGCTCCGACGCCGCCGGATGCCTCCGCAGACGCGCTGACGCCTCCCTTCGCCCCGAAGCCCTCCTTCGACGAGGTCGAGGCGGTGCAGCCGGAGCCGGTCGTCCCCGACGTGGAGATCTCCCTCCGTCACGCCCGGGAGGCCGAGGCGGCGGGCAAGCTCGAGGAGGCGCTCAAGCACGCCGAGGCGGCCCACAAGCGGGACCCGGAGCGCGAGGACGGCCTGGCGCTGGTGGCGTCCCTGCGGGACCGACTGCGGAGCGAGTACCTCGAGCGGCTCGAGCCCTTGGAGCGGGTCCCGGTCCTCCGAGCGACGGACGCGTCCATCCTCGAGCTGAGCCTCGACCCCATCGGCGGGTTCCTCATCAGCCAGATCGACGGTGAGATCACCATCGAGGAGCTGCTGACCATCCTCGGAACGTTCGACGAGTTCCGCGTCCTCGGGTCGCTGAACTTCCTGCTCGACTCGGGGATCATCGAGCTGCGCTGACGTCGCCGGATCGCCCGTCGTGATCGACGGAGGGCGTGATATAGAGCGCCGCGTGACCGCCCCCCGCATCCTCGTCTGCGACGACATCTCCGACGTGGGCCTCGAGCGCCTGCACCGCGAGGGCTTCGAGGTGCACCGGCGGCCCGGGATTCGGTCCGAAGAGCTGCTCCGCCGGGCCCCGGGGTACGACGCGCTCCTCGTGCGCTCCCGCACCCCCATCGGCCCTGACCTGTTCGCCGCCGCGCCGGCGCTGCGGTTGATCGGCCGCGCCGGCTACGGCCCGGGTCGAGTCGACCTCGACGCGGCGACGCGCGCGGGAGTCCTCGTGCTCCACAGCCCCGACGGGAACGCGGTCACCGCGGCGGAGTACGCCATCGCCATGGTGTTCAATCTCGCACGGCACATCCCCATGGCGGATGCGTCCTTGCGGGCGGGCCGCTGGGACAAGCGGCGCCTGCGGGGCATCGAGCTGCGGGGCAAGCGGCTCGGCGTCATCGGCATGGGGCGGGTCGGGCGCAACGTGGTGGAGCGGGCGGCGGCCCTGAAGATGGTGGTGCTCGTGCACGACCCGCTGGTCTCCGAGGCGGAGATCGAGGCGGCGGGTGGAGTCGCGGCGGGCTGGGACGAGGTCCTGGCGACGTCGGACTTCCTCACGGTGCACGTGTCGGCGAGCGCTGCGACGCGCGGGCTCATCGGCGAGGACGCCTTCCACCGCATGAAGGACCGGGTCCGCATCGTGAACTGCTCGGTGCGGGGCGTGGTGGACGAGCGCGCGCTGGTTCACGCGCTGCGGACGGGCAAGGTGGCGGGGGCCGCCATCGACGTGTTCGACGAGGAGCCGCCGGTGGGGAACCCTTTGCTCGACATGCCCCAGGTCATCGCGACGCCGCACCTCCTCGCGTCCACGTTCGAGGCGCAGATCGAGGTGGCGCGGAGCCTCGCGGACCAGGTGGTCGGGTTCTTCCGCGAGGGGACCCTCGGAGACGTGATCAACCCCGCGGTCGTCGACCGGCTGCGGGAGGCGGCGGCCGGCAGCGCCGGCTAGCCCAGGAGACAGACACATGGCCAACATCGTGGTCGTCGGCGCCCAGTGGGGCGACGAAGGCAAGGGCAAGCTCGTCGACCTCCTCACGGAGAAGGCGGACATCGTCGTGCGCTACCAGGGCGGCAACAACGCGGGCCACACGCTGGTGGTGCACGGGGTCAAGACCGTCCTGCACCTGATCCCGTCGGGGGTCCTGCACCCCGGCAAGCGCTGCGTCATCGGCAACGGCGTGGTGATCGACCCGACGGTGCTCATGGGCGAGATCGACCGCCTCAAGGAGCGGGGATTCCTCGCGGACGATCACCAGCTGCGGATCAGCGACCGGGCCCACGTCATCCTCCCGCACCACAAGGTGGTGGAGGGGCTGCGCGAAGAGGCGCTCGGCGCGAAGGCCATCGGAACGACGCGGCGGGGCATCGGCCCGACCTACGAGAGCAAGGTGGCGCGCTCGGGGATCCGGGTGGCCGACTTCATCGATGAGCCCGTGTTCCTGGAGCAGCTGGTGGCCGAGCTCGCCATCACGAACAAGGTGATCGAGGGGTTCGGAGGCAAGCCGCTCAAGGCGAAGCCCATCGTCGAGGAGCTGCGGCCCGTGGCGAAGCGCCTGGCCGCCTACGTGACGGACACGGGGGTGCTGCTGGACACGGCGGCCCGCGAGCACCGGCGCATCCTCTTCGAGGGGGCCCAGGGGACGCTGCTGGACGTGGACCACGGGACCTACCCCTTCGTGACGTCGAGCAACGCGGCGGCGGGGGGCGCGTGCACGGGCGCCGGTGTGGGGCCCACGCTGATCGACGCGGTGGTGGGGATCAGCAAGGCGTACACCACGCGGGTGGGTGCGGGCCCGTTCCCCACGGAGCTCGAAGGGGCGACCGGCGAGGAGCTCCGCCAGAAGGGCGGCGAGTTCGGCGCGACGACCGGGCGCCCGCGGCGGTGCGGGTGGCTCGACATGGTGGTGCTCAAGCATGCGGTGCGGGTGAACGGCCTGACGAGCATCGCCCTGACGAAGCTCGATGTGCTCAGTGGGCTCAAGGAGATCAAGATCGCGACGGGCTACCGGCTCGGGGACGAGATCCTCGACCACGTGCCGGCCCAGCGCGGGGCGCTGGGGCGGGTGCAGCCGCTGTACGAGTCGCTGCCGGGGTGGACCGAAGAGCTCACCGGCGTGCGGAGCTGGTGGGACCTGCCGGAGACGGCCCGGGCGTACGTGCGGCGCGTGGAGCAGCTGGCAGGGGTCCCTGTCAGCCTTCTGTCGGTCGGACCGGGGCGCGAGCAGACCATCCAGCTGCGTGAGGTGGCCCCGCGGAGCCGCGAGCGCTTCACCCCGACGCACCAGGTGCTCGAGTAGGGGAGGGGTCCGGCCGATTGACTTCGGCGGAGCCGGCGTTTATCACTCACGGGTCGCCAGCCTGCTGGCGCCGGGGCCGTGGGCCGCTAGCTCAGCAGGAAGAGCACCGGACTTTTAATCCGTTGGTCCCGGGTTCGAGCCCCGGGCGGCTCACCAACCGGTCCGGCGCCACGGCGCACGAGTGGAGAGACGACCCCATCGTCTAGTCAGGTCAGGACACCGGGTTTTCATCCCGGCAACACGGGTTCGAATCCCGTTGGGGTCACCATCCACTCGAAATCACTACCCATTGGTCACCCCTCCCGACCGGTCGAATGCTCGCAGATGCCCGGGTTGGGCACGGGTTGGGCACGGGAGCGAGTGCAGAGGGCGCTCAGGAGCATGCGGGTTCGTCCCGTTCGGAGCATCGGCTAGGTTCCTCGGCGCGATCGGCCCATCCCCCCCTTCGGCCGGTCGCGCAAGACCCCGTCCAATCCCCCCCTCGGGCGGGGTCGCGGAGCGCCCACCCCTCGCGGGTGGGCGTTCTTGTTTGGGTCACCAGCTAGCCTGGAAGCCGAAGAAGCGCGGGGAGCGGACACCCGAGCAGCCTCCCGAGGAGCCACCGATGAAGACCCCGGCCTACATCACCAGGGAGGCGAACAACGCTTGCCTCCACGCTGCCCATCTCCTGGCCCACGCACGGCTTGAGATGGGCGAGGCGGCATGGAACGCATGGATCGTGAGACTTGGGGTGGACCCGGCCGGTGCTGCCAGGCTCGAGCGGCTCGGTCGATTGCGGGTGGAGCTCCCTCAGCACGCCGATCGTCTGGGGTCGCTGACCGCCGGCGACCTCGCCGTTCGCGACACCCTCTTCTTGGCCATGAGCGACGAGGAAGTCGTCGAGCTACTCGATGGGCAAGAGGTCCGGGGGCTCAGGTGGAGCGAGCTCGACCTCATGCTGGGCTCCGAGCTCGCGGCCAAGCTCGGGGTCACTGAGGTGCGCCCGACTGCGGCGAGGGCGGTCGTGGAGGGAAGCGAGTTCGACGCCCTCAAGTCCTGACGCCCGGAGTACCTTCACCGTGCGCTGGCGGCCCCCCGCAGCAGCATGATCCGGGCGCGCGGCGTTGCTCGCTCCCGGCCCGTGGGGCCCACGAAGCCAGGTTCAGCGTGAGGTGGAGTCGAAAGGTCGCTGCACGACCTGCTCTGGTGGCGGTGGTGGCCAGCGGACCTTGAACATCGCCCCTCCCTCGCTGGGGGCAACCCAGATCTGGCCACCGTGGAGCAGTGAGACTTGGTGGCACCATGCGAGTCCCAGGCCCAGGTGGCCGAGCACGACCTTTGACCGGTTTCCGCGATCGAGCGGCTGGAAGATGCGAGTCCGAGCGTCTTCGTCGATCCCAGGCCCGTTGTCGCTGATCCAGAACTCTGTCGCAGTCGTGCAGTTGTTGATCGAGATCTGCAGAGCACGCCGCTCGTCTCGGTAGGCGATCGCGTTCGAGAGCAGGCGTCGCAGCATGCCTACGACGAGGTCGCGGTCCCCGATGAACTCTCCCCGAAGCCCGATCTCCAGAGAGCCCTGGGCTTCGGAGAGTTCCCTGGTCAGGGCAGACGCGGCCTCCACCGCCGCGTCCGTCGCATCGAAGCGCTCCCAGCGAACCTCATGCTGGGCCACGGATGCGAGCTCCAGGAGCCCGGCGACGAGGGCACGGGTGTGGTTCACCATGCACACCGACCTCTCAATGAGATCCTCGGAGTCGGCCTGAGTAGTCGGGTCTTTGAGGAGGTGCAGGAGTCCTACCGCCGTATTGAGAGGCGCGCGCAGGTCGTGCATGACGGTGTAGGTGAACTGGCGAACCCGCGGGTCCGTGGCCAGTTCGCCAGGGTGAAGGTCCGGGTCGTTTGGCGCCATGAGCAGGTCATCTCCGGTGCGGGTTCGTTCTCCGCCCGGACTCCTGTTTCGGTCGCGCTGCGTCCTCTCTGAGCCCCGCAGCCTAGATTGCGAGGTCAGCGAAACCATTGCTGGGAGAGAAGGGGTGCCATCTCGCCCATTTCTCAGCTGTTGGGTCTCAAGCGCTCCGATTTGCGCTCCGAAGGGGTGGGAGGCATCCGGAGGCGTCAGATGAGTGAAGAGCTAGAGAACTACGAGAGGCTCACCAAGGTGCTGGTGCGGCCGCTCAAGGCAGAAGTCGCCAATCGCAGCAGCGGGGACCGAGAGGACTTGAAGCTCCACCGGGGACTAAGCGAACTCCTCGATGACGGGTCGAACCTAACGCCCTTCGCCGCGGGCAGGAACGCTGACGCTCTCGACGGCCAGCTCGAGGCGTGGTTTGCCCGGCAGAGCTCGGCCGACGAAGCCCGCGCCGTGGGGATGGTGTCGCTCATCGAGAACCTGGGAGCGACTCTCAAGCGCGCCAAGGGCGACGACGATGCTTTCTTCGGGCAGCTGGAGAAGGATCTGGACCAGATGAAGCGGGCTACAGGTCGGGACGTCGTGAAGCAGGCGTCGAGCCGGCTCTCGTCCTTGGTCGTCAGGATGGCTACGAGGATGGAGCGTCAACGGGAACAGGCGGATCGGCGCGTCCAACAGCTCGGGGGACTCGTCCAGAGCCTGAACGACGAACTGCGACAGGTTCGACACGAAGCGACTCTGGACCCCCTCACAGGCTTGAACAACCGAGGGAGCTTCGACGCGATGCTCGACGACTTCCTTCGGCGGTCCCGGCTCGCTCCGTTCCGCTTCTGCTTGATTCTCTTCGATCTCGACTTCTTCAAGGCAGTGAACGACGAGCACGGGCACGTCGTCGGCGACGAGGTCTTGGCGATGGTCGGGGCCGCGGTCTCTCGGGTTGTCCTGCGGTCCTCTGACTTCGCTGCCCGATACGGAGGCGAGGAGTTCGCCGTCCTGTTGGCTGACTCAGGACCCGAGCGGGCGCAGAAGCTCGCCGAGGACCTGCGAGAGACGATCTCGAAGGGCCACACGTCCGTCGAGGGTCTTGTTCAGACGGCGTCGTTCGGCGTCGCCGAGGGCTGGGAGAGGGACGGGCCCGTCCAGCTGATCGCGCGGGCAGATGCCTGCCTCTACAAGGCGAAACAGGCCGGTAGGAACCAGGTCGTCGTCGCCGGGTTTGGGGATCTGGGTCGCCGTGTCCGAGTCCCGCGCGGTGTCCAAGTCGAGCCCCGCAGGAGGATCGTCCCGCTGCGACGCGCGCCCTGACGCAGCGGCGACACGGGCTCCGTCGCTCCCCCTCGCGGCCAGTGCCGGCCGTTCGGCTACGCTCCCGCCATGACCGCGCATCGCTGGGAGGTAGTTGCCGTCGCCCAACTGGAGCGCCTGGCGCGACCGGGGCTCGGCGGCACGTTGCCCGACCAGGAGCGTGGGCCCCGGGAGACCCCCGACGGCCCGTGGGTCTACTGCGCGGGCAACCTCGACGTGCTTGCCTGGCGGACGGTTGCGCTCGTCGGTGGTGGGGCGTCGGGGCCGGCTTTGGCGGCAGCGGTCCGCATAGGCCGCGAACTCGCTGTCCGCGGCATGGTGACTGTGTGCGACCCGGCAGGGAAGATCGGGGCCGAAGCCATCGGAGAAGTCTCCAAGTACGAGGGGCAGATTGTCCTCGTATCACAGTCCTGCGGGGGCCTGCCCCGAATGCCGGAGGTCGGCCCGTTCGGGCCCGGCGCCGCTGCACCCTCTCTGGTTCTTGAGGTGCCGGAAGGCCGCCAGGAAGACTCGGCAAGAATGAGCGCAGTTGTTGGAGCAGTCTCGGATGCCGTGGTTGTGCTCGACGTCGGCGGGCCCCTCGCTGGCGAGGTGGCGCGTGAAAGTCTTCGACGGGGCAAGGCGACCTTCATTCGACGCGGGGCTGGAGACGCCACCTCAGAGACGGGCTGCGTGGTCTTCGACTCGTTCACCGAGATCCTCGAGGTCGTCGGCAGCTTGCCCTGAACACACGGCGGGGTCGCGACCCCTTTCCTCTCAAGTCCGGGCCGATTCCGTCGATGGGGAGGGGACCGCTGCCGACGACCCCCACCCCGCACCGGTTCCAGTGGTCCTAGCGAGGGCTCACCCGTCCGGGTGGGCCCTCGCCTGAGGGTGGGTGTCCGACCGCCGGAACGACCTGTCGCCGGTTCAACTCGCAGGCTCGAGTTCAGGGGGGTGCAAGTCGTCGTTCTTGGCGACGGTGCTCTCGTCATGGTCCTCAGGAGGCGGTCGCCGAGCCTATTCGGCGCCAGGCTCATCGTCCGGCGTAGACGGAGGGGACAGCGTCGAGATCTCCTAGAACATCGAGCAGCTCCCGCACGCTGGCGACGATCCGCGGGACGTCCTCGGCCGACGGCGCGACGAGCCGGCCGACCGCCACGGGCTCGCCGACCTGGCTGCGGGTGTTCGAGAACGCGGACACACTCCCGTCCTCCCCGAGGTGGACCCGGATCCCGAGGCGGCGCGCGTGCGGCACCGGCGCGCGGCCGCCGAACGGGGACTTGCCGCTCTCTTTGGTCCGCCACGTGAGCATGTAGCCCGCGGAGACGCGCTTGACCGACGGGGACAGCTTCTTGCCGGCGACGGGCGAGCTCGCCGGCGCCTCGAGCTTGAACTGGGCCCCGCGCCTCATCGCTGCATCGAGCACGTCCCTGAAGCTCCCAGCGCCCTTCCGCGCGGCCGCCTTGCGAGTCGCGCGTGCCGCCTGGGCCTGCTTCGCCGCCTCATCGCTCGCTGCCTGGATCTTCGCGAAGCGGTCGGCCAGGCCCGGGAGCTCGAGTCCAGAGATCTGTTCGGCGCTGGTGATCGCGGCCTGGGTCACCGGGCGCTGGAATGCCCCGGCCCTCCGGCTCCAGTTCCAGCCTCTGCTGACCCGGCGATACATCGCGCGCGGTAGGCGTTCATCGAAGCGGACCCGAACCCGGTGGGCGTCGTGGTCGACCTCGACGGCGCCGGCGGGCAGCTCGAGCCCGAGACGGGTCCCCGCCCCGAAGGGGTAGGACTTCGACCCAGTTGCGTCGAGCCGGGCCTGCAGCTCTGCCGCCCGCTCGGCCGACTCGCGCGCCACCCGCGACGAGGCCCCCCGCTGGGTCGCGGCCGCGGCCCTGGCTGCAGCTCGGCCCTTCGCGGCCGCGGCTTCGACCTTCGCCCGCGAGAACTTCGCCACGTCGTAGCCCGCGGCGGCCGCGGCGCGCTCCCCTGCACGCCGCTTGAGCCCGCGTGCGATGGCCTTCCCTGCCTTCGCGAGAACGGCGCCGGCGTCCTGGAGCCGCCGGTCGGCGGTGTCGTGCTTGCGCTCCTCCGCCTTGTGGTTCCGGCCAGCGGGCCCGGTGATGTTCCAGCTCGTCGTGCGGCCCTTCGCCGCGAGGAAGGCGCGGAACGCCGCGAGGTAGCGCAGCCGAGCGCTCGCCACCTCCGCCTCGACCCACCCGACGTCGTCGGCATCGACGCCGCGGAACTGGGTATCCGCCCACCGGTTGAACGTCTCCGCGTACTCCCGCCGGGCCGACGTTCCCCGCCGCTCCGGCCACATCGAGACGCCCTCGTAGGCGCGCTGAGCTGTCCGGAGGTCGAGGTCCTCCTCCGAGGCCCGCGGGCCTCGGGGACTCGAGCGGCGGCACGCCAGGAGCTCGAGCTGCTCGGGAGGCTTCTCCGTGGGCTTCCCCCCGCGCCGCACCTTCTCGGCCGCGAGGAGCTCGAGGGTCGGGGCGCTCGCTCGGTGTTGGCGCTCGAGCTCGGCGAGCTCGGCGGAGCTCGCCCGCGCGGCCTCGCAGGGATGAACGGCGCTCCCCTTCCGCGCCTTCACCTCTCGCGGACGCTTTGGCCGAGCCGTGCGCTTCTTCCGAGCCGGCGGCTTCGCCACAGCCAGCACCGCGGCCTCGGCGCGGCTGGCCGCCGCCTTGGGCAGGGTGCGGAGGACCTCACGCACCTTGTCGCGATCGCCTGTCCGGGCAGCATCGACGGCGGCAATCATCTGCTCCGCGGGAACGTCGTCCACTCTCGCGAGGACCTCGTCGGCGACTTTGGCGACGCGACGGGCACGTCGCGCCTTCCGGCGCTTGCGGCTCGCCGCCCGCCTGCTGCGTTCGTCGGCGACGAGCCTCCGGGTCCGGGCATCGCCCGCTGCCTCGAGCCGATCGAGCTCGGCCGAGCTCGCGCGCTCGAGCACGCAGGGGTGGGGCGCGCTCACTGGTACAGCTCCTCGAGGACGTCGGCGATCTCGTCGAAGGTGCCCCCGAGGTCGTTCAGCTCCGACAGCAGGAACGCCTCGTCGCCGCTCTCCGCCCGCGGGGGCCACTCTGGGGGCAGGGCCCGTGCGTCGATGAGCGGCTCATGCCGGGCCCCGAACCACGCCCACACGTCACGGGGGAGCGAGTGCCGCTTGCCCCACTGCCACGCTGGGAGGCCTGGCCCGGCCTGGAAGGCGCGGACGTCGGCGGGGCCCAGGAATCGGTACGGGGCCACGCTCTTGTCCCACATGCCGATGCCGGCTGCCGCGGCGACGTCGGCGAACACGCCGAGGACGCACCGCCGCGGGCGCCCGCAGCGCGAGGGCTCCCCGAGGTGCGTCGCCACCTGGTGGAAGTCACCCGAGCGGAGGCGCGCGACGACGTCGCCGAGCCTCTCGCGATGCAGCTGCAGCCCCACCGTCGCGGCCTCCTAGATGCAGTACTCGACCTGGCAGGTGATGACGCCCATCGAGTTCGCGCAGTCGATCCCGACCGCCTGCGCGATTGGCACCGAGCTCCCGGGGCGGAGCACGAAGGGCTCGGTTCCCGAGGTCGGCCGCGACGTCGTCGACCCGGTCGCCACCCCGTCGAGGGCGAAGATGCGCCACTCGAACGTCGCGATCGTGCCGGTCGGCGGGGTGATGCGGAGGTCGGACGCGCCGGCGGGGATGGTGATCGCGGCCGCTCCCGCGAGCGCTGCCGGGACGTCAACCGTCGTGACTACGTAGGTGACGTTCTCCTTCATGCCGCAGCCTGGACCGCCTCGAGGCGGGTCTGCGCGTCCTTCGCCAGGCGGGGGATGTACCGCTTCGCGAACCGGTCGACGTGCTCGTAGAGCGTCGCGTTGGGACCGATCTTCGTGTCGCCGACCTTGAAGCGCGCCGGCAGGTGACGCCGGGTGGCAGCGCGGTAGCAGCCGGCCGCGCCCAGTCCGACGAGGTAGATGACGCCGTCGACGAGGGTGTCCGCCGGCTCCGGCAAGACGATGACCGGATCGAGGCGGCGCGCGACCTCCATCGCGATCTCGCTGTCCTGCGCGAGCGCCCTGCAGCAGTCGAGCTCCGGCGCGAGCTCGGAGGCGACGTCGACGACCGTCTTCATGACAAGGCCGCGGTGGAGGTCCAGGAGTTCGACGACGACCTTGCCGGTCTTCGCGCGCTGTTCGGCGGTGCTCATGGGGAGCTCCTCTCAGCTCAGGGCGACGCGGGCGTCGCCGAGGTTGCGGTCGGCGAGGATGGAGCCCCGCCGCTTGCGGATGTTCTCGTACAGGTCGATCGAGCCCGCGAACTGGTGCCAGTGGTCGCCGACCCTGCGCCACTCGAGGCGACCGCCGGCGGTGACCTTCCTGGACGGCTCGGTCCGGCGGCGGTGCCGGTCAGCCGCGCGCTGCGCGTACCAGGCGAGGGTCTCGCCGTCGGACAAGGGCCCCTGCTCGCGGGCCACCTCGAGGGCCTGCCGGGCGATGGTGAGCGCAGCCCCGGGACCCTGCTGCACCGCGGTGTCGTAGAGCAGCGCCAGGGCCCGCTCGGTCGCGATGCCGAGGGCCTCGCTCGCCGCGATCGCGCCTCGCATGTGCTCCCCCTCGCGGGCGAGGCGGCGCTGGACCGCCTGGAACACGGGATCGGAGCCGGCCCGGGCGAACCGCTCGGCCCAAGGCGACGTCCAGAGGACCGCGCCGGCCACTGGGCCGAGGCTCCCCGCCTTCGTCGCCTGCAGGAGGGCCTCCCAGTGGGGGCCGAAGATCGCCTCGAACCGCGGCGGGTCGGCCGCGCGCATGCGCTGCAGCAGGACGCCGAGCTGGCCCGTCGCCTGGGACCACTGGAGGATCCCGAACGAGAGGCCCGCATTGTCGGTGTTCCGGTTCAGGCTGGCGTAGCCGCCCTCGTGTCCGCTGACGCGCTCGATCACACGGCGGATCCAGTCCATCGCTCGCTCCGGTCCGGTCGGATGTGCAGGGTCGGGCTCTCGCCGCCGCGGCGTCGGGGCGGGAGACGGGGGAGTCGGCCGCGGCTCAGGAGGACGAGGCCGCCACGGCTCAGGGTCGCCCCCCGAGCTCAGCGCCGCCGCGAGTGCGGCGAGGCTCAGCAGCGCCCCCGCGGCGATGAGGCCCTTCACGCTCCACCCCCGATCACGTCGATGGGACGGTCAGCGAGGGTCACCAGGAGCGCGCGGCTCTTGCCGCGGGCGGGTCGGAGCGCGCGGCCGAGCATCTGCTTGTAGAGCGGCGCGGACTTGAGCGACCGGGCGACGACGACCATGTCGCACTGGGGGAGGTCCGTCCCCTCGGTGAGGAGCGCGGCGTTGCACAGCACGCGGAGACGTCCGCGGCGGAAGCGGTTGATCGTGCGCGCTCGCTGCTCGGCGGAAACGTTTCCACTCACCCACGCCGCCCGAAGTCCCCGCTTGGCGAGCTGCCAGGCCACGGTCTGCGCGTCGTCGATGGTGCTCGTGAACACGAGGGCCCGGCGGTCCCGGTGCTCGAGCACGGCGTTGACCGCCCCCTTCACGAGGTCCTCGATCCCCGAGCGCACCACATGGTCGTAGTGGACCAGGTGGCCGGCGGCCTGCGCGTCGCCCACCTCGTACTCGTAGGCGACCCGGTACAGGCCCCCAAGGCTGCGCCCGTCGTGCCGCTCGGGAGTCGCCGTGAGGCCGAGCAGCGCCGGCCTGCAGCCCGCCTTTGCGCTCCGCGCGCGAAGCGATGTGATGGCGGTCCGCCAGGTCGGCGCAACGCTGTGGTGCGCCTCGTCGACGACGATGAGGGACAGCGGGCCCGCCTCGAGGAGGCGCCGGCGGCGACCGGACTCCGTCAGCGTGTCCAGGCTCGCGACCACGATCTGCCGGTCGCCCTCGTCGGTCTTGCCCTGCACCACGCCGATCCGCCGGCGGGCCCGGGGGCTCTGCCCAATGAGTCGGGCCTTCGCCTGGTCGAGGAGCTCGCGGCGGTGGGCCAACCAGGCGATGCGTCCGCGCCCCTTACACTTGCGCAGCGCAAGCTCGACGCCCACGTGGGTCTTGCCGGCGCCCGTCGGGAGCACGATCAGCGCGCCGAGGCCGGGATGCTCTCGCCAGCTTCGCTCCGCCGCCGCGACGGCGGCCCGCTGGTATGCGCGGAGCTTGTCAGCCACCGCGGAGCTCGCGCGGAGGGCCGTCCGGGAACATCCGCTCGACGAGCAGGTGGAGGGAGCGCTTGAGGCTCTCATCCTCGGTGTCCGCGGCAGCCTCGATGAGCGCGAAGAACTTCTCTCGAGCGGCTGTGTCCCCGCGCTCCGCCATCATCTTGAGGTGCCCGACATCCGAGCTCGCGAGCAGGAGGCGGATGTCGCCGGCGTCCCGGTGCGCCCGCTTACGGAGCTCCTCGATCCACTTCTCAACGCTGTCGACCCGCCGACTGAGCTCCTCGATCTGCTCCTCGCGGTCCTCGACCGCCTGCTCGATGCTCTGCGCGAGCTTCGAGAACTGAGCCTCGGTGCGCTCCTGGGACTCCTCCCAGTCGTCGAGGACGTCGCCCACGTGCCGCAGCTCGTCCACGATGGGCTTGCCGATGGTGGCCCACGCCAGGTACCCGACGACGAGCAGCGCGGTCCCCGCGGGGCCGGCCTCGTCGGGGAGGACCGCGAGCAGCTCCGACAGCCCCCACCAGCTCGCACCGCCTGCACCCGTCAGCGCGCCCACGGTCAGGCGGCTCGGAGTCTGCGGCCGGCGCGGGCGCTTCGTGCGCTCCTGGGTCTCGTCGCTCACCCGCGGCTCCGAGCCCAGGCGAAGCCGAGGCCGAGGACGCCGACCAGGCCCAGCACGGCAACGACGGCGCCGCCGCCCCCCGCGTCGACGTCAACCATCGGAGCTCGGTCCGGCAGGGTGGACGGTGGGAGCGGCTCACCCGCTGGCGTGCGAGCGATGCGCTCCTCGAGCTCCCGCCGGAGCAGCGCCGTCTCGTCTCGGTGGGCGACGGCGAACTCCCGGATCGAGATAGCCCATGCGACCGCCGCGACCGTGAACGCCACCCCGAGGATCACGATGGGCGCGAGACCGACCTGGACTTCGTGCGAGTCGGCGTACAGACCCGCGCCAGCCGTGTGGTAGGCGTTCGCCTGCTTCTGCCAGGCGACGCGCTCCTCGTGGGTGAGCTGCTCGTAGCGGGCCTTGATCGCGTCGAGCTCGGCCCGCCACGCGGCGAACGCACGCACCGTCGGCTCCGCCTTGGCCGCAGCCTCGCGCGGGCTTTGCTCGACGAGCTGTGCCCACCTCGCCTGCGCCGACGCCCAGGCGGACTTCCACGAGTCCGACCAGGCCGCCATGCGCTGCTGCCACGAGGGAGCCGCCATCGCTCAGGCCCCCCGGAGTCGGACCCAGGCGACGACGCGGACGGGAGCCCAGCGACCCTGCGCGTACGGGATCGGGCCGAAGGGCCCGGGCGTCTGGAACGAGGCGACCGACCGGATCGAGCCCACGATGAAGCCCTGCGCGCGCAGGACCTTCTTTGCGTAGTTCGACCCGCGGCGCTCCAGCGCCTGGTGCGAGCCCTGCTTCACCGCGACGAGCATCGTCGCCTTGATGCGGCCCTGGTCGATCTCCTCGAGGCGCGGTGTCTCGAGGCGGATCTCGCGGCCGCCGGGGAGGATCATCTTGGACGTGGGACGGGGCCTCACCGGCTACCTCCGCAGTTGCAGGTGCCCGCGCAGCCGAGGCGGACGCCGAACGCGCCGCCCGCCTTCGCGGACGAGGTGGGGACTCCGGCGGCCTGGAGCGCGGCGAGCTGCTGCTCGAGCTGAGCCCGGAGCGCGGCGAGCTGCTGCCGCTCCGCTTCGACGCTGGCGTTCGCCGCGGGAGCCGCGGGCGGACGGCTCCGCTGCTCGAGCTGGCGGGCCTGCAGCTGTTGGAGCTGCTCGGCCTGCAGGGCCTGGCGCGCCTGCTGCTCGCGCCGGGCCCGCCGGGCGGGGAACAGCGCATCCAGGCCCGTGTCGATGACCCGCAGGACGTCGTTGGCGACCTTGCGCGGGTCGCCCGCGATCATCTCCTCGGGGCGGCCGAGGGCGATGCCGTAGACGCCCGGGGCGAGCGTGACGATGGCGGCCTGGAAGGGAGCCCGCGCCTGCACCCGGAGCTGGCCGTCAGCGACGATCGTCGCCTTCGACCAGCCCCCGCTCCAGTTGTCCTCCCGGTCCGGCGAGTAGCCGATCTCGGGCTGCTGGAGCTGCAGCGGGGAGTGGAAACGCTTCCGCCGGCGCCGGCCGGCGAGGTACTCGCGGAGAGAGAAGACGCGCACGTCTGCCTCCTATGCCGAGAGCTGGGCATCGGGAGCGTTGGAGCGCATCCCGAGCCGCGCGCTCGGATCGTCGTAGAGCCACCGTGACCATCCGCCGGGCAGGAGCACCCGGTAGCGCACGATGCAGTGGTACAGACCGCCGCGGCGGCCGAGGGGTTGGCGGGTCCGCAGGGCGACCTCGGCGTGGACGCGGCGGCGCCGGTTCGGGCGGTAGCCCCGCTCGCCCGGGCGCAGTGCGGCGGTCCCGCGCGCGAGGAGCTCGCCGGCGCGGATCGCTGAGAGGCCGTCGCAGTCCTCGTAGCCGAGCTCGTACGTCGTCAGGACGTCGCACCAGAGCTCGCCGATGGGGTCCGCGCACCCACCGCCGCCGCGCAGCTCCTGGAGCCGACACCACATCGCCTGCTCGTTGCGGTGGTAGCGGACGCCAGAGTCGTACAGGGGAGGCAGCGTCGGGTCGGAGACGAACTGGCGGGCGTTGTGCCGCGCCATCGCGTTGAGCAGATCGACCCAGAGGAGCTCGTCCGGGGAAGCGAGGAGCGTGATGCGCACGTCAGATCCCCAGCTCGAACAAGATGCTGGCGAGCTCGGTTCCGCCCGTCCCGCCGAGGATGACGTCGACGGCACCTCCGACGTCGACCTTGTCGCCCGCCGAGACGGTCCCGACGACCGCCGCGAAGGAGTTGCGGAGGCGCAGCTCGCCGGGGCTCACCGCGACGTTGCTCAGCCACTGCACGCTGCGGGCGAACGGAGGCACCGAGACCACACCCCCGGAGGGCGGGGAGCCGCCGTACCACTCGACGGACCAGGTGTTCTTCGTGTCCTGGCGCCCGTCGCTGATGCTCGCCGCCACGACGTTCTCGGCCACGGACCGGTTCCAGGCCTTGACTTGCACGGTGCGGGCGTCGACGGAGATCCGGGCGGCGCGCGCCAGCGTGAACCAGCAGACCCCGCCCTTGCCCTTGCCTCCCCACCACCGCACGTAGGCGTCACAGGGCCCGTCCGCGTAGATGTCGATGACGCGCGGTCGGCTCGCCCGGGACTCGGCGAGCGGGATGACGTCGGTCAGCTGCGAGGGCGACCCCCAGGTGGGGGTCGCGTCCCCGGGCAGGGGGCCCGCGGGCTCGAGCGTTGCCTCGCTCTTGTGGGGCCGGAAGGGGCAGTCAGACGCCATGGTCGGGACCTCCTGCGCCCTTCCAGCCGCTCACCAGAGGCGAGACCTCAGCAGTCCGCGTTCGGGCGCTTCTTGCCGACGACCGAGACCGTCAGGTAGGCGCTCGAGGTGAAGGGGTTCGCCCCGTCGCGGTTGAACGCGGTGCCGCTGATGTACATCGGCTGGGCGGGGTTGAAGACCTTCCCCTTGATGAGCTCGTGGAGCGTCGTCTCGCCGCTCAGGAGCCCGGCGTCGAACCCGTTGCTGTCGTTCCAGACCAGGTCGTCGCCGATCCGGATCTGGGTGATCAGGTACTGGATGACGCCGCCCGCGCCCTCGACGATGGACGCGCGGAGCGTCTGCGCCTTGAAGGGCACCGAGGGGGTGAGGGTCATCGTGAACGTCTCGCTGGCGCCGGCTCCGAGCGTCGCGTCGGACTGCTCGGTCGCCGAGACCGTCGCGGGCTGGGTGTAGCTCCCCGAGCCGCCCGAGGGGCGGCGCGGACTGCGAGGGCGGCGCTGGCGGCGCGGGCGGCCCCGTCCACCGCGGCCCTTGCGACGCCGGCGACGGCCCCTCGCGCCGATGAGGTCGAGGTCCTCGTACTCGCCCTCGAGGTCGACGTCGTCGTCGTCGTACTCGTCGTCCCAGTCGCCCTCGAGCTCGATGTCGTCGTCGTAGCCCAGCTCGTCGGTGTCGACCACCAGGTTGCCGTTCTCGTCGGTAAAGACGGGCGCGAAGCCCTCCATGCGGAGACCCATGGGTCACCTCCAGGCGCCAACCGGCTCACCGGCGGCTGTGTTGGGTGGCCCGCCCCGCCTGCTGCGGACCGTGCCGGGTGTGGTCGGCCGGCGCACCGGCCTGGACGCGTTGGCTCAGAGAGCCGCGGCGCGGACGAAGCGGCGACCGGCGCCCGCCGAGGGCGCTGGGGTCAGGTCGACGGCGACCTCGCGGACGGGCGCCCCGAGGGCCCCCTGCGTGGCGGGGGCGCCGCCGGCCGCCTTCTTGGCGGCGCGGGACTGGGCGAACTCGAAGCCCGCCTGGTACGTCAGCTCGGCGTTGAGGCTGGCGAGGACGCCGTTGCCGAGGGCGAGCGCGTGGTCGCCTCCCGCGCCGTCGGAGGCCTCGACCATGCCGTACACGACCGCGCCGGCCCCGACGAGGCCGCGGCCCCACCGGGTGATCTTCTTGTGCTCGTTGAAGTAGCCGGAGCCGAACGAGACGAGGGCGGTCGCCCCCTGGATCTCGGCGGTCTCGAGGATCGCGCCCCCGACGGCCTTCGCCTGGTCCTTGACCTTGGCGGCCTTCTTGTTGGCGTTCTCGATCTTGTTCGCCGCCTGCCGCAGGGCGGCCTTGAGGCCACTCTCGGAGACGTTCTGGCCCGCGAGGGCGCGCTGGAGTGCGGTGGATGCCATGCGCTCGATTCCTCCAGGCGCCTCGCAGGTGGGCGCCGAATGCGGGATGACCGTAGGGAGGCGACGCGCGCCCGCGACAGCAGAACCGCTTACCGTCCCCCTTGCCGCGATCGGGCGGCAACCAACGCAACCGGGGGTTGGAAACGTTTCCAGCGGGCCGGAAACCCCGGTTACTCCGCATTGGTAAGCGTTTCCGCTGGATTGGGCGGCGCGCGCGTGGCGAGACTTCGTCCGCACCCCGGGAGGACCCATGCACGAATGTGTGTTCGAGGGCGTCGAGGACCTCGACAACCTCTTGCGCCAGCGCGCCGGCGACATCGACTACGTCACACTCGTCCTCCGCACCCCCGGGAGCGCGCCGGAGGAGCCCCTCGGGCGCTTCGACTGGAAGGACGGCGACCTCGAGCAGCTCCCCGTGGCCGAGGATGACTGGCCGTGGGAGCCCGACGGGACCTACGTCCGCGAGCCCATCCCCGAGGACTTCCGGTTCGGGACCGTCGTGTGGTGCAAGGAGCGCCTCCGCGCGAACACGGTCGGCGATGCCGTGGCCCGGGCCCGCGTCCGCCTCTACGCCCCGAAGGGGACCTACCTCGCCTCGACCCAGCTCGCCATCCGGAGGCCCTACCTCGAGGACGACGAGCGGGCGCTCGTGGGGGGCGCTCCCCCGACGTCGAGCGCCCTCGAGGCCAAGGTGGAGAGCGTTGCGCTGGCCCTGCTCGCCGACCTGCAGAAGCTCAGCCACCAGGCGCAGCGCGTCGTCCAGGAGGCGGTGCAGGGGACGTCCACGGGGTACGCGCGCCTCTCCGAGCTCCAGAACAAGGCCCTCGCCCGAGCCGCCCGGCAGTTCGAGGCCCAGGAGCTGCGGTTCGCGGAGCTCGCCAAGTCGGTGGCGGAGTTCAAGGTGCTCGACGGGTACGTGGCGGCGAACGCGAGCTCGGAGGACCTCCGCGCCGAGCGCCGGCACCGCCTCGCGTCCTCGGCGCTCGACCAGCTCAGCAACACCCTCGAGCTGGTGATCGCGAAGGAGACCGGGGTGAACCCCTCGGTCCTCAAGCTGGGCAAGGCGATCGAGTCGCACCCGCGGCTCCTCAAGGCCCTCGACGACCCGAAGGTGCTCAAGCTCCTCGAGGACCCGGAGACGGCCGAGGCGCTCGCCGTGATGCTCGAGCAGGCGGCGCAGGCTCCCCCCGAGGAGGAAGCGCCGCCGCCCGCCCCCGACCCCGAGACGCCTCCCGACGGCGGCGGCTCTCCCCCCGACGACGACCTCGAGTCGGCGAACGAGTCCACCCCCGACGCGACCGACGGCGTCGCATAGGAGCTCCTCCATGAGCGACCGCAAGCAGCGGCCTGCCCCGGCCTTCCCGTGGCTCAAGGCCTCCCAGGTGTTCTACGAGCAGGCGTTCGGCGTCCGCACCAGCCAGGACATGGCCGAAGCCATGGCCGAGTTCGGGCAGATGACCGATGCCGAGCGGCAGTACATCCAGTGCCACCTCCTCTGGATGCAGCTGCAGGCGTTCGGCAGCCTCCGCGGCCAGGCCCAGCGGGCGGTGAACGGGATCGGCGACCTGGTCAGCCTCGCCCAGGACGTCGAGTTCGGCGAGGAGCCGCCCATCGACATCACCGCGCCCCACGAGCCCGATGAGGTCGAGCCTCCCGAGGTCGAGGCCGAGGTGATCGACCCGCCCGGAGCCGCTCAGTGACGGCCGCGTCCAAGCCTCAGGCGCCGCCCGTCGACTTCGACCTCGTCGTGCCGGCGGTGCGCTTCCCCGTGAACCTCGCCGCGCACCTCGAGGACGTCATGCGGCCGATGTTCCGGGCGGAGCCCGTCAGCGCGCCTCGCGCCCGGCGATTCCGCTGCCAGCTCGTCGACGGTGAGGGCCTCGGCGCGACCGTCAGGGTGCTCGGGTTCGACGGCTTCCTCGGGTTCGAAGCTGAGGAGGGCCTCCTCCACGTGTCCGTCCCGAGGTTCCTCGCCGGCACCGTCCAGGAGCGCTTCGCCCACCTTCTCCGCAACCGCGTCGACGTGACGGCGACGAACGAGGTCGGGCAGCCGGTCAACGTCGCCGAGTTCTGGCTCGAGCTCCGGCCTGGCGCGCGCGCGACCCTCCCGCTGGGCTTCCTCGGCGAGCTCGCCCTCGAGGCAGCGTGAGGCGGCTCGCGGCGCTGGCGGCCCTCGCGCTCGGCCTCAGCCAGTCCCCGCGGCCGCGGCCGGTGCTCACGCCGGACGAGCCGCGCCCCGGGCGGCCAGCACCCCGCCGTCGACGTCGCCGCCCACGGCCCGGGTCGAGGCCGAGGCGCACCCCGGACCTCCTGATGCGGGAGACCCGGCGGGCCTGCGTGATCCGGAAGCGCGGCCCCGCGTGGCGGGCGACGGCGATTGGGCGAGTTCGCGTGAACGCCCAAGTTCCGGTCCGCCGCCACTAGGCACCGAATGGGTGCGAAGTAGCCGCTCCTAGAGCGCAGCCTTCAGCTCGTCCTCGGTGAGCCCCGCCTGGCGGAGGATCGACCGGAGCGTCCCCGTAGCGATGGAGCTGTGCATCGGCACGATGACGATGCGGGAGTCCCGCCGCAGCTTCACGTGAGAGCCGCGCTGGGAGACCTGGACGAAGCCGAGCCGCTTGAGCGCGCGCACGAGGCGCTTCCCTGAGACGACTAGAGCCATCGCCGACTCAGGCGACGCGGATCGGAAGCTTGTGGACGGACGTCTGCGGCGCCGGCGCGTCTTCGAGGTAGAGCTCGAGCGCCTCCTTGAGGTTCGCCAGGGCCTCGTCTTCCGTCCGGCCCTGGCTCGCGACGTCGACCTCGGCGCACTGCGCGACGAACCAGCGGTCTTCGCGATGGACGACGGCGGTGTAGACGACGGTGCTCATGCCAAAGAAGGTAACACGCGGAAGTCGGGCTGCCAGGAGGGTCTGGGGAGCTCATGCCCGACAGCGTCGGCCTCGGGGATTGAGCTGTCTACCGACTCCTACACACCAGGTGTGCTGTCCCTCGACCGCGGTGGTTGCGGAGGTGTGCGGAGGTGTGGCGCGTGGGTGTGCTCTGCCCGCTAGTCATTGGGTGCGTAGGTTGCGGAGGTGTGGGTGCTCCTCCACGCGTGAGAGCGCCTGGAATCGACCGGCGAACTGTGGGGGGATCTCTCTGGGAGGCTGAGGTGGAACTGACACCTCCGCAACCTCCGCACCCGACACAACTCTCGTGATTCCAGGTGGTTCGAGAAGGGCCGACACCTCCGCGCGCGTCGGTGTCTGATCCACGCACTTTTCTCAGGAGGCCACGACAGAGGCTGTCGAGGGTCCGCCCATAATCCAGGCATGGCTTACGCCTCGACCCGATCGCATACTCACTCGCATGAGACTCGTGGACCCCATCGGTCGCCCCGGCGGCCGCGAGTACGTCACTCAGCGGCCCGTGTGGCGGGTGCGCCGGGACGACGGTGTTGTTGTGTGGGCGTACATCGAGCACAACAACGGTGCGAACTACCTCCGTGGCTATCCCCACTACGGAGTCCACGTCGTCCACCACAACGACACCGCGGGTCCGGCGATCGCCGGAGCTGGTGCCGGCGCGCTTATCGGGGCCGCGGTCGGCGGGCCGATGGGCGCCGTCGTGGGCGCGGTCCTCGGAGGCCTATTCGGCGGCGCGGCGGGGGGGAACTGACGTGGACCTGACGCTCTACGCGATCGGGCTCGCGCTCGTCGTGGTCCTGGCGTCCATCCTCGCGAGGAAGGGTGGCGTCGACACGGGCTACATCCTGCGAGTGTTCGCCATCTTCGCGAGCCTGCACGCGATCCTCCTGTTGGTCGCCTGGCTCGTCGGGACGGTACGCGGGGAGGAGCTCGTGGCCGCTCCGAGCGGGGCTGACCTGGTCCTGCTCGCGGGCGCGCTGGTGGCGATGGCGTACGACCAGCTCGAGGGCCTCGCGACCGCGTTCAGCAGAGAGGGGGGGAAGCGCTCGCTTCTCGGACGTCTGGCGGCGGCGGCGCTCCCCGACGGGGCGGTGTCGTGGATCGACGGGGTTCTCGGCCAGCTTCGCGACTCGGGCGAGGTGATCGACCTCGGCGCCGAGGAGCCCGACCCCGACGAGGCTACTCGCCCGCCGGCGAGCACCTAGGCGCCGGCTCCAGTCCGCACCTCGACAGGCCCCGGAAACACGGGTTAACCTGCTGCCCGAATCAGGAGGGGACATGGAAGTAGCCACGCCAGAAGAGATGGCGGAGGTCACCCAGCAGCTCGATGACATGGGTGACATCTACTTTCACTCCGGGCCCATCCAGGCTCCCGCGGATGCGGCTCTCCTGGAACTAGTGGCTCGACGCTCGCGGGACAACGACCGCGCGACGCTCTACCTGCGAACGCATGGTGGGGTCGCTGAGGTCGCGTATCGGATGATGCGGGCGCTCCAGCATGCGTACGAGTACGTCACGGTCGTCCTGTGGGGCCCCTGCATGAGCGCCGGGACGCTCATGGTGCTCGGCGCGAACGAGCTCGTGATGACGGGGGATAGCCAGCTCGGCCCGATCGACGTGCAGATCTTGACCAAGGACGAGGTTCTCGACCGGCGCTCCGGCTTGCTGCCGCAGGCTGCCTTCCAGAGCCTTCGCGGCGACGCGATCGCCGCGTGGAGAGATCTGTTTCTCGAGATGAAGGTCGGCGGGAACCTGGCGACCTCGACAGCGACCGAGACAGCCACCAGGCTCACGGTCGGTCTCTTCGCGCCGATCTTCGCGCAGGTGGACCCGATTCAGGTGGGTGAGTTCTACCTCGCCAACGCGGTGGGCCAGAGCTACGGACAGCGGCTACTGGCGAAGGGCGGGAACGCGCCCGAGTCAACGCTCTACCAGCTTCTGAGCACCTATCCGGCTCACAACTTCGTGATCGACCGGACGGAAGCCGATGAGCTGTTTAACTGCTTGCGCCCGCCGAACCGGGTTGAGCGGGAATTCATTGCAGCCGCGCGGCGGGGTGCTATTCAAGGAACGCAGGCTTTGACCCTGCAAGGAGCGATCGATGACGAAGCAGACGACACTGACGGTACGTCCCCAGAGCCGCAAGTTGAGCTTCCGTCCGAGCCCGCTACAGAAGGGGCAGACGCCCCGGCCGCTCCTGGTGGAGCGGAGCCCAGGGGGGCTGATGCCAGCGGATCTAGCCCGGGAGCGGACGAAGGCGGTGGCAGCGTTCGAAAACCTCGCCGACGGAGCAAGGCGAAGTCTTGAGCGGGTGGTCAAGTGGACCCCCAAGGCCCGCTAGCTACTCCCCCACGAACGAGTAGCGAGGCGTCCGCTCCAACCGCGAGCTCCGCTCCGCCACCAACCTGACCCCGCTCCCGTCATCCTGCAGGAGCCGCACACCGATGAACTCGGCGAAGATCCGCCCGACGCGGATCGCGCGTGAGTGCGGCGGGTAGGCCTTCCCCCGGCTGTCCCGGAGCCGATGCCCGAGCGGGCTGTCGAGCAGCCGGTCCCCCCAGTCTGACGCCGTGAGCCGGGGCCCGTCGACGAACGCGTGCGCGACCTGGACCATCGCCTCCCAGTCGGGGTTCATGGCGCGCTCGGCGGCCTCCCAGTTCGCGCCGAAGTAGGGGATGCCCGCGTGCTCGAGGATCGCCGCGCACGTGGCGGCCCACACGCGACCCACGGTGTGCCGCGGCCGCCGCTCCGCCTCCGGGCGGCCCGCCGCGATCCAGCGGTCGACCAGGCCGACGAGCGCCCCGAGGAGGCCCACGCGATGATCCGCAGCCCAGCGGAGGACGTCGGCGTGAGGCCAGTCGTGCTCCCGGGGGTCCTCCTCAAGGTAGAGCCGGATCGGCAGCGCCCGGTAGCGCAGGTCCCGGTTGAGCTGGGTGTCGTTCATCGTCAGGGCGAACAGGACGTCGTTGTGGGGCCGGCGGATCGTGGTGTTGCTCCCGAGCCGCCTGAACGTCAGCTCAGTGTCCGTGATCCACCGCTCGAGGCGCGGCGAGGCGATCGCCCGGCTCCCGCGCACGTTGTCGATCAGCAAGACCCGCGAACCGTCCGCGACGGCCGTCGCTACCTGCTTCTCGAGCTCCTCTTCCTCGGTGAGGCTCATCGACCTCGGCGACCGGCCGTCGAGGATCATCCCGATCACCTTGACGAGCGTGCTCTTACCGATCTGCTGGCGGTTGGCGTCGACGGCGAGGAAGGGGTGGTTCCCGTCCCACCAGTGCGGCATGAGGACGCCCGTCAGCAGCGCCGCGAGGAACGCGGCCGCGTCCGCCTCTGCGCGCCAGGCGAAGCCGCTCGTCAACTCGCCGAGCAGCTCGGGCCCGCGGGGCTGCACGGGCGGCCCGTCGTAGTAGACGCCGGACCGCTCGTCGAACCCGGGCGTCCGCACGCACCGCCAGCTCCGCGTGTAGACCGGCGTCCGGGTGTAGTACTCGATGGCCGGGAACCCATCGATCGCGTGGTGGGAGAGCAGCACGTTCGCCTCGTCGCGGCTCAAGGTGCTGTGCCCGCTCATGAGCCAGGCGTGCTCGTGGTCGGGCTCGACCTTGCGGTTCCGCTTCCACCGGCAGATCTCGAGGTGCGAAGCGAGCAGGCCCCGAACGTTCCGTTCGCCGACCTCGGTCACCCCGTCGCGGAGGTAGACCAGGTTCCCGCCCCACCGATAGAACCGACGCGCGTCGGCGGCGACCTCGACGACGGCGCGGAGCTGCGGGGCGGGCCTCTTGCCGAGGTACCAGTCCACGACCGGGAGCTCGCTGCCGCCGCCGTCTCCCGGGGCGTCCTCGTCGCCGGGAGGGGGCACGTCGTCCGGGGGCGGGCTGGAAACGTTTCCGCCTGACGGGGGGTGCGCCGCTGGCGCTGGCGGGGGAGGGGAGGCGACCGGCGGCATCGTCTTGGACGCGCTCCACCAGTCGATCCAGTCGCGCCCGGGCTGACCCATGGCGGGCCGGAACGCCCTCGGCCAGTCCACGACGAGGACCTCTTGCGCGCCGGCGCCGCGGAGGAGCTCCACCGCGCGCGGCGTGGCCCGGGGGCCGGCACCGGGGCGCACGTTCCCCTCCTTGTCCTTCGTCGGGGGGTCCGCGTCGAAGCCGACCACCCAGGCGGCCTCCGGGAACATGGTCACAAGCTCGCCGACCCGGGTGGGCCGGAGCCACCCCGTCCCCGGGAGGCCGAGCGCGGTCCCGCCGCGGCTCTGGACCGAGGCCGCGTCGATCGCACCCTCGACGAGCCAGATCCGCAGGGGGACGGGTGCGCCCGCGTCCTGCGCCGCGGCGTGGAGTCCCCAGGGGAAGGGGACCTCGCCGGGCAGGTGTCGCCAGCGGGGCTGGCTCCCATCCAGGGCGCGGAGCTGCAGGTGCACCGGCCGTCCGGAGCCGTCAAGGTACGGGCAGACGAGCGCCTTGCGCTTGAGCGCCGCGACGTGGCCGCGCTTGCGCTGCCACATGTAGCCGAGCTCTATCGCGCGTTCGAGCCCCACGGCGCGGACGACGGCATCGCACCCCGCGCGAGCTCGCGCCGGGCTGCAGACGCGCATCGCGAGCGTGTCCCCCGCAGGCTCCGTGAGTCCGCGTGAGCGGAGATACTCACGCGCCTCACGCTGCCCCTCGCCGCCCTCGTCGAGGACCTCGAGGAACGCCCGAGCCGCAGCGGCGCGCTCATCGAGGGGTACTTGGGCCGGGGCCTCGAGGGACTCCCACTTGCGCCGCTTCGCCTGCTCGCTCGCCCGGGAGTACTCGGGGCCGAGGAGCCAGTCGAGGGCCTGCGGGAGCGCGCACTCACGGCGCCACTGCACCATGTCCAGGACGTCGCCGGCGGCGCCGCAGTTGTGGCACCGGAACCGCTGGACTCCGCCCTTGCGGTAGAAGGACAACGACGGGTCGCCCTTCTGGCCCCCCCGGCTGTGGTCGGGGCAGAACGCCATCTTCCCGCCGCGGCGGACCTCGATCCCGAGGGCGACGGCGACCTCGCGGAGATCCCGGTCTCGCGCTTCCTCGATGCGCCGGCGTGAGTCGTAGGACACGAGGGCTCCGGTGCGCCGTCTGCGACTCGGCGGAGCTGGCGCCAGGCCCCGCCGTGAGCTGAGTCAGCGACTGGTCAGTGGACGGATTCGCCCGCTGCGTGCGAGGGGCTGTCAGCCGGAAGGCTGAGGACGACGTTCGCCGCGCCGCGGCCCGTATGGACGTGGAGGGCGGGGAAGGGCGTCCCGTCGGGCTCTCGGCATGGCTCGCCAGGCCCCGCTCCGCAGGCGCATGGATTGACGTGGATCGCCTCGTCGACGGCGTCCTCGAGCCATCCGGGCATCACCCGCGCGGTCCGGCGGAATCGGTGCAAGGGGACGACAGCGACGAAGTGCACGAAGACTGCGCCGAGGATGCAGCCGGCGTTGAACGCCAATCCCCACGTCGGGCCCACGCAGAAGAACCCAACCGCCCCGCCGACGAAGACGCCAAGGCACACGTGGGCCGCGGTGGGGAGCGCGGCCGCAGCCCGAGCGAGCTCCCGCGCTGCCTGGCGGACCGTCATTGGTGACCCCAGGTTTCGCCGCGCCCGGTCTGGCATGGTGTTGGTGCGCTGGGGGGAGCGCACCGCCGCCCCACGTTGGAGAGACGAAGATGACCAAGTCCGCTGCCCTGTTCCTGGGCCTTGCCCTGATCTGCGTGGGATGCCCTGAGTCTGGAAACCTCGACGGGGGCTCGAGCTCGACCACGAACGTCGAGGTCGACAACGTCACCGCCGACGCCGCCACCGTCCAGGCCGGCGACGTCCTGGCGGGCGATGTCTCCGCCGGCGATCTCGAGATCGCCGCAATCAACGCGACGGGCACCGTCACCGTCGCCGAGGTCCCCGTGGACCTCCAGGTCGACGTCCAGTCCGCACCCGAGGTGAACGTCGAGGCCAACGGCAGTGGGGCGCTTGGGATCGACGTCGGTGACGCCGAGATCATCTTCGCCGAGGGCTGCATCCCGAACACCTCGGACCCGGGCACCTCTTGCCGCACGGCGGGGGTGTACGACCTCGCGCCGATGGAGACGAAGGTCGCGAACGCGCTCGCTGGCGCCTGTGTCGGCGGGACGCTCGCGCAGGCTGTTCCGATGTTCGTCGGCAGCTACCAGACGGTGATGCTCGTCATCGACTGCCCGTAGCGCCCTGGGGGCGCCGGCTCCGGCTGGCGCCCTCCACCCGCGCACCTTCACGCGACCCCCGAGCCAGTCGGGGCCTCGTTCGCCGGCAGCACGAGCTGCTCCGGGGTGGAGTCGTGCGGCTGGCGTTGGGCGCCGGCGTTGTCGGCCGCCAGGTGATAGAGCTCGATCTCCTCTGCGGGTGGGAGTTCGTAGATCCGGGCCAGCGCCCGGAGCGTCTCGACGCTCGGCGTGATGGCCCGGGACTCCCAGGAGCTGATCGCCGTCCGGCTGAACGACAATCCGTTTCTCGCGAGGACGGCTTGGAGCTGCTCCTGTGTCCAGAAGCGGGACCGCCGAAGGGCTTGCAGTCGGTCTGACAGTGTCACGGGCCCCACGGAAGCAGACGCCCGAGTGTTTGACAAGCTGGTTATCAAAGCCCGAGGCATCGTCGGCCAGATGACTGACTGGCGCTGGCTCGGAAGAGAGCTGAGGCACCGCCGCCAGGAGCTCGGGAAATCGGGCCAGTGGGTGGCGGAGCGGGCGGGACTCAGCGTGCAGAACATCTACGCCATCGAGCAGGGGCGGAGCGTGCCCCCGCTCCGGACGCTCTCGGCGATCGCGGAGGTCCTCGGCCTCGAACTCCTCGTCTCGCTCAGAGACCCCGGACGGCGGACCCGCCGCGTAGTGCTCGACGTGTCGGAGCTGGATCCCGAGGTTCGGGACGCTGTTTCGCTCCTGATCGACGAGCTTTCTGATCGGGATTGACAAGCACTTTGTCAAAGCCTTAGCCTCCGATCGTCATCGAGGATCGGGCAGCACGTGAGGCGCAGAGCGCCCTCGTCGGCCCAGGCCGGGGATCGCTCCCTCACCACCGCTCGCGGTAGGTCATAGCCCCCCGGACTGCATGGTCGACTCCCCGCTGAGTCGGTGATGGCTTCCAGGCTTGTCCTGGGGGTCAGGAGCTGCTCGTACGCGTCGGGTCGACCCGGCGCTCGGAGTCGCTGACTGGCCGTGGTGTGGAGCCTGTATCAGGTCGATCACCACATAGTCCGGGCTCCTACGGGTGGGCGCGCATGCGTCCTGGGCGGTATTGCCCCGTAGGCCGAGTGTCCGAGTCACGAACAGACCCCCTCGCAAGCGAGGAGAGTGCGCCCGCTTTGGGCCAACCCGTGTTTCCAGCCGGGTTGGCGCCAAGCCAACGGGAGAGCTGTGCCTGGAGTACGCGTCGGCGACCTCGTCGACGGAGTGCCACCGGGTGAGGTGCGCCTCGGGGATGCCTCGCGATGTTGCGAGGGGTCCCCACGACGCCCGAGGTGCGCCTCGGGACCGGGAGGGATGAGCGATGGCGAGCAACACGAACGGACAACTGAGGATCCCCGAAGGGCCCACGCGGCTCGCGGCGGGCCTGGACCCGAACCAGACGAAGGTCGACAGCGAAGTCGCCCGGGTCGGCATCCGCGCGAGCGTCGTGAACACCGCGCTCCGTGAGATGTCGGTGGCCGCGCGCATGGAGACGTGGGCCGCGATGTTCCCGTCGCTGCACGGCCGCCCCGGCATCCGCCCCTGGGACCCCGCCGCCTTCTACGAGTGGCTCGGCACCGACGGGCCCGCCGCGTTCGGTGGCTCGACAGCGGCGTGGGCCAGCGCGGGCATGGTGCTCCGGGTGTGGAACCCGGCGGGCGTCCGCGACTTCGAGGAGCAGCGCCAGGAGCTGCAGCGCCAGGCGTGGGAAGCCGAGGACGTGCCGAGCTGGCGGCGGACGCAGTTCCGCGTCCCGACGGTCGTCGAGGGGATGCTCGCCTGGGACCCGACCCACCGCGCCGCGGCGCTCGCGTACCTCGTGCGCCCCTGGGGGACCTGAGCGGTGCGGGAGTTCCGGCAGATCGCCGCCGCGCGGCCGAAGGGGACTGACGCCGTCGAGCTGGGCGACGTCGCGACGTGGGTCGTCATGCGGGAGAACAGGGTCGTCGCGCGGTTCATCCCGCGCAGGGTCGAGGGCAAGCGGCGGATGGTGGTCGTGCTCGCCAACGGGACGCGCGAGGAGTGCCCGCCGAGCTCGAGCCTCGGGAGCTGGCTCGAGCGGGTGACCGCCGAGGTCGAGAAGCAGGAGGCCGCGCGTGCCTGAGCTCAGCCTCGCGGCGCTGCCGTCCATGTACACCGCGAGCGGCCACCCCATCCGGTTCGACCGCCCCGAGCTGACGCCCATCGAGTGGTCGGACCTGAGCGTCCACCTGGCGCGGGTGTGCCGCTACCACGGGGCCCGCGACGTGACGGTCCTGGCGCACCTCGCGCTCTGCGTACAGCTCGCGCGAGAGCTCGGTGCCGACGACACCCTCGTCGCCCACTGCGCCGCCCACGATCTGCACGAGGGCTATCTCGGGGATCTGCACCCGTCCCTCAAGCGCCTGCTCCCGGCCTGGGAGGCAATCGAGGAGCGCTGGGAGCGGCGGGTCCACCTAGAGCTCGGCCTCGCGTGGCCGGTCCCGGTCTGCATCGCCCGGGCGACGAAGCTGGTCGACGTCGGCGCGCTGCAGCTCGAGATCGCGGTCACCGGTGGCGAGAGGGGCCCGTCGCGAAAGACGGCCGAGGTCCGGCCGAACTGGACGGTCCCGGCCTGGCGCCGCGGCGTCGACCGCGCGCGGGAGGTCCTCAGCGCCAGGCCCGCGCGCCTCCGCGTGATCGTCCAGGACGCCGTCGAGGCCGGAGCTGGCACGGCGGCGATCGAGGCGGTGCGGGAGTCCGCGGAGCGCATGGTCGCCCGGTGGGGGATGGCGGCATGAGCACCCTCCTGAACGCGCTCTGCACGTGCGACGGCGGGGACGGCTCCGGGGGGCTTGTCGCCGACCCCCGGTGCCCAGCGCACGGTTGGGACGACGAGGTGATGCCTTCGGCGAACTCCGCGAGGCTGCCGGTGGAGGAAGAGGACGACTCCTGCCCCCAGTGTGGGGGGGCGGGGACCTACACGGTCCCGTCCGAGGACTCCGACATCCCCGGGGCTGTGTCTTGGACCCGCTGCTGCCTCTGCGAGGGGTCGGGCGTCTACCGGGGGCGAGCATGAGCGGGCGCGGCGAGTGGGTTGTTGCTGAGGAGCCGGACCGCGGCTGGCGCTGCGACTGCGAGGTAGGCGTTGGGGTCCGGCCCGATATGGAAGCCATCTGCGTCGAGTGTGGGCTCCTGGCGCCGCTGCTCCCCGTCGGCGAGGTCCTCGAGCAGATCCGAGAGCTCGGGGTCCTGCTCAGACCCGGCGCGACCGTGAACCCGTCGACCAGCACAGGTCTGAGGCGATGGGGCCTTCGCGGCGACCGGCCTGTGACGCCGTCTCGGCGCGGGCTGGCTCTGGTGCGGCGTCTCGAGCTGCTCGTCGATCGGCCTGCGGTGGAGGTCCTCGCCGGGCCCGACCGGGAACTCCTCATCGCTCTGACGGGGTCGTTCCTCCAGGCCGACCGGGAGCGGCGCAGCCAAGTGGAGCTCGCCGCCGGCGACGCGACGAACCGGCTCCTCCTGGCCGCGCAGCAGCTCGTGCGTGAAGTGGAGGCCGGCGACGTGGACCGGGTCCGCGCCACCGTCGCGGCGATCACGGATGAGTGCGAGCGGCTGTTCCTGCTCGGGCGGGAGGCCGGGTGATGGACCACCTGGACACGCGCGCCCGGCTGACGAAGACCATCAACCGGGTCGTGGCTGCTTGTACCGAGGCGAGCGGCCTCGGGCTCCTGCTCGAGTTCGACGGCGAGCTCGACGGGACGGGCGCCTCGCTCCGGGGCCGACTGAGCCCGGCCGGGAGTAGTTGGGCGACCGGCCACGGTCCCATCGAAGACGTCCTCGCGGAGGTGGAGCAAGAGCTGGCCGCTCGCCGCGAGCGGCTGCGCCAGATGCGCGGCCTGCCCCAGTTCACCGGCAACCCGGAGTAGCCATGAGTGGAAACGTTTCCATCCTGAACATCAGCCTCGGCGATCTCGTCCGCGACCCGCGACTCCAATGCCGCGCAACCATCGACGAGGACGTCGTAGCCGAGTACGCCGAGGCGATGCAGTCAGGCGCGGTGCTGCCTCCCATCAAGGCCGTGCGGGACACCCTCGGAGGGCGATTCCTCGTGGTCGACGGCTGGCACCGCCTTGGTGCTCACGAGCTGCTCGCCGAGTCTGAGCCTGGCCGGCAGGCGGCGGTCGAGGTGACCGAGGGGGACTTCCGCCTCGCGCTGCAGATGGCGGTCCGGGCGAACGGCGACCACGGGCTCCGCCGGACCCACGACGACAAGCGCCGGGCGGTGCGCGTGCTGCTCCAGGACGAAGAGTGGTGTGGGCTGAGCACCCGGGACCTCGGACAGATGGCGCGCGTGAGCCACGCCTTCGTCGGCCAGGTGCGGAAGCACTACGGGGTGAAGAAGGGCGAGGTCCTGACGGAGGACCGCATCGAAGAGGTGGACGGGGATCTGCCGCAGCGGTGGAAGGAGCTGATCAAGTACTCGTGGCAGGAGCCCTTGGTCCGAGCCGTCCGGTGCGCGCGCGACATCTCCGCCCTCCGCAGAGCGACGAAGAGTCACTCGGTTCCGGAGGAGGCAACCAGGATGCGCCTCGAGGAGCTCGGCGACGGAGTGCCCTGGCCCTGGGAGGAGGACACGACGCTCACGGCCCGCCGGAACCGGGCGAAGGGCCTGGATACGGTGAAGGATCTGCGGAAGGCGCTCGCCTCTGGCGCTTGCCCCAGCCCCCTCAAGCACTGGCGAGTTCTCGCCGCCGCTGAGCGGATGGCGCGCGCGAAATACCAGTACGACCTCCCGGGGGACCCGTCGCTGTTCAAGGGCCGGCCTGCCCTCGAGGCCCGGCTGACGGAGAAGAAGCGCACGCTGGGAGGCGCCTCGGTGGACCGAGCAATCTACGGCCGGCTCGACGCCGCCGGCGACGATGAGCAGGCACGGGTCTCGGTTATCGAGTCGGCGACCGAGGGTGACATCGCGCAGCTCAGCCGGGCCTCGTGGGCGCTTCGGTCCGACCTAGAGCGGGAGGCTCTCGCGAAGCGGGCCGCGGAACTCGGGCGCACGGTCTCGGATTGCGCTGACCCGCGCTGCGGGCGCACGGGTGTCATCGAGCAACAGCGAAGCGGCGACAGCGTCTGCATCTTCTGCCGCCAGTACCAGTCGGGAATCGCGAACTCGATCGCGACCACCTTGGAGAAGGCCGGCGCGCTGCTGGACGCGGGGCTAGTGGTTCGCTCCCACGGCGCCAGGGTCCGCAGCATGGACCTGCAGCTCCTCGCAGCCATCCAGGCGGAGCCGGACTTAGTCGCCCGTCTGGCGACGCTCTCGGAGCAGGAGGTGTTCACGGAGTGGACGCCGCCTGAGCCGCTTCCCGACCCCGCCGAGAGACGTGACGAGGGCGCGGAGGTGGCGGCGTGATGGTCGAGGTGGACGACGACATGGTGGCTCGTGTCGCTGGCGAAGCCGCCGGCAAGGCCGCCGAGGAAGCGGTCCGGGCTCTCCTGCAGCTCCGCCGCCGCGGCGCCAACGACGCCGGCGACGCGCCACCGCCGCCGGCGGCCGCGGAGCGCGCCGAGCTCGGGGTCCGCAAGGCGGCGAAGGTCCTGAGAGTGCGCTCATCCCGGCTCGCGGCCGTCCTCGCCCGCGAGGTCGAGGCGGGACGGGAGATCCCCGGCGAGGAGCGAGGGACGGGGCAACGGAAGCACTTCCGCCTCGACCCTGAGCGCCTCGAGAAGTGGTGGGCATCCGTCGAGCAGGAGGTGGGGTAGATGGCATCGGTAGACCAGAGAGGAAAGCGGTTCTCGGTCCGCTACCGAAACCAGGGCGACGCCTCGCCGAAGCGGCACTCGCTCCCGCGGGGCGCGACCAGGCGCGAGGCCGAGCGGCTCGCCCGGGAGATCCAGACGACCATCGACAAGCGCGGGTGGTGGGAGGCTCCGCGCGAGCAGGCCGCGGCCGCGCTCGCCGACGGCGCGCCTACAAACCTCGAGGAGCTCGTCGAGGCCCACATCAACCACGCGGCCGAGCTCGGCCGAGCGGAGAACACGCTCCGGGTGAAGCGGAGCGCGCTCCGGCCCTTGTGGAAGTTCATCCGCGGGGACGACAAGCGCAGGGCGCCGCCGGCAATCGGGGCGCTGACTCTGCGGAACGTTGAGCGCTACCTCGCCGACGTCCGGAAGCGCCGGACCGAGTCGACCGCGAACGGCTACGGCCGCCAGGTGGCCGCGTTCTGGAAGTGGGCGCACGAGCGCTGGCCGGACTTGGTGCCGGTGGTCCACATGCCGAGACTCGAGGCGCCCCCGCCGGCGCTGGTGCTCGCACCCACCTTCGACGAGGTCGACCGGATGGTCGCGCAGCTCTCGAGCCGAGCGGAGGGCGTCCGTCGAATGATGCTCATCCAGCGCTGGCAAGGGGTCCGTGTCTCCCAGGCCGGCGCCCTCGAGGTCGGCGACTTCGTGGAGGACTGGCACGGCCTCGGGCCGGCGCTGCAGATCCGGAAGGGCAAGAGCCGCCGGGAGAAGGCGCAGGCCCGCTGGGTTCCGGTCGCCCCCGACCTGGCGAAGCGGCTCCGCTCCTGGTGCGCCGGTCGGCCGGCTGACGAGGTCCTCGTCGGGCGGGTGCCGCGGGACCCCGCGGACACGGTCGGCAAGGCGTGGGAGCGCGCTGGTCTGCAGGTTCCCTCGCAGCCCACGCACGCGATCCGGAAGCGGTTCATCTCCCACCTCGTGGAGCAGGGGGCCTCGGACGCCGCAATCGACTACCTGGTGGGGCACGCGCCCAAGGGTGTCCGCAGCCGTCACTACGTGGACCCTCGGGCGTTCTGGCCGCAGCTCCTCAAGGCGATCAAGACCATCCCGCCGCTCACGAAGCATGAGCGGATCAGCACCCGGAGGGGGCGATGACCGCCCGCAGCTCCAGCGAGCTCCTCGTCTACTTCTTCGGCGTCCGCGACACCGACGCCGGTCACTACGTGTACAGGCCAGGCTGGCGCCATGGACCGGAGCTCGGCATCGGTCGTGCGGTCGGCCGCTCGATCGACCCGGGCTTCTGTCCCGGGACCGAACCGCGGCCGGGCGGCGACCCCATGTCGTATCGGTCCGCCGGGCCACAGGTGCAGGGGGAGGCCGCCTACGTCCGCCGTGGCGGGTGGACCGGGATCTGCTTCTGGGACCGCTCCGGCGCCGACAAGCGGGGTGGGTGCAACGGCCAGTTCTGGGCGAAGGGTGAGTGGGCCGCGGAGCACCTCCTCACAGCGGCGCGGCGCTGTTGGCCCGACCTATGGGTCCGCCTGATCGCCGCCCGCATTGGCGATCCCGAGCTCGGCGCTGACGAGCCCGCTTGGCCCGTCAGGATCAGTGTGTGGCACGACGTCGACCTGCACCCGCTCGCGTGCGCAGTCGACGACGCCGACGCAGAACCCGCCGCCCGCCTGTATGCCGCCTACAACCGAGGGGGCGACCCGGCCACCGCAGGCCGGAACTTCCGGGGCGACCCCTGCCCGACCTGGTCGGCCCTCCCCGCCAACGTGAGGGAGAAGTGGCGGGCGGTCTACACGTTCGCTGGCGGAGACGAGATCCGGGACTTCTTCGACGCGATGGCGGGTCGATGAGCCCGCTCTGGGCCCACTCGAAGGCACGCTGGGACACGTCGCGGGCCCTCGCGGTCGCCTCGGGGGTGCCGGAGTCGGACGCCGACCCCTGGCAGTGCCACTGCGGGCGCTGGTGGCTCGCGACTACTCGAGCTTGTCGAGCTGACGATTGCCGGCGCCCGCGCCCCGAGCAGAAGGGGAGTGCTGCAGCTGCTGAGCAGGTGCCGTGACTCGCGGGAAGCGGCTGCTGCGCTGCCTCCGCGCGCCTGATAGGGTCCCGCGTCGGATGCCGAGAACGTTTGCAGGACTGCTCGGAGAGGCCGCGAAGGCGGTCGCGCCGATCGTGCTGGCCCTGGAGGTCGCGCTGGCCTGTGTCTTCTGGGTTCTTGACCCGAGCTTCTCGGTTCCGGTGTGGGCCCTCGTCGCCTCCTGCGGGTTGCTGATGATGTTGGTCCTGCTCTTTGCCGTGGCCGCGTACCGCGCCTGGGAGCGGGGCGGACGCCTACGCCTCCCTGCGGTCTTGAAGGTCGCACGCTCGTCCGGTCCCGGCGTCGCCCAGTTCTTGCTCGAGGAGAGCTCAGCGTTTCGTCCCGGGATCGAGGTCACCTTCCTCTACCTCGCAGGGGATGAGGGGATGGAGCTGGAGATGGGAACCGGTCGGATCGTCTCCGTCCAGGTCGACGGTCGTCCACTCGCGCTGCTGGAGCACGCCACCTTGAGCGCGGACCTCCTCAATCCCGTTCTCGAGGAGGCGAAGGGCACTGCGCGGCGCGTTCGAGTCCTCCCCTACCGCCGGTTCGAGTCCGACAGCTCGAGGCGTTCGAAGGACGGGCGAGCCTCCGAGAGCGAGCCCCGCGTGAAGGCCAAGGCGTGAGCGGGCTCCATGTCGCTGTGATCCGTCCGGCTGGGGTCAGTCAGGGGGACATCGAAGCCCGTCTCAGCAGAGTGGGCGACTGGTTCCGCTACCAGCGAAACTGCTGGGTCCTCGTCCCCGACCGCCTGGGTGTGGATCCGGACGATGTCCGGGACATGCTCATGCCGATCGTCCAGAGTGGTGGGCAGGTGGTCGTCTTCGCGCTCGACGCCGACCTCGACTTCGGTGGCTACATGGACGAGGACTTCATCGACTGGTTGACGGAGAAGCAGGACGAGATCTAGTTGGGCACGAGGTGGGCACAAGTGGGCACGAGCCCGGGTGCGTGTAGACGCGCCGGGAGCTTCTAACTAGCTGTAACTACAGGCTCCTCGGCCTGCAGTCCTTGCCTTGCAATTAGCATCCCGGCAACACGGGTTCGAATCCCGTTGGGGTCACCACTTTGCTCGCGAACGCGGAGCGTTCGCTCGCCTTCCTCACCCAACGGGCTTCGTGTCCCTTCGCTTCGCTTCGGGATCGAATCCTTGGTGCCTCTGGTGGGGTCGGGGTAGGGCTGGGGCGTTCGCTCGCCTTCCTCACCCAACGGGCTTCGTGTCCCTTCGCTTCGCTTCGGGATCGAATCCTTGGTGGCTCTGGTGGGGTCGGGGTAGGGCTGGAGCGTTCGCTCGCCTTCCTCACCCAACGGGCCTCGTGTCCCTTCGCTCTTGCCCTCCCTGGCCTGTTGCAACCTGTGACCCTGGGGTGGGGAGGGCCGCTGTTAGCGTCAGGGCATGAACGCTCGACGCCTCGCCCTGTTGTTCCTCTCGGTCCTCCTCCTCGCTGCGTGCCCGTCCCGGGGCGGGGGGCGAGGTGGTTCGGGGGCGGACGATGACGACTCCGCCTCGGACGACGACGACGCGGTCGATGACGACGACGCGGCGGACGACGACGACGCGGCGGACGACGACGACGCAGTGGACGACGACGACGCGGCGGACGACGACGACGCGGCGGACGACGACGACGCGACGAGCCCGCCCCCCGTCGGCGACGGGTGGTTCGACGCCAGCACCTATTGCCTGGAGTGGACCCCCGCGACCTGGGTGGAGCCGAGCGCTGCGGACGTCTCCTCGATGGCAGCCGCCGGTCTCGACTTCACCGCTCTGACCATCCTCATGAGCCCCGTCGACCCGGTGGGGAACTTCTTCGAGATGCGGATCGTCCCGGGGGACGGCTGCACGCAGGACATGTCCGAGGTCACCTACTGGGGCTCTGCCGCGTGGAGCGACCCGACCTTCACGTTCGAGCACGGCGGGTACCAGCTGAACCGGAGCGGCACCTCGCCCAACGTCTACCTGTTCGACTGGTCCCTCGGCGGCGTTGTCACCCCCGGCGGCGGGTCGATCGTCGACGGGACCCTCGCAGGCCGGCTGCAGCTGCCCCCGTCCGTCTGCGGGTCGGCTCCCTGCTATCCGTGCAGCGGGAACATCTGCGTCGATGTGGAGGTGGAGGGGCTCGTCTGGCAGCGCATCGCCACGGAGCCCCTCACCGACATCGAGCCCTGAGTCCCGGCTCCCGGTCGTCTTCTCCGAAACCAACCGCCTCCTCCCTCCGCTTTGGCCCACGGGGCCGCAGCTGGAGGGCGAGTCATGGGTCGCGCGATCGTCGTCCTGAGCGTGCTGGGCGCAGTCTCCGCCCTGCTCTGGCAGCTGGTCGGTCCCGGCTTCGGGGTCCCCCAGCTCGACGAGCTCGACCCGCACGAGCATCCGCCCATCGAGCTCCCCGCGGGCCTGCCGCTCCGGGCCACCTTCGCGGGCCTGTCCAACCCGGTCCGCGGCACGGCCGCGCCGCCGTCGTCGGGTCAGTCCATCCACCTCTCCTGGGTCCGGATCCGAGGAGGGGAGCTGCGGGCGCCGTGGTGGACGTCCGGCCCGCCCGAGCGCCTTTACCCCGCCGCCGTCGCCCTCCCCGACTTCTCCCTCTCGAAGACCGAAGTCACCGTCGCCATGTACCGACGCTGCGTCGAAGCCGGCGCCTGCCCGGCGGACACCCTCACCCGGGCGACCTTGCACGGAGAGGTCGCCGAGGACTGGTCCCTGAACTGCAACTGGCGCTACTCCGACCGCGAGGACCAGCCCATGAACTGCGTGGACCTCACGGAGGCGCGGGCGTTCTGCTCCTGGGTCGACGGCCGCTTGCCCAGCGAGGCCGAGTGGGTGTGGGCAGCGGGCGCGAGCCGTGGCTGGCTCCATCCCTGGGGCGACGAGCCCCCGGACTGCGACCACGCCGTCATGTACGTGCCCGAGCACACGTGGGGGTGCGGCGGCGATGGGCTCCAGAACCCCTGCTCGCGGGCCGCGGGGGCCTCCCCCGACGGGGTGTGCGATCTCGCCGGGAACGTCTGGGAGCGCGTCGAGGCGTGCGGCCCTGACGCAGACCAGATCTGTGCTCATGGCGGCAGCGCGGGCTATCCCTCCCCGCTGACCATGCTCAACGCCGCGCGCATCCTCGACGACGGCACCACCCGCGCCGACGACATCGGGATCCGCTGCGCTCGGGACGGCTGACGCCTCGGTGTCGATCCCGCAACAACGCGGGCAGGGCTGGTCCGGCCTCCAGCGGCTCGCTATCGATCCGACTCGACCGGGAGTCCCATGACCTTCGACAGCGTCCTCTTCCTCTGTGTCGCCAACTCCGCCCGCAGTCAGATGGCCGAGGGCCTCGCCCGCCGTGCGTTCGGCGACGCGGTGCGGGTGCAGTCGGCGGGGAGCTCCCCGTCCCGGGTCAATCCCTACGCCGTCCGCGCCCTGGCCGAGGTGGGGATCGACGCGGGCGCGCACCACAGCAAGCACGTGGACTCCATCGAGCCGTCCTCGGTCGACCTGGTGATCACGCTGTGCGCCGAGGAGGTCTGCCCCGTGTTCATCGGGGACGTCCAACGCCTCGACTGGGGCATGCCCGACCCGGACCGCAAGCACGAGGACCTGACCGACGCGCAGCGCCTGGCGCACTTCCGCACCACGCGAGACGCCATCGCGAGCAAGGTCGAGGCCCTGGCCGCCGCGCGTCAGGGCTGAGTCGGCGCCTCAGCGCCGCCGCCGCCTTCGGCGCCTCTTCTTCGGCACGTCGAGCGCGAGATCGATGCGCCCTCGCTCCTCGTCGACCTTGTCGATCCGCACCGCCATCGCATCCCCGATGGCCCAGGTGTCGCCCTCGCCCACGAGCTGATGCCCTTCGTGCGCCCAGTCGCCGGGCAGCGACTCCACCGGCACCGCCCCCGTCACGCCCGTGCCGTCCAGCTGGACGATGGCCCCGAACGGCTTGATCGCGATGACGTGGCCGGGGAAGGACTCGCCCACCCGGTCCGTCGCCCACTGGGCCGTCAGCTGACGCCTCCGCGTTGCCTCGGCCTTCGCGGACCGCGCTGCGCAGTCGTTCAGGTGAGCGCAGAGCTCCCCCAGCGCCGCCGCCTCGTCGGCCGCGTCACGCCGCTCCCCCCGCAGGTACGCCTTGATCGTCCGGTGCACCGCCAGATCCGCGTAGCGCCGGATCGGGGAGGTGAAGTGCAGGTAGCCCGTCGAGCCGAGGCCGAAGTGCTCGCCGATCCGCGGCGTGTACAGCGCGCGGTCGAGGACCTGCCCCAGGATCTCCTGGAGCACCGGCTGGAGCCCCGCGTCGCTCAGCTGCAGCTCCAGGGCCGCCACCGCGCGAGGGGACAGGCTGTCCGCCAGGCCCGGCGAGTACCCCATGCGCTCCAGCGAGTCCTCCAGCTCCCGCACCCGGCTCGCGTCCGGCGCCGGGTGGACGCGGAACACCGAGGCCAGCCCACGGTCATGGAGCCACCGAGCCACCGCTTCGTTCGTCGCCACCATCAGCCGCTCGATGAGCAGGTGCGCCGGCGTCTGCTTCCGCGCGTGGATCTCGACCGGCTCCTGCTCCTCGAGCTCGATGTACGTCTCGAAGCGGTCGAAGACGAGGCCGCCCCGCGCCGCCCGCACCGCGCCGAGCCGGCTGTTCGCCGTCCGCAGCCAGGACAGGGTGTCCAGCAGCTCGTCGTCGAGCTCCAGGTCCTCGCCGGCGAGGAAGCGGTCCACCTCGGCGTAGGAGAGCCTCCGGTTGGAGCGGATCGTCGACGGGTAGATGTCGACGCTCGTGACGTTGCCCTCCACGTCCAGGCGCCACTCGGCGGTGAGCGCCCGCCGGTCCTCCTGAGGGACCAGGCTCAGGCGGTCCTCGGACAGGACCCGGGGCAGCATCGGGGTCATCCCCCCGGCGAGGTAGACGCTCGTTCCCCGAAGCCGCGCCTCCTCGTCCGCCGCGCTCCCTTCGGCCACGAGGCTGTCCACGTCCGCGATGTGCACCAGGACCCGCAGCGCGCCGTCGCTGCCCGCGGGCCCGACGGACAGCGCGTCGTCCAGGTCGCGGCTGTGGGGCGCGTCGATGGTGAGCGTCGTCAGGTCACGCAGGTCGCGCCATCCCGTCTCCTTGCGCGGCGTGCGGCGGCAGTCCTTCAGCACCGCGTCCGAGAACCCCTGCCGGATCTGGTAGCGGTCCCGGATGCGCTCGAGCCGCGCCTCATCCGGCGGGACCTCCCGCTGGATCCGCGCGCCGTCGCCGTCGATCGCGGCGATGACCCAAGCTCCGTCTTCGAGCCCCTTCGTCTTGCCCAGCAGGGGCCAGGGGCGGTTCGCGATCTCCGGGTCGGGGACCAGCTGAGGCCGCCCTCCCTTGCCCCGCCCAATCTGCCCCAGCAGGGTGCCGCGCGGGCGGCGCACCAGGGTCAGGGACCGAGCCGCGAGGCCCTTCTTGTCTTTCTCCACCTCCGCCTCGACCTCGTCGAGGTGGAGGAAGTCGCGGAGCTTCGGTGCGGGCACGAACGCGCTTCGGCGCCGCCCCTCCTCGCTCCACTCGATGAACCCGAACCCTCGGGCATGCACACTGATCGTTCCTTGAATCGTCTTCATATGGCGCGGACCCTACCGCCCCGCGTCGCCGTCCGCGCCCGTTCTTCGCGTGCCGGGCTCAGCCCTCCCACTCGATGAGGGAGTCCGCGTCCCCCCCGGACATCGAGAGGAACACCTGGACGCGGCGCCACGCGTCCGAGGGGAACATGGCGCTGATGGCCACCGTCGACGTCCCGCCCAGTCCCTCGGCGTCCGTCGACTCGACCTGGCCCAGAAAGCGCGCGTAGTTGCCTTCGTCGTCCTGTACGTGGGTCAGGCGGAAGCGCACCCCGGTGCCGGTCGCGAGCTGGCGGGTGGCCGTCCGGAGCTTCGCGGAGGTCTTCGACAGCGACACGAGGGTGGCCGGCTCGTAGCCCTCGGCGTCGTAGACGGACAGCTCCCGACCGGGGTCCTCGCCGGCCTTCGCCCCGACCCTCCGCAGCAGCTTGCTCAGCTCCCGCGTTTCCGTGTCCGCTGTGACGACGGCGGCGACCCCGAAGCGCTTGACCGCCGCCACCAGAGGCCGGTCTGCGGCCCCCACCAGCTCCGAGACCACGACGACGTGGCTCGCGGGGATCACGGCCAGGGCGATGCCCAGGAAGCTCAGCGCGTCCATGTCCTGCATCCGGAGGCCGCAGACGAGGACGCTCGGCTTCTCCCTCCAGAGCGCCTCGAGCCCCAGGGCGCCGCCTGCGACCCTGAGCGGATCGAGCCCGCGGCCGTCGAGGATGCCTGCCGCCTTCGTCATCGTTGGGCTGTCCGGCCCCACCATCAGCGCTCGCATGCGTCCCTCTCCCCCTAGATGAGCCGACGAAGCAGCCCCTTGCGCCCCGGACCGTCCAGATCGCCGGCCGGCCAGAACGGGGTGATCTCGAGGCGTCGTGTCCCGGCTCGATCCTCTTCGGCGGCTCCGGCCGTGGATTCGACCTTCGCCCCGAGCTCACCAAAGGTCCCTTCCATCTTCGTGGCCAACTCGGCGGGCACCTGGCTGCCCAGCCGGAACGGCAGCTCGCTCAGCTGGGCGCGCACCGCGGCCACGTCCCGTCCGACGGCCCCCGCCATGTACTCCGCGACCCGGTCCGCGGACGTCTCGGCGACCCACCCCACGATGTCCACGTCGAAGAGTTGCCGCGACCGGACGACGCGGGGGTACCGGGCCTTGCAGATCCCACACTTGTCACCCACGTCGGGCGTCATCGCCTGGTCCGTCGGGCACCACCGCATCCGCTCGTCGAGCTTGGTGGCCCGGAGCCCCCGGGCGATCTCGCGGACCCGCTCCCCGACCTTGCGAAAGCTCCGGGGCCGGTCGCGCGGCGCCTTCGCCATCATCGCCGCGAGCAGGTCGCGCAGCGGGACCAGCGCCTTGCTGTTCGCCTGCCGCAGATCGGGCACGTCCGCGTGGCGGTGCTGCTCGATGACCCCGAAGGGCTTGCCGGTGGGGAGGTACGGGGGCCGGCCGGCGTACAGGTGGAAGAAGGCAGCCCCGAGCGAGTAGATGTCCGAGGCCATGTCGCCTCCGCCGCCCTCGACGATCTCCGGCGCCATGTAGTTCGGCGTGCCGAGGAGCCAGCTGGTGCGCCGCCCCTCGTCGTTCTTGAGGCGGGCGAGGCCGAAGTCCGTGAGCTTCAGCGCGCCGTGAGCGTCGAGGAGCAGGTTCCCGGGCTTCACGTCCCGATGGAACACGCCGCTCCCCGCGGCGCTGGCGAGGCCCGCGCAGGCCTGAGCGAAGAGGGCGAGGTACTGGTGAAGCGAGAAGGACGCCTTGTCCTCGATGACGTCGGCGATGGACCCGCCCAGCAGCAGCTCCATCGTGTACCAGGGGAGCCCGTCCAGATCCCCGGCGCCGTAGATCGTCGCGACGTGGGGGCCGCGCGCCCGGGCCGCCAGCCGGGCCTCTCGCCGTAGCGCCTCCTGGGCCGCCTCGTCGCGCGCGCGCTCCGCCTTGATCACCTTGAGGGCCACCACCCGCTCGAGGCGCGTGTCCTCGGCCCGGTAGACGTCGGCCATGCCCCCGGAGCCCAGGTGGGCGATGACGTGCAGGTGCCCGATGCGCGCACCCTTGAGTCCCTGAGAAGCCACGGCAGTCCCTCTGACTCGTCAGCGTACACGCCTCCGCGCGTCGCTCGCCTCGCCTCCGTCCCCACGTCGCGGACGCCAATGGCATGCTGCGGCGAAGGAGACCGCCATCGGCCTGGCCCTGACCGACGTCCGCGACGCCTCGGAGATCGCGCTCGCCAACCGCCTCGCGGCCGGCGACGCCCGGTCGCTCGCCGGACTCCATCAGCGCTTCGGGCACCGCATCGCGACGCTGCTGCTCCGCATGGAGCCCGATCTGAGCCCCGCCGTCGCCGAGGAGCTCACGCGCGAGGTGTTCCTCCAGCTCCTCGAGACCTCCCACAAGCGCGGAAAACGCGGCCCGATCTTCGATCAGCTCCGCGGGCTCGCCACCGTCGAGACGCGGTCGTGGCGGAGGCGCCAGTGGCTGCCCGATCAGATCGAGGCGTCGCTGCGCCCTCAGACGCCGAGCGAGCAGGACGACGCGGACGACCGACCAGAGCCGCCGCCGGACAGCTCCGCGCGCCTCGCCAAGGTCCTCGAGGGGCTGCCGCGCCAGCGCCGGGAGCTGCTCGTCCTGCACGTCGTGGAGGCGATGCCGGTGGCCACCATCTCGCGGGCGCTCGGGCGCCGCCCCTCCGGAGTGCGGCGGGGTCTGCGGGCCGCGCGTGCCTCGCTGTGGGCCACCCGCTCCACCGCGCAGATCCCCCCGCCGTCCACCCCTGCCTGCCGAGCCTGGGACACGTTCATCGACGGGGACCTGCCGGCGGCGGAGATGGCGACCTTCCAGGCCCACAGCCGCGAGTGCGACCACTGCGGTCCGGCCACCCTGGAGTGGTGGAGGCTCCACGGAGAGCTCAAGGCTGCCGCTCAGGACCGAGCCGCCCGCAAGCCCCACGCGAACCAGTCCCGAGAGGTGGCGGCGCTCCTCGTGGGGCGGGCGTTCGAGCGCAAGCGGGCGCGGCTGGAGCGCCGCGTGACCTGGGGGGTCGGCTTCGCGGTGATCGCGGGGCTGTCTGCGGGGCTCGCCTGGGCGTTGGGCTGGTTCTAGGGCTCCTGGGGCACTACGCGGGCGCTCTCAGAGCTCCCGGCGACGCCGCCAGAGCCCCGACAGGGCGAAGAGCCCGAGGAGGCTGAGGGCGCTCGACCCCTTCGGTCCGTCGGCGCAGCTGCAGCCGGAGCCGGCCACGTCCAGGGTCACGGCGATGCACTCGACGTCCGTGCCGTCGCAGTCCTGATCGATGCCGTCCTCGCAGACCTCGGCGCTCAGGGGCGAGACCGTCGGGTCCGCGTCGTCGCAGTCCCCGTCGCAGTCGGTGACCCCATCGAGGTCCTCGTCGACGCAGTCGGATCCGCAGACCTCGTCCTCGCCGTCGCAGTCCTGGTCGGTGCCGTCCTCGCACTCCTCCTCTGCGCCCACGTAGACGGAGGCGTCGCTGTCGTCGCAGTCGCCGTCGGCGCACTCGTTGTCGCCGTCTCCATCGTCGTCGGTCTCGTCCGCGGGGATGTCCTCGTCGCAGTCGTTGTCCTCGCCGTCGCAGATCTCGTCGGCCTCGGGGTAGGTGTTGGCGTTGTCGTCGTCGCAGTCGCCGTCGCAGTTCGTGAAGCCGTCACCGTCGAGGTCCTCCACCTCGTCGATGTCCCCGTCGCAGTCGTTGTCGACCCCGTCGCAGACCTCCTGCTCCTCGGGGGAGACGGTGTCGTCTTCGTCGTCGCAGTCGTCGTCGGGGGTGGAGAGGATCCCGTCGTCGCCGCAGGTGGTCACCCCGTCCTCGTCGAGGTCGAAGCCGTTGTCGACCACGGAGTCGCAGTCCTGGTCGATCCCGTCGCAGACCTCCGTGGCGCCGGGGTTGATGGTGAAGTCGAGATCGTTGCAGTCCCCGTCGGCGCACTCGTCGTAGCCGTCCAGGTCGTCGTCGATCTCGTCGTCGGGGACGACGCCGTCGCAGTCGTTGTCGAGGTCGTCGCACAGCTCGACGGCGCCGGCGTAGATGGTGTCGTTCGTGTCGTCGCAGTCGCCCCCGTCGCACTCGTAGAGCCCGTCACCGTCGTCGTCGACCTCGTCGGCGGGGACCGCGGTGTCGCAGTCGTTGTCGAGGCCGTCGCAGATCTCGGCGGCGCCCGGGTAGACGGTGTCGTCTGCGTCGTCGCAGTCGCCGACGCACTCGGCCACGCCGTCGCCGTCCAGGTCCGCCTCGTCCCCGGGCAGGGAGCCGTCGCAGTCGGTGTCGGCGAGATCGCAGACCTCGGTGGCGCCGGGGAAGATGGTCGGGTCCGTGTCGTCGCAGTCGCCGGCGCAGTTCGTGACGCCGTCGCCGTCGTTGTCCGCGTCCTCGTCGACGGTCCCGTCACAGTTGTTGTCCACCCCGTCGCACTGCTCCACCGCGTCCGGGTTGATCGCCGCGTCCGTGTCGTCGCAGTCGACGAGGGAGCCCCACGCGGCGACGCACGCGCCCACTCCGCCGTCGGCGAACCCGTCGCCGTCCCCGTCGAAGTCCTCGTCGATGTCGCCGTCGCAGTCGTCGTCGATGGCGTTGCACGACTCGGTCGCGCCCGGGTAGATGGCGCTCGAGGTGTCGTCGCAGTCGTTGTCCGCGCACTCGTCGTAGCCGTCGAGGTCGTCGTCGGTCTCGTCGGCGGGGATGGCGCTGTCGCAGTCGTTGTCCAGGCCGTCGCAGATCTCGATCGCCGACGAGGACACGGTGGCCTGCAGGTCGTCGCAGTCACCCTCGCACTCCGACTCGCCGTCTCCGTCGTCGTCGATCTCGTCCGAGGGGACCGAGTTGTTGCAGTCGTTGTCGAGGCCGTCGCAGATCTCGGGGGCGCCCGGCTCCACGGTGGCGTCCGTGTCGTCGCAGTCGCCGTCGCAGGTGGACGTGCCGTCGCCGTCCACGTCGAGCTCGTCCGCGGGGACGGCGCCGTTGCAGTCGTCGTCCTCGCCGTTGCACAGCTCCGGGGCGCCCGGGTAGACGGCCGGCGCGGAATCGTCGCAGTCGTTGCCGGAGCACTCGTCGAAGCCGTCGTTGTCGTTGTCGATCTCGTCGCCGGGGATGGTGCCGTCGCAGTCGTTGTCGAGGCCGTCGCAGACCTCGGCCGCGCTCGTGTTCACCGCCGCGTCGTTGTCGTCGCAGTCGCCGGCGCACGCGGACTGCCCGTCGTTGTCTCCGTCGAGCTCGTTCCCGGGGATGGTGCCGTCGCAGTCGTTGTCGAGGCCGTCGCAGAGCTCGGGGGCGCCGGTGTACACGGTGTTGTCCGTGTCGTCGCAGTCGCCCGCGCAGGTGGCCTCACCGTCGCTGTCCGCGTCGGACTCGTTCGCGGGGAGCGCGGTGTCGCAGTCGTCGTCGACGCCGTTGCAGAGCTCCAGGGCGTTGGGATAGACGGAGGCGTCGCCGTCGTTGCAGTCGCCGTCCGCGCACTCGTCGAAGCCGTCGTTGTCGTCGTCGGTCTCGTCGCCGGGGACGGCGCCGTTGCAGTCGTTGTCGAGGCCGTCGCAGACCTCGGGGGCGCCCGTGTAGATCGTCGCGTTCCCGTCGTCGCAGTCGCCGGCGCAGGGGGACTGGCTGTCGCTGTCGCCGTCCTGCTCGTTCGTGGGGAGCAGGGTGTCGCAGTCGTCGTCCACGCCGTTGCACAGCTCGGGGGCGCCCGGGTAGATCTCCGAGTTGCCGTCGTCGCAGTCGCCCGCGCACTGCAGGACTCCGTCGCTGTCTCCGTCGGCCTCGTCCGCCGGGAGCGCCGAGTCGCAGTTCGTGTCGACGCCGTCGCAGATCTCCGCTGCGCTCGTGTTGATGCCCGCGTCGCCGTCGTTGCAGTCGCCCTCGCAGATCCGCTCCCCGTCGTTGTCGGCGTCGGCTTCGTTCGCCGGGATGACGGAGTTGCAGTCGTTGTCGACGCCGTCGCAGATCTCCGCGGCGGTGGAGTACGTCGTGTTGTCCCCGTCGTCGCAGTCGCCTTCGCAGGTGGACTCACCGTCGTTGTCGGCGTCGGCCTCGTCGGTGGGCAGCGTGCCGTCGCAGTCGTCGTCGACCCCGTTGCAGACCTCCGGCGCACCGAAGTAGATGGCGGGGTCGTTGTCGTTGCAGTCCGTCCCGGCGCACATGCCCGACATGCCGTCCTGCCCGTCCTGGTCGAGGTCGCAGGGTGCCGACACGGCCTGGTTCAGCGCCGCCTCGCCCGTCTCGCCGTCCCCGTCCGTCTGGAGCGCGGTGACCACGTCCGCCGAGGTGACGCCGCTCGAGGCGATGACCGCCGTCCAGCTGCCGCCCCCCGAGGCGGTGGTGCTGCCGAGGAAGGTGAAGGGCTCGCCGTAGCCGGTGCCGTCCGGGTCCGCGATGTAGACGTCCACCGTCGCATTGCCGCAGCTCGTCCCGGTGACCGTGAGCGTGCCGCCCAGGACCTCCGCGTTGCTGATGAGGGGGCGGCTCGCCTCGCGGTTGCCCCACCCCTCGTCGTTGGAGCAGGTGTTCGCCGCCGGCAGGCTCGGGCCGCTCCCGTTGTTCCCCGCGTTCGCGTTCTCGATGTCGACGGCGATCCCGCCGTTGTCCCAGAACGAGTTGGCCGCGATGGTGATCGTCTCGACCTCGAAGCTGCCTCCGTCGTTGAGGCGGATCCCGTCGCCCCCGTTGTAGGCGATGAGGTTCTCGTCCCCGACGCCGCCGAAGGTCATGTTCGAGGTGTCACTGCCCCAGTCGTTCGAGTAGAGCTCGACGCCATGGCTGCCGTTGCCCAGATCGAGGGTGCCGCTCGCATCGGTGCCGATGGCGTTCCCGTCCCAGGTGATGTCGTTCCCCCGGTGGACGTAGACGCCGCTGTCCGCGTTGCCGGAGATGACGTTGTCCGCGAACGTCATGTCACGGGGGCGCGCGCTGTCGAACCAGTCGGCGTTGATGAGGATCCCGTAGTCCCCGTTTCCGATGGCCGCCGTCCCCGCGCCGTTCGTCCCGATCAGGTTGTTGCTGATGGGGTTGTCGTTCCCGTCCAGGTCGTTGTAGAGCAGGATCCCGCTGTCCCCGTTGCCGGAGATGACGTTCCCGTCGGCGGCGGTGAGGCCCCCGATGGACAGGTTCGAGAGCACCCCGTCGTCGCCGTTCACGACGATCCCGTAGTCGGCGTTGCCGAGGCTCGCCGTGGCGGTGATGTCGAGGCCGATGATGCTGCCGGTGATCGTGAGGGAGTCGGAGTCCTTGTCGTAGACGGAGATCCCGTTGTCGCCGTTGCCGGAGACCAGGAGGCCGGGGCCGAGCAGGGTGTTGTTTCCGTTGTGGAGGTTGATCCCATCGTCGTCGTTGCCGACTCCGGGGCCACCCGTGATGGAGGTGCCGATGTAGCAATCGCTGACCGTGTTCCGGTCTCCCTCGATCTCGATGCCGAAGTCGGGCGAGCCGTCGAGGTTGAAGCCCCGGAACACGACGTCGTTCGAGTCGAGGTAGACGAGCGTGCCGTCGGAGAAGCCCGCGGCTGCCTCCAGGCGGATGGCGAGGTTGCTGTCGAACCCGGCGGATGCGGGGGTCGTGGTGCCGTTGACGGTCCCGCAGCCCGTGCAGTCGAGGCCGTCGATGAGCACCTGGTTCTGGTCGACCTCGAGCTCTTCGACCAGCTCGATCACGAACGGGGCGCTCTGCCCTGAGCTGCTGAAGTCGAACCGGATGGCGTCGCCGTTCGCCCCCAGGGCGTCGATGGCCTCGCGGAGCGTGCACTGGGACGCGTCGCAGCTGCCGTCACCGGGATCGGCCGTGCTGTTGACCACGAACGTGACGGCGGAGGCAACGGATGGAAGGAGGAGCGCCGCCAAGCAGGCGGCCAGGGCGGTGGGGAGGACTCCCCGGGCACTGCGGTCCATCAACGCTCCTCTGTTCCCTCGCGCGTCATCGTAGCAACCCGGTGCGCAGCGCCGTCCGGGCGGCGGGCGACCCTCAGAAGGCGCCCTCGCAGAGGAACGCCCGCTGGTTGTTGCAGTCCAGGTCGTTCCAGGCCCAGCCCGTGCCCGAGCTCATCTCCGCGCAGTCTTCGTTGTTCGCGTTGTTCGGCTCGCCGGCGTTCCAGTTCTCGTAGGAGCCGGTCGCGGCGGCGCCGACCCAGCTCCAGTTCCCCTCGTTCCCCCAGCCCTGGTCGGTGTAGCCGATCCACCAGCCGGCGGTGACCGCCCCGCCGTTCGCACCGGCGAGGCCCGCGAGGAAGGCGTCCTCCGCGGCGTCGTCGATGGTCACGAGGTAGTACCCGAACGCCGAGCAGGCGCTGGCGGCGCTGGAGAAGTCGCCTCCGAACTGCGAGCACGCCTGGTAGGTGTGGCCGCCGTACTCGCCCTGGGTGCAGCCGGGGCAGGCGCTCTCGTCGACCTGGCCGTCGCAGTTGTTGTCGACGGCGTCGCAGACCTCGGTGGCGCCGGGGTTGATGGCGGGGTTGGCGTCGTCGCAGTCGACGCCCGCGTCATATCCGTCCCCGTCGGCGTCACCGACGCTGTCGTCGTCGTCACCCCCGAAGGAGCACTGGACCGACAGGACGTAGTCGGAGACGGCGCCATCCCACCCCTCCACGACGACCGTGACCGCGTCGCCCGCGAGCAGGTCGAACGAGGTCTCCTCGTCGGAGGCGCCGCCGTCCCACGAACCGTCGATGCAGTCCCCGCCGCTGCATCCCGTGCCCTCGAGGATGTACAGGTCGAGGTCCTGGGAGAGGTTCTCCAGCGTGATCTCCACCGACATGTCCTGGCCGGCGACGAGCTCGTACGTCACCTCCGGGCCGGTCAGGCCGCCGCCCACGCAGGAGTAGTTCTCGAGCCAGTAGGTGCCGGCGGTGCCGTTGTTCGCCGTGACGACCTGATCGCAGGAGATCGTGTAGGCGGGGCAGGGGGGCGCGGTGGTGTCGTCGTCGTCGCCGATGGAGTCGTCGTCGTCGATCACGCTGTCGTCGTCGTCGCCGATGGAGTCGTCGTCGTCAATCACGCTGTCGTCGTCGTCGCCGATGGAGTCGTCGTCGTCCGCGACGGAGTCGTCGTCGTTCGCGGCGTCGTCGTCGTTCGCAGTGGCGTCGTCGTCGTTCGCAGCGTCGTCGTCGTCTTCGGGGAGGAAGAAGCTGAGGCTGCCCGTCGCCTGGCACCCGGGGGCAGCGAGGAGGAGGGCGATGAGGGCGAGGGACGACGTACGCATGGTTCGGGCTCCTGGGGACACGCACAGAGCGTAGGCCATGTCCGTCCGGTTTCGAGCTGGCGAGCGGTTGGACTCCGTCGGCGGCCCTCCCGTACCATCGACGACGCGGAGGAGGCGGACGCGCCCAGCCTCCGTGAGCTTTTCCGGAGCGCCCATGACCCGACCTTCCGCCACGCGGTCCGAAGCCGTGTTCGAAGACTTCAAGCACGCCTACGGGACCCAGCAGGCCCTCGCCGAAGCCAATCGGTGTCTCTACTGCGAGGACGCGCCCTGCATCACGGCCTGCCCTACGAGCATCGACATCCCCGAGTTCATTCGGAAGATCGCCACCGGGAACGTCAAGGGGTCGGCGCGCACGATCTTCACCTCGAACATCCTGGGGATGAGCTGCGCGCGGGTGTGCCCCGTCGAGACGCTCTGCGTCGGGGACTGCGTCTACAACCACCTGGACGCGCCGCCCATCCAGATCGGCAAGCTCCAGCGGTACGCGACGGACGCGGCCTATGACGCGGGCTGGACCTTCTTCGAGGCCGGGGCGGACACGGGCAAGAGCGTCGGGCTGGTGGGTGCCGGGCCGGCGTCGCTCGCTGCGGCCCACGAGCTGCGGCGGCACGGGCACGCCTGCACCATCTACGAGAAGCGGGACGTCCTCGGCGGGCTGAACAGCACCGGGGTCGCGCCGTACAAGATGAAGGCGGACCGGTCCCTGGACGAGGTGGAGTGGGTGCTCGGCATCGGCGGCATCGACGTCCAGACCGGCGTCGAGGTGGGCGCTGCGCTGGGTCTCGACGAGCTCGAGTCCCGGCACGACGCCGTGTTCTTCGGGGCGGGGCTGGGGCTGGACCGGCACCTGAGCGTCCCGGGCGCGGATCTGGGCGGGGTGTACGGCGCTGTCGACTGGATCGAGCGCATGAAGCTCGGCGAGGTGGACCTGGCGGGGGTGACCAGCGCGGCGGTCATCGGTGGCGGGAACACGGCCCTGGACGCGGTTCGGGAGCTGATCGGCCTCGGTGTCCCCAGCGTGACGATGATCTACCGGGGCGACGAAGCCGGCATGAGCGGCTACACCCACGAGTGGGCCGAGGCGAAGAAGGAGGGCGCGCGGGCGGCGTGGCGCTCCCAGCCGGTGGCCTACGAAGGGGACGGCGCGGTGCGTACGGTGCGCTGCGCTGTGCTGGACGAGGCCAAGAAGCCGGTCCCGGGCGAGGAGGTCGTGCTCGGCGCGCAGCTCGTCCTGCTCGCCATCGGGCAGGGCAAGCTCGGCGGCATGCTCGACGGGCTCGACGGGATCACGATCGAGTGGGGGCGGGTCGTCACGGACGAGGACGGCGCCACGGGGCGGCCCGGCTGGTACGCCGGGGGCGACGCAGCCAACGGCGGCAAGGAGGTCGTGAACGCCGCGGCCGAGGGCAAGCGGGCCGCGAACGCGATTCACACCTACCTGGAGGGCCAGGGCTGATGGCTGATCTCACCACCAACTGTGCCGGCATCGTCTCTCCCAACCCCTTCTGGCTCGCGTCGGCGCCTCCGGCGAACTCGGGCGACCAGGTCAAGCGTGCGTTCGACGCGGGCTGGGGCGGAGCGGTGTGGAAGACGCTCGGGCAGCCGATCCAGAACGTGAGCTCGCGCTTCGGGGCCACCGCGTACCGCGGGACGGCGGCCATCGGCTTCAACAACATCGAGCTGATCACCGACCGCTCCCTCGAGAAGAACTTCGCGGAGATCGCGGACGTCAAGAAGCAGTACCCGAACCACGCCGTCATCGCGTCCCTCATGGTGGAGACGCGCGAGGAGTGGAAGGACATCATCAAGCGGTCCATCGACGCGGGCGCGGATGGGCTGGAGCTCAACTTCGGGTGCCCCCACGGGATGTGCGAGCGCGGCATGGGGAGCGCGGTGGGCCAGGAGCCTCGGGTCAACGAGGAGATCACCTCGTGGGCGAAGGAGTACTCCACGGTCCCGGTCCTCGTGAAGCTGACCCCCAACGTCGGGGACATCCTCCCCCATGGGCACGCGGCGCAGCGCGGCGGCGCGGACGGGGTGTCGCTTATCAACACGATCAAGTCGATTATCGGCGTCGACCTGGACACGTTCGTGCCACGACCGGTGGTGGGCGGGGCCTCGACGAACGGCGGCTACTGCGGGGCGGCGGTGAAGCCCATCGCGCTGCACATGACCGGACAGCTCGCCCGGGACCCGGGGTTCCGCATCCCGATCTCCGGGATCGGCGGGGTCACGAACTGGCAGGACGCGGTGGAGTTCATCCTCCTCGGCGCGACCTCGGTCCAGGTGTGCACCGAGGTCATGCTTCGGGGGTACCGCATCGTCGAGGACATGATCGAGGGGCTCAACGAGTACCTGGACGACAAGGGCTTCGCGTCCGTGTCGGAGCTCGTGGGGAAGGCCATCCCGGCGTACTCCGAGTGGGGGAACCTGAACCTCAACTTCGAGACGAAGGCCGTCATCGACGCCGAGAGCTGCATCGGTTGTTACAAGTGCGTGGTCGCGTGCCACGACGGGGCGCACCAGTGCATCGACCCGGCGACGGACGGGAGCCGCGTGCCGGTGGTCGACGAGTCCGAGTGCGTCGGGTGCAACCTGTGCCAGATCGTGTGTCCCGTGCCGGACTGCATCTCGATGGTGGAGATCGACAACGGCTACGAGCCCGCCAGCTGGAACGAGCACATCAACGACGGCGCGGTGATTCGCCCGAAGACGGGCATCCACCACTGAGGGGTGGTGAGGAGAGCCGCGCGTGACCTACGAGGCGCTGCGGCCCTGGCTGATCGTCCCGCACGGAGCGCTGGGAGGCGTGGTGCTCCTCCTCGGCGTGGTGGTCCTGGTCACGAAGAAGGGGACCCCCCAGCACGTGAAGCTGGGGCGGGCCTTCTACTGGTCCATGGTCGGCTCGATCGTGCTGGCCATCCCCCTGATGCTGCTGCGGGGGAACCACTTCCTGCTCCTCCTGTCGATCCTGTCCTTCTACATGCTGGTCTCGGGGCGCCGGGAGGTGCAGCGGCACAAGGCGAAGGCGCCGTTCTCGGCGTTTGACCGCGGCTTCACCCTGCTGACGCTGGTGGCGAGCGTGGGGTTGGTCGGGTGGGGGATCCAGCGGTTGGTGACCCGCGGGTCTGGAGGGTTCACCTGGGTGTTCATCGGGCTCGGCGCACTCGGGGTGAACCTGGCGTGGGACGCGTGGCGGCGTCGCGATGGCCCGCCGCGGCATCGGCTCGCGTGGATGGAGGACCACGTGGGGATGATGATCGGATGCTTCATCGCCGCGACGACGGCCTTCAGCTCTGTGAACCTGTCGCGGGTCGGGGGGATCCCCGTGTGGGTGATCTGGCTGGGCCCCTCGATCCTCCTCGTCCCGCTGATCGTCCGAGAGACGCGGCGCATCCGGGCGATGCTCGGCGACTGACGGCGCCGCGCTCCTCGCGCCACTCCGTGCCCGGATCTGGACAGATTCCTGCCCGTCCGCGGGCAACGCGTGGCCTGGTTCCTGGTTCGGACGCCTCCTTGAGAGACCAGGAGGTGAGATGCTCGAGAAGCTCGACCGTGCGCTCGATCGCGCTGTGCTGCTGGCGCGGCGCTTCGTGACGGGGGTGGACCCCTGCGCGGGGACGGACTGCCCGCTCTGCCGGGGAGGTGGTCCGCCGGACCCTAGACGGGGTCGAACCCCGCGCCCGTCACCAGCTCCCGGACCCGCGCATCGGTGATGGCGCCCGTCACCCGGGCGGTCTTGCCTTCGAGGTCGACGGAGGCGGCGGTGACGCCGTCGGCGTTGCGCAGGACCTTCTCGAGGCGCGAGCTGCAGCCCCCGCAGGTCATCCCCTCGACGCCCACGACGATGGGCTCGCCCGCGGCGGAGGAGGAGGCATCGCCGCGGAGGCGATTCTTCAGGTCGTCGAGTCCGAACCAGGCCATGGCCATCACCAGCAAGAGTGCCGCGCCGTGTTCCCACCACGCGGGCGTGTGTTCGTGTCCGTGGACGGCGCCGATGGACAGGGCTCCGAAGAGGGCCTCGTAGCCGAGCCCGAAGGCGACGCTCCCTACGACGAGGGTAGCGAGGTAGACGGCGACGGTGCGGCCGCCGAAGGCGCGTCGGACGGCGCCGAGGGTGGCGACGTTGGTCGCAGGGCCCGCCATGAGGAACACCATGGCCGCGCCGGTGGGCATGCCGGCTCCGACGAGGGCGGCGGCGATGGGGACCGAGGCGGTGGCGCACACGTAGAGGGGGACGCTCACGAGGAGGGCGCCGGCGAAGGCGGCGAGCGTGCCCGCGGTGGACAGTGACGCGAAGGTGTCCGCCGGGAGCCACGTGGTCAGCGCGGCCGAGACGAGGACTCCGAAGACGAGCCAGCCCCAGATCATCCGGATCATGTCGACGCCGTGATCGGCCATCTGGCCGACGGTGGGGCGACGCGCGTCGACGGGGGCGGTGGTGACGTGGGCCTCGGAGCCGGTGACGGCGTCGGTGACCCACCCGCTGGTGACTCCGGTCACGAGGGCAGCGAGGACCTTCCACAGGGCGAAGGGCCACCCGAGGAAGCTCGCGCTCACGAGGATGGAGTCCACCCCGGTCTGCGGGGTGGCCGTGACGAAGCCGATGGCTGAGCCGTCGGAGGCGCCGTCCTCCTTGAGTCCGAGGCCGGCGGGGATGACCCCGCAGGAGCACAGGGGCAGCGGGATCCCGAGGCCCACAGCCTTGACCACCCCTCCGCGCCCAGCGAGGTGCTTGCGGACGAACCCCCGGGGGAGCAGACCGTGGAGCAGCGCAGCGATGAGGGCCCCGAGGAGCAGCCAGGGGGCGAGCTCGGTGAGGACCATCCACACGTTGGCGGCGAAGGCAGTCACAGAGGGACCATTGCCACGGGGGAGGGGACTGGCAACCAGTCCGTTGGGAGAGGGAGGTGCCGAAGCCCAGGGGCGGTCCGGCTGCCCCCGCTACCCCTCGAAGTACCGGTCGGTGATGTCCAGGCCGCGGTCGATGATCTGGAAGCCGTCGAGGAGCTCCTCTTCGGTGATGCACAGGGGCGGGTTGCACATGAAGCTCCCCCAGCGCACGAAGGTGAACAGACCCTGGTCCCAGAAGAAGCGGCTCAGCTCGGCCATGGCGGGGCTGGTGCCGTTGAAGGGGGCCATGGGCTCGCCCGCGCTGTTCTTCTGGACGTCGATCATCCCGAACAGGCCGATGTTCCGGCCCACCTTGCACGACGGGTGCTTCTCCGTGAGGCGGTCCATCTCGGAGCGCATGACGTGGCCCAGGCGCTCGGCGTTCTCGACGAGCCCCTCAGCCTCCATCACCTCGATGCAGGCCAGCGCCGTGGCGAGCCCCAGGCAGTGCGAGTTGTAGGTGAGGCCGCCCCAGAAGACGTTGTCCTGGAAGTGGGCGGCGATGGGGTCGCTCACGGCCATGGCTCCCAGTGGGGCGTAGGAGCTCGTGAGCCCCTTCGCCATCGTGAGGATGTCCGGGACGATGTCCCCGTGCTCGAAGGCGAAGAGCTTGCCGGTCCGGCCCCAGCCCGCCATCACCTCGTCGCAGACGAGCAGGATGCCGTACTTGCTGAGCAGCTCGCGCAGGCCCTTCAGGTACCCCTTCGGCGGGGGGAGGATGCCGTTCGTGCCCGTGACCGTCTCGATCCACATCGCGGCGATGGTCTCGGGGCCCTCCATCTGGATGACCTCCTCGAGGTAGGTCAGGTTGCGCGCGGTGATCTCCTCTTCGTCCTCGCCCCAGGAGAACGTGTAGGGCCACGGGTCCATCACCTTGATGAAGCCCGGCGTTCCCGGCTCGTTGTGCCAGCGGCGGGGGTCCCCGGTGAGCTGCATGCACTCCTTGGTGGCGCCGTGGTAGCTGCGGTAGCGGCTGATGATCTTGTGGCGACCGGTGTAGAGCCGGGCCGCCTTCATCGCGTTCTCGTTGGCTTCAGCCCCGCCGAGGCAGAAGAAGAAGGTGTTCAGGTCGCCGGGGACGATCTCCGCGAGCTTGCGCCCCAGGCGGGCCCGCGGCTCCGTGGCCGTCGCGGGCCAGACGAAGAGCAGCTCGTCGATCTGCTTCTTCATCGCGGCGCGCACCTTGGGGTGTCCGTGCCCGATCTGCACGCTCATGAGCTGGCTGTTCCAGTCGAGGATGCGCCGCCCGTCGTGGGTCCACATCCAGATCCCCTCGGCCCGGGCGATGTCCTTCGGGTCCACCGCTCCGTTCTTCGCCCACGAGTACATCGTGTGCTTCAGGCAGAGGTCGATGATCTCCTGACGGCTCAGCGAATCAGATTCACTCATGCGTGCTGCTCTCTCTCGGGGCGCTCGTGAGAGGCCCGGGTGCGGGGCGGCTGGGGCGGACTGCGCCCGGCGCCCTCGTTCTCAGCGCGTGGCGCGCGCCTTCATCCCCACGTAGTAGATGGCCCCTGCGAGGAGGAAGCCGACGAACCACGCGTAGGTGTACAGGGTCGTGAAGATGGGGGCGGCGCTGTCCATCGCTCCGGCGGCCACCAGGAACCCGGGCAGGTTGGGGAGCACCGCGACCACGAAGGCGATGATGGCGACGGGGTTGAAGCCGCCCGAGTACCAGTACGGACCGTCCTTGCGGTAGAGCCCCGGCAGGTCGAACTCGGTCTTGCGGATGAGGAAGTAGTCGACGATGAGGATCCCGCCGATGGGACCGAGCAGCGCCGAGTACCCGATGAGCCACGTGAAGATGTAGTTGCCGGTGCTCTCGATGAGCTTCCACGGGAAGATCGCGACCCCGAACCCCGCGGTGATCATCCCCCCGATGCGGAAGTCGATCTTGCTCGGCGCCACGTTGATGAACACGTTGGCCGGGCTGACCACGTTCGCCGCGATGTTCGTCGACAGCGTCGCGATGGACAGGGCAAAGAGGGAGACGACGACGGCGAACCCGCCGCCCATCTTGCCTAGGAGCACGGTGGGGTCCCACACGGCCTCGCCGAAGATCACGACCGTCGCCGACGTCACCGCCACGCCGATGAACGCGAACAGGGTCATCGTCGTCGGCAGCCCCAGGAGCTGGCCGAGGACCTGGTCCCGCTGGGACTTCGCGTACCGGGTGAAGTCGGGGATGTTCAGGGACAGCGTCGCCCAGAAGCCGACCATCGCCGTCAGCGACGGGAAGAACACCGACCAGAACTGGCCCTCCTTCTCCCCCCCGGCCGCGAACTTGCTCGGCGTGCTCAGCATGGTTCCGAAGCCGTCCGCCTTGACGTACGCCCAGCCGAGGAGCGCGAGCCCCATGAGGATGAGGAACGGGGCGGCGTACTGCTCGAGGAGCCGGATGGACTCGACGCCCTTGTAGACCACGACCAGCTGCACGGCCCAGAACGCGAGGAAGCACGCGAACTCACCGAAGTTGATGCCGAGGATGGGGAGGTCCGCACCCTCGAGCCCACCGGACGTGAGCACGTTGAGCAGCTGGTAGATGGCGAAGCCGCCGAACCACGTCTGGATCCCGAACCAACCGCAGGCGACGAGGGCCCGCGCCACGGACGGGATGTGCGCCCCCTGAACCCCCCACGACGCCCGAGCGAGCACGGGGAAGGGGATGCCGTACTTCGTGCCGGGGTGGCCGTTGAGCACCATCGGCACGAGCACGATGAGGTTGCCGAGCATCACGGTGCCGACCGCCTGCCACCAGTTCATCCCGTCGCTGATCATCGACGCGGCGAGCGTGTACGTCGGCACGCAGACGACCATGCCGACCCACAGCGACGCCATCGCCCCGATGGACCAGGTGCGCTCCGCGTCGGTGGTGGGCCGGATGTCGTCGTTGATGAGCCCCGGATCGGCCCCCGAGAGGTCAGCCACGATGCACCGGGGTCGGCTCGGCCAGCTCGTTCCGGCGCAGCTGGGCGGCCCAGTAGTTCGCGAAGGGAGCCCGCTTCGTGTAGCGGCCCCTCCCACGCTCGGTGCGCACGTCCCCGTCGTTCCACACGACCCGGCCGCGCGAGAGGCTCACCTTGCAGACCCCCTGGACCTCCATCCCCTCGTAGATGTTGAAGTCCACGTTCTGGTGGTGGGTCTCTGCGGAGATGGTCCGCGAGGCGGCCGCGTCCCACACCACCACGTCCGCGTCCGCGCCGACGGCGAGGGAGCCCTTCTGGGGGTGGAGGTTGAAGATCTTCGCCGTGTTCGTCGACGTGACCGCCACGAACTCGCTCGGAGTCAGCCGCCCGGTGCCGACGCCGTGGTGCCACAGGACGCTCATGCGGTCTTCGATGCCGCCGGTGCCGTTGGGGATGCCTCGGAAGTCGTCCTTGCCCATCTCCTTCTGCGGGGTGCAGAAGCAGCAGTGGTCCGTGGCCGTCGTCTGGAGCATGCCGGCCTGGAGCCCGCGCCAGAGCGCCTCCTGGTGCTCCTTCGGGCGGAACGGGGGGGACATGACGTAGTGGGCGGCGGAGCGCCAGTCTGGGTTGCGGTAGACCGAGTCGTCGATGACGAGGTGCTGCGCGAGCACCTCCGCGAAGACGCGCTGCCCTTCGAGGCGGGCGCGCGTCACCGCCTCGAGGGCGTCGATGCAGGAGGTGTGCACGAGGTAGAGCGGGACCCCGAGGACCTCCGCGATGCGGATGGCGCGGTTCGCGGCCTCGCCCTCGACCTCCGGGGGCCGGGACAGGGGGTGCCCCTCCGGGCCGTGGATGCCCTTGTCGTAGATCTCCTGCTGGAGTCGGTAGACCAGCTCACCGTTCTCGGCGTGGACGGTGCAGAGCGCGCCGAGGCCCCGGGCCTCGCTGAAGCTGTTCACCAGGGTCTCGTCGTCGCACATGATGGCGTTCTTGTAGGCCATGAAGTGCTTGAACGAGTTCACGCCCTCCTCGTGCACGAGGGTGTGCATCGCCTGGCGGACCGACTCGTCCCACCAGGTGATGGCCACGTGGAAGCCGTAGTCGGTCGCCGCCTTCTCGGACCAGCCGCGCCACTCGCGGTAGGCCTCCATCACGTCCTGCTGCGGGCCGGGGATGACGAAGTCGATGATCGAGGTCGTTCCTCCCACCGCCGCCGCCGTGGTGCCCGAGAAGAAGTCCTCGGAGGCGACCGTCCCCATGAAGGGGAGCTCCATGTGGGTGTGGGGATCGATGCCGCCGGGCATGACGTAGGCGCCGGTCGCGTCGATGACTTCAGCGCCGTTCCCGTCCAGGTCCGGCCCCACCGCGGCGATGGTCTCGCCGTCGATGAGGACATCCGCGCGCGCCTCGCCCTCGGCGGTCACGACCGTGCCGCCCTTGATGATCTTCGTCGTCATGGTCCGCTCCTGGTGGTTCTGCGCAGGGATTGACTAGTACTGGACGAGGTCTTCGTAGGCCTCGGGGCGACGGTCCCGGTAGAACTGCCAGGTCTTGCGGACCTCGTCGATCTGGCCGAGATCCAGGTCGGCCACGACCAGCTCGTCGTCGTCCTCGCTCCCCTCCGCGAGGAACTCCCCGCGCGGGTTCACGAAGTACGAGGTGCCGTAGAACTTGCCGATGTTCCAGGGGGCCTCGGTCCCCACGCGGTTGATGGCGCCCACGAAGTACGTGTTCGCCACCGCCGCCGCGGGCTGCTCGAGCTTCCACAGGTACTGGGAGAGGCCGGCGACGGTCGCGCTCGGGTTGAAGACGATCTCGGCGCCGTTCAGGCCCAGCGCCCGCCAGCCCTCGGGGAAGTGCCGGTCGTAGCAGATGTACACGCCGACCTTGGCGTACTTCGTCTGGAACACGGGGTACCCGCCGTCGCCCGGCTTGAAGAAGTACTTCTCCCAGAAGCCCGAGGTGTGCGGGATGTGCTGCTTGCGGTACGTCCCCAGGTACGTCCCGTCCGCGTCGATGACGGCGGCGCTGTTGTAGTAGACGCCGCGCATCGCCTCTTCGTAGATCGGCACCACGATGACCATGTCGTGCTTCTTCGCGTACTCCTGCATGATCCGGGTGGTCGGCCCGTTGGGGATGGGCTCCGCCGAGTCGTACCAGCGCTTGTCCTGGCTCGGGCAGTAGTACGGCCCGTTGAAGATCTCCTGAAGGCACAGGATCTGGACGCCCGCTTCGCCCGCCTTGTCGATCCACGGCAGGTGCTTGTCCAGCATGGCCAGCTGGATCTCTGCGACGGGGACGGACTCGTCGTTGATGGGGTTGGACAGCTGGATGAGGCCGCAGCGCACGGTCTGGCTCATGGAGGTTCCTTCCGGGGTAGCGCCGGTGCGCGCGGTCGGCGCGCCAGGGGATCGGCGGATGCCCGTTGTACGACGGGGAGGCTGTTCGGAGCAACCCGAAGCCCGACGCGAAGGGACGGTCGCAGACACCCGGGACAGAAACTGTCCCGGGTAGGTCGCCAGGGACGCGCAGACAGGGGGCGGCCCTTGGCATACTCCCCCGCTCGCCGAGCGGTCACGACGACCGGTCTCGGGAGGGAGGTTCCCGCAGATGAGCGACCGCCAGTTCCTCAACTACATCGACGGTGCCTGGGTCCCCGGCTCCGGCTCCGATCCCATCGCCGACCTGAACCCTGCGGACCTGCGCAAGGTCATCGGGTACTGCACCGACTCCACCGCCGCCGACGTGGACGCCGCCGTCGATGCGGCCCAGCGAGCCTTCCCTGCGTGGCGCGCCACGCCCGCGCCCGTGCGCGGGCGCATCTGTAGGGATGCCGCGCGCCTGTTCGAGCAGCGTGCCGAGGAGATCGGGCGCGTGCTCACGATGGAGGAGGGGAAGATCCTGGCGGAGGCCCAGGGCGAGGTCATGAAGGGCGCGACCCTCGTGGAGTGGTTCTCCGGCGAGTCCCGCCGCCTCAACGGGGAGACGGTCCCCTCGGAGATGCCGAACACGTTCGCGTACACGAAGCGGGAGCCGCTCGGCGTCGTGGGCCTCATCACTCCCTGGAACTTCCCCATGGCGATCCCGGCGTGGAAGATCGCCCCGGCGCTGGTCGCGGGGAACACGGTCGTCCTCAAGGGGGCCGAGCAGACGCCCTGGGTCACCGAGCTCGTCGTCCGCGCCTTCCTCGACGCCGGCGTCCCGCCTGGAGTCCTCAACCTCGTGCAGGGGCGAGGGGCCACCGCTGGGGCTCGGCTCGTCGATCATCCTCACGTCGAAGCCATCAGCTTCACGGGCAGCACCGAGATCGGCCACATGATCTACGCCCGCGGCGCGTCGCTCGGTAAGCGGGTCCAGTGCGAGCTCGGGGGCAAGAACCCCATCATCGTCCTCGACGACGGGGACATCGCGATGGCGGTCGCGGCCACGGCGAAGGGCGGCTTCGGCAGCACCGGTCAGCGGTGCACCGCCACCTCGCGGGCCATCGTCCAGCGTGGCGCCCTCGACGCATTCCTCGCTGGGATCACCGAGGCCGCACACGCGGTGGTCCCGGGAGATGGGCTCGACCCGCGGAGCACCATGGGCCCGTCGGTGGACGAGGACCAGTTCGGCAAGGTCCAGGAGTACCTGCAGATTGGCAAGGACGAAGGCGCCGACGTGCTCGTTGGCGGTGCGCGCGCGACCGCTGGGGACCTCGGCCACGGCCTGTTCACCCAGCCGACGGTCTGGGTCGCGGACCGATCCATGCGGGTGGCGCGGGAGGAGATCTTCGGCCCCGTGCTCAGCGTGGTGGCCGTCGACTCCTTCGAGGAGGCCATCGCGGTGGCCAACGACGTCGAGTACGGCCTGACCTCGTCCGTCTACACGCGGGACGTGAACCGGGTGTTCCAGTACGTCGATCAGATCGAGACCGGGATGCTGCACGTGAACTCGCCGACCATCGGCGGGGAGGCGCAGCTGCCCTTCGGGGGGATGAAGAAGACGGGAATCGGCCCACGGGAGATGGGGACGCAGGCCATCGACTTCTTCTGCGAGTGGAAGACCGTCTACATCGACTACAGCGGTGGGCTGCGCGAGGGGAACCTGTACTGAGGGAGGCCGGGTCGCCTCAGCTGCGCCCGAACCGGGGCAGCAGGACCGGCACCCGCTCCTTGTAGGCCTCGTAGTCGGGGTCGCCGCCCCACTTCCCGTCGGCCCGCTCTTCGAGCATCGGCACGCCGGAGACGCGGGTGAGCAGGAACGTCACGAAGAGGGGGGAGACCACGCCGACCCAGCGCCAGCCACTGAACGTGCTCGCTGCGCTGACGCAGATGCCGGTCCACAGGACGATCTCACCGAGGTAGTTGGGGTGGCGTGACCAGGACCAGACCCCCTCGTCGATCCAGCGGCCGGTTCCCCGCGCCCGGAAGGCCGACTTCTGGTGGTCCGCGACGACCTCGAGGCCGAAGCCGAGCCCCCACAGGGTCCAGCCGACGGCGTCGAGGACGCCGAGTCCCGGGTCGCTCGGGGTGGTCAGGACGATCAGCACCGTCAGCGCGGTCAGGGAGACCCAGAGACCCTGGAGCGTCCACGCCACGAAGAAGCGAGGCGCCGACTGCTTGATCTCGTCGAAGCGGCCGTCCTTGCCGTCCTTGTGGATGCGCCGGGCCAGGAAGGTCCCGAGGCGCGCGGCCCACACCGCGACCATCGCCGCGAGCACCCACTCCCGGAGCCCGCGGTCCGGCGCGAGCAGGAGACCCGCCGCCACCGCGGACAGGTAGGTGAGGCTCCCGGTGAGGTCGTAGAACCGCTCGGTCCGCGCGAGGTACGCCGGCACGAACGCCACCCACTGGAGCACGACGGCGCCCGCGAGGATCACGCCCAGGGTCAACTCGGGGCTCACGCCGTGTCCCCCGGCAACGCCGCCCGCCCGTCGTGCTCGAGGATCTCCCACCCTCTCTCGGCGGCGATCGCCCTCAGCTCCGGGTCCGGCCCCACGGCCACCGGGTGTCCGACGATCTCCAGCATCTCGAGGTCCGCCATGGAGTCGGAGTAGCCCCAACAATCGGCGAGCGCGACCCCCTGGGCGGCTGCGAGCTCCCGGATCACCCGGGCCTTCTCCGCCCCTTCCATCAGCGGCTCGATCGGCACGCCCGTGAGGCGACCCTCCACCACCTCCATTCGCGTCCCGATGACTCCGTCCACCCCGAGGAGCCGCTCGGCGGGGGCGGCGACGTAGGTCGGTGACGCGGTCAACACCCAGGTCCCGTCGCCGCGCTCCTGGTGGGCCCGCAGTCGCCCGGCGGCCGCCGGAGAGAGGCCCGGCAGCATCCAGCGCTCCCAGACCGCGTCCAGTGTCGCGATGACCCGGGCCAGCGCCCCACCTCGGTACGTCGAGTACCCGATGTACTGCATGTCCCGCCGGGACACGCGGCCCAGCTTGTAGAGGATCCCGCTCCAGATGAACTTCGCCCCCGCCCAGGGATGGACGAGGCCGCGCAGCCCCACCGGGACTGCGATCAGCTCGCCCGACTCCTTGCGCAGCAGCGTCTTGTCGAAGTCGAAGAACGCGAGCGAGGACGAGGAACCGCTCATCAGCGGCGGTCCCGGATGAGGCCTTCCTGGACGGTGGACGCCACGAGGTTCCCCGCCTGGTCGAAGAACCGCCCACGGGCGAGGCTGCGTGCCCCCGTCGCCGAGATGCTCTCCACGTCGTAGAGCAGCCACTCGTCCATGCGGAACGGCCGCAGGAAGTACATCGCGTGGTCCAGGCTCGCCATCTGGATGCCTGGCGTGAGCCAGCTCACGCCGTGGGGGAGCAACGACGCGGTGAGGAAGTGGAAGTCGGAGGCGTACGCCAACAGGTAGCGGTGGACGACGGGGTCGTCAGGCAGCAGGTCGATCGCCTTGAACCACGCCCGCCGTCGTGGCGGTCGCGTCTCTGGAGCCCTTGGGTTCACCGGATCGATCGGGCGGATCTCGATGGGGCGGACGGCGGTGGCGCGCCGCCGGAGGGGCTCGGGCATGCCCGCTGTCCACTCTTCGGCGAGCTGGGCCTGGGAGAGGAGGTCCTCAGGCGGCGGCACGTCCTTCGGCGCGTCGTCCGCGTGGCTGAACCCCTCCTCGGCGATATGGAACGACGCGGCGAGGTTGAAGATCGCCTTGCCGCCCTGCAACGCCACGACCCGTCGCGTGGTGAACGACCGGCCGTCCCGGATCGGGTCGACCATGTAGACGATGGGCCGCTTCGCGTCCCCGGGGCGCAGGAAGTAGGCGTGGAGCGAGTGGACCGCCCGCTCGGCTGGGACGGTGTGCTCGGCCGCGGAGAGCGCCTGGCCGAGGACCTGCCCGCCGAACACCCGGCCCCACCCCAGATCCTGACTCTGGCCGCGGTAGACCGTCTCCTCGATGGTCTCAAGGCGAAGGAGATCGAGGAGCTTGGCGAGGACGGGCTGCATCGCGGCGCACTCTAGCCCCGCCAGGGCGCGCCCGGCCGCCGCACGAACGGGGCCGGGCCAGGGAGTCCACCAGGATCCGCCGAACCGGGAGCAACCGGGAACACGTCCCCCGGGTCGCGGGTCGTAGCCATGCCCCACGGGAGCGACCATGCCTCCCCTTCGAACGTACGCGACTCGCCGCCCCGGGCTCCCCGTCCGGTGGCTCCTCCTGATCGTCCTCGCTTGCCTCGCGGCCGCGTGCGGACGCAAGGCCGTCCACCGCGTCCGCCGGGGGGCGCTCCGTGCTGCCGCGACCTTCGCCCCGGCGACTCCGAACCAGAAGGAAGCCCGACGCAGGTGGGATCTCGCCGTGGCGGAGCTGGACGCGCGTCGGGTCAAGCTCCGCGCCCGAGGCGACCGCGACGGTGCCCGCCGCGCCCTGGACACGGCGATCGGCGACACCCTCGCCCCAGCCTGGGTGGGGACCCCGTACTCCTTCTCGGGCCGCGCGAAGGCGCCGCACGCAGGGTCTGTGGCCTGTGGTCACTACGTCGGCGCGGTCCTGCGAGGCGCGGGCTTCGACGTGTCCCGGGATCTCGGGGCCCTCGCGTCGGCGCGCATCGTGCGGAGCTTCGCCGGCCGAGAGCGCACGCGTTGGTGGAGCGGCAAGAGCCGGAGCCAGCTCGTCCGGGGGGTCCAGCGCGAGGGCGACGGCCTCTACCTCATCGGGCTCGACACCCACGTCGGCCTCCTCAAGGTGCGCAGCGGTGGGGTGACGTTCTGCCATGCCACGGGCCGGCGCCCGCGGACGGTCGTCTGCGAGCCGGCCCTCGGCAGCCGCTCGCTCGTGAGCCGCGTGCACGTCTGGGGGCCGCTGCTCCCGGACGAGACGGTGGACCGGTGGTTGGCGGGGGAGCGGATCCCCATCTCCCCCTGACGGGCTCCGGCTCACCACCTCCGCGGACGGGACTCAGGGCCCTGCGCGGTCCTTCGGCAACACCTGCACGAGCGCGACCGCGTGATCCCGCTCGGTGCCGGCCCAGTGGGTGATCGCCGCGCTGCGCGCGACCGGCGCGTAGCGAGGCGCCGGCACGACCCCGTAGAACGGCGCGGTCCCGAGGCCGTCCAGGGGCTGGATGTCCACCAGGTAGCCAATTCCTGCCTCGTCCAGGTACTCCAGCGTGGGGTTGCCGTCGGCCAGCCCGTGGCGAAAGAGGACCTCGTCGATGGCCACCCGCACGAACGCGCGGTCGTTCGCGAGCCCGTCGAGGTTCACCACGGACGGGCCCTCGGCGATCCAGCCGACCAGCCCCGCATTCCAGCTGCCCACCACCGCGTCCGCGGGCAGTGCGTTCACCGACCCCTCCAGCGCGAGGACGCCGGTGGCGTACCGGTCGGCGTCGGGGGCGCCCTGTCGGGGTCTCGCGTGGCCCACGCTCGCGGCCAGCCCGATCGCTCCCAGCAGACCGGCGCCCACCAGCCCTGCCTGGCGCCAGGGGCCGGCCAGCGCCGCCTCCACCGCCAGCCCCGCCAACACCACCGCGAAGATCAGCTCCGGGACGCGGTACCAGTACCCGTACTCCACGTACCCGGCGAGGAGGAGGTGGTGCACGGCCGCGTGGGCGAGCGCGAAGCTCCCGAGCAGCAGCAGCGGTCGACCGAACCCGGCGGTCCATCGCCCGCGCAGCGCCGCTCCCCCGAGGAGGAGGACGCCCACCGCGCGCGCGGCGTCGAGGAGGGAGACCCCTCCCGGCAGCCAGTGGCCCCAGGCCCACCCTGCGGTCGCCCGCGCGCCGAGCCTCCAGAACGAGCGGAGCGATGGCGCGGCGAGGCCCTCCGCGCCGACGAGCCGCGCGGCTCGCTCGGGCACCCAGCTGGCCGCCAGGGTCTCCCCGACGAAGGGGGTGCTGCTCGCGAACGTCGCCAGTCCGGCCAGCCCCTCGATGAGCTTCCGGCTCCCCGAGGTCGGCAGCGCCTGGCCGAAGTGCCCGTGGGCGAACCCGAGCCACGGCAGGGTGACGAGGCCGAAGGAGGCGAGGAACCACACCCCGTCCTGACGACGATCGCGCGCCACCAGGGCGACGAGGAGCACCGCCAGGGGAAGGGTGGTCACCCGGGCGAGGAAGAGGAGGCCCACCAGCGCCCCCAGCCATGCCGCCGGCAGTCGGCGCTGGCGCGCCAGGAGGACCCCCGCCAGCAGCGCCCCGACGAGCCCGCTCTCCATCCCCGTCGCGGACACGCGGAGCAGGTCGGGCCCCAGGAGCCAGACCGTCGCGGCCGCCAGACCCGCCGTCGCGCGCCCCGCGCCCTCGAGCCAGCGGAAGAGGAACGCACCCGTGGCGAGGTGAAGCGCCGCGCCCGTCCCGAGCATGACTCCCAGGAACACGGCCCTCGTCGGGCACACGCTGGCGACCGTCGCCGCGAGCAGGGTCCACAGCGGCTGCCATCCGTAGGTCAGCCCCCGGCCGTCGAAGGTGAACCCATCCCCCTGGCCGGCGTTCCAGGCGGGAAGCAGCGAGTAGAACGCGTCGTCCGGCAGCCATGCCGCCAGGAGCCAGGCCCGGTCCGAACCGCCCAGGAGGACCGCGTTCAGCACCGCCGCGGAGACTGCGAGCGCGACCAGGGCTCTGCGATGCGGTGTGCCGGTCACAGCGCCATCATCGGCGTTCTGTCCCTGAATGTCCCGGGACCGGCTGGGACGTTTGGGGCTGGATCCCCGCGCTTTACTCGTGTCTCATGCCCCGGGACGTGGGTCGTCAGTCTGGAGGGACTGGAGTGGGACCGTCGGTCAACAGCGGAACGTACGACGCAGCGGAGACCATCCGTCGACGCCGCGAGTGGCGTCGCGTCTGCCGAAGCGCGGCCCTCGCTCTGATCGCGTGCCTGTGGCTGTTCGAGCTCTGGCTGCTCCTCCAGTCCGACCCGAACCTCATGAGCCGCGCCCCGCTCTCGATGCTCCCCATGGTGGCGCCGTTCGTCTACCTGCTGGCGTTCCTGGGGTGGAGTCGGCGCGGCGCGATCGTCGTCGCCCTCGGCTTCCTCACCGTGGCCTCGGCGCTGCCCCCCATCCTCGTGGGGCTGGGCCTGTCCCCGATCGTCGAGTTCCGCCCGCTGCTGGCCATGGCCCTGGCGTTCGCGGTCTCCCACAGCCTGCTCATCGGGCTGACCGTGGTCGTCGCTGGCGGCCGCTCGCAGGCCTCCGCGGCCGACCGGACGATCGAGGAGCTGGGCCAGCTCGTACGGACCGACTCGCTGACCGGCGTCCTCAACCGCCGCGGCTTCGTGGAGGCGCTGCGCCGGGAGGCCGCCCGGGCCGAGGGGCGGGCTTGTGGCCTCGCCCTGGTCCTCATCGATCTCGATCACTTCAAGCGCGTGAACGACCGCTGGGGGCACCCCGTCGGGGACCGTGTGCTTCAGGCGTTCGCCGCCCGGCTCGAGGACCTCGTCCGCAGCTCGGACGTGGTGGGGCGCTGGGGAGGCGAGGAGTTTGTCGTGATGATGCGGCGTCCCGCCCCGGGCGAGGCGCTGTTCCTCGCAGACCGGCTCCGCCGGGCCATCGAGGAGTCCACGTTCCCGACCGTCGGTGCGATGACCGCGAGCTTCGGCGTCGCCGAGATGGAGCCCGGCGTGACCATCGAGGCGGTGCTCGACGCCGCGGACGAGGCGCTGTACCGGGCGAAGGCCCAGGGCCGGAACCGCACCTGCGCCTCCCGGCGGATGATGGACAAGATGACGTCCCCGGGAGCCCGGATCAGCCGGCCGTAGGCCGTCTCCCGTCGACGACCCCTCCGCGAATCCATGGCGCCCCCGATGCGGGCCTCCGATGCGCGTGGGTCAGGCCGTGAGAGCGGCCCGGGCTGCCTCCAGCGCGTCCCGGAACCGGCGCGCGCGCCCGGTGAGCGCCCCGGCCGCCAGCTCCGCGCGACGCCGCGCGATCGCGTCGACGAAGGAAGCCGTGGGTCCGCAGCCCGCCTCCACGTTGTCCGCGCTGGGGACGAAGCGCACCCCCGCCGCCTCTGCGAACACCGACTCGAGCGCCTGGGGCCTCACCTCCACGAGCTCGAACTCCGCCTGCTGGGCGGGGCTTCGCCCGTCCGGGGCGTACCAGTAGCCGTAGTCCAGCTGCCGGCGACGGCTGCTGCCGGCGACGCACCAGTGGGCGACCTCGTGCAGGGCCGACGCTGGGTAGTCCGCCCGGTAGGTGATGCGGCCGGGCGCCGCCTCCGTCGGCGGCTCGTAGAGCGGCTCGTCGCCACCCCCCACGAGGACGGTCCGGTGCTCGGGGAACGTGGCGGCGAACACGCGCTCGATCGCGTGCGCGGTCAGTCCCGGGATCGCCGCCTCCGCAGCGCCGGCAGCGCGAGGAGCGGCAGCCAGGACCAGGTGTTGCTGCCTCCCGAGCAGGAGCAGTCCTGGATCACCCCGCCGCCCCAGGGGTCCTCGTCGGTGTCGGGGAAGGGGAAGCCGGCGGAGTCGTCGTCGTCGGTCGCGCTGTCGTCGTCGTCGGTCGCGCTGTCGTCATCGTCGGCTGCGTCGTCGTCGTCCGCCGGTGCGCTGTCGTCGTCGTCCCCGGGAGGGTAGGGCTCCGGGTCGCACACATCGCCGATGCCGTCCGCGTCCGCGTCCTCCTGGCCGCTGTTCGGGTCGTCGGGGCAGTTGTCGCAGGCGTCGCCGACGCCGTCGCCGTCCGTGTCCGTCTGGGCGAGGTCGTGGGTCTCCGGGCACACGTCGAGGGAGTCCGGGATGCCGTCCCCGTCCCCGTCCGCCACCCGCGACAGATCGAGGAGGCAGTAGTCGAAGGTGAGGTAGGGCTCGTTGGGAGCGAGGACCGTGATCACCACTTCACCGTCGGTCATGTCGGCCCACGGCACCGTGGCGAACGCCGACTGGACCAGGCCGTCGTTCCCTCCGCCCTGAAGCACCAGCGTGACGGTCTGGCCGTCGATCTGGATCTCCGCGGGGTTCACGTCGTAGTCGCCGAAGATGAAGTTGACGAAGTGGCCGGTCTCGAACCCCGGGTCCCCCGGCCCGGGGACGGGGAAGCTGAACACGAACTGGATGTTGTGCGAAGCGCCCCCCGGCTCCATCGAGCGGTCCGTGTGCTGGGCGCCGTCCGTGGCCGCCTGCTCCGCCGCGTCGCGGAAGTCGAACGTGTCGCCGGAGTTCACGGCGACGGAGCCGTTCGTGTTCCAGTCGGGCAGGTACTCCCCGTCCTCGATGATCCCGTCTCCGTCCGAGTCCGCGGGGTCGACCCCGTTGGAGCGCACGAGGCCTGTGGGGTCGATGCCGAAGCCGTCGGGGTCGCCGACGATCACCGTGATTGCGGCGCCGGGGCGAGGCACGAGACTCAGGCAGACCACGGCGCTGGCGAGGAGGGCACGCACGGCGGCCAGCCTACACCGCACCTCTGGACCGGGCCCCGTAGAACCCAGCCGGGACCTTTGGGCGCCGGGTCCGCCGCGAATCGCAGCCTGCTAGCCTCCGGCTCGCTGTGGCCTTCGACTCCGAGCGCGTCCAGGACGCCATCCGCACCGCCGCGCTCGCCTACCCGGAGAGCACCGAGGACCGTCCGTGGGACCATCCCGCCTTCAAGGTCCGGGGGAAGGCCTTCGTGTTCATGGGCGAGCACGACGACCGCCTCTCGCTGTCCATGAAGCTGCCGGAGTCCAGCGAAGCCGCGCTCGCGCTCCCGTTCTGCGAGCCGACGGGATACGGGCTCGGCCGGCACGGCTGGGTGTCGATCTCCATCCCCGTCGATCAGGACCTCCCCCTCGACGCGTTGATCGACTGGATCGATGAGAGCTACCGCGCCGTCGCCCCGAAGACGGTGGTCAAGAAGCAGCTCGGCCCAGACGTGCCGTCGCGGGCCGTGGACGCGCTCGAGGCCCTCGCGGAATGAACCTGCTCCTGCGGATCCTCCTGGCCGCGAACAGCCCGCCCCCCCGCACCGACGAGGAGCTCTTCCTCGCCTACCGCAATGGCGAGGCGGCCGCCTTCGACGAGCTCTTCCTTCGCTACGAGGGGCGGCTCCGCAGCTACGTCCGGCGCCGGGTCGGCAGCGTCAACGAGGTCGACGAGCTGGTCCAGCAGACGTTCCTGCACCTCCACCGGGCGCGGAAGGACTTCAAGGCGGGACTCCCGCTGCGGCCCTGGCTCTACACGATCTGCCTCAACGTGTGCCGCCATCACCTCCGTCGGCGGGGGCGACGTCCCGTCCCGGCCGAGCTGCATGACGGCAACGTCCCGACCGTCGAAGCCCACGACATCACGCGCGACGAGGACGCGGCGCGGGTCCGGGACGCCCTCATGACGCTGCCGGACCACGAGCGGGTGGTGATCGAGCTCCACTGGCTGCACGGTCTGGCGATGAAGGAAGTCGCGAGCGTGGTCGGGGTCGGTCTGTCGGCGACGAAGGTGCGGGCCCACCGCGGGTACAAGCGCCTCAAGGTCGCCCTCGCGGAGTCGGCGTGAGCGACGCGGATCCGCGGCTGGACGCGGCGCTGCGCGCGCTGGCGGACGACGGCGACGACGCTGGCGTCGACGGCCGTCTGGATGCCCTGCGCGCGAGCCTGGCCCAGGAAGGGGGGCTGGCCCGCCTCAAGTCGTTGTCCACGCCGGCGCGGCTCGCGGCGGTGACGAGTCTGTTGGCCGTCATCGTCGCCCTGACCATCGTCTTCTCCGGCCGCCCGGATCTGGGGGTGTACCCCGCGGCGCGACTCACGGTGGAGATGGCGGTCCCTGGGATCCTCGCGCTCGCCCTGGCGCTCGTGGCCCTTCGCGGTCCGCACCGCCCACCGCCTGCGACCGGCCTGACCTGGGGCCTCGCCGGGGCCGCCGTCCTGCTCCCGCTGGCGATGGCGTTCCTGCCTCCCGCGGACTTGATGATCCCCGGAGCGAAGGGATCGGAGGGTCGCTTCGTCCAAGAGGTGATGGGTTGTTTCCTCTACGGGTCTGCCGCGGCCTTGCCGGTCCTCGGTGCGCTTGCGGTGCTCCAGCGCCTGCCTCCGACGCGGACGCGCATGGCGGCGCTGACCGCGGCCGGCGCGGGGCTCGGCGGGGTGCTCGCGCTCCAGATGCACTGCCCGGTGGCGTTGCGGGATCACCTGCTCCTCGGCCACGCGACGGTGCCGCTCGCGACGATCCTGCTGATCGTGGCGGGCCGCGCCCTGCTCGGTCGGCGGTGAGGGCTCCGTGAACTTCGTCTTCTACGCCATCGTCGTCGTGGCGGTGATCTTCGCGGCGGTGACCGGGACGCCGGCGGAGGTGGGCAAGGCGGCCCTCGACTCGAGCAAGGGGGCAGTCGAGCTCGCCATTGGGCTCGTGGGCTACATCGCCCTCTTCCTGGGGTTGATGAAGGTCGTAGAGGAGGCGGGCGGCCTCAAGTGGATGGCGCGGCTCATCCGGCCGGTCCTCGTGCGCCTGTTCCCCGATGTCCCCCCGGACCACCCTGCGATGGGCGCGATGGTGATGAACATCGCCGCGAACGCCCTCGGACTCGGGAACGCCGCCACCCCGTTTGGCCTCAAGGCCATGAAGGAGCTCAACGAGCTGAACAAGGAGCAGGGCACGGCGACGAACGCGATGGTCCTCTTCCTCGCGCTGAACACGTCGGGCCTCGCCCTGCTGCCGACGGGGATGATCGGGCTGCGCAACCACTTCGGAAGCGCGGATCCGGCGGCGATCTTCCCCACGACGCTCTTCGCCACCGCGTGCTCGACCCTGGTGGGGGTGTCGGCGGCGAAGTTCCTGTCACGCCTGCCGATCTTCGCTGCGCCTCAGGTCCAGAAGGACGCGGACGCCGAGCTCGCCGCGAACCGGCCGAAGGAGGGACTGGCGGATCTGGTGCCGCTCGCGCTCTTCGGGGTCGGAATGGTGGGGATGGTCTACGGCGTCTACGCCTACGGCGAGGCCGCCAGCGCCTGGATCCTGCCGGTCCTCATCGTGGGGATGCTCACGGTGGGCTTCGTCCGCAGGGTGAAGGTCTACGAGGTCTTCGTCGCCGGAGCGAAGGAAGGCTTCGACATCGCGGTCATGATCATCCCCTACCTCGTCGCCATCCTCGCGGCGGTGGGGATGCTCAAGAAGAGCGGTGGCCTGGAGGCCATCGTCGGCCTCATGTCGCCCATCACCTCGCTGGTGGGCATGCCGGGGGAGGTGCTGCCGCTGGCACTGATGCGGCCGCTGTCCGGGTCGGGCGCCTTCGGGATCACGTCGAGCCTGGTGGAGACCCACGGGGCCGACTCGCTGGTGGGCACGCTCGCGACGACGATGAACGGCAGCACGGACACCACGTTCTACGTACTGGCCGTCTACTTCGGGTCGGTCGGAGTCAGCAAGATCCGCCACGCCGTCCCCGCCGGCCTCGCCGCGGACATCACGGGCGCGCTCGCTGCGGTGCTCGCAGTGACGCTGCTGCTGCCGGGCCTGCCCCACTCACTCGCGGACGAGGGCGGCGACGGCGATGAGCCCACCGAGCAGCTCGCCGACGAGGAGGAGGCCGATCCCGCTGCGGGGGACGGTGGTGACCAGCCCGGCGACGACCGTCCCCAGGAAGAGGACGCAGAGGGCGAGGACGGCGATGAGACGGCTGCGCCGGAGCCGGTGACGCCCCGCTGACCGGGTCTCGAGGCGCGCCGCCTCTCTCTGCAGCTCCTCCCGCTCCGCCGCCAGCGCCGCCAGCGCCTTGTCCAGCCGACGCTGCTCGGCCTCGTTCTGCCGCCGCTCGTGCTCGACCCGCTGCTGATCGGCGTAGACGGTTGCCTGCTCGATCCGGAGCGACTCCTGGACCTCGCGCACCGACGCATGCTCGCCGGCCAGGGCCTCGCGCTCCACCGCGACGGCCCGCGCCAGCCGCTCCCCATCGAGCCACGCGATGAGCGCGACCCGCATGGCCGCGGCGGAGGGGTAGCGGTCGGCGGGATCGCGAGCGCACGCGCGGTTGGCGATCGCGGCGAGGCCGGCGGGGACGTGGTGCCCGTAGGTCGCGGGGCGGGAGGAGTAGGCGCCGGCGAGCTGCTCGATGACGGTGCGTCCCTGGTGTCGAGGCCAGCCGGTGAGGAGCGCATGGAGACAGCCGCCGAGCAGGTAGACGTCAGTCCACGGTCCGAAGGAGGTCCCGTCCACCGCCGCCATCTCGGGGGCGAGGTAGCCCGGAGTGCCCCGCAGCTTCTTCTCGTCCAGCGCCACCGGCAGATCGAGCCCCGTGTCGTCGCGGACCGCGCACGCGAGGCCCCAGTCGAGCAGATAGGGGTGTCCTGCGTCGGTGATCATCACGTTCCGCAGCTTCAGGTCGCGGTGCAGGACGCCGAGCTGGTGGGCGTGGTGCACGGCATCACAGACGGTCGCCAGGATGTGGACGTGCCACCGCAGCGGCTCGCCGGGAACGGTGGCGGGACGGGTCAGGGTCCCCAGGCGGTCCACGTAGTCCCGCCAGGGACGCCCCTCGATCGCCCGCATCACGATGACCGGGTCGCCCTCGGCGTCGGTGGCGAGCATGTAGACGGGGACGATGGCGGGGTGTTCGAGGGCCGCGAGGATGCGGGCCTCCGACAGGAGGGTGCGGGCGTGCTCGGCGGTGCGCTGGTCCGGCCGCAGCGACTTCAGGGCGACGTCACGCCGCAGTGTCCGCTGGCGCGCGCCCTCGACCCGCGCCAGCCCGCCGCGTCCCAGCTCGTCACCGAGGTCCATCTCCAGGTCGAGGTGCGACAGGTCGGCCTCGACCCGGGTGGGCTCGTCAGCGACCGAGTCCTCGTCGATGCGGTCGTCTTCGATCCGCGCGAACGCCCCCGCAGGCTTCGTCAGCTCGGCCCGCTGGACCCCGAGAGCCTCGTAGCGGACGAGCAGGGTCGTCTCGTCCTCGTCGTCGAGGGTGAGGTTGAGCCGCGGGGCGGTGGGTTCCTCCTCGTGCACCGCCGCGACGGTAGCAGCGCCGCCGAGGTCGTCTGTGTGCTTGCGGACTTCGACGCTCCGGGTAGTCTGCGCCGCGCTCGGAGCGGGGATGTAACGCTCGCGGGCGCGGGAGAGAGCCGTGCGGATCCTGATCGTCGCCACCAACCGTGAGAAGGCCCCGCTGCCCGTGGCGCCCATCGGCGCGTGCAACATCGCGACGGTGCTGTCGGACGCGGGCCACGACGTCCAGTTCCTCGACTTGATGTGGGAGAAGAAGCCGGGCAAGGCGCTCGGACGGGCCATCGAACGCATCCAGCCCGAGCTCATCGGCCTGTCGATCCGCAACCTCGACAACACCTCGTGGATGAACAACGTCTGGTACCTCGACGACGCGCGGGAGTACGTGCGGACGGCGAAGGCGGCGGGCGTGCCGGTCATCGTGGGGGGGCCCGCGGTGGCGGTGGCCCCAGGGCCGGTGGTGGCCTACGTCGAGGCGGACCACGGGGTGTGGGGCGACGGCGAGCGCAGCGTGGTGGAGCTGGTGGACGCGATGGTCCGCGGCGCCGATCCGGCCGAGGTGAAGGGCGTCGTCACTCCGAACGGGCACGGTCCCGGCTCGCACCGGGTGAACGAGCAGTACCGCGTCGAGGAGCTCGGGGCGATCCCGAACCACCGCATGTGGACGTGGCTCGACTTCCGCAAGTACGTCCAGAACAGCGGGCCCCTGCAGATCCAGTCGCGGCGCGGGTGCGCCTTCAAGTGCACGTACTGCAACTACCCGTCGATCGAGGGCGCCACCTACCGCCAGAAGCCGCCGGCGCAGGTGGCCGAGGAGATCGCGACGATGCACCGGGAGTACCCCGGCGCGTCCATCGAGTTCGTGGACAACACATTCAACGTGCCGCTCAAGTACTGCATCTCCGTGCTCGACGCGATCATCGAGCGTGACATCGGCGCCTCGCTGGGCACGAACGGCTTCAACCCGCGCGCCACCTCCATCGAGCTGATGGAGAAGATGGAGAAGGCCGGCTTCACCCAGGTCCTCATCACGCCCGAGGTGGCGACGGACTCGATGCTCGAGAACCTGCAGAAGGGCTTCACGATGAAGCACTTGCGCAAGGCGGTGGAGCATCGGTCCTGGCTCATCGAGCAGGGCAGCAAGATGGAGTGGATGTGGGTGTTCCTCCTCGGGGGGCCCGGGGAGACGAAGGAGACGATGCGGGAGACGTTCGCGTTCATCCAGAACGAGATCCCCCGCAACGACATGATCTTCGTGCAGGTGGGTCTGCGCGTGTACCCGAACACGCCGCTGCAGCGGCAAGCCATCGACCTGGGCGCCATCGGCGAGGACGACGACCTGCTCGGCAGCTACCACTTCGTGTCGCCGGAGCTCGAGCCCATGTGGATCTACGACGAGCTCATGAAGAACATCGACCTGCGGCCGAACATCACGACGCTCAAGGACGTGATGAGCCCGTTCTTCCCGTTCTACCTGCGGCTGTCCGGCGCGCTGGGCTTCAAGGCGCCGGTGACGTCGGCGCAGCCCGGGCTGAAGTGGCTGAGCAAGTTCGGCCTGCGGAGCGTGGGCCCCGGGAACTGACGGGCGCGGGGCTACTCGAAGAGCACGTCGAACCGCAGCGGCGATCCCCACCAGAGGGCGCCGAGGACCCCGACCGCCGCCAGCAGGCCGATCCCGCGCGGGACGCGCCCGAGAGCGACCGCGACGAGGGCGAAGCCCAACGGGTGGAGGAGGAGCAAGTACCGCTCCGACAGGTACGCGTGGCATGAGAGGTCGAGGACGCCCAGATAGAGCATGGGCGTCAGGACGAGCCACACGGCGGCCATGCGGCGGGTCCGATCACCTCGCCGGAGAGCCACGCTGAACACGATGCAGGCGCAGGCGGCGCAGAGCGCCGGGAACAGCCGGGGCAGACCGTTGGAGAGCTGACCGCCGACCCGGACGGCGAGGGCCGGCAGGTCGCCGCCCGGACAGTGCATGAAGTTCAGCCAGGTCACCTCGGGGTGCCCGTCGATGAGCTGCCAGCCGCCGACGCCGAAGACGAGCGCCAGGACGGCCCACGGGGCGAAGCCAAGCAGCAGAGCCCGCAGCGCGGACAGACGCATCGAGGGCTCCAGGCGACGCCCTGCGAAGGCGAGGCTGAGCGGGAGGAGGACGACGAGGGGCTTGTAGAGGAACAGCAGGGGGCCGGCGGCGAGGAAGAGCCGGACGTGCTGCTGCTGGGACCGGCGGAAGCTCAGGTGGAGGACGAGGCCGGCGAGGGCCATCCCCTCCACGTGGCTCCCCATGAGGAACGCGGTCGTCGCGAAGAGGGGCGGCGGCGGGGCGAGCCAGAACAGGATGAAGATCAACGCCGGCCGGGCCCCGAACAGGCGACGCAGGGCCGAAGCCCAGAGGACGAGGGCGGCGGCGGACCAGCCGGCGGCGAGGACGGACGCCGTGGCGGGCGATGCGCCGAGGACGCAGGAGACGGGGGCCGCCAACAGCGAGTTGAGCAGCACCACCCCGTGCATGTCGATGGACTCCGGGAGGAGCGCGCGGAAGGTCAGCGGGCCGGACCCGCCGTGGCTGCAGAGCCAGTCCCCGAAGCCGAACTGGTCGCGCCGGATCCAGCGCCAGTGGTGGCCGGTGGTCGCCACCGGGTCGAGGGCCGCGAGGCGCGTCGCCACGAGGAGGAGCGCGCTCAGGGCCAGGGTCATGCCGAACCAGCGAGGGGCCGGCGCGCTCACTCGCGAAGCATTCGGTTGTGTCCGTGGCGGTCCTCGCCGTGCACCACGAAGCACGCGGTGCGCGAGGTGGGGAACGTCTTCGGGCCCTCGGGCGTGGGGATGACGTCCTCCTCCATGTCGGCGTAGACCCGCACCGAGCTCGCGCAGCAGCGCCCCACGAACGCGAGGCGCGTGTTCTCGTCGGTGGTGTTGCCATACGAGCCGTGCAGGTTGAGCGAGCTGAAGATGACCGCGTGCCCCGCGGGCATGACGAGGTCATGGACGGGCTTGTCTCGCCAGGTCTCCTGGAGACCGAAGAGGTCCTGGACGCACTCGAAGACGGCCTGCGCCTTGACGAAGTTGCCGGATGAGAACAGGGCGGCGCGCAGGAACGTGTCCCGCCGGGCGGCGGGGATGCGGGACGCTAGATCGAGGCCGTGAGCCTGACCGTACTCGTAGACGCGCTCGAGGCGGCCGTCGACGAAGGTGCCGGGGAGCATCCGCATGGCGCCGTTGGCGACGGTCACGTCCGTGAGGGCGACCCAGACCGTGAGCTGGATGGTGGCCAGCGAGTAGGGGGCCGTGGGCGTCAGCTTGCGCGCAGCGCTCGACTCCTTGAAGGAGGAGTTCTGGTGCCAGAAGGTGCCCGGGGCGCCGGGGCCCTTCTCGAAGAACTGGGTGCGCCAGCAGATCACGTCGGGGCCGAGGAGACTGGCGAGGCGATGCGCGATGGCCGGCCGCCGCAGGAGCGCGCGGAACGCGGGCAGGTGCTGACCTTGGAACAAGCCGGCGTAGTTGATGGACCACTGATCGTGGCGCTTGAGCGTCTCGGCGACGTCATCGTCGAAGACGAGGTGGCCCCCGAAGTCCTCGCTGAACGCGGCGCGTGCGCGGGCGGCGTGCGCGGCGGCTTCGTCGGGCGTGAGGACGGGAAAGGGCGCCAGCATCCCGTCGGAGGCGAACCGCGCGCGCTCTTCGGAGGACAGGTAGTGGGTGCCGCTCGTCGGAGAGGGGGCCTCCGGCAGCTCGATGGTGTTGCTGGTGAGCTGGGCGAGGTCATCGCGGAGGCGGGCCAGCGGGCCGCGGCGGAGTGGACGGACGAGGCCGGCGTACGCAGCGATCAGGCCCTTGGCGATGGCGAGGACGACCCGCTGGTCGGGCGGAAGCGGCTGGCGGGTGTGCTGCTCGAGCGAGGCGAAGCCCGCGAGCATGTCCTCGATGGAGGCGGCGCGGACGGGGAGTGCAGCCATCGACGCTCGCATAGCACGGCTCAGAGGACGGCGACCTCGTCGATGAAGTAGTCCCAGAGGTCGTCCTCGGGGCGGGCGCGGACGAGCCAGAGTTGGACTGTGGTGACGTCGGGCGTGAGCCAGGCAGCGGGGATGACGGCCTCGGTGGTTGCGGCGTGGAACAGGCCACTCCAGCTGGGGCTGCCGTCGGGGCGCAAGGCGCACAGGTGGATGGCGTCTGTGGGGGCGCTCCGGCTCCAGGAGACGAGCAGTCCGGGCTCGATTCGGCGGACTGCGAGGGCAGTGACCGCTCGCGAGCCCATGTCGAAGGCCACGCCGGGCAGCGCCCGCTCGCCGTCAGCGTGGACGAGTACCACCTCGAAGACGCGGAGGGTGGGGACCGGAAGCGGCGGGAGGGCAGGGGAGTCCTCGGGGGTGCGGAAAGCGCGCTCGGTGGTGCCGGAGGCGGTGGTGAAGGCGGTCGGTGCGGGCGTGAGATCACGCGTCCATCCGTCCCCTCGGACGAAGACCCGGCGGATCGGGCCGTGGACTCCGGCGTGGACCTGGAGGAACGAGCCGCGCGGGGTGGCGAAGACGCTGGCAGCGTTGCCGAGCGGGGCCGTGGGCCGGTCGGGGGGCGCGGTGTGATACGCCAGCGAGCCGGGAGCGCCCCCGGGGTGCAGCGACGTCCAGGCGAGGCGAACGGGAGTGTCGGGGGGCAGCTCGGCGTCGAAGTCGACGACAAGGGAGCGATAGTGGCCCGGAGTGGGGTCGTGGGTGATCCGCGCGGGGGTGGCGAGCGGACCGTCGGGGCCGACGAGGGCGAGCCCCTGCGGAGCGAGCACGGGCCGGTCAGCGAAGCGGAGGGCGACGGACGGGCTGCGCCGGGGGAGACCCCGAAAGCCTGGGGGTGGCTCGGTCCACGCCGGGTGAGGTGTGGCGACGATGGGAGGGCGAGACACCCGGAAGGGGAGGCAGAAAGCCTCTGCCATCGACGAGCCGTCGGTGCCTGTGAGTCCGTGAGCGTCCACCGTGAGGAGGCCTTCGCCGAGCGGGAGCGGTGCCTCGGGGTGCACGTAGATCCAGTCGGGTGGGTTCCGGTTCGTCCGCAGGTGGAAGGGCTGGGGCGCGCCATCGACCGTGAGCGACCAGAGCTCCGGGGTGATGCGCCCCACGGGGGAGGACGGGTAGAGCTGCAGGACGTCGTCAGCCCGGGTGTCCGCCCCGGCGGCGGGGAGCGAGCTCAGCGTGGGTGGCGGGACGGGCCCTGCGCGCTGGACGGCAAGGACGTAGCTCACGGTGCCCGGAGTCTCGGTGTCCGTGAGTCGGCCGTGAGTGTCGGCGAGGTCGGACCACTCGACGCGGACGCGGAACCCGTCGGGCCGGCAGTCGGGGGGCAGCGTGAGCGTGAGCGTGAGCCCGTCTCTGCTCCAGCCGAGGGCGGCGTCTCGGAGGCTCCACCGCCACGCGCGACGGGCGCTGTTCACGAAGTGGGCGCTGATGCGGCCCCAGACAAGCCTCACGCGCCCGCGCCGGGTGTCCATGCGGCGGTCGAAGCGGACGGACAAGGCCGCCGCCCGTGGTGTGAGGCTCTCGGGCGCGGGTGTGATGGCGACCACGCGAGGCTTGACCCGGTGGGAGCTCAACTCAGCTCCCGAACGAGGCGGAGGCCGATGGACCCCCCTGAGTACTCCTCGAAGAGCCCGAGGCGGAAGCTGTTGCGGCAGAAGAGCTGGATGACGGGCGCGCCGCACTGTCCGCCCCTCACGACGCGCAGCGGCAGCCCCTGGTCGGCGGATGGGGGGCCCTGGGGGTCAGTCGCCGTGGGTCCTTGTTCGGCGTAGGCGTGCTCCCTGAAGAAGTCGGACGTCCACTCCTGGACGTTCCCCACCATGTCGAACAGGCCGTAGGCATTGGGTGGGTAGCTCGCCACCCGGACCGGCCGCGGGCCCAGGTAGTTGCAGTGCGCGGGGGTGATGGCTTCGTCGCCCCAGGGGTACACGGCGCCATCGATCCCTCCGCGGGCTGCCCACTCCCACTCGGCTTCGGTAGGTAGCCGATAGGTTGCGTTGTCTCGGCGCGAGAGCCAATCGCAGAACCTGTGGGCCGTGCGGAACGAGATGCCGGTCTTGGGTAGGTTGGGGTGCTCGACGGGCAGACCATCGAACTCGGCCCACTGGGCGCAGGTGACGACGGTGTCGCTCATGGCGAACGGTTGGGTGATGGTCACCCGGCGGGTGGGGAGCTCGCGCGAGAGGAAGGCGGGGCTGCCGCCCATCGTGAACGTGCCCGCGGGGATGGAGACCATCCGAAGGGGGCGCGGGAGTGAGGGCGAGGTGGCGCCGTCGGTGGTCGGCGACGGGGCCGGAGTGGGGAGGAGCGAGGGAGCCCCGGCCAGGTCGGGGTGGAGGCGAGTTGGCCAGGTCTCGCCGTCGTAGAGGTGGTAGCGGGCGCGGTGCGCGAGGGGGTGGTGGGGGTGGTCGTGCAGGACGCTGCGCCAGTGCGCGTGAGCGGTGGAGATGTCGCCGGATCGGTACGCCTCGACGCCGAGCAGCAGCTTGGCCCAGGCCGCGCCGCTCTCGTGGGGGTTCCGCTCGAGCCAGCCCGTGAGCGTGCGACGGAGTCCCTGCGTGAGCCCGGAACGCAGCGCGGCCTCGACACTGAGCAGCTCGGGTCGGGCGTGGGACCACTCCCGGCTGGCGCCTCCGACCAGGGCTCCGAGGACGGTGAGCCAGGTCTCTGGCGGCGTCCGGTACTCGAGATGGGCGATGCGGGAGCCTTCGGCGTCGCAGACGAAGACTCCCGGCGGCGCCACCGCGAGGTGGCCGTCGGGGAGGTTGGCTTCCACCCAGGTTCGGCCAGGCGGGTCGATGCCGGGCCCGACGAGGAGCATGGAGAAGCGGACGGCGTGAAAGCGCTCACGAACGAGCGCGGCGACATCCGGGTCTGCGAGGCCGACCGCCCGGGTCAGCGAGGCGGCGGGTCACCAGTCCCCTTCGGGTCCCAGGCCCTGGCCCAGGGGGACGACCAGGACCGGGCGTCCGCTGGCGGTGCTGGCGGCGAGAGCGGCCTCGAACGAGGGGAGGTAGGCGATGTCCAGCATCGCCGCGAGTATAGAGCCGCGCCGAGGCGCTCTCCGGGGGAGGGGTCAGGGAGCCCAGCGCTCGACGCGCACGGCTCCTGGGAGGAGGCAGCCGGCGTCGACGCAGCGCTGAACCGCGACCTCCCGAAGCACCTGGTCGTCGTGACGGAAGACGAGGCCATGCAGGGCTCCATCCCGGATGGTCAGCCGAACTCCGTCCGCGACCACGGGGCCGGGGCCGCCGTCGACTTCGAGCCAGGTCCCGGGGGGCCAGCCCTGCATCTCGACCCAGGAGTCCTTGAGCGGCCGCGCCATCCTCACCTCGACGGTCTCGCCGGGAGCGAGGAGCACGGTCCTCTCGGTGGCGCGATGATGGGCCGACTCGGGGAGGGTGACGACGTGAGGCCCCGCAGGGAGCGCCACGCTGACCGGCCCGAGGCCCCGGTCCTTCCCGTCGATGCGGACCCGAGCCCATCCGCCTGACGGCACGACCCGGAGAGTGGCCGTGGGAGGCAACACAGGAGGGGCCTCCTCACCGACCGCCGGGGGGACGCCGAGGCTCAGGACCAGGAGAAGGGAGAGGCGCCTCACGGAGCAGATCGGCAGCAAGAACCACGCCGCGCCGGCGGGCGCAGGGGGGCGGAGGGCCCCGGAGTCCAGCCGGCTCGTGTCGATCCGGGGCGACCCACCCAGCGTGCGCCCAGAGCCACGTATCGTCGGGAGCACGTGAGTGGTGACTTCGAGATGACGCCCGACGACCATCGGGCGCTGAAGGGCGGCGGAGGGGCCCTGGTCTTCGTCGTCTGCTGGTCGATTGCGCTGCTCTTCGACGTGGCCGTCCGGTGGATGGCTCGCGACGTGGCCACTGTCGCGCTGTCGTGCGCTGCCATGGCCGTGCTGTTGCGGCCATCGAGTGGCAGGCGACTGGCCGTGATGCTCATCGCTCAACTCGCTCTCGTCTGTTCGAGGTTGCCTGACCGCCTGCTGGTCCATTGGTACTTCGAGGCCCTGGTGGGGGTGGTCGTGCTCGTGGGTGTGGCGTCGGCCCACGCGCGCGGGTCTACCGGCTCGGCAGCAGCGGTGAAGGTGGTCGCGAGTCCGTTGAGAGCGATTGCGGTGGCTGCCCTTCTGCTCGCGGGGGTCGCGAAGCTGAACACATCGTTCCTGGACGTGAACCGCAGCTGCGCCTCAGCCCTTGTCGCGCACCAACTCGCGGTGATTCCTGGATCGCTCAGAGATGGGCTGGCTCTTCGTTGGTTTGCGATTGGGGGGACGCTCGTCTGCGAGATCCTGGGCCCGCTCTTGTTGGTCTGGGCGAGAACTCGATGGGTGGGTGCCGTGCTCGTGAGTGGGGTCCTCTATGGGATCGGGGTCAACCCCGGGAACGAGTTGTTCGAGTTCACGGCGGCGATCGGGAGTCCTCTGCTGTTGTTCATGTCGGTCGGAACCCTCGACGGCATCGCGTCTGAGTGGCGCCGCGCAGGACGACGCGTACGGGCGACGATGGCCCCCGAGCGTCTGCAGCGGCTTGTCCCGGCCATGGTCATTGCAGTCCTCGTTGCGGTCGCCTGGGTCGGAGATGGCCACGAGTGGCGTCCCTGGCGCCGCCAACTCTGTAGACTGGTCTGGGATTTCGGCGTGCCGCTGCTGCTCGCTCTGGCGGTTGTCCGACGGGGCCGCGGGTCGAGAGCCGTGCTGAGGAGCCGCGCACCTCGGTTCGCGTGGGTCGTTCTCGCGCTCTTCCTCCTCTGGGAGGCCCAACCCTACGGAGGGCGGTTCCACCGGCCGAACTTCACCATGGCGTCCGGCTTCCGGGTCGCGGAGGGCCGCACCAACCACCTCGTGACTCCAAGAGAGAGGCGACTGGGGCCCGGCTGGTGTGGGCACTGGCGGGAGGTATGGGAGACCTACGGATACGACACCGTGTTGACGCCAGGAGTGCCTGGGCGTCGGACGCCCTCGCAGCTGGGACGGTAGGTCCGTCCTGGGGGCAGGAGCCTGGTCCCTATCCACCCGGCTCCAGGTGTACGAGCACGAGCTCTGGCGGACAGTTGAACCGAAGGCGCGGGGCGTGCTTGCGCTCCATCCCCACCCCTCTCGAGACGATGAGGTGGCTTCCAGACGGAAGGCGGACGAGCCCACCGGCAGCCCAGGTCCGGGGCACCTTGCTGAGCGTGATGAGTGGACCGAAGAAGGGGAACTGCACTTGTCCGCCATGGGTGTGGCCTGCGAGCAGGAGGTCGGCGGGCGGGGCGGCCAGGGCGAACGCGGGGTCGTGCCCGAAGACGACGTGGAACTGGTCTGATGCCGGGACCGGAGGGGTCTGTGAGCGACTCGCCGCCGGGTCGAGCGCCGTAAGCGTGAGCCCCTCGAGCTCGAAGGTGCGTGACGTGGTGACTGCCTCGTAGCCCTCCAGGCCGCGGAAGTGGTCAGGCCAGCTGGGTGGCTCCACGTCACCACGGACCGCGAACACCCCGAGCGGCGCCGACAGCCCGGAGTCGAGGAGCAGCGCTCGAAGGGCGTCGCCCTGCTCTTCGAGGGCCGTGCGCGTCCTGACCTGCAGGTAGTCACCGGGCAGGAGAATCAAGTCAGGGGCGTGCTCGAGGAGGGTCTCGACGACTCGGGCCTCGTAGGGGCCGATGCGGTCGGTCTGCAGGTCCGCAAGGACGCCGACGGTGATGGGGCGACTGACCTTCGGTGAGACGAGCGTGTGCTCGGAGACCACGAGGCGTCGTGGTTCGAGCCCAAAGCAGTAGCCAGCCAAGAGGAAAAGCCCCAGCGCCGCCAGCGACAACGTCCGGGCGGCGGCTGGGGCTCCGCGACGAACCAACCCCGCAGCAACAAGGAGCATCAGGGGCAGATGAGCAAAGAGAAGCCAGGAGAGCAGGGTGAGAAGACCGAAGAACCTCAGGTCGGAGCTGAGCGCCACGAGCGTCGCGAGCGCGGATGCAGTGCAGCCTTCAACCAGCGCGACGAGCAACACCGTACGCGCAAGGGGGCGGCGAGCGATCGCCGTCGCACCGAGCAGATCGAGGAGGCAGACCAGGGCGTTGAACAGCAGGGTGTGCACGACGAGTGGATGGTGGCCGGTCGAGGGGCCAGACCGCGCGGCTTCATTGGGACTCGTATGGAGCCGCCGCGGGTCTTCTGGCTCCCGAGCGCCGGGCTCCGTATCGGCACGATGCTCCGCCCGAGGGGAGGGGAGTGGCTCGCCGCAGAGCTGCAGGCGCTGCGCGATGCGGGCGTGACGACACTGGTCTCGTGCCTGGAAGGTCACGAGGCAGCCGAGCTCGGGCTCGAGGACGAGGCGGCCCTGTGGCGTTCCATCGGCGGACGCTTCGAGCAGTTCCCAATCAAGGACCGAGGGCTGCCCGCGTCCTCAGCGGAGATGCGAGAGCTGGCAACCAGGCTGCACACCGAGTCGCACGTGGGAGCAGTGGCGGTCCATTGCCGCGCGGGAATCGGGCGCTCAACGATGGTCGTCGCCGCAGTGCTTGCAGCCGCAGGCACGACAACTGACGAGGCGCTGGCCATGATCGAGACCGCGCGAGGCAGGCCGGTGCCGGACACAGCAGACCAGGTGAAATGGCTGCGCGCCTACGAAGCGTGGCAAGCGCTCGTCGGGACGACCCTGTTCCGGTGACTGGAGTGCTTGGTGTTCGTCTGCATCGCAGCGCACGTGGGGGGTGCAGTCCCGTGGGCGTCGATGAGGACGGAGTTGAGGGGGTTGGTGGAAGTCCAGCAACGCCGCCAATGTGCTTCATCCGTGGGCTGAGGGTGCGGGCGTTGCAGTGTGGGGCCTCGAGGCGTTTGCGCTTATCCATTGTTGGGCGTAGTTCGGGGGCTACTTCGCTGGGCGAAGCACCGCGGCCCGGCCTGCCGGGAAGCGGGCGGGAGTACCTAGAATTCAGCCATGGAGCTCTACGGCTTGTCGCCCAGTTCCCTGGCGTTGGTCGACCGCAGAGTCCACTCGGGAAGAGGCTCCTGCAGCGAGACCAGCTCGGACGGGAGGCTCGCGCCGGATGAGAGCGCCACCAGAGAACCGACGATCGCACAGGTGGTGTCGATGTCTCCACCCGCGATGGCGGTGTTCCAAAGAGCCGACCGCAGGTCTCCGAGGTGTTGGGCTGTGCTCCACAGAGTGAACGGCACGGTATCGGGTGCGGTGGCTTGTTCTCCCGCCCCCAGCCGCTTGACCGCGGCTGGCGTGTCGGCAGTGTGAAGCTTGAGCGCGACCGCGATGCCTGTCTGAGTTCGACCAGCGGGTGTCGCTGCAAGGACTCTCTCGAGAAGCTCAGTGCCGCTGATCTGAGGCTGCTCGGAAATGAGTGCGGCTGCGACCGCTACCGCGATTGCGCCAGCGACCCCTTCAGGGTGAGTGTGGGTGACCTCGGCCGAGAGCCTCGCTTGTTCGATGACAGCTTCGAGCCCGTCGATGGCGAACCACGCGCCCAAGGGGCCCACCCGCATTGCTGCCCCATTCCCCAACGAGCCCTCACCTCCGAACAGCGAGCTTGCGGTCGCTCTCCAGTCCTCCCCGTGGGCGAGTTCGGCCAGCAATCGCTTTGCCCCTCTGCCGTATCCACGCCAGGGCTCCGCGCTGTAGGAAGACGCGAATCTGCGAGCCAGCTCGGACTGATTGATGGAGCCGGAGCTCCGGAGGACGGCGACGATGCTCAAGGCCATCGCTGTGTCGTCGGTCCACACCCACTTTCCTTCTGGCGGGCGCTGTTCGAGGTAGCAGTCCACGAGCTCCTTCGGAGCGATGTAGAAGAAGCACTCCCCGAATGCGTCGCCGAGCGCCAAGCCTCTGAGCGAACGAAGGCAAGCGTCCTCCCGTTCTCGTGTACGTCTCTCCATGCTGACTCCGATCTTGTGGGCTGGACACTAAGCCGTCGATTCGCGCTGTTCAACGTGGAGTGGCGCTGAAGGCACCAACGATGCTGTATGGAGGTGTGTGCTTGACACTAATGAGTCGGGAGCCCACTGTCTGAGGATGGACACTCCGACCGTGACAGCACTCCTCGGACAAGCATGTGGCGACGCCTTTGGCGCACCGTTCGAGTATCAGGCGGGAGCTTCTCGGCATGCGAGGAACTCCATCGAGCAGAGGCGGTACCTCTGTGCTTCGCGGGACGTGGGCCAAGAACCGTCGTACCGCTATCGGCAGCCGGGGCTGTACACCGACGACACTCAGCAGGCGATGCTCCTTGTCCACATGCGGACTCGGGAGGGCTGTGAAGCCTCGGGCAGTGCTGAGTCCTTCCATCGATGGTGTACCGAGATGGCCGAGCTGCGCGTCTGCAAGTCCTCGTTCGGAGTGCACAGGGGCACGGGGCGCAACTTCCGCAACTTCGTGACGACAGGACTCGCGGTCGAAACGGCGGGGCTGGGAGCAGCCATGCGGGTCGGGCCGGTTTCGTGCTGCTTCCCTGATGCCCGCGACGCGGCGACGTGGGTGCTTGCGGCCTCTGAGGCGATGACATCTAGCCCCACGGCTCTCGCTGGGGCTCTCAAGTTCGCAATGTGGTGCTGGTCCGAGGCGAACGGTGAACGCGCAGTCGAGGTCATTGAGGAGCTCGAACTCCCTGCTCTGCTCAGGGAAGCCCTTCGTGTGAGCGACCGAGCTGGAGCGATACTCGAGAAGGAAGGGGAGGGGGCTCTGATCGCGTTCGCGATGGCCAACGGGTCGCACAAGCAGCTTCGTTCGGCAGCTGATGGTTTCGCTCTCGGCGGGGTCGAATGGGTGCTGCACTCCGTAGAGAGAGCTTCGGGCTACGAGGATGCGCTGGTCAGGGTGTGCTCGAGTGGGGGTGACACGGACACGGTGGGAGCAATGGCCGGGTGCCTGGCAGCGCTGAAGTGGGGGGTGGAGGCCATCCCGACCTGGATGGTGGCGGGCCTGGTGGGTCGAGCGGGGTTGACTGGTGAGACCGATTGGCACCCTGTCGCCTCCGAAGCGGCTCTCACTGGCGGGGAAGAAGAGTTCCGGCGTTCCTTGAAGATGTCACGGAGGAAGTAAGCCCGGTGGGACGACGCTTGCTGGTCCACGACTGGCTACGGGGTTGGGCGGCCGGGCCGGGCCTGCCCGGTACGGGTGCAGGAGCGATGACTAAAAAGCTCAATGCGCGAGCCCCGAATTACGCCCAACATGTGGGGATAAACGCAGTTCCGCGGGCCTCAACGAGTACAGAGTTGAGGATCCTGGCAGTGCCTGACCGAGGCCGAACGCCGCTCCCGCCGTGAGCTGAGGCCCGCGGAATTGCGTTTATCTGTTGTTCGGTGCTGTTCCGTGGCTACTTCGCTGGGCGAAGCATCGCGGCCCGGCCTGCCGGGGCGCGGGCGGGTTTAGCAGCAGGCCGCGCCTACAACTCCAAGGTCACACTGCCCGGACCATGAGGTCGGTGCGAAGGACATACTTGACGCCGCGGGTCACTACGGCCCCGCAGTGCTCGAGCTCGTGTAGGAAGACGAGGCAGGTGCCTGTCCTTGGGGTGACCTCGAATCCTACGAATCCTGTTCCACCTCCTTCGAACTCCTCGTTCAGGTACACCATGACCGTCCAAACGCTCCACACATCAGGTGAAGGCGACCAGGAGCCATCTCGGTGCCAGTTGAACTGCTGACCCGGGTGGTAGCGGTACAGCCGCAGCCGCTCGTTCACGCCGACAGTCCTCCCTCGCCTCAGTCCAGGCAGCCCGGCAGGAAGCTCTAGATGCTGGCCCTCTGGGAGCTGTGGCTTGAGTCGTTCGTAGAGGGCGGCCGCTGCATCCGCGTCGTCGAGGAGCACGCGGTCGTTGTTCCTGACCTCCGGCACCCTCACCTGTCCCCCAAGTCCGTTGATCAATGCCTCGGAGAAGCCAATCCGTTCGGCGCGCTGGATCCACTGACGGCACTCGTCAGCGGTGAGGGCGCCATCAATGGCGAAGCAGCCTGCGTGCCGAATGAACTCTCGCATAGCTCAACAGTGAGGCGTGTGGGGCAGCGGTGCTAGCTCCCATCACTGTGTGTTCCCGAACGGTGCCATTTCAGGCCCTGACTTTGGAGTGGTGTGATCGAGGGCGGCGGGACGGAGCACTGCCCGTGCGGAGGTCAATCAGATGAGGCTGAGAAGTCGTGGGTTCACCTTCGTCTTGCTCGCTTGCTCGGTACTCGGTCCAGGCATCGCGACAGCGGCGGGCGAGCTCCTTTGTGTCGAGCGGGTAGCACATGAGCTGGCTCCGCAAGCCGAGGAGAAGGAGCTTCCGCGTTGGGACCTCTGGCTCGAACGCCGCGCTGCACGCCAGGGGATTGGGATCTGGAGCCCAGATGACAGACCTCTGGTGTTTCGGAGCGGACGACAGCTTGAGGAAGCGATCCGTTGGGCGGAGGCTGGGGTTCACTTCCTTCGGGCAAACAATTATTGGGCCGATGGTGGCATCGAGGCTGATGCGCAGAAGGACGCGGTCGGAAGCACCGAGGCAGTGCTCCGAGAGGTTCTCAAGCGTCAATCTGCTCCGGCGAAACGGGCTCAGACCTCAGTGCTTCTCCTCGAACTGGCCGTTGCAGCAGAGGGCCTGAGCGAAGGATGGTGTGCTAGCTGGAGCGGGAGGGGCAGTCGAGATGCGGATGCAGGTCAGTTCCTGCTGACCGATAGCTGCGCAGCGTTGCTCGACCAAGACCCCGAGGAGCGGAGGGTGTTTCTGTGGAGCGCCTACGAGGCTGCGGAGTTGGAGCCCGCGAACCGCGCTTTCGTGCTCCTGCGATGGTCGGAGCTCGAGATTCGACGCGGGTATGAGTGCGAGGCGGCAGACCGCCTGAAGGAGGTCATGACCGAGGCTGACTCTCACCTGTGGGGAGAGCAATCGGTTCACGATCCCGTACTGCGGGGAGAGCTCCGGTGGCTGAAGCTACAGGCGTGGATTCGTCTTCAGAATCATGTGTTCGCCATGGACCTGTCAGGGTGTCCCGGCCCGAGTGACTTCACCGGTGCGCTCGCGCCTCCACCGTTCAGCCTTGAGCACCCAGTCGTTGAGGCGCTGACGCTGATGCGAGCGCAGCGAGTTCGTGATCCGACTGCGATTGTCAGCGTCGAATCGAGCGGCGAGTCGGCGACGCTGGGGGGCGGGCTGCATGCTTCGGCTCCGGAGAGATGGCACGAGCCGATAGTCGCGCGCCTGCGCATTGAACGAGATAGCGAACACCTGTCCATCGACGGCCCTCTCCTGAACGCCGCTATCGGTTGCCTCCAGATGGCCGCGGGAGATGACCTAGGGTTCGCAGACTCGGTGGGTCGGCTTGAGCTGTTGATGAGTCCGGATTCCGAGTGGATGGGAGCAAACGGGGCCGATTCCAGGGCGTGGGCTAGGCTGTCAGTAGCTGTTGATTTGCTCGAGTCCGTCGGGTGGACACGTTGAGGAGAGGTGAGGGTTGTGCCAGGCGCCGGGGGGCAAGAAGCTCGGGCCGGGCCTGCCCGGAACGGCTTCAAGAGCGATGGACCACAAGCTTCCAAGCGCGAGCACGGAATTGCACTGAACATGAGAGGATAGACGCAGTTCCGCGGGCCTCAACGAGGACAAAGTTGAGGATCTAGTTGAGGGTTTTGGAAGCCGGAAGCGACCGGACGCCGTGAGCTGAGGCCCGCGGAATTGCTTTCATCCATTGTTCGGTGAAGTCATGGCGCTTATCTCGCAGTTCGTAGCACCGCGGCCCGGCCTGCCGGGAAGCGGGCGGTGAGAGCTACAGTCTATGGGGTGAGGCACGGTAGATGATAGAAGGAGGGACAGAAAAAGTGCGACTTGGGACACTCTTCCTTGACTTCCTCGGCATGCCGGAACTGCTGCCGCCACTTGTACTTGCACTGTGTACTTGTGTGGTGGCCGCCCGACGCACTTTGCATGGTCGCGCCGCTCAATGGCTGCAGGCCTATTGCTGGGCAGCTTTCGTCGCCTCGCTCCTGCAGCTGCGGCACCTCTTTGGGTTGCCTCTGCCGACGAGTCCCGAAAACTACCCCCAGGCTAGTACTGAGCGTCATCGCCTTCGACGCCGGAGTGGCCTTCGTCCTATCGGCGGTGGCCACATCCCTGTCGGGGATGGTGCTGCTACTGGGTGAAACCAGGAAGACTGCTCCCTGCGGGCTATTCGGCGTGGGCATCTCACTCGGGGTGGCAGGAGCCGCTGGCCTTCTGCGGCTCGCGGCGCTCCAGGGTCTCGAACTGGCTGAGCTCTTAGGCGGAGAGACTTGCCATGTCTGCTGGCGGGTCTGGAAGGGAGGATGCGTGGGGGCCGCTGTGCTGGGCTCTCTCCTGTTGGCAGCGAGTGCGTTCGTTCAATCACGAGACAGGGTGTTCGCTCCTGCCCCCAGGCGGTGATGCTCTGAGCTCGACAGTCTCATGTCAGCGGCGGCGAAGGAGGCGGCTCCACCACCGAGACTTGCTCTGCGCGCGTTGGCTCCACTCGTGACGAGAGGCAGTGAGCCGCGCTGGTGCGTCCTTCAGTTCATGCTCCAGGAGCGCTGTGAGGTTCTCGTGGGTAGCGGTTCGTGGCTGGCCTCGAACCGCTGTAGTGATGCTGCCCGATGGACTCATGAAGTAGACCAGACGCCCGGACCAGTCGAGATCACGCCCGCCAATCATGTGCCACTCTGGGCCGGCCCCGTGAAGCCGTTCAGCATTTGAGAAGGACCAGTCCCGCGGCATGTCTGCTGACCGGTCGAGAAGCGAGGGGCTCTTTCGCATGGAGGCCGCCATCCCATCAAGGTCGATGTCGTACAGATGGGCGCCGTTGACGTGGCGGAGGAACTCCCTGAATGCCGGGTGCGGCTCGCGTCCGTGAATAGCGACGTGGGAGTCGATCTCACCGTCCTCGAGACCGTAGAAGACCGTGAGGTCGTAAAGGAATGGAGGCTCGGCTCCCACGCCCCGAACCCGCCAGCAGTCTTCGGTTCGCTCAATGGGCGCGTCAGCTGCAACGAGGGATGAGAGCAGTTTCGAGATAGGGGCGAGCAGTGGGGGGAGGTCGAATCGCGCCGCCATAGTGGGTCACCATACGCTCCCTGAGTGCATCTCGACGGTCCGCAGCTGAGACCAGGCTCTCTCCTTAGGTCCGGGCGCGACCCGGGAGAGCCGAGGCCCGACGCGGGGCCGAAGGCAGAAGACCAGACTTCTCCCACATGAGCCCATGCCCTCAATCTGCTGTTAGTCGCGCGGCGTTTCTCTACGGCGGCCAGTGTGCAACCGTGGCAGCGCCAAAGGCGCGTTCGGGAGAGGTATGAAGGCAGAAGCAATCGCGGTCGGTCTGGTGGGGAGTGTGGACGAGGTCCGCAAGGCGGTGGCAGATCACCTTGCAGAACTGGGTTTCGCCGAGACGGATTCAAGTGGGAGCGCTCTTGCTGGCGATGTCGCATTTGAGCTCGGGGCTGGTCGAGACGGCATGGGGTGGTGCTTCACTGAGTCGTCGGAGGTTGAGGCGGTAAGTCTGGGACTCGGCCTCGCCAGGTGCGCAAGCAAGAAGGTCGTAGTGCGCTCCGTGGGGTTCTTCGGAAACGAGTCTTCTCCTGAGTTCCAGTCCCGCTGTCTCGACATTGAGCCAGGGGGCGCGATGAGAGACCGACCGTGGAGGGGGGAGGTGCATGACAGCTGGGACTTCGACGAGGATGACGGACCTGGGCACCCCTGGGACGGACTGATGGAGCGGGTTCGCGGTGACTGTGGTGAGTTCGAGGGTGGTCTGCAGATCCATCGGTTTCGGCGTGGTAGCCGTCCGGGTCGAATCTCGCCAAAGGTGCAACGACTCTTGCGACAAGTGCTGGGAACCGGCGGGGCCTCTCTTGTCGAACTGGGAGGCAGGTCCTTTCTGAAGGGCTCGCATCCTGGAAGCGGCAACTGGATGGCACTCGTTCATGAGCAGGAGCTGGACGAGTTGAAGGGGGAGCTGCGCCGGCTTGGCAAAGAGGCGCTACTCGGGCAGCCGCGGAACAGGCCCCATGCATGAGTACCGGTGTGGGCCGAACCCCTCAGGGTCGAGTGAGCCGGAAGGTGCCCGCACCGGACGGCGCACAGTGCGATGAATCTCAAGCAATCAGGTCTGTGCCATGATTTCACTGAACATGAGAGGATAAACGCAGTTCCGCGGGCCTCAACGAGGACAAAGTTGAGGATCTAGTTGAGGTTTGGCCGAGGCCGGACGCCCCTCCCGCCGTGAGCTGAGGCCCGCGGAATTGCTTTTATCCATTGTTCGGCGAGGTCACGGCGATTCTCCCGCGAGACCGCCAACCACCCACAAGTGGCGCGCAGTATAGCGCTCACGCTGCCTCACGCTCACGCAGCCGCCACTTGGATCGACCGGAGAGGGCCCCATCGAGCGCAGAAGCCGAGCGAGCCAGCAGCCGCTGCGCCCCCGCAGCGAGGGCCGGGCCCGAGCACACAGACGCTGCCTCGTAGCCCAGCAGCAATGCTCGTGGAGAGCAAGTCCGTCACGGTGCCACCCGCGGCCGCCGCGACAGGCCCAGGCTCGCTCGGTCCCCGGCACCCGCGGTTGGCCAAGCGGACATGTGCCCTCTCCGAACTGCGTTGAGGGTGCTTCCCGGGTGTCCAGGCCCCTGGGCTCGAGCCCGCAGATAAGCGCAGGGGAGGGGAGAGCAGCCCCCGCGAGAACCCAATCACCAGCGAGCCTCTCTCTACGTAGCCGAGCAGAAACGCCGCCCTCAGCAGCCTCAGCAGCGTGTGTCGCTGCAAGAAGACGTGTGGGCCTTCTCTCTGGACGCAGCCGTCCCCCCCGAGCGCACCCAGGGGGACAGGGCGAGCGACAAGAACGTCACGCCCGTCACCAGTCAGCATGCCCCCCCCTCCCCGAAGAGGAGAGCGCAGTCGACCTCAGCGCGAGGGCGCTCTTTGGTCGAGCCCGGAGGAGGACACCCAGCAGGCCCGCGGAAAGGTAGGCTCGGCGAAGCGTTGGGCGCTACTTCAGAGGTCCTCGCAGCCCCGATGCGCAAGGCGACTGGGTTCCCTTGCGGGACCCAGCCCGCGCTCCTTCGGCAGGACCTGGGTGAGCGCCCAATGCTGGAGGCGAGCCCGTCGGGACCAGCAGGGAGCTCGCCGAGCCCACGCGCCTCCGGGCCAGGGCCTGTGAGTCCGTGCCCTCGCGCCCCCCGGGACAGGCAGACCCGGTCGCGGATCTGGCGTTGCCCTGCAACCGGCCCGGCGGTGCGGGCTTTGCGCGCCGAATCACCGCGAGGGAGAGCGAGCGGCACACCGCCAACCGCCGACCACGTCGAAGCAGCGCTCAGTCAGGCCCCGCCTGGGTCTTCGCCTTGCTGTCGCCCCCAGCCGCCGGCTGGACGAGCACTCGAGGAGCGAGCGCAAGAACAGCAACCGCCACCGCGCACCCACAAGCCGCCGGGCAGAGGAGAGCGCCAGCCCCCAACCTGGTGCGACCACCGCCGACGGGACCACCAACTGCGCAGACCCCGCGCCCGGGCTCGGCGCAGCCACCGACCTCGAGGAGTCAGCGGTGGGCTACTTCGTAGCGGGCTGGTCAGCGACGAACCCGACCCGGTCGTGTTTCTGGGGTCGTCGAGCAGCCAGCAGCGAGCCGCAACCAGAGTCGAGTCGCCCGCAGACCCCGGGCCCGCCACCGAGGGAGCGCGCCGTGGTCTTCGGAGCAGGACGGTGGGTGCCCGAGCAGGAGCCCACCGCGACCCCGGTCACGCGACTTGACCAGCCGTGGCGATGGCACCAATCGGAGACGTGGCTCGCTCGCCCCTCAGCCGGTCGCTTCATCCAAGGCCAGCGAGCTGTCCTTCGCCTCAAGACCCAGCACGACGCACCAACACGAGTGATCTCGCTGAACATGAAGGGATAAACGCAGTTCCGCGGGCCTCAACGAGGACACAGTTGAGGATCCTGGCAGTGCCTGACCGAGGCCGGACGCTGCTCCCGCCGTGAGCTGAGGCCCGCGGAATTGCGTTTATCTTTTGTTCGGCGACGTCACGGGGGTTCTCCCGCGAGGCCGCCAACCACCCAAGAGTGGAGCGCGGCATGGCACTCACGCAGGCTCACGCCCGCGTAGCCGCCGCCTGCGGGGATGGGAGGGGCCGCTACGAGCAGAGAGGCCGAGCGAGCACGCAGTTGCCCGTGGCCTTGCAGCAGAGGGAGGTGCCGAGCACGAAGACGCTGCTTGTGTCGCTGCGCCGATGGTCGCGATGAGCGAGAGCCAGCCTGATCTCTGGGAGGCTGCCGCAAACAGCCCCGGTGCGCTCGGTTTCCACTACCCGCGCTCGGCCAACGCACATGTGCCCTCTCCGAGAAGCGCTGGAGATGCTTCCTCGCCGTCCGACCGCAAGAGCTCGCGACCGCACTTCAGCGCAGGGGAGGGGAGTGAGCCCGAGGCCCGAGCACCCAATCACCAGCGAGCTCCTTTCCACGCAGCCCGCCTCAAGCCCAGGCTATTGCTGCATCATCAACTTCCATCGCAGCTAGAGACATGTCCGCCATCTGCTCTGTGCGTAGCGCACCTCCGAGCGCTCCCTGAGCGCAGGGCGAGCGACAAAGACACCAGCGCCCGTCGCCAGCCAGCACGGCAAGAGTAGAGCGCAGTTCTACCTCAGCGCGAGGGCGCTCCTTGGTCGAGCCCGGGGAGGACGAAGCCACAGCCTGGGCCTACGGCAGGCTCGGCGGCGCGTTGGGCGCTACGAACGGCCGCTCCCCGCAGGCTCTTGGCGAGGAGCGGCTGGTTTCCTTGCGGAACCAGCACGGCTACCCGGCCGGGACGAGCACTGGCCGATGAACGGCTCTATGCGAGGAGCGGCTGGTTTCCTTGCGGAACCAGCACGGCTACCCCGGTCGTCAACGGCACGGGCGCCCAACGCGTTGCCGAGCCCTTCGGGACCAGCAGCGCGCTCGGAGAACCCACGAGGCCCCGGGCCAAGTCCAGAGCGTCGGTGCCCTCGCGCACCTCGGGACAAACAGGCTCGGCTGGGGACCTGTCGCTCTTGCAGCAGCAGACAGAACATCAGGTCCTTGCTGACCGGTGTCCCGCTATCTCGTCAGATGGGGCCAGGGCTCTTCGATGAACCCGAAGCGAATGAGTAGCCGAGAGAGGGCAGTGTTCCGGTACCGGTAGGGAACAACCGAAAGGGGCAGTCGCTTGTGGGTGGAAGCATCCCGCGCGGCTACCGGTGCAAGAAGCCACCTGAGACCGGGGCCTCGCTCTTTCCAGACCTCTAGGGGCACCCAGCAGTCCGCGTAGTTGTGGAGGATCAGAACCTCGACTCCTGGCTGCGATGAGCGATCTGCGTGCACGGTTTCGATTCTCCTCCACGACCATCTCGTGAGCAATGTGCTTGGGTAAGCGCGGCTCGGGCCCATCTTGGAGATGGCGGGCTCCTCGGGCGGTAGCGGCGGTGGAGGGGGCCCGCACCGACTGCGGGGATTGCCCTTGGAAGTCGGGCAACGGGCTCGCATGCTGTGCGCAATGAGTGCCAAGAGGCCGAATCTCGTGCGACTGGCTATCGCCCTGCTGCTCTGCACAGCTACGGGCTGTCCGATCGGAGACAGGGTATTCACGTTGTGCTTCGAAGTTGTCGACGATGACTCCGACGGCTACCCGCTGGCCACCGTCGCCCAGACCCTTGAGGGCTTTGTGTGTCCCCCCAGCTACGACTACTGCTACGGAGTCAACGACTTCGGCGAGTGCGAAGTGGAGGCAGACTGCGACGACAGCGACCCAGCCGCGAACCCTGACGCTGAGGAGGTCTGCAACGGCCGGGATGACAACTGTGATTCGGTCGTCGACGAAGGCTGCGTCTTGGACAGCAGGCTGGAAGTCAGGCAGGAGGCCGTGGCTCGCTGAGCGCGATCGGTGGCTGCAGAGGCCGAGTCTGAGCGGCGACCCTCGACGGACCGGGGCCTCAGCGCCCCACAAGTGGGGGCTTCCTCATGGTCAGTGACGTGGTCTCGAACTCGATTGGAAATGCCCCCAAGCCGATCAGCCAAGAGCCTCGGCGGAGCGACGCACGGCCGCGAGTGATGTCGCTGAACATGTGGGGATAAACGCAGTTCCGCGGGCCTCAACGAGTACAGAGCTGAGGATCCTGGCGGTGCCTGACCGAGGCCGAGCGCTGCTCCCGCCGTGAGCTGAGGCCCGCGGAATTGCGTTTATCCATTGTTGGGCGAGGTCACGGGGGTTCTCCCGCGAGGTTCCCAACCGCCGGAGAGTGGAGCGCAGCATAGCACTCACGCGGGCTCACGCCCACGCAGCCGACGCCTGCGAGGGCGGGAGAGGGCCCCTGCGAGCAGAGAGCCCGAGCGGGCATGCAGCCGCCTGCGGCCTGGCAGCAGAGGAAGGTGCCGAGCACAAAGACGCTGCCTGTGTGCTCGGCACCAAGCTGTGGGATGAGCAAGGACTCCTCGGAGCTCTCGGAGGCCGCCGCGACCAGCCCCAGCTCGCTCGGTTCCCGGCACCCACGCTCGGCCAAACGGACATGTGCCCTCTCCGAGAACCGCTGGAGGTGCTTCTTCATCGTCCGAGCGCCGAAGCTCGAGCCCGCATTTCAGCGCAGGGGAGGGGAGAGAGCGGGAGGCCCGAGGGCCCAGCCATCAGCGAGCCCCTCTCCACGTAGCCCGCCCGGAACCCAGCCTATTGCTGCATCAGCACCGTCCATCGCAGCCCACGACGAGCTCGCCTCCTGCTCTGGACGTCACCCAGCTCCGAGCTGTTCCCTGAGCGCCGGGCGAGCGACAAGAACACCAGCGGCGGTCACCCACCAGCACGCCCCCTCCGCGAAGAGGAGAGCGCCGTCCTACCCCTGCGCGAGGGCGCTTCATGGTCGAGCCCGGGGAGGACGAAGCCACGGCCTGGGTCTGCGGCAGGCTCGGCGACGCGTTGGGCGCTACGAACGGCCGCTCCCCGCAGGCTCTTTGCGAGGAGCGGCTGGTTTCCTTGCGAAACCAGCACGGCTACCCCGGCCGGGACGAGCACTGGCCGAAGGACGGCTCAATGCGGGGAGCGGCTGGTTTCCTTGCGGAACCAGCACGGCTAGCAAGGTCATCAACGGCATCAGCGCCCAACGCGTTACCGAGCCCGTTGGGACCAGCAGTGAGCTCCGAGCACCCGAGAGGCCCCGGGCCAAGTCCGAAGAGTCCGTGCCCTCGCGCACTTCGGGACAGGCAGACCCGGCCGAGGACCTGGGGTTGCTCGGCAGCAGACGGACAAATCAACTCCTAGCTGAGCGTTCCTGGCGTCGTCCCAGCAGCCGGCCCGGCGGGACGGGCGTCATCGGCCGAATCACCTGTGAAGAGAGCGAGCGGCACACCACCAAACACCGACCACGCTGAAGCTGCTTCCTGTCAGGCGCCAGCTGGGTCCTCGCCCATCAATCACCGCCAGCCGCCAGCTGGACGAGCATCGGGGGGCGCGAGCGCCAGGACAGCAACCGACCTCTTCGACTGGAAAGCCGCCGGGAAGAGGAGCGCGCCAGCCCCCAACCTGGTGCCACCACCGCCGACGGGACCACCAACTCAGCAGACCCCAGCGCCGGGCTGGATACAGCCACAGACCTCGAGGAGCCAGCGGTGGGCTGCTTCGTAGCGGGGCTGGTCAGCGACGAACCAGACCATGTCGTGTTTCTGGCGTTGTCTGGCAGCCAGCCGCGAGCCGCAATCAGCGTTGACCCGAGTACAGGTCCCGAGCCCGCCTTCGAGGAGCGCGCCTGGGCCCTTCGGGCAGGGGAGTCGGTGCCGAACCAGAGAAGACCGAAGCGACCGGGGTGCGGCCCTCGGCAAACGGCGGCGCTGTCACTGATCGGAGACGTGGTGTCGGACGTCGACTACCCGGCCGCTCTACAACGCCGGCGAGCGGGACTCTGTCTGCCAAGACCGGCCGGCACTCGACCGCGAGTGATCTCGCCCAACATGAGAGGATAAACGCAGTTCCGCGGGCCTCAACGAGGGCAAAGTTGAGGATCTAGTTGAGGGTTTTGGAAGCC
>ENA-OWNT01000441-OWNT01000441.1-seawater-metagenome-genome-assembly--contig:-NODE-441-length-99515-cov-14.124107_pt1 | contig 99515 bp, 74 predicted proteins | sample MGYA00238136_ERZ651165 | MGnify/ENA primary metagenome ERZ651165 (study PRJEB26861, sample SAMN08777766) | seawater metagenome | isolation source: coastal seawater | place: USA: Florida | collected...
GGAGTCCCCCGCTGATGCACGAGCAGTCAGCCTGGAGCCAACCTCGACCGAGGACACTGTGTTCTGTCGGTGGAGCGTACGACTCGTGCGGGTAGGAGACCTGAGAGGGGGAGGTGCCGAGCACAGCGAGGCGGAGGGGGCCCCTCATCCCGCCTCCGACGCAGGCACGAGCACCAGCTTGCCCGTGGTCTGGCCCGACTCCAGGTCGCGGTGGGCGCGGGCGACGTCTTTGAGGGGGTAGGTGGTGGTGCCCGGGGGGCGGAAGCGGCCGTCGGCGAGCATCTGCACCAGCAGCTGCATGGCTTCGTCCATCAGCTCGGTGCGGTCGAAGAGGTAGCTGAGGTTGAAGGCCAGCACGCTGCGGCTGGTGGTGGTGAGCTCGAGGGGGTTGAAGCGCGGTGTGCGCAGCCAGTCCCACGCGAGCTTGCCCCAGCTTGGGCGCCCGCCGGTGCGCGGCAGCATGGATGCGAAGCCGTAGACCACGAGCTTGCCGGCGGGCCTCAGGTGGGCGTAGCTGTGGGCGAGGGTGGACACGCCGTTGGCGTCGAGGATGACGTCGTAGCCGCGGTTGGAGAGGGCCTTGGCGCGGGGCCAGAGGGGCTCGGTGGACTTGTCGATGACGTGGGTGCAGCCGAGGGCTCGGGCGGTCTCGACCTTGTGGGAGGCCCCGACCACACCCACGACCTCGCAGCCAGCCGCCCGGGCGAGCTGCACAAGGCTGCCGCCGACGCCACCGGCCGCGCTGTGGACGAGGACGCGGTCGCCGGGGCGGGGGTGGGCGAGGAAGTGCAGGGCGAACCAGGCGGTGCCGAAGACGGCGGGCAGGGCGGCCATCTGGTGGAAATCGAGGCCGCAGGGAAGGGCCCACACCTGGTGGCTCGGGACGACGAGGTGCGTGGTGTAGCCACCGAAGCGGGTGACGGCGAAGACGGGGTCACCCACCGACCAGTCGCGGACGTTGTCGCCGACTGCACTGATGTGTCCGGCAACTTCGAAGCCGGGCGTGATGGGCCAGCCCACGTACTTCTTGGCGGAGGAGTAGAGGCCCATGCGCACGACGACGTCGGCGTAGTTGATGCCGGCGGCCCGTACGGCGATGGCCACTTCGTCGGGGCCCGGTGGTGGGGAGGCAAACGACTCGAGCTGCAGGCGGTCGTACGAGCCGGCTCGGTGGATGACGACACGCTGGTGGGCGGACATGGGACCTTCAGTGTCCTCCGTGCGCGGCGTGGCTGCCGCCGATGACGTCGGGGGTGTGCGCGGGGAGCTGGCGCTGGCGGGCCACCATGGCGGACAGGCCGGGTGCGCTCCAGCCGTCGGCGTCGGGGTCGACGAAGAAGGCGTTGGTGATGGCGTAGGGGAGCGCGTTGCGCCAGGCGTCGCCCAGGGAGGTGTCGCCCCGGACCTCGACCACCACCCAGGCGTCGTCGGGGACGTCGATGGTGAGGCTGTCGTCGAACCAGGTGCCGTCGCCGTCGTCGTCTTCGAGGCGCTGCTCGTGGACGGGGATGCCGTCGACCAGCACGTAGAGGGTGCCGGGGTGGACCCAGGCGGGCGCCTGGACGGTGATGTGGAGGGATTCGTCGGGGGAGGTGACGGTGTCGCCGGGCAGGGCGTCGCCCCAGGTGGCGCGCAGCGTGGTGCCCGAAGAGACGACGACGTGGCCGGCCTGCAGTGCGTCGAGCAGCTGGGTGTGGGTGACGTCGGCGGGGGTGTCGGTGTCGAGGAAGACGTCGGTGCGGGCCAGACCGCAGGGGATGAAGCGGTAGTGGCTGTCGGAGACGCCGGTGGGCACGCGGGTGTAGCCGAGGTCGAGCATGCTGAACCAGTCCTCGCGCAGCTCGGCGAAGTCGCTGGTGCCGCCGTTGAGCAGCTCCATGAGCTCGAAGTCCCACGACCACTGGTTGGTGTCGCCGGCGATGCCGGTGTTGGGGTCGTAGCCGGCGAAGGCGAACATGCCGGGGCTGCGGGGGTGGTTGACCTGCACGATGGCGTCGGTGCCGGCGGCGTGCATGCGGTCCATGAGCTCTTGGGTGTCTTCGGGGATGTCCCACCAGCGCACGGCGCCGCCGTTGACTTCTGTGAGCGGGGCGGGCTCGAGGGGGAAGACGTTGAAGTGGCCGCGCATGAGGGAGGTGACCTCGAGGCCGGGGATGACCTGGAGACGGTGGTCGAGGCCGAGGGCGGTGGCGAGCGGCCGGTAGTCGGTCATGGCGTCGTGGTCGGTGGCCACGGGCAGGTCGACGCCGGAGGTGGCACAGCCGATGAGGCGGTCTTCCATGGGCAGCGCGCCGTCGAAGCTGGGGGCGGCGTGGAGGTGGGAGTCCATGGCCAGCCAGCCATCGCGCGGGACGACCTCGTTCAGGGTGACGGTGAGCTCGACGGTCTCGCCTTCGCTGACGACGACGTCGGCCTCGGTGGCCTGGCTGTGGCGCCAGGAGTGCCCGACGTGAAGGTCGAAGGTGCCGGGGGGGACGGCGAGGTCGATGGTGCCGGTGGCGGTCCAGCCCCATGCCTGGCGGGAGCCGGTGTCGAGGTCGAGGGCGTCGGTGAGGGCGGCGTCGATGGTGTAGGCGGGGCGTCCGTCGGACCAGCGGAGGTCGAGCAGGCCGGGAAGGGGGTTGCCAGCGGCGTCTTGGATGTGGACGCGGAGGGTGGAGGCCGCGGGGACCTCGACGGCGAGCGGAGTGCTGCTGCCGGCGGTGACGGGGACGGGGACGGCGGCCAGCTCGCCCCGGCCGGTGGCGTGGGGGGTGGCGGTGGCGGTGGTGGTGCCGTCGAGAACGTCGAGCACGCGCTGGCGGACGGGGCCGGCGGTGTAGGGACCCAGGCGTCCGGCGCCGTCGGGGAGGGCGAGCTGGTCGGTGCCTGCGGCGGCGACGGGCCAGGCGGTCCAGTCGCCGGGGGGCAGCTGGGCGGTGAGGGTGCCGTCGGCGGCGGACCGGGCAACCGCGCCCACGGCTCCGGTGCTGTCGACGAAGTGGACGCGCACGCCGGGCACGGGGGTGCCGTCGGCGGCGAGGGTGGTGCCGTCGACGGTGCCGAGGGAGGTGCCGAGCAGCTGGTGGCGGGCGGCTTCGCCGGTGGCGATGTCGGGGGCGACGGCGAGCTGGCGACGGAGGGTGTGGGTCTGGCCGGGGCCCAGCTCGATGGCGGGGTGCTCGGCGAAGAAGATGCCGAGCTGGGCGGCGAGCTCGGCCAGCGCGCCCACGCTCATGGTGTCGGTGGTGGAGAAGAGGCCGAAGGTGCCTTCGCCGTGGCGGCCGACGTACCAGGCGGCTTCGAGGGGGCCGGTGCTCACGCCTTCGAAGCCGGTGCCGGGGGCCCAGGGCTGCAGCTCCTCGCCGGACGCGAAGATGCCGTCGGCAAGGGAGATGGTGAGGGTGTCGTCGCCGGGGTTGGTGAGCTCGGTGGTGATGTGGAGCACCGGGGAGTCGGGCTCGAGGGTGTAGGTGGTGATGATGTCGAGGTGGAGGTCGGGGACGAGCGGGCTGGTGCGCTCGAACATGCCTTCCCAGTACTCCCACACCACATCGGTGCCCCGGGCTTGGACGACGGCGGCTGTGTTGGGACCGCCTTCCGAGAGGACCTCGACCGAGTCTGCGTGGAAGAGACGCGAGAGGCCGAACGCGAGGAAGACGTCCTCGACGGTGTCGCGGCCGAGGGAGCCGTCTGTGCGGATGATGTCGGCGTCGAGCACGTTGCCGGCTGTGTGGACGATGCCGTGGCCGGGGCGGGCGCCTTGGATGACGAACCGCGCCTGGCTGTTCCACAGGACGAGGTCGCCGGACTGGGCTTCTGCGGTGATGCCGCCGGTGAGGGCGTCTTCGCCTGCATCTCCGTCTCGGACGACGCCTGCGAGGGCTTCGCCGGACGCGGCGGTGACGGCGGGGTCGGTGCCGAGGAAGGGGGCTGCGCTGTCCTCGGTGGTGGGGTCGGGGGTGGCGTCCTTGGTGTCGGAGGAACCACAGGCGGTGAGGAGAGCGATGCAGAAGGCGGCGTGGCGCACGGGGGCTCCGGGTCGGTTGGCCCAGAGTACCGCGTTTGTGTTGTGGGTTGGGGTTGCGTTGGGCACGTGGTGCGGGGGGGGGGGCGAGGACTGGTCCTCCCCCTCGCAGGGGGAGGTGCCGAGCGCAGCGAGGCGGAGGGGGCCCCTGCCGAGGAGACCGCTTGCGGGCTTCGAGGCCCCGGCGAGACCTTGGCTCGCCGGGCCGGGAGCGGCTTTGCCGCGGACGCCCCGTCTGTTCAGCTCTCGATGCCCTGTGCGCGCCAATACGACAGCCAGGCTTCGTCGAGCACGGCGTGCACGAGCTTGCGGTGGCGGGCGAGGGCTTCGGGGATGCGGGCCACGCGGATGCACTGGCGGAGGAGGTCGAAGTGGGCCTTGTCTTCGTGGACGACGGTGAGGGCCCACGTGCGGGCGGCGGGAAGGCCCAGCAGTGCGGTGACTTCGAGGATGTGGGTGCCGAAGGCGGACTGCACGGTGGTGTCGAGGTTGGCCTGGCCTGCCAGCCAGCGCAGCTCGTGGTGGAGGCTGTCGGTGGCGGCTTCGGTGCGGCCCAGCTCGGCGTAGGCGCGGGTGACGTGGATGCTGGGCGGGGGCTCGGGGCCGAGCTTGGACAGCGCCACCGACAGGGCGGGGGCCCGGGCCTCGGGGGCCACCTTGAGGGCGGCCAGCAGGGCGGTCTGGGGGCTGGTGCGGTCGGCGAGCACAGCGATGACGGCGGGCGACAGCTGCAGCTCGCGTTCCCCGGGGTGGTTGGCGAGCAGCTCGGCGACCACTTCGGCGCGCAGCCCGAGGTCGGCCTTGGCGTTTTCGGCGTCGCGGCGCAGCTTCACAGCGGAGATGGGCATGGTGGATCCTGATGCGGGGGGGCGTCAGCGGGTGCGGTGGGCGCCGGAGCCGAGCGACTCGATGACCTCGGAGAGCTCTTCGGCCGACATCTCGGCGATGGCGTCGGCGCGGTCGGGGACCAGCTCGGAGAGGGCCCGGCGGACGCCGTCACCGAGGGTCTCGCCGGCGTTCAGCTGGACGGCCACCACGCGCGGGATGTCGGAGTCGTGCTCGACCGACGGGCGGGTGGCTTCGGTGACGCCGCTGGCCTTGTGGCGGCTGGTGTAGCGGATTTCCTCGAGGAGGTCGTCGGTGTCGAGCAGGACGGTGATGTGGTCGAGGTTCTTGAAGCCCGGGCCCTCCGAGCTCTCCACCCAGCTATTCCACTGCTCGCGGGCCCACGAGGCGGACCGGCCCTCGCTCTGGGCTTGGTCGAGGAAGCCCTGCAGCTGCTCCTGGCTTTCCTGCCACCGGCCGGTGGTGATGCCGAGGGCGCGGGCGTACTCGGTGCCGTTCATGTCCATGGCCTCGCCGAGCGGGGCGATGAACGCGACCCCACCCGGGCGGCCCACGCCGTCGTTGCCGCGGTCGGTGGTGTCCATCGAGAACCACGGGCCGTTGGGCATCGAGCGGGGGTTGAGCACGAGGTCTTCGAAGCCGGAGAGGTCGTAGGCCGACACGTTGGCTTCGTCGGAGGTGTTGGTGGACGAGAACTGGCCGTCGGCCTTGAAGGCGTCGAGGGCTTCGCGGAGGGCGTCCACGCCGCCATCGCCCACGGCCGGGTAGCCGGCGCGGGCACGGGCGAGGAGCTCGGCGTCGCTCTCCAAGGCGTTGGACAGCACCGCGAGGGCGAAGTCCTCTTCGGCACGGCGGCGGACCTCCCAGTCGGCCACCTCGAGCGGGGTGTCGCTGGCCTCCACGTGGGCGGCGTAGGCGACCTTGTCCATCTCGTTGCCGAAGTGGTCGTTGCCTTCATCGGTGAGGCGCTGGCGCAAGCTGGTGAGCTCGGCTTCGGTGGCTGCGGAGCCGTCTTCGGCCTGCCAGCCGGAGTCGGTGCGCACGAGGGTGCGGCCGCCGATGGTGAGCTCGTCTTCGATGCCGGCGTGGATGGCGGCACCCCGGACCGGGCCCACGCCGTTGACGCGCAGCATGAGGTCGGAGAGGTTGGCGAAGGGGCCGTCGGCGCGGGCGGCGATGATGGCGTCGGCGGTGGCGGGGCCGATGCCGTCGATGGCCACGAGGCGGGCGCGGAGGTCGTCGTCGGAGAGGGTGTTGAGCTCCTGGATGGCGGAGTCGGTGGTGGCCGAGGTGGGGGTGGGGTCGGCATCGGTGACCACGTCGGTGGTGCCGGTCTCGACCACCGGGGTGTCGACCTCGACGGGGTCGTCGGTGTGGCCGTGGCGTTCGTCGAGCTCGGACAGGGTGCGGTCGGCGAGCGAGTCGAAGCGTTCGGTCTCGCCGAGGGCGGTGCGCCGGGCCTCGACGTTGTCGATGGCGAGCAGGCGGTCGCGGTCGGCCGCGGTGATGTGGCCGTTGTCGTGCAGCGCGTTGATCTCGGAGTCGAGGCGGTCGCTGGCGAACGCGGTGTGGCCGCCACCCACGAGCAGGGAGTCGGGGAGCGTGGCGAGCACGGAGGGGTCGAGCTTCGCCATGACGGCCTGACGGGCGCCGTCGGAGACGTCGTAGAGGTGCGAGCGGTTGGTCGCGGTGTCGCCTTCGCGGTTGATGCGGTCGGCCACGTGCTGGACGGTGGCGTTGGTGAGCGCGGCGGACATGGTGCCCGTGCCCACGGCCTTGAGCAGCTCGAAGCCGACGTCGTCGCCCGACATGATGTTGTAGTCGCCGAGCACGCCCATGACGTTGGACGAGATGTTGGAGAGGTAGCGGTTGACCTCGGGCTCGATGTCGAGGTTGAGCTGGTCGATGGCGCCGCTGCCGAGACCGCTGGCGAAGTTGCGCACGGTGCCGATGGCCAGCGCGCCGACGATGGCCTCGCCGGGGTTGTCGCCGTCCCAGACGCGTTCGTCGAACAGGGTGTTGACGGTCTCGCCGGGCAGGCCGCCCACGGCTTCGGTGAGCGCGGCCTTCATGATCTTCGGGTAGTTGGCGAAGAGGTTGTCTTCGATGATCTTGTTCCAGCCGGCGTAGCGGCTGCCGAGGCCGTTGGCGCCCACGGACAGGATGGCGTCGGCCACCACCTTGCCGAGGTCGGCGAGGAAGGCGTCGTAGCCGTAGCCCGGGCCCAGCACCGCGGCCTTGAAGGCGATGGTGAGGGTGCCCAGCGCCATCGAGGCCAACATGCCGCCCACGGCCGTGAGCGCACCACCGGCCGTGACCGCGGTGATGAGCACCGCGCCGATGATCTGCACGGCCATCGTGATGTTGTCCATGATGGCCTGGCGCTGGTCGCGGTAGACATTGCCAGCGCGTGTGACGCGGTCGACCAGGGCCTTGAACTCGAGGAACTGTGCGTTGGTGGGGCTGACGGGCTGCCGGCTCTGGCGACCGCCCACCTCGCGCATGGTGGTCCAGTTCTCGCGGGTCTCGTACAGCTCGTTGAGGTTGGCCATCACGGTGTCGAGCACTTCGTCAGACCGCGTGAAGCCATCGAGCAGGCCGTCGGTGCCGTTGAACTGCTCGCGACGGATCTGGTACATCTCGACCAGGCGCTCCTGGTCGGGGGTGAGCTCGCCGGCAGCGTGGCGCGACTCGAGCTCGTCGAGGTCGAGGCCCGCGTGGGTGGCGGGGTCGCGGTAGTGCTCCCAGGTCATCATCGCGCGGTCGTACATCTGGTCGACGTCGTTGTCGGTGGCGATGACCTCTTGGAAGATCTGGTCGGCCTCGAAGGCATCCTGCCCGCCCAGCTCGGTCCACCACTCGCCGCGGTGCTCGCCCAGGCCCAGCTCGGCTTCGAGGTCGTCGATGCCGTAGTTCTCGCGCAGGAAGTCGCGCATCTGCTGGAGGTCTTCGGGACGCGTGCGGCTGCTGCGGAGCTGTTCGAGGGCCTTGGTGACGTACTTCTCGCGCGTGCCTGCACCGGCGATGCCGTAGGCCATCCACAGCTCGGCGTCGGCCTGGCCGTTGTCGAGCAGCTGGTGCATGATGTCGTCTTCGCGACGGTCGTTGTCCTGGCCCCGCCGGTTGTCGAAGCGGGCGTCGATCATCTCCTCCATGGAGTTGACCTCACGCACGTCGTAGTCGGGGTTTCCGTACTCGTCGTAGCCGTTCTCGACGTAGACCTGCGTGCCGCCGTATTCGTCGACCCAGTCGGACTGCATTTCCGTCTGTTCGTTGCGGGCGTCGAGCTGGGCCAGGAAGTCGCCCGACGCGGGGGCGCCGTTTTCGCCCTCGCGGTAGGCGTCCATGTTCTTGTTTTCGAGCGCGGTGAAGGCGTCTTGCTCTTCACCCCGACGCGCGGCGTACTGGAACTCCGCAGCGCGGGCCCGGGCGGTGTCGCCGTCGATGAGGGCCTCGGCGCGGTCGAGCTCTTCGCGCGACATCTCGTCGCGGGCGTGCATGGTGAGCTGGCCCAGGCCCTCTTCGTCTTCGATGGTGAGGCGGCGCTCGGAGGCGTAGCCGGCGAACTCCTGCTCGAGGAGGTCCATCGACTCCTTGTACTGGCCCATCACGGCGTAGGCGGTGGCTTCGTCGGTGGGGTTGAGGATGCTGCCCTCGTAGGCCTCCATCAGCTTCACGGCGTCGGCGCGGGCATGCGCTTCTTCGCGGCTGCGCTCCACATCGGTGAGGGCGAGGAACTGGTCGAGCTCCCAGCGGTTGGCCCCACCGATGAGCTGGCCGGTCTCCATGGTCATCTTGGCGGCGACCTGGTCGCGAATCGCGGGGAACTCGGGGTGGTTGAGCAGCTGCGTGCGCTCTTCTTCGTTGAGCAGACGAAGCTCGGACAGCGTGGACTCGGCGTCGGTGTTGCCCCAGAAGTCGCGCACCTGCGCGAGCTCCATGGCCGCGCCCACCTTGTCGCCGTTGAGGGCGGCGATGAGGCCCCGCTGCAGCGAGCCGGAGGTGTCGTCGTCGATGTCGTAGCGGAGGTATGACGAGTAGTCGGAGCGGTCGTAGTCGTCGGCGTTGGTCTCGTAGTCTTCTTCGAGGGCCTGACCTTCGATGGCAGACACGCCGAAGATGGCCGATCGCAGGGCGCTTTCATCGGTGCCCATGCCGTCGATGGCCCGGAAGGCCTTGTCGGAGCGTTGGGCGATGTCTTGGGCCTTGGCCGACTCTGCAGCGGTGCGGGCCGACGTGGCTGCGGTGTCGGCGAAGCCCACGAGGCGGTCGATCTCGGCCTTCGCGTGGTTGACGTAGCTCTGGACCATGAGGTCGTAGCGGGCGAGCTGGGCTTCGCTCTCGCCGTGCACCTGCTCGGTGGACGAGGACAGGCCCTCGGCGAGCTGGTCTCCGGCGGTGTTCATGCCTTCGGTGGTCTGGCCGGCGGCGTCGAGGAGGTCGGTGCCCGCATCCGTGGCGCTGGAGACGAGGTCCTCGGAGACCAGGTTGCCGCCTTCGCTGATGCGTGCGGCCTGGTCCTGTGCGGCGGTGGTGGTCTCGTCGACACACTCCTGCGCGCTGGCGTCGAGGTCGTCGGTCTGGGCGGAGCGGTCGCCTTCGAGGCTCTGAAGCGCCGCGGAGCGGTCGGCCTCGATGGCGGAGGTCTGTTCGTCGGTGAAGGAGCGGAGCGCGCGGCTGTCGATGACGCCGTCGACCTCGCTCACGAGGGTGTGGAGGTCGGTGTGGCCCTGGTTGGCGGCCGAGTGGATGGCGTCTGCAGACTCGCTTGTGTTGCCTTCCATCGAGGCGCGGGCGCCTTCGATCTGTTCGGTGTGGCTCTGGGCGGTTTGATCGAGGAAACTGGCGGCTTCGGTCTGTTGGGTGGTGAGGTGGTCGGTCTCGGCTTGGGCCGAGGTGTCGATGCACGCCTGTGCTTCGCGCTGGGCGTGGTACAGCTCACGCTCGCGCTCGCGGGCCGACGCGCGGATCTGTTGCTCGTGGGCTTCCATCTCGGGCCGGGCCTGCTCGATGGTGGGCGCCAGCAGGTTGCCGCCCAGCACGGTGTCTTGGTCGGCGTTCTGTTCGAGGTGGTCCATCGCGGTGCGGCCGTAGGCCACGATGCTGTCGGCGTAGGACTCGCGCTTCTTCTTCTCGGCTTCGGCACCGGCGGCCGACTTGGCCTGGGCCAGAGCCGACCCACTCCCAGATGCCGACGCGCCTTCTCCCAGAGCCCGCTGGGCGGCTGCAATTTCGTTGGCGTAGGCTTCGATCTCGGCCTTGCCCCCGATGATGCGTGCCCGGAAGCGGCCCTCCCAGTCGGTCTGGAGCGCTTCGGCATCGGACACGAACTGTTGGTACCGACTCTGGAGGTCGGTGACGGCGCCTTCTTCGGAAGACAGCAGAGTGGTGACGGCTGCATCGCCCTGCGTCTGGACGAGACCGGTGGCCTGGTCGGCGCTCGACATGATCTGACCAGACGTGAGGGCGGTCTGGTCGTCGAGGGAGGACACCGCCTCGCCGCTGGTCATCTGAATGGACTGGGTCTGCGTGGCCGCCAGGCCGTCGATGGCCGGGATGTCGACCCCGTCGGTCTGCTGGCCGATGCTGCTCTGGAGGTCGCGGCCGAGCTGGTCGAGCTCGTCGATGCACAGCTGGTCTTCGGCCAGGTGGTCGTCCAGCGACATTCCGGTGGACTGGAGGATGAGGTCGTCGATGACCGGGGAGTCGGGCGTGGAGACGTTGAACATGCCGTTGTCGATGCTCACGCCGAGGTCGCCCCCACCGCCACCATCGCTCTGTTCGACGGCCAGAGGCGCGGGCATGCCGCCACCACCACCACCTTCGGCCGGCGCCGGCGCTTCGCCGGTCTGTTCGCCACCACCGCCTGCCGCGGCCTGCTCGACACCACCGGCGTCCCCGTCCGCCGCACCGCCTTCTTCGCCGCCACCACCACCTTCGGCTTGCACGGCCGGAGCGGGGTCGCCGCTGCCACTGTCGTCGGCCGCTGCTGCGTCGCCACCGCCACCACCGCCCACGTTGCCGTCGAGCTGGCTCTGTTCGCCTTCGCCCTCGGCTGCCGCAGAGTCGCCGTCGTCGCCGCCGGAGGGAGGACCGCTCTGGTCGAGCGCACCCGCACCGAGACCACCCTCCGGGCACATCTGGGCGCCCTCGAGCTCACCGGTCTCCAGCTCCCAGAAGCCGTCGCCCCACTGCTGAGAGGGGCCGTAGCTTGCATTGGCCTGCCCATTCTGCGCACCGGCTTGTTCCGCCAGTGCGGCATTGCCCGGACCACCCGCGTACCCACTGCCGGACTGCAGGCGCTCGCTGGCGTCGGTGTCGGGGACAGACTGTTGGGTCCCTTGCTGGCGACGATGCGTGGACATGGTGAGCTCCCGTGTGGCGTGGACGTGGAACGGCTCATCACGACTATGCCGCACGCAGTGCAAATGAGACGAAAAGTCGATGTCCTGCCGATTTCGATGGGTGTCGTGGGCGGCGCATTCAGCACAACACGCATCGGGGACGCCCCCACACCTCCTTCACGGGCCCCAAACCCGAGCCCGTGGAGGCCACTGTGACCGCGAACGCGATCCTCACCATCCTCACCCTCTCGCCTGCAGCGCATGCCTGGTGGTATGCCGACGGCACCGAGGCCACAGAGACGCTCTCTGAAGACACGACCATCGACGAGACCCTCACGTATGTTGGCGACGACACCACCCTCTCGACGACCGAAGACGGTACCTACACGCTGGAGACCGAGAGCACGCCGTCGCTGTCGGACTGCCAGGACCTCGACTGGCTGAACGACCGAGCCACCACGAGCCAACAGTCCGCGTGCGTGTCGGTGCTCGCAAGTGCCGCACAGGCCGACATCGACGACGCAGACCAGCGCGGCGAGCTCCGCACCGGCACGCGTGTCTTCGAAGACGCCAGCGGCAACCCGAGCGAAGTGACCGTGGTGCGCGGCTCCGTCATGGAGGAGTGGGAGCACCGGGCGAGCTACTACGACCCCACCGCACAGGACCTCACCGAACAGGGCTACGAGTCCGACGGCGACTGGATCGACTCCTGCGAAGAGTATGGCTACCAGCGCTTCTACGACTACAGCATGTTCCAGCAGGCCAGCCGCACGGTGGACGACCGCTACCGCGCCATCTCCGATGCTGCCTTCGACTCTGCATACATCGGCCTGGGCGCCATCGGCATCGAAGGCGAGCTTGGCTACGACTTCGAGACCCGCGATGGTCAGGTCTACAGCGAAGACCAGTTCGGCCCCGGTCCCTGGAGCGCCTCTTCGTCCGACCCCTCGGTGCAGGTGCGCCCGAAGAACACCTTCTTCAACCTCACCGACGACGAGATCGACGCCATCGAGCTCCTCGACCCCACCATGGCCGCCACGCTGCGCACCGGTCGGGAGTACTGGCGCACCACCGACCAGGCCATGTCGAGTCGGTCGGCCGTGCCCACCAGTGGCGCGGTCACCATCGAGAACCGCTGGCACTTCCACGATGTGCAGAGCGCACGTCTCGGCGCATCCAGCTCCGACGCCATGTTGGACTACTACCGCGAGAAGCGGCAGGCCTTCGCGAAGGTGGTGCAGCAGCGCCGGCGCATGTTGGCCGACGGCGTGAACCCGCTCGACATCGGCGACTGGGTGTACCAGCAGAACCTCGACGAGACCATCTCCGGCTACGACGCCGAGCTGTACAACCTGCTGCTCGAGGCCCAGAGCAAGGGCTGTCTCGACATCCACACCACCGCTACGGAACGCGAGAACGGCACCTGGGACTTCCACGCATGTGACTGGGCCCCCCGCGACTTCCACGACGAGGTGGTGGTGCAGGCCGAGTCGCTCAAGAACGCCGCGGTGGAGGAGTGTGTCGCCGTGGCCGACTTCACCGCCCTCAACACCAACGGCGGCTACGACTGGTACGACACCAACGGCACCCTGACCTCCGAGGCCGACCCCCGACACAACGTGGACGACTTCAAGACCTACCTGGAGCGCAAGCAAGTCAGCCAGGAGAACTACGTCAAGCACGCTGTTCAGTCGTACAACGTGCAACAGAAGGGCATCCCCTGGAACAGCTACCAGTGGAGCGGCGGCGACACCTACGGCAACACCGACTACTTCGCCGCTTCCTGGAACGCGGGCGTGGGCTGGCACCTCTTCAACACCGCTGGAGGACAGGTCTGCGACGTGAACCCGTGGTTCAAGGCCACCGGCGACTTCAACGCCCACGTGTTCAGCCACAAGGCCGAGATCCTGGAAGCCGTGGTGGACTTCCACGTGCGCCGCGACCGCCGCATCGTGGACTTCGAGGTGCTCGGCTACGACCTCATCACCGAGAGCTGGGAGAACCAGGGCTACAGCACCGACCGTCGCATCGACTACACCTACACCTACGACAAGACCTGGCAGGAACAGCGTGAGTTCGCCCGCGGCGACGCCTCCTTCGTGGTGTGGGTGATTCCGTTCACGGTGTCTGGTGGTGTGTCGGGTCGAGTGGGCGTGAACTACGGCATGCAAGCCAAGCTCACCGAACAAGCCAAGGAAGTCACCGACAGCAGCGGCAACATCGTGGCCACCGACTGCTACGACCTCGTGGGCGAGCTGGGTGTGTACGCCCGTCCCTACGCAGCACTCGACGGTCAGGCCTCGATGGGCGTGGGCGTGCCCGGCTTCTCGGGCGGCGTCTACGGTCGCCTGACCCTCCTCGAAGTGAGTGTGCCCGGTCGCGTGACGGCCACCGCCAGGTCCAACTGGGACGCCTCCGACATCGAGATCGGCGTGAAGGCTACCTGCGACCTCGAAGTGGAGTCGCTGTCCGGCGAAGTGGGCCTGTACGCCGACATCTTCTTCATCCGCCACGAGCACGAGCTGTACCGCTGGCGTGGCCTGAAGTACTCGACGCCGCTGTTCGAGACCGACCACAGCATCGAGCTTCAGGTGTGGGGCGGCGTGTGCACGCTGCCGGGCGTGGACTGCAGCGGCTGAGCGCCGGCTTCGGGGGCCCGGCACCCATCGGGGACCGGGCCCCCCTTCCTTCTCCACTCCCCACGCTCTCGGAGAACCCATGTCCCGCCGACTTCCCATCTACGCCGTCTCTGCACTTCTCCTCGCCGGTGTCGGCGCGACCCTCTGGCTGGCTTCGACGCCGGACGCTCCGGTCTCTCCCCGCCTCCCGGGCTCGGGCGAGACCCTCACCTACGACCTCGCCTACACCGGCACCTCGGAGGTCACCCTGCCGGACGGCTCTCCGATGCACGCCACCATCGACATCCACGCAGACCTCGCCCTGACCGGCGGCACCCACCTCGGCGAGACCACCCTCGTGACCGCTCGCTTCGTGGATGTGGACCAGGCCGAGCTGGAGCTGGCGGGACGGCTGGCCATGCCCGAGCTGGGCACCCACCCCGTGACCGTGGCCTACGACGACACGGGCGCCGTTGTGTCGTTCTTCTTCGAGCCGGGCACACCCGTGCTCACCCGTCAGGTGATGCAGTCGGTCCTGCTCGACCTGCAGGTGGTGACCTCGAGCGAACACCCCGTGGCCCAACGCGACACCAACGGTGTGTTGGATGCCTCCTGGTCCCAGACCGCAGACGGGCTCTCACGAACCGCAGACGCCTACACCACCTTCACCGGCTTTCCGGACGCCTACCTGGACCACCAGTCCGTGTCTGCACCGTTGGTGGTCACGCTCGAAGACGACGGCACGGTCGCCGCAATGGCGGGCGAGACCCACCTCGTGCTGCCAGGGCGGGCCAACATCCGCACCATCCTGCGCACCACACTCATCGACCGCACGACCGACTCTGCGTCAGACCGCGACCCGGGCGAAGCGGCCCTGGCGCGCCTCGAGGCACACGCGCCAGACGCCGTCCCCGGGCGCGCGCTCGCCGAGCACAACGCCCTGAAGGGCCGCGTGGGAGACCTCACAGGCGACCGCATGGTGGAGCGCCTGCTGGAAGGCATTCCCGACACCGACGCCCGCTTCGCATGGCAAGCCACCGGCCTGCTGGAGCTCCACCCCGAGCTGGCCGACCGCCTCGCCGACCTCCACGCCAGCGGTGCGCTCACCGACGCCAGCGCCGACATGGTGGTGGACCTCCTCGCCAACGCAGGCACAGCAGCCTCCCAGCGGGCCCTCTGCGACATCCTGGCACGCCCCGATGTGCAGAGCTCGGCCGCATACGGCCGCACGGTCCAGGCGGTGGTCCTCACCCCCGAGCCCACGGCCGAGACCGCACGCTTCCTGGCAGAGCAGGCCCGGGGTCAGGCGGGAGGACAGGCCCGCCTGACCCGCAATGCAGCGGCCATCGCTGCCAGCCGCCTGGCCAAGGCAGGTGACCCGTCCATCGCCCGCGCCCTGGGCGCCGAGACAGTCGACCTGCTCACCCACACCGACGACCCCCAGAGCCAGTCCGAGCTGCTCCTGGCTCTCGGCAACCTTGGCGGAGACGACCACGTGGACGTTGTTCTCGACTACACCGAGGCCGACGAGGCTCGGGTGCGTGCAGCAGCCGCCCGAGCCCTTCGAGACCTCGACGATGGTGACGCACGCGCCGAGCTCATCCGCCTCACCGACGACTCCGACAGCTACGTGCAGGCCCAGGCGCTGCGGTCGCTCGACCCGGACACGATGTCGGATGGCGACTTCGACGAGCTGGCCGCCCGCATCGAGGGCGGTGCCGTACGCGATGGTGCCGAGGAGTGGCTGCTCAAGCTCGCCGAGAACGACGCGCGAGGGACCATTCTCGTGGAAGCCATCCTCGCGCGGGGTGTGGAGTCGGACACCCTCCGCGGCCGCTTCCAAGCTGCGCTGTAGGCCGTGCGCCTACTCCATGGCTGGACAGGACCAGCCCTCGACACCCGCCTCGCGAGCGGCGTTCTGCCAGAGCTGGTACCGCTGCTCGGGGGGCGCTGCAGACATCGTGGCCAGAGCCGCCTTGATCTCCGACGAAGACACCTTGCCCGTGATGTTGCGGGCGAGCGTGATCTGGAGCTTGTCGCCGGACAGGCCCGCGTAGTCTCCCGTGCCTGCCTTCGCAGCCGTGTGCTCGGCGCAGATGGCGTCCATGTCCTTGGCCGGCGAGCCACACGCAACGAGGAACGGAAGGACCAGACAAGGCAGGGGAAGACGCATGGGAACGCTCCGGGTGGATTGGACGGAGGGAGTGTACCCGCTCAAGCCCGCCGCTCCCCGACAGTGAGGAGGGTGCCTGCCGTTTCCTTCCAGGCATCGGGGTTGGAGCCGGGGCTGGCCCGGAGCTGTTCTTGGTGGACCACACGCAAGCCAGCCGCCTCAAAGGCTGCGGCCCAGCCAGCACGGTCGAGGAGGGTCATGGGCACGCCCAGCATCTCGGGCCACCCGTGGCTGTCGGTGTTTTCGCCGTAGAAGTCGACCGCGCACGCGAAGCGCCCACCCGGCCGCAGCAGGCGCGCCACCTCCACGAGACCCGCGTGGAGGTCGGGGAGGTAGTAGAAGACCTCCATCGAGAAGATGGCGTCGAAGGAGCCGGGCACCAGGAGGTCGGCGCGGTTGTGGGCCGGAAAGGGTGCGTGGACGAACTGTGCCCGGGTGTCGGCAGACAGCTCCCGCGACCGGTCGACCATCTCGGCGCTGCCATCGAGCCCGAGCGCGAGACCGCCTTCGGAGCCGAGCTGCTCGGCCGCCCACCGCACGGTGTAGCCGTTGCCACAGCCCACATCGAGGTAGCGGAAGCCGGGTGTGTGGAGCGGCAGGTGCGCGATGGCACGCCGCGCAAAGGGGCCGTGGCCGCGCTCCATGCCCTCGGCACGGCCGGTGCGGGCCCAGTCATCGAAGACTTCGGTGACGCGGCGGATGGAGTCGGTGGACATGGGGGGCTCCGGTTCTTCGGGGGGACCGCGCCCTATCCGAGTGCGGCCGGATGTCCGACCGCGCCGGCGAGCGCGGCTTCGAGACGGGCGACCGTTCCATCGACATCACGGAGCTTGTCGAGGCCGAACAAGCCCACGCGAAAGGTGGCGAAGTCGGCGGGCTCCCCGCACCGGAGGGGCACGCCGCCCGCAACCTGGACGCCATGGGCCGCCAGCGCCGGACCAGCCGAAAAGCCCGCACGCGGCAGGTACGACACCACCACGCCGGGGGCCTCGAAGCCTTCGGCCGCCACGCTCGGGCATCCGTACGCCGCCAGCACAGCCCGGACCTTCCAGCCCAGCTCCACTTGCGCTTCACGGGCCGCTTCGAAGCCGAGCGCTTCCGTCTCGGCGATGGCATCGCGGAAGGCGGTGAGGGCGTCGGTGGGCATGGTGGCGTGGTAGGCGTGGCCGCCGCTTTCGTAGGCTGCCATGATGCCGCGCCAGCGCTTGAGGTCCAAGGCAAACGACGTGCTGGAGGTGGTGTCGAGCCGGGCCGCGGCCTGTTCGGACATCAGCACCACGCCCGCACCCGCCGGACCGGACCATCCCTTCTGTGGGGCTGTGAGCAGGACGTCCACCCCGCGGGCCTTCATGTCGACCCACAGCGCCCCCGAGGCGATGCAGTCGAGCACGAACAGAGCCCCCACCCCATGGGCCGCGGCAGACACCGCATCCAGGTAGGCATCGGGCAACACCATGCCCGAGGCCGTCTCGACGTGGGCTGCGAAGACAACCGCTGGACGGGTGTTCTCGATGTGGGCTACCACCTCGGCGATGGGCGCGGGCGCAAATGGCGCTTGGGGGCCTTCGCGGATGGGGCGGGCCAGCAGCACGGCAGGCGCGGCAGCCCCCATGGTCTCGAAGATCTGGGTCCAGCGGAAGCTGAACCAGCCATTGCGCAGCACGAGGGCCGCGCCCATTCCGCCGAACTGCCGAGCGACCGCCTCCATCGCATAGGTGCCGCCACCGGGTACAATCGCAACGGAGTGGGCCTGGTAGACAGCCTTCAGCTGCCGCGACAGGTCGAGCATCACCTGCTGGAAGCGCCCCGACATGTGGTTGAGGGCGCGGTCGGTGAAGACGACGGAGTACTCGAGCAGACCGTTGGGGTCGACCCGGGGAACGAGGCCAGGCATGGGTGCTCCAGAGTCAGCGGCTGCGGCCGAGGGCCACCACGTGGGCGAAGTGTTCCGGACTGACCGGCTGCACGCTGAGGCGCTGGCCCCGCTTGGTGACCAGCATGCCTTCGAGGGCGGGGTCGGCCTTGAGGTCGGCCAGCGACACCAGGCCGGGGTAGGTCTCGGCGTAGCCGATGTCGACCATCACCCACCGGGGGTTGTCGGGCGACGACTTGGGGTCGTGGTACTTGTGCGTGGCGTCGAAGGCGTAGTGGTCGGGGTACGACGCACGCGTGATGGTGGCGAGGCCGGCCACACCCGGAGGCTTGGACCGGGAGTGGTAGAAGAGCACGCGGTCTCCCACGGCCATGTCGTCGCGCATGAAGTTGCGGGCCTGGTAGTTGCGCACGCCCTCCCAGGAGGTGGTGCCGTCGCGCTTCAGGTCATCGATGCCGTAGACATCGGGCTCGGACTTCAACAGCCAGTACTTCATGGGGACCTCGGGGATGTGGGCGACGGCTCTACCACGGCGGGCCACGGGTGCGGCATGGCATGCTCTGGGAGACGGAGGTGTGGATGCGGCGGCGGACATGGTGCCTGGCCGGCCTGATGGCGGTGGGCCTGAGTGCGCCGACCCCATCGGAGGCAAGCATCTTCTCGGCGTTCCGGGCGCTCGCCCGCCTGGGCAAGTCGGTGGGGCAGCTCGGCAAGGCCGCGCGGGGTGCCGGCGCGGTGGGCAAGCTGGCCAAAGGTGCCGCAGTGGTGGGCGGAGTGGCCGCCAGTGCACGAGCTGCGCGCCACGTGGGACGGGTGTCGAAGGTGGTGGTGGCGGAGCGGGCTGCAGTGTTGTTCGCGCGTCTTCCGGACGACGTGGGCCAAGGCGCCGCCCTGCTCGCCCGCGAGGGAGACACCTGGCACCTCGCCCGACTCGGAACGGACGTTGACAGTGCCGGCGACATGGGCCGCCTGGTGGCTGGCGTGGACAATGCGAGCGCCAGCAGCCTGTTCGTGGACCCGAGCGCCGGCCTGCGCGGCGGCAAGCACCTTCCCGCCGGCGCCCGCTTCACCGATGCCACCGGCTCGCCCCGGCCCTGGCGCCTCGGACGCGCCCAAGATGGCCGCATGCGGGCGTGGCCCGAGCCCACCGCCGGTGATGTGCTGGATGCTGCCCTCGACGCAACAGACCTGGCCACACTGGGCTGGGACATCGCCCAGGTGAGCTTCGACCTCGGCGTGAACGGCACGGACGCACCCCCCGACCCCCGCGGCCTGAAGCTGGCACGGGTGGGGAAGCCATGCGACGCCGGAGAAGCCGACAGCCCGGTGCCCTGGCGCGTGGACAGCCTCGCCGCCCTCGAAGCAGACCTCGCCGAAGCGGAACCGAGCCGGCTGCTCGTGTTCACCGGCCCCGACACCCCCGGGCTGTCGGCCATGCTCGACCGGCAGGCCACCCAGAACGCCCACACCATGGTGTCGATCCAGCTGCCCGACACCTGCGACCACCACACCATCCAGAGCCTGCTGAACACCGCGCGCCAGGAAGCCATGGAGGGAGACCGCCTCCCACTCGTGATGGTGGCCCCGCTGGACGCCACAGCGCTGCAGTCGGAAGACCCACTGCGCTTCTGCGGCGACACCACCCTGCCCGGAGACGTGCCGGTGGCACTTTGCTGGGCCGTGCCCACCGTGGTTCCTACAGACCCCGAACCGGCAGCAGATGAGCTGGACGACCCGATGGAGCCCCCGCTGTGGCTGTATGGCGTGGCGTTGTTGATCTCGATTCCCGTGCTGATCGTGATGAAGCGGATGGGGAAGCTCGACCCGAAGTGAACACCCGTTCACGGGCTATCGGATCCAAGCCGGCCGACAACCGCCCCATGTTCAGTGAGACATCTCGGTACAATCGGCGATCCGTGGACACTTTCTGTCCGCCACCAAGTCCAACAACCCCCTACATTGTGGGTGTCCCGAGCGGGTCCGGCCCGCACTCTCTTCCATCCAGGACAGGACACCGCATGCACGTCTCCACGCTCTACCCCTCGTCCTCCATCCGCGCCCTCATGCTCGAGGAGCTCCAGCACGACGTCCGTCGCCAACAGGTCTGGCACAGCCGCCGCCTCACGCCTCGCGGCCGGGCCATCTGGTCGCACCTCCTCGCTGAGGCCATCCACGAAGGCGACCCCATCACCCTCGCCCGCGCCCTGTCTCGCGATGGCCGGATGGTCGCCATCGAAGGCCGCCTCACCCGTCGCGGTCCCCGCACGGTCTGGGTTCCACGCAACGCCGCCGAAGTGCTGGCATGGGGCGAGTTCAACCGCTTCGCCATCCGGGCCATGTGCCGCCGAGCCGTCGAGCTCGGCCAGCCTTTCGTGGTGGTCTACCGCGCCCGACGGTCGAAGAACCCCCGCCCCGAGTCCGAAGCCCTGGTGGGCATGCGCATGTGCCCCACCGACCTCCTCGGGGTGGTCCGGCAGGCGCCCGATGGCACCACCATGTCGTTCCCGCCGGGTCCCAACTCGGGCCTCTCGGTGCGCCTGGCCCTCGGACACGAGCTGCCCGCGGGCATGGAAGGCTCCGGCGTTCGGTGGACCGAGCCTCCCCGCGCTGCATGAGGGCTACTCGGGCTCTTCGGGGTCGTAGCAACTGTTGTTGCCTTCCCAACGGGTGGGAATCGCCGCTGAAGCGGTGAAGGAACCATCGGCGACCGAGTAGGTGCCAACATTCCACATGTCGCGGCCGCTCAGCTCTCCAGTCCCTTCCCACAACAGGTCAGAGCCCGACCACACCTGGATGGTCGCCTCGGTAAGGCCGCCCCCCTTGTCGTCGAAGTAGTGCACCCACACGTCGTAGCTGTCGTCTTCCACCACGCCGATGCGGATGATCTCCGGGCCGTAGCCCACACGGTTGTCCAGGGCGAGGGTGGGGTTGCCATCCGAACCGGTGGACCCCCAGTCCGGCGACGGGTTGCAGTAGGTACAGTCGCCTGGAAGCTCGAAGGGCAGGGCATCATCGCGCGTGAGGTGCAGGTCGAGGTCGGAGTTGCCGGTGTCCCACGTGAGGGTCACATGCAGCTCGGCCATGGACGCCGCATCGAAGGTGCAAGTGGCCGGCGCAGAGGTCTGTCCCAGGTCGTTTTCCACTTCCAACGACATCGTCCAGGTTCCCGGTACATCCACGAACACCGAGGTCTGCGCCCGTCCGGGGTCGGTGACATCCGCAGTGCGGGACGACGGAGGCGCCGCCACGATGGTCCACATGTAGTCTTCGATGGAAGCCCCCGCGCCCGGGGTGGAGCCACGACCATCGAGAGGTGCAGCGGTCGGCACATCACTCTCCGTCGGACACACAATGTCCGCCACCGGCACCGCCAGCGTCCCATTCCCCTGCAACGTCACCGTCGACGTCCCCTCGCTGGTCACGATGTCGAGGGTGTCCGTGTCGGCCGTCTCGTCATCCGCCGTGTAGGTCACCGTCAGCTCCACGCTCGAGCCCGCGGGCAGCTCCAGTCCCTCTACATCCTCGGGAGACGTGAGCGAGAACTGCCCGCTGCCCCCCAAGCCAAGTGCGTCGATGGTGAGCGTCGAGCCCCCATCATTCGAGATGGTGACCACCTCGGAGGCACTCATCCCCACCGGCAACACACCGAAGTCGATCACCGTGTGGTCCAGCTCCACTGCACCAGGCGTTCCCGAGACCCCTTCGTCGACCGTGCCGGGATCCCCCGTCTCGTCGACTTCCTTGCCCGGGGTGGTGGAGCACGCCACCACACCCAGCCCCAGCAACAGTCCACCCACCAGCGCAGTTGTGTTCGTCATCCGCATTGTCCCCTCCAGGATTCACCTACCAATGAGGGCAGGCGACGCCCCACCATACGCCGCCCACACACCGCTGTGACATTTCAGTCCGTTTTTCCCGACCGCCGGGCATCGCTTCGCCTTCCCGGGGACCGCCCGCCCGCCGAGCCGTGTTGTCGCCTGCGGTACAGTGCCCGCGCCGGAGGGTTCCATGATCGACTGGGGCGCACTCGACGCCACAGCCTTCCACCACGCCCTCGCCACCGGACTCGGGCGCGCCCTGCTGCACACCCGCCAGCACGGCAGAGTCCCCGACGAAGACGCCCTGTGGGACGCCTGCCTGCACTGCCAGACCTACAACTGGGAGCTGGAGGGACACCGCGCGGCGTGGCTGTGGTCCGTCGTCCACGAAGCAGGCCTCGCCGCACACTGGGCTGGTCCTCTGCTGGCCGCCCTGCCCGAAGCCACCTCGGTGCCCGATGCCGACCAGCTCGCCGGTCTGGCCCTCTGCATCGCCCGCACCGGGCACGACGGCGCCGCCCGAGCCCTCGAAGCCGTGCTCTCCTCCGGCCCCGACCCCTCTCTCACCGTTCCCGGCGCCCGCGAGCTGGTCGAGCTGCAGGGAATCGCCGGCCTCCACACCGTCTTTCGCGTGGTCGGCGGAGCCCTCCGAAGCGGCGACGAACGGCACCTCCTCGGGCTCGGAGCCTGGATGATGGCCGTGGAAGACATCCTCGGTGTCGACGTGGTCGCCAATGTTCTCGCTACATCCACCGACCCCGGCGCCCGAGCGATTCGCGAAGCCCTCGCCGACGAGAACGCATCCGCCGACGCCGACACCTTCGCCCCCGACCCCCTGGGCCCCGGAGAGCGAGAGGCCTTGTTCACCACCGTCCGCGCCTGCGCCACCGCGCTCGCCGCAAGCCGTGCCCCGCCCCTCGACGCCCACGACCTCGCCCGCGCGCTCGCCCGGCTCGGACGCCAGCCGCCCCGCAGCCTCGACCCCATCCTCCTCGCGCTCGACGCCCACGAGAGCGCCCGCGTGCGGCGCCAGCTCTCCAAGCTCCTGTCCCACGTCCGCCACCCCCTGCTGCGCGGCCTGGCCCTCCAAGGCCCGCTCGGGCACCCCGACCGCCTTCGCTGGCTGCTCGCCAACTTCGAACACGGCGATGGACAGCGGGTCCTGGCGGCCCTCGATCACCCCGTCAGCCGCGACGAATCGTACGACCGCTGCGCCATCTTGCTGCGACTGCACGCAGCCCACCCCGCGGAAGGCTGGGACGGCGCCCTCGTCCATGTCTACCAACACGCCCCCTGCAGCCTGGCCCGCGAAGACGCCCTGGTACGGCTCCTCGACGACGACGCCGCGCCCGTCTGGCTGGTCGCCGAGGCGTGCTGGGATGCCCACCCCGATGTGGCCACCGCTGCTCGTGAGGCCTTGCAGGCCTGACACCGCAACACACCCCAACACCCGCTATTCTGCGTGCCTCCCAAGTCTGAGAAGTGCGTGCAGGCTCGACTCACCATCGCCGCAACCCTGGCCTTGTGGGCCTGCAGCACCCCCGAGCGTCCGGGCAAGCCGAGTCCACCCACCCGGTCCGAAGACTCGGCGACCGCCACCCATCGTCCAGATCTCGTCGACTCTGCAGACTCCGGCGACCCCGGTCCCGACCCCGTCGATCCAACCCTCTACTGCCGGTCGCTCGACCCCGACTGGGCCGTCGCCTACACCGACCCCCTCGACCAACAGCTCGCGGAGATCATCGACGACCGGGGCCTCCTGGGAGACCCCACCCTCTACGTCGACACCGACGGCCTGTGTCGGCAGCGGGCCCTCCCCACCATCGACCACCCCCTGGCCCAGCTCGGCCGACAGCTCTTCTTCAGCGTTGACCTGAGCGGCGACCGGGACGTGGCCTGCGCCACCTGTCACCACCCCGAGCTCGCCGGCGCCGACGCACTGGTCTTGCCCGTCGGTGTGGGCCACGACCCCTCCACCGTGGGCGAGGACCGCGCGCGAGGCATCTCCGACATCGCACGGGTCCGTGCTCCCCGGAACACCCCCACCATCCTCAATGTCGCCCTGTGGGACCACCGCCTCATGTGGGATGGCCGGGTGGAGGCCCTCGACCCCGAGGCCGGCTTCAACGGTGAGTCGGGTGGCATCTCCATCCCCAGCGGCCCCTCCGACGCCCCCGACCTCGTGGCCGCCCAGGCCCTCCTGCCCATCGGCCACCCCGACGAAATGGCCGGCAGCCTGACCGACTCCAGCGCCAACCCCACCGACACCATCGTCGACCGGCTCGCCGAGACCACCCACTGGCAGGCTGCCTTCGAAGCCACATGCACCCACCCCGACACCCTGCCAGACAGCTGGCGCACCGCCTGCACCAGCGACGCCCCCCTCATCACCGCCGCACATCTCGCCCAAGCCATCGCCACATACGAACGCTCGCTTGTGTTTGTTGACACGCCATGGTCCGCCTACGTCCAAGGCAACGTAGATGCGCTCACCGATGCCGCCAAGCAGGGCGCGCTCGCGTTCTACCGGTCGCCTGCCGACGGCGGACTCAACTGTGGCGCGTGCCACACCGGCGACTTCTTCACCGACGAACAGCTCCATGCCGTCGGCAGTCCCCAGATCGGACCCGGCGACCCATTCGGCACCGGCACACCCGGCATCGACCGCGGCCGAGCCGAGCTCACCGACCACCCCGACGACGCCTTTGCCTTCCGCACCCCCACTCTGCTGAACGTCACCCACACCCCGCCCTACTTCCACGCCGGCAGCATCCCATCCCTGTTTCGCTCGGTCGTGCACTACCGCGGCGTGGCCGACAGCATCGCACAGACCTTCGGCCACAACGACGAGCCACTGCGCCATCCCCCCCACTGGTGCACCACCGCTCTCTTCGCCGACATCTCCGACTGCGACGACCTCTACCGCTCAGACGCCACCCACGACGGCGACCTCTCCGGCCGTCTCGACGGCGAGCTCGAGGGCATCGACCAGACCATCGACCTCTCCGCTGTGCTCGTGGTGCTCTTCCTCGAGGCCTTGACCGACCCCCGCGTCGACGACCCCGACCACCTCGCGCCATGGATCGAAGGTGGCACCGTCACGCCCACCGCCACCAGCAACCCCTGGCCCGACACCTGTCACCAGATGCTGGAGTGGCCCCGCGGCCAGGACCTGCGGGTCAAGGGGGCCCGGTGGCTCTTCAAGCAGGCTCTGCTCCCCGACACCACGGTCAACACCGGCCTCCGGCCCACCTCCGTGTTCGGACTCGAGTATTGGGAGGTGCAGAGCGCCATCTACACACACCACTCCAACCTCACCCGACAGTTTCGTTCGGTTGCGGCCGGTGTGTTGGCGCAGGTTTCGGCTGCCGAGCGCGCCGCCTTGTACGCTGCCTGGAAGGCCGACCCCGACCCCGACGCCCGCCGAAGCTGGGACCAGGCCCGCGTGGCCGTGGAAGTCGAGCTGGCCACCTGGCGAGACACCGACCAACCGGTGGACTCCCATCGCCTGAGCGCCCTCCTCGACGCCGTTCACACAGAAGAGACCGCGTTCACCACCCGCCGGGCCACCGCCTATGGAAGCGTGTGGGCCACGCAGCCCGAGGCCGACCGACCTGCCCGACGCGACCAGCTGCGCCGATACCTGAGCGGCGACACCTCCAATGTTCCCATCGAGTTGATCGACGACGACGTCATCATGCTCTCCAGCACCATCCGAGATGAGCTCGACACCGCGGGCATCACGTACGACCCGGGCTTCGCAGCCTTCGTGTTGGGCTGGGCCACCTGGACCGCCGGCCCGGATTGTGTCGGCGCTTTCGACAACCGCCAAGACAACGGCAGCCGTGCCGCAGCCTACTTTGGCTTCGGGCCATGGGTGGACGACTGGTTCTTCAACCTCCAGACCGGCATCCAGGAGCCCGTCTCCGCCCAAGAAGAGCTCTCCGGCCTCATCGCCCACCTCGAGGCCACCGCCGGCAGCGGTGTTCTCACCACCACCTTGCCCACACTGGCCGCCGCCCAGCGTGCTTGGATCACCGCGCAAGCCGACACCGCAGCGGCCACACGACACCTCGGGGAGGCCGTGGCTGCCGGAGCCGACCCGGCCCCCTTCGAGTCCGCACTGGCCGTCGCAGGAGCGTCGCTCGCGAGCGCCGAGACCGATGTGTTGGTGGCCGAGCTCACCTACTACTTCCACCTGCGCGACACCCTGTCCGACAGCCAGAAGGCCGATGTGGTGGATTGGATCGACTGCCTCGAGTCACCGGCGACCCAGGCCATGGCAGGTGCAGGCGGCTTCGACGCGGCGGGGGGAGGGTCGTGTCTCCCGTGACTACTCCGTGCGCACCACCGTCACCTTCTGGTTGACCCGAACCGGCCCCACCACGCTGGTCTCGCCATCTGGCCAGCGCACCACCACCGCCTGCGCCTCGCTGGCGCTGCCCAAGCCCACATGCACCGTGGCCGGCGGACTTCCGTACATCTGCGTACCACCCGCCACCACCCAGCGTCGGTGCGCGCGTCCGGCTGCCCGCACCTCCACCACCGCCCCCACTGCCGCAGGGTTGGCGCCCGGGGCCTCCAGGTCCACCTGCAGCCACGACTCTGCACCACACCGACTCAGGTGCACCCGAGGCATCGTGATGAGCGGCGCGGTGATGATGTCGAGCCAGCCATCCTCGTTCAGGTCGACCGCGAGACCACCCCGTCCCACGGCATCATCGTCGACGCCCCACGCCGCCGCCCGCTCGACGAAGCCGCCCTCGGTCTGCTCCCACAGCGCATCGGGCTGGGCAAAGGGGTTGGCCATCGAGGTGGCTGACTCCGGGATGGCTCCGAAGGTGGCCCACACATCCAGGTCGGCGTCGTTGTCGAGGTCCTCGGCAACCACCGACCACCCCACCACCTGCGTGTCTGCATCTTGGACGAGCCCCCGCGCCACCGCGCTGTCGAACCAGGTGTTGTCGTCGAGCGACTCGAAGAGCGACAGCTGCCCGAAGTTGGTGATGAGGAGGTCGGGACGGGTGTCGTCGTTGAAGTCCGCGAGCGCGACGCCCATGGCCAGCATCGTGGCATCCAGCCCGGCCTCGGGCCAGCGCACCAGCGAGACCCCACCGACCGAGCTCTGATTCTCCAACATCTGGTTCGGCAGGGCCACGTGCCCGTGGTCATTCACCAAGAGAAGGTCAAGGTCACCGTCCTGGTCGCCGTCGAACCAGGTCCCCTGGAAGGTGAACCCGGCCTCGGTCTCGGCGGGTAGCGCAGAGCTGTGCGCCTCGAAGCCGTAGCCATTCCACAGGTACAGTCCGCTGGCGTCGGCACCCGCGCCCACTCCGCGGTCGGAGTGTCCCGCGAAGAACAGGTCCAGGTCGCCGTCACCGTCCACATCCGCGGCACTCACCCCCACCGACGCACGGGCCGCGGATGCGAAGGGGGCCTCACCGTCGCGGGTGAAGTGGCCGCTTCCGTTGTTCCACCACAGCTCGTCCGGTCCGCCACGGTTGGCCAACACAATGTCCAGGTCACCATCCGCGTCGAAGTCCGCAGCGACCGAGGCCGCAAGATTGGGACTTGGATCTGCGACCTCGGGCAGGCGGTCGGATGCATGGGTGAGTCCGCCTGCACCGTCGCCAAGGAACAGGTACACGCCTTCGTAGCGGACCAGCAGCACGTCGAGGTGGCCGTCGGCATCCAGGTCGGCGGCCGTGACCCCCGAGCCCACGGGACCATCCGGCATGGCGGGCTCGCCGACCACATCGAAGGCATCGTCGATGTGATGAAACGGCCCCTCCGTGGTGCGTTGGGTGGGGTCGGAGCACGCTCGGGCGGTCCCACCGCGAAGCTCAGCCGCAACCGAGCCACGAACATCCGCCTCGCCATCCAGCAGACCGCCCGGTGCACGGCCCGAGTCATCGGAGTCGCCCCCACCCGACCAGCCCGGGCCATCGGTCGAGGTCGTGGCCGCCGCGCGGTCAGCGGGCTCTTTCGCCGGGCCGTCCGAGCACCCTCCGGCACACACCAGCAGCAGCAAGCAGTGGCGCATGCACTCTCCAAGGGGGACGCCATCATCGCCGAGACCTCCCGCATCATCCAGTCCAGTGTGTCAAGAAACCCCCGGGAGAACGGTACGATGGGCTGCGGAGGCACAGATGTCGTGGGAACGTCGGGTCAATCGGGTGGTCGACCATGTTCGAAGCAACCTCCAAGACGACCTGTCAGTGGGCGTCTTGTCGGGTGTGGCCCACGCTTCTCCGTTCCACTTCTCCCGAATGTTCAAGACCACCACCGGCGAGACGCTCGTGCAGTTCGTCCAGCGGGCTCGCCTCGAGCGGGCCGCCACGCTGATGCTCGCCCGTCCCGATCGCTCCCTCGGCGACATCGCCCACGCCGTCGGCTTTCAGTCCGCTTCCGACTTCTCGCGGGTCTTCAAGCGCCGCTACGGCCTGGCCCCCAGCCGCTGGGACCGTCGGACTCGCCTGTCCGCCACCTTGCCCGACTACGCCGCCGGCCTCGCACAGGCGCGCGCCACCTGCCCACCTCTGCACCCCCGGGTGGTCCACCACCCTGCCTGTCAGATCGCCTATGTGCGCGTGGCCACGCCCTTCCTCGACGCCCACCTGCTCCAGGCCGGCTACGACCACCTCACCGACTGGCTCGACGCCCGTCACATCGACTGGCGGAAGCAGACGTTGCTGGGCTTGTCTTGGGACAACTTCGAGACCACCCCTATCGAGCGGGTGCGCTTCGACCTGGGCTTCACCGTCCCCGACCACATCCAAGCCGAAGGCAACGTGGGCATCCAACGCTTCGACGCCATCCGGTCGGTCGACGTCCATGTGCGCGGCGAGCTGGGCCACATCGCGCTGGCCTGGGAGCACCTCTACGACGTCTGGCTGCCCCGCTCCAGCAGCGAGCCCGCGCACCTTCCGGGCATCAAGCGCTTCCGGCAGCGTCCCGATACATTGGGCTGGCGGACCTTCGACCTGGACTGCTCGATTGCACTGCAGCCGGCCAGGTAGGTCTCAGGCCTCGGCCTCGCACGCCACCTTGAAGGCGTCGATGTGCGCCTGCATGCCTTTGCGGAACATCCCCTGCATCAGCACATTCATCACCTTCTGCACGATGCCCTTGCCGCGGCAGTCCATCGCAAACTCGGCCCGGCTGCCCCCCTCTGCCGGCACCACTCGAATCTGCGTGTCCCACACCGTGCCGTGCATGTCGGACACCATCCGTGCCGTTCGGGCCGTGTCGTCCTGCTCGGTGACTTCCAGCTCCGTGACGTGCTCCTTGCCGTTCATCAGGCGGGTTTCCTTGAAGCGGGTGCCCCGGCCACTGCGCTGCTCGGTGAGGAATTCCACGTTCACCACGTTGGGGATGGTCTCGGGCAGGCGCTCGAGGTTGGTGATGAGCGCAAAGACCGCGTCGGCGGGGGCGAGGATGTGGGCGTGGACGGTGACGACGGGCATGGCGACCTCCTGATGCAGACAAGGTAGGCCCGCCAGGCAGGTGGTGTTTGACCAATCGTGCGGACCTGGTCCCGCGTCCCCGGCGCGTGGATCGTTAGAGACCGCCGACCTCCCCGGAGTCTCCATGCTCGACTCGGCGCTGCCCATGCTGACCGGAGCCCTCGTCGCCAGCCTGGTGCCGTTGGCTCTGTGGATTCGCCGGCTGCGACACCGCCTGACCATCGCCGAAGCCACACGGGTGGGACTCCAAGCCGACCTCGACAAGGCCACCACCGACCGCTCCTACTTCGAGGCACGCACCCAGACGCTCGCCCACGACCGGTCCCGACTGGAAGCCGAGCGCGACCGCTACCGGGCCATCGCCGCCACCCGTGAGCTGCCCCACCCCGAGGCCCTTCCCGAGCCCGTGCGCATCCTCGCCCCCGAGTGGCGCGACCGGGCCTACACCAACCACCCCGAGGTCAACCTCCAGCGGCTCGCCATCGATCTGGAGCCCTTCGCCCACCAAGAGCTGCTGCTCACCGTGCGCCTCGACCCCCGCGGCGGCTGGACCCGCAAGCTCCGCGACCCACCTCCACGCACCTACGTGGGCACGGTCGACCGCATCCTCGAAGACCTCCGCTGCTGGCTGATGGACGACGACATGCGACTGGTCGAGCGTCGCAGCGAAGGTGTGGCGTGGGCCGACCCCGACTCCCCGCTCCACTTCCACTTCGACCTCGACCGGGTCACCGAAGACCAACCCGAGGTCCACGTGCACGCCGTCGAGGTGGCGGTCGTCGAGACGAACGTGGTGGAGCGCTTCGTAGAGCAGCCTGTGGTCATCGAGGTTCCCACACTGCCGGGGGCGAGTCCCGCACAGGTGCAGGTGGGCCTGTCACGAGAAGAGGTGCTCGCACTGTTCGAAGTCGAGCTTGCATCCAAGCTGGCCGAGCTGGGCATCGACCCCGAGACCGGCCCCGTCCAGCCCGCGCCGCTCGACGAATCGGAGCGACGTTCGGCCGCCATCAACCGCACGATGCAACACCAGCGCTGAACGTACAGGTGAGCGTCTGGCCACCTCGTGCCCCGTGGAAGCGGTAGGGGCTGGCACCACGAAAGTGCAGAGTGCAGGCCTCGGCGGGCACCGTGGCGATGACATGGGGGGAGGCGCCATAGCTCGAGTGCCCCGAGAAGCCCGACGGACAGGTCACGGCCACCGATGTGACGCCTTGTGGGTTGGGCAGGCGGATGCGCAGGTCGCCTCCCCGGGGTGGCGGCGGGACGTGGTGGACCGGCTCACGGGGCGGCGGACGGACCACCTGTGCATCGGCGACCACCACTTCCTCGTCCTCTTCGTCTTCCAGCCAGTCACCGGTGTCCTGGACCGGGTCGACCGCCACCACCACCGGCTCGATGGGGTCGACCGACGCACGGGACTCGCGCAGGCCGAAGGGGTCGACCGTGAGCACCACCATCGCCAGACACAACATGGCACTGCAGCCCAAGATGACCGCATGGAGGGCGCTCTGCCGGGGAGGTGAAGACGGGGGCGGACCGCTCACCACACGGAAGGGAGTCTGCGGAGTGGGGGGGACGGGCGGTGGCGCCACAAACGTGGGCTGGGGGGGCGCCAGGTAGGTGGGCTGCGGCGGACGGGGGGCCGGTCGGGTGGGCCGTGGTGCCGGACGCCTGGGCGGCCCGGAGATGCGGATGAATTGGGTGGCGTCGGCGTCGAGGTCGTCGGGGAGGGCGTCGAGGTCGACGGCAGGCGGAACGTGAGAACGACGAGACATCGGAGACCCCCGAAGGACAGACCAGACCGCGGCACGGTGTGTGGCGCACCAACGTCGGGCCACGGACCTCGCTGACAGGGCTTCGCGGCCCCGAGACAATCCGTGACGTGGCGAGCACCAGGGCCGGAGTCAATCCAGGGGTTCGCGGCAGGCACCAGCGGGATAGGGAGGGGGCCCACCCCCAAGAGGCGCATGGCATGGGCATCGTGAATCGGTTCAAGAAGCGGGTGAAGGGCGGCCTGAAGCTTGCCCGCACCATCGCGAGCTCGGTCTCCGACGAGGCCCGTCATCCCGGACGCCCACCGGGCAACGTGGCGGCCAACCACCCTGTGTGGAAAGACGACCCCAACGATGCCGCGCACCAGAAGGCCCGCGAAGGCATCGCCGAGGCCCGCGCCAGGCCCGCAGCCAAGCCCGCCGACGACGGCCTCCCCAAGCCGGTCGACATCGAAGGCCGCGACAACGAGCCCTTCTGGTTCCTCAAGGACGGCGGCGACGACGGCTGGGACACCACCAACCCGTCTGAAGAGTGGCGCAAGCGACACGGCGACGAAGCCCCCGAAGACTACGGCCAGGGTGGCTGACGCGCCGCTTCCCGTGGTGTGCCTGCCCGGCATTCGGGGCAGTGCTGCAGTCTTCTCGCCACTCGCCCGGGTGGTCGGACCGTCTCTGCGGCTGGTCCCGCTCCACCTCCCGCCCGGTGGCCCTGCGCTCGCCGCAGCCCGCCTCGTCCCACGCCTTCCACCGGGCCGCTTCACCGTGCTCACCGGCAGCTTCGGCGGTCTGGTCGCGCGCTTTCTGCCCCCGCACCGCATGGCCGGCCTCACCTGCGTGGGCACCCTGCCGTCTCCGCAGTTCCTGTCCCCGGCCATGGCGCGGCGGGCCCGGGTCTTCATGGCCCTTCCCGACCCTCTCCTCGAGGCCCTCTACGCCCGCCACGGCCGGCGCTCACTCCTCGAAGACGGCGTAGCACCGGCTGTTGTCGACCAGATCCTCTCGCGGCCCGTGCCCGCACCCGTCCTCCGCGGTCGGCTCATGGCCATCCTCGCCGGACACCACGGCACCCCGCCCGCTGTGCCCACCCTCTGGCTGAGCGGGGCGGACGACCCTCAGATCACCTGGACCCGAGACGAGCTGGAACAGGCCGTTGTCGGCGTCCACACCCGGGTCGTTCCCGGCCGACACTTCCCCCACGCCAGCCATCCAGAAGCACTGTGGGCCACCGTCTCGGCGTTCTTCCGGGGCCAGGCCACGACTCTGGACAGATGGTCGGACCGTCCGGACGTCCAACCGTAGGGAGCCAGCCCACGAGCGCGTACATCACGGGCGTCCCCTCCAGCCAAGGACGTCGCAATGACCGCTCTCTTCGCCCTCGTCGCCCTCACCGCCACCGCCGCCGAACCCGTCACCGACACCGTCCAGCCGCCCGTCGCAGCCGTCTCTTCGTCCAGCGACTTCGAGCTCGTGAAGGCCGGGGGTGGCAAGCAGAAGCGCCCGTGGCTCGCCGCTGGCCTCAACTGGTTCATCCCCGGCGCCGGCTACATGTACAATGGCAAGAAGCCCGCCTACGTCACCGTTCCCATGATGGCCGGCGCCGCTGGACTCACCTACGTGGAGAACTTCCACCAGTTCGAAGGCGGGACCCTCCGCGAGGTCGACTCCACCGCCTTCGCCGTCACCTTCGGCTCGGTGCTCGTGCTCAACACCGGCCTCGCCATCGACGCCTTCCGCGAAGCCAGGTCCATCAACAACCGAGGTGGCGCCCGCGCCAGCCTCCGCCCCACCGTGCTGGCCACCGCCGACGGCTCCCAGCCCGGACTCCAGCTCGACGCCCGGTTCTGAGCATGCGCCTCGACCCCACCGACCCCCTCACCCTCATCCTGCGGTCCCTGCGGCTGCAGAGCGGCCTCATCAGCCGGGGCCGCTTCCACACGCCGTGGGCCATCCGCAGCGGCCAGTCTCAGGGGGCCATCTTCCACGCCGTCCTCGAAGGCAGCTGTACAGTGCAGCGCGAGGGCGACTCACGCGGGGAGACCATCGGTGTGGGCGAGCTGGTGGTGCTCACCCGCGGCGATGCCCATGTGGTGAGCGATGGCAGTGGGGTCCGACCGGCCGCCATTTCCCGTCTGCCACGCACCGTCGAAAGAGGCCTGCCACTGGTCACCTACGGCGGTGGCGGTCCACGCACCCGGGTGCTGTGCGGACGCTTCGACTTCGACCACAGCGCCGGCCCGTCCCTCGCCGACCTGCTGCCGCCGGTCATCGTGCTCCGCAAGCAGCACGCCCGTGTGGTGGAGTGGCTCGAGACCACCCTCGACCTCATCGCGTGGGAGCTCGACCACCCCCAGCCGGGCTCCGAGGCCGTCCTGGCTCGGCTCACCGACATCCTCTTCATCCAGGTGGTGCGGTCGTACGCGTTGTCGCTGAAGCCGGGAGAAGGCGGCTGGCTGGGCGCCGTGCACGACCCTCAGATCAGCCGCGCACTCGCGCTCATGCACGAACAGCCCGAAGCCCGCTGGACCGCTGCCAGCCTCGCCCGCCAGGTGGGGGTGTCGCGGTCGGCCTTCTACGCGCGGTTCAAGCAGCTCGTGGGCGAGCCTCCGTCGGCCTACCTCACCCGCTGGCGCATCCGGTGTGCCTGCGACCACCTGGTACATCCCGAGCGGTCCATCGCCGAGGTGGCCAGCGCGGTGGGCTACAGCTCGGAAGACGCCCTGGCCCGCGCCTTTCGCCGCACCATGGGCCACACCCCGGCCGCCTGGCGTCGCCAGCGCCTGACCCACTCCCACCGTCCTCGACAGCCGGAGGGCAATGGGTGACGGGGGCACCATGTCCCGCTTCGCCTGGCCCGCTCTCGTCGTCCTCCACGCCTGCTCCGGCTCTCCGGAAAAGGCGTCCACCGGCATGCCTTCGGAGACCGACGCCGACACGGACACGGACACGGATGCCGACACAGACGCAGACACGGATGCCGACACAGACGCAGACACGGATGCCGACACCGCCGACTCGGGCGACCCCATCGACCACTGCACCGAGGTGGTGGGCTTCGGTCCCGAGTTCACCGACACCCGGGCCATCTGGACCACCCAAGACGACGCCGCACCCTGGCCTTCCGGCGGGCTCGTGGCCACCGGCAGCTCCAGCATCCGCCGCTGGGAAGGCCTCGCCGTCCGCTACACCGACCACAACGTCATCCAGCGGGGCTTCGGCGGCGCACAACTCGGCGAGGTGGCGCTCGCAGTCGACGACCTGGTCCTGCGCCACGCACCCGGCGGCATCATCGTCTTCGCCGGCACCAACGACCTCGCCCACGGGGTGGCCACCGACGTCGTGGCCGAGCGCCTGCGGTGCTTCGTCCAGCGCACCCGCGCGGGCACCGACCCCACCGTCCCCATCTTCTTCATCGGCGTCACCCCCACACCCGCTCGCTGGGACGGCTGGGCAGCGGCCGAAGCCTTCAACGCCCACGCCGCAGACCTCGCCAGCACCGACCCCCACCTCCACTACATCGACGTCCCCACGGCCTTCCTCGCCACCGGCAGCCCCCCCGACGCCAGCTTGTTCGTCGCCGACGGCCTGCACCTCAGCGACAGCGGGTATGCCCTGTGGGACAGCGTTCTCCGGCCTGTGGTCGACGCCCACCTGGCCGCCACCGCCGTGTCTGCCACACCCCCCACGTCCGGCACCCGCATCCTCGTCGACGTAGGCGCCAGCGACGGCACCCACGGCGAGCACACCCCGAGCCCCGACTACCTGGGCCAGCACTGGAACAACTGGCACGCTCGGTCTGGCGGCGCGGCCATCCTCCCGGGCGAGCGCCTGGCGAGCCTCGTCGACGACACGGGCACCGCAACATCCGTCGACCTTGTGGTCACCGGCGGCTTCCTCAACAACGGCCGCGCGCACGGGGGCCTGCTGTGGCCCGACGCCGACCTGCTCGGTGACCTCGCCGTGGGCACCGCCACCGAAGACTTCTTCTACACCCTCCCCGACGACGCCACCGGCGGCCTCCAGCTGCGGGGCCTGTCGCCCACCACACCGGTCACCCTGCGCCTCTTCGCCTCCCGCGACGACGCCGAGACCCGCATCACCCGGTACACCCTCGAGGGCGCCACCACCGCCTCCCACACCCTCCAGACCAGCGGCAGCGGTGCGGGCACGGGCACCGGAAACGACGACACCGTGGTCGTCTTCACCGACGTGCTCCCCGATGCATACGGCCGGCTCCACCTCGACCTCACCATCGAGGCCGGCTCGTATGGCTACCTCAACCTGCTCGAGCTGGTCATCGAGTAGGCCGTCGCCCCAGCAGGCGCTCCACGCCCACCGGCGCCGGACCGTCGGACCGCAGCGTCTTCCAGCCGTGTGCACGAGCCAGAGGGCGCAGCTTGTGGGGCTCGAGCACCGACCAGATGCGGGCCACCTGTCCGTCCACCACCCCCAGCCACGTGACGCTCAGCACGAAGCCATCGAGCAGCACGGCCACCGCGAGGCGCTGGTTGCAAGTGAACGGGAAGAGGTCGAGGCCGGGCGGGTACTGCTGCGCAAACCGTGTGAGGGCGCGGGCAATCTTGGGCGCCCCACGCACGGGAACCTTGGCTGCGCGCACCACGCCACCGCCGTCGGACAGCAGGATGGCGTCGTTGGTGAGCAGGCGGGTGAGGGCGGCCACATCGCCGGTGGACAGCGCTCCGGCATACCGCATCAACACGGCGGACTGGCGCTCGGGGTCGGCATCGGTGGTGGGCCCGGCCGTGGCCACCCGCGTGCGCGCGCGACGGAGCAGCTGCCGAACTCCGGCCTCGGACGTGCCCAGAGTGTCGGCCAGCACAGGCGTGTCGACGTCGAGGGCCTCACGGAGCACGAACGCCACCCGCTGGCGAGGAGACAGTGCGTCGAGAACGGTGAGCAGGGCGAGACTCAGGTCGTGGGACCGCTCCAGGTCGAGGTCGCAGCGGCCGTCTTCCCACGGCTCGGGCAGGAAGGGCCCGGGGTAGGTCTCCCGACGCACGCGGGCCGACTTCAGCTCGTCGAGACACAGCCGCGACACCACCGTGCGCAGCCAGCCCGGCGACTCGGGCTTGGGCTCGGTGCGCTCCAGCCGCAGCCAGGCCTCCTGGACCACATCTTCGGCGGCCTGGACCGACCCCAGCATCTGGTAGGCGAGGACCGTGAGGCGCGCGCGATGGCGTTCGAAGTCCATGGGAGCTCAGGGGGTGGGGGCGGGAAGCGACCGAAGCCGTGCGGGGGTCCGAGGCCACTGGAATAGCCGCATGCCGGTGCGACGCTCCAGCCGAATGGTGCCCATGACCGTGGAGATGAGGCCAGCCTTTGCTACACCGGCCAGCCGTCCTGCAGCGAGCAGGCGGGTGGGGGTGCCGCGGGGGTCGGTGCCTTGCAGCACGGCGCGTCGTCCGAAAGCGATGAGGCGAGCGCTCCAGCGGTAGTCGAACGGGATGGTGCGGCCGGTTGCGAGCTGGTCGGCCACGTGGGCCCCCATCGGCAAGGCGATGGCACACCCGCCGGCATGCCAGGGCTGGTGGGAGACGGCCACGGCATCGCCCACGCCGAAGATGCCCGGTGCGAGCACAAGCTCGGGAGAGGCCAGCCAGCGACCGTCGGGCAGCACCGTGGCGCCTTCGACCGGGATGCGGTGGGCCCGGGTGCCGCCCGCCCAGATGGTGGAGGGGCTGGCAACACTGTCTATCACGCCATCTTGGTGGGGTTGGTGGACCACACCGGCCTCGGTGAACCAGCGCCGGAGCACCCGGCCGACGTCGGGGCTGAAGGACGACAGGTCGGCGCGGTCGACCAGGGTCACCTGGGTGTGGGCCGCGAGTGCACCGGCCAGCTCGATGCCCGTGGTGCCCGCCCCCACCACGGTCAGGGGCACGCCCGCCGCAGCCTTGACCGCGATGGCACGGGCATCGTCGACGGAAGCGAGCCCCGAGCAGCCCGACGGTCCGCCAAAGCCCCGACCGATGGCCACCACGATGTGGTCGGCGGTCAGGGTGCGTCCGTCGTCGAGGTCGACCGCGCCGGACCGAATGCCGACCGCCCGTGCCTGGACGTGGGGGACGCCGAGCCAGTCCGCCAGCGGTCGGTCGGGGTCGGCGGTACCGGCGGCGATGTCGTGGAAGCGCACCCGGTGCTGGAAGATGGGGGATGGGTCGACCACGGTGACGTCGAGGCCGCGGCCCGCCAGACGAGCCGCACACATGGCGCCGCCGTAGCCAGCGCCCACCACAAGGATTCGGGACATTCTCTACCTCCTTGCCCCTTGGACGAGGTGGCGCGCGCCCGCGTGACGGGGGTCGACCGAGCTTTCTGACGACCACCCCAAGACACCCTGCTACAGGCCGTCTTCGCCCTCAAAGACGCGCCGGGCGAGCGCCTGTGCAGCCGGTCGTCGGTCTGCGAGGGGCCGCAGTGGGTCGATGCGCAGCTGCACCCGACCGGTGTGCACCACCACCAGCTGGTCGCGCTCGGGAGCGGTGCAGGTCCAGATGCGGTCGCGGTAGGCCACCACCTCGAAGCCCAGCGCCACACACCGCGCCACCACCCGGGCCGGCGTGTGGTTGTGCTGCACGGCCCAGCGCAGGTCGCGCATACAACCGCTGTCGCGCACCACCTTCAACGGCGGGTGACCACCACTTCGCTCACGGGGTCGCCCGCGGACAGGGTGCGGGTCTGCTCCACGTGCCACGTCACCTGTCCCGAGCGGAACAGCTGGTCGTACAGCCGCTGGTCGAGCCCCGGCCGGGAGTTCCAGTCGATGGCCTGCCACAGGCGCATGAACGCGAGGGCCGCCCCCTGGAGGAAGTAGCTGGTGCCGCGGCACTGGTTGCCCAGAGCGGCCTGACAGAACGGACTCTCGTACTCGCTGCCCGTGCGGAGGACGAGGCGTTCAGGGGTGAGCTCCGAGATGGCCCACGACCCGAAGCCCAGCGCACGCGCGATGGCGCAGCAGCCGCCCACCACCTCTTCCAGGTCGCCCCGGACCCGACCGACCAGGCCGTCCCACTCGGGCGAGTACAGGATGCCGCCAAAGGTGTTGAACACACACACGTGCCCCGACTCGCGCAGGAGGCCCTCCACCATGGGCACCAGGGCCATGTTGCGCGACGCCACTCTCTCCACCGAGGCGTAGGAGATGGCGTTGTAGTAGTTGGTGAGGTGGCGGGTGACGTACACCCCGAAGGCCTGCACCAGACCGCGGTCGTCGCACTTCACGGTGGCCAGCAGCCCGCGGAGCTCGGCGGTGATGTGGGCGATGCGGTCTTCTTCGAGGCCGCGGGTGGGGGGGTTGCAGTCGATGTTGTCTTCGGTGAGCAGCGGCCGGGTGGTGGCGGAGGGGTCGGGCGACAGGGTGAAGCTGCAGCGGTCATGCTCCATGGCGATGCACTGCTGTTCGGTGCTGTCCATGGGCACCGTGTCGAAGGCCAGCTCCACGGCAGCAGCCGCAAAACCCGACGCCACCGCATCCGCGGGCGTGCGTCGACGCACGATGCTGCCGTACTTCTCGCGCCATGCGAAGCCGTAGTGGAGGTGGTGGCCCTCGGCCGTGCCGCCGTTGGGGGTGGCGTCGAGGTGCAGGATGCCGTGCCCCATCGCTCCGAAGAGCTCCTGTGCGAAGGCGAGCCGCTCGGCCGGGGTGCGCAGGTCGGCGAGACCGATGGCGCCGCGGAGGAGCTGGCGGGCGGCGTCTCGGGCGGCCTCGAAACGAAGGCGCGGCCCATCGACCGGACCGAGGGCGTCGTCGATGGTCTGGTCGAGGAAGAGGTTGAAGTGGTGGCAGTGGAGGACCGACGGCGCCCCCGCGAGGAAGTCGAGGTTTCGGTCCGCCAGGGTGCGCGACAGATCGGCGATGCTCATGGGCGTTCCGGGGGTTCAGACGCGAAGGTCTTCGATGCCGAGGAGGTTGCGGACCGCGTCTTCGAGCGCCGACGTCTCGGAGTCGGTGAGCGCGGCCGGGGTCTGGAGGCGTTCGAGGGAGATGCCGGTCTGCAAGGCCAGCCGCATGGGGGCGGCGTGGGCATCTGGCGCGTAGCGGAGCAGGAATGACATCACCCGCTCGGCCTTGCACAGGTCGGCCGCTCCTTCTTCGGGGAGGTGGTGGGAGATGGTGGCGTGGAGGCGCCGGGAGGCTGCTCGGGCCAGGAAGCGGTCGACGGCGGGCGCAAAGGACAAGATGGTGAGGTAGCGCGCTCCCGAGCCTTCCACGAAAACCACGCGCCCGTCAGTCTCGACAGACAGCCGGACCCCAGAAGCATCTGCAGCCCCCACCGCGCGCTGCCCCGCTCGGGCCATGTCGCAGAAGTAGGCCACGTTGGCTTCGAGCGTGTGCCCTTCGGCCGACCACGCGTGCCAGACCGTGCTGTCGTGGCGCTGTGCGACGACCACCCCTTGCAGGTGCTCGACCTCTCCAGCCGCGCTCTTCAGCCAAGTCATCGTAGGTTCCTCCTCGGTTTCCACGAGGGCACTCTGCCACGTGCAGCGCCCGATTCATAGGCGCCCGCCGCAGGGCTCCCGCGGCCCGCCACACAGCCGCGGGCTACGCTGCGGCCATGTCCACCGCATCCGCACCCCCCTCTGGCCCCTTCCGCGCGGTGCCCCGCACCGGCGTCATCTACGTCATGCGAGAAGCAGCGCTGCGCGGCTATGCTCCCACCGACCCCACCTGGGCCAACCTCGGCCAGGGAGCCCCCGAGACCGGCCCGCTCCCCGGCGCACCCGAGCGCGTGAACCGGGTGGAGTTCTCGCACGAAGACTGCGAGTACGCCCCGGTCGCCGGTCTTCCCGAGCTCCGAGAGGCGGTCGCGCACCTGTACAACACCCGCTACCGCCGGGGCCGGGGCAGCCAGTACACCGCCGAGAATGTGGCCATCGTCGCTGGCGGACGCACGGCCCTCACACGGGTGGTCTCCACCCTCGGGCGCACCCACCTGGGCCACTTCCTGCCCGACTACACCGCCTACCAGGAGCTCCTGGACGCCTTCGCCACGTTCATCCCCATCCCCATCCTGCTCGACCCCGACAACCGCTTCCGCTTCCGCGCCGACGACCTCGAACAGGAAATCCTCGGCCGGGGCCTGGGCGCGCTGCTGCTGTCCAACCCCTGCAACCCCACCGGCAAGCTGGTCGCCGGCGAGACCCTGGCCGGGTGGACCGACGTCTGCCGCCGCCTGGACTGCGCCCTCATCGTCGACGAATTCTACAGCCACTACATCTACAGCGGGCCCAGCCCCACCGTGTCCGCCGCCGCCACCGTCGACGACGTCAACCGCGACCCCGTGGTCATCCTCGACGGCCTCACCAAGAACTGGCGCTACCCCGGCTGGCGGGTGGCCTGGGTGGTGGGCCCCAAGTCCGTCATCGAAGCCGTCTCGTCGGCCGGCAGCTTCCTCGATGGTGGATGTGCCCGTCCCATGCAGCTCGCCGCCCTGCCGCTGGTCGACCCCGCCGTCGCCGATGCCGAGGCGGTCGCCATCCAGAACCGGTTCCGCACCAAGCGGCGCCGCATGATCGAAGGCCTCGAGTCCATCGGCATCCCGGTCGACCTCCCCCCGCAGGGCGGCTTCTACTGCTGGGGCGACCTCTCCCGCCTGCCGGCCGACCGCAACACCGGCCGCACCTTCTTCCGAAACGCCCTCGAGCACGGCGTCATCACCGTGCCTGGCGAGTTCTTCGACGTCGACCCCGGCCACCGCCGCAGCGGCCGTCCCAGCCGCTTCCGCCACTACGCACGCTTCAGCTTTGGCCCCTCCCTCGACATCGTGGAGCGGGGACTCTCTGGGCTGGCCGCATCGCTCGGGCACACATCCGGCTGAACCAGGTGCCCACACCACGCGTATGGTGGGGACACCGGAGCACCGATGACCCCCAACCGACGCGACGTCCTGTCCTGGCTCACCGCCACCGCAGCCGTGGGATGTGCCGCACCCGGCGCCCTTCCCTCGAAGTCCTCGTTCGATGAAGGCGGCGGTGGAGCCGTCGGACCCGGCCCCGAGGACACCGTCGACTCGGGCCTTCTCGACTCCGGCAGCGCCGACACCGGCCCGGGTGACACGGGTCCGGGTGACACCGGACTCGCAGACACCGCCGACCCCTCCGGCTGGACCTGCGAACAAGGCGACGCCCCGCTCCCCGAAGCCTGTGACCACACCCCTCCCGCCGGTGAGGGGCCCTTCTACCTCGACGACGTCCCCGAAGGTGGGGCCATGAACCGCCGAGGGGCCGACCACACCCCCATGACCGTCGACCTGCGCATCCTCGGTCCCGACTGTCAGCCTCTGGCCGGCATCGTGGTCGACCTCTGGCACGCCGACGAGACCGAAGCCTACGACATGACCAGCGACCACCACTGCCGCGGACGCCTGGTCACGGGCGCTGACGGCACGGTCTGCTTCACCACCATCCGCCCCCCGCCCTATGGCGACGACATGGGCAACTACCTGCCCGCCCACCTGCACCTCAACCTGCTGCGCGATGGCGCGAAGGTGCTCACCACCCAGCTGTACTTTGCTGGCGACCCCTACCTGACCGGCGAACCTGCCGAGCTGGTGCGCACTGTCGACGTGGCCCCGGATGGAAGCGAGCGCGTGCAGGCCGACCTGGTCCTGCCGCGGTAGCCCTTTCGCGGCCGTTTCACACCGTCACGGCAGCCTGCGTGCCTGCCCGAGGGTCGGATACAACACGGGAACCGACGCTGGAGCTGTCATGACCCGTGCTGTCCTCGCCATCCTCGCCCTCGCCGTCTCGTCCCCGGCCTTCGCGGGCGCCTCGCACCGAACCGGTGGGTCCACCGGTGTGGGACTGGGTGGAGGCACCACCGGCGGCGGCATCTCGGTGAAGCACTTCCTCTCCGACAAGACCGCCGTGCAGGGGGTTGCCGGCATCGCCGACCTGGGCGGCGAGGGGCTCCAGCTCAGCGCCGACTACCTGCTCGAGCAGCCGGTGTTCGGGTCGGCCGACGTGGTGGATGTGGCGTGGAATGTGGGCGCAGGTGCGGGCATCGGCTTGTCCTCCAGCGGAGACGACCTCGGGCTGGGTGTGTCGGGTGTTGCGGGCCTCGAGTTCGCGTTCGTGCCCGTGCCCCTCGACCTCGTGCTCGAATATCGGCCCACCCTCGCGCTGGTGCCCGGTGTGGGACTCGAGCTCATCGACTTCACCGGCCACCTTCGCTGGTTCTTCTGAGCCCGCGGTCCGCTACAGCCCGGCCCACCGCGTGCTGCGCTGGAGGGCCGCCAGTCCGCCTGCCGCATCCACCCGCCACATGCGGTCTTCGATGGTCAGGGTGGCGCCCACTGCCGGCCCGTGGTCGTCCGAGGCCAACCACCAGGCGGCCACGGCACCGTCCCGACCGGGCGGCCGTGCCCACTGGGTGCCCGTGCTGGTGAGCATGTCGGTCAGGATCTCCGGGTCGGTGGACAGCACCAACGCGCCGGGCAGCGCACCGATGGCCACCCCACCCACCGACGCCAGCCGTCCGCCCCGCCCCTCGGGCTCCACCTCGCCGGGCAGGCCGTAGCGGTCGCGCACATCGGCCAGGAGGTCCGGAACCCGCGCAGGCCGGCCCGCATCGTCGACCACCGGCACCACCACCGCCATCGCCGCACCCAGCACATCGTCGAACCAGGCCCGCACCTGACCGGGCGCGGGCGCGTACCCCGACGGGATGAGCGTCGACAGGCCGCCCAGGCGCCCGGGAAGCTCGGACTGCTGCAGCCACGGCGCACCGGCCACCACGTGGGGCGCTGCGTACACCACCATCACGGCTTCGGGACGTCGCTTGGTGGACGGCGCCACGCCCGCCACAGCCACCCGCTCGGCCCCATCCGACGCCCGAGCGCTCGCCGCAAACACCCGGAGCGTGGCCCGGTCCTGGTCGAGGGTGACCAGGCGCTCCACGTTCCGGGCCTGGTGGTCGGGGAGGCGAGACCAGACCGCACAGCCTCCCTCGGGGAGGGGGTCGGCCACGAGAGAGGCCTCGGGCAGGGACTGATCGGGCGCGGGGGTGCGGCCGTGGGGGGCAATCCACACCGTGTGGTCGCGGGTGGCCCGGATCCGCGGGCTCTCGGTCCAGTGGGCCGTCCAGCGGTCGGCCAGAGCCAGGGGAGGGGGACTGCCCAGCGTCTGCGCGCCCACCATAGGGTCGTCGCCCAAGCGCATCCACACCAGGCCGTCGTCCGAGCGGCCGTCACGGTCGGCGGCGGCGCGGGCGAAGGTCTCGGGCAGTGGTCCGGCTCCCGCGCGCACCGTGGACCCCTTTACAGCGTCCAGCAGGTCATTCACGGGAACGGACGACGCGCCGACACACCCCACCGCGACCCGGTCGTGGGAGCCCAGCTCGTCGAACAAGCGGGCGGCGGCCGACCGAGGCGATGCCGGAGGCGGTGTTGGGACCGTGTCGGTGGCCATCAGGCCCGCGAGCACGAATACAGGAACCACGACGACCCGGCCTCCTCTCGATGCGCAGTGTAGACGACCGCGGACGCCCGTGCCGAGTCCCGGAGGTGCTGACCACCCCCAGCGCTGTGGGGTGGAGGGCTTGCGCTGGCCGTCGACAACCGAGTAGAGCCCGGCGCACCTTCGGAGTCCGACGATGAAAGACCGTACCCGCAGCCTGGTCACTACAGGCGTGATGCTCCTCCTCGCAGGCTTCGTGGTGTGGCTTCGGATGGGGGGCCAGGTGGCCGACAACACCCAGTACGGCCGCGGTGTGCCCATCCCCGACGCCCGCGGAGAGCCCAAGAACCTCGCCTACCTGAAGACCGACGACCCCACCATCACGGTCGACACCCTGGGCGAGAACAAGTACCGCATCATCGACATCCACGAGCATGTGGTCGACGAAGAGCGCGCCGAGATGCTCCTCGCGGGCATGGAGAAGCTCGGCATCGAGCGCGCCTGCCTCATGGGCACCTCCTGGTACACCTTCACGCTCGACAACCAGTTCGGCTTCGAGCGGTACCACGAGAACAACCTCGACATCCTCGAGCTCAAGGCCAAGCACCCCGACCGCCTGTGTGCCTTCCCCACCCTCGACCCCGAGGCCGAAGGCAACCTCGAGCGCCTGAAAGACTACGTCGCCCGCGGTGCCGACGGCCTGAAGCTCTACCTGGGCCACGGGGCTGCCCACGGCAAGGGTCCGTTCCACTCGATGCCGCTCGACGACCCCCGCATGCTCCCCATCTACGAGTATGCCGAGAAGCACCAGCTTCCCATCGTCTTCCACATCAACCTCATCAAGTACTTCGACGAGTTCGTGCGGGTGATGGAGAAGTACCCCTACCTGCGGGTCAACATCCCCCACTTCGGGCTGCACAAGAACACCGGCAAGCGGCTCAAGCGCTTCGAGTGGCTCATCGAGCGCTACCCCAACGTCTACACCGACATCAGCTTCGGCTGGTACACCTTCCACATCGAAGGCATGGAAGCGCTGGCCAAGTGGCGCAGCCGCAGCGCGTTGTTCTTCACGATGCACGCCGACCGCATCATGTACGCCTCCGACCTCGTCATCGACCCCTCCCGCAAGCAGGCCTACATCGACGCCACCTTGCGGTCGTACCGCCAGTTCCTCGAGCTCGACAAGCACCGCCTCTTCCTCGAGCCCGAGTACCCCATGCACGGCCTGGCCCTCGGAGACGACGCCCTGAAGGCCATCTACGAGACCACACCGGCCCGGTTCCTGCTGCTCGACGCCGACGGCAACCTGCCCGACCGCACCCAGAACTGGCCGCCCGAGAACCTCCAGGGCCTCCCGCCCACCGTGGCAGAAGTCACCCCGCTCCCCACCGGCGTGCGTCCGTGGGACTTCCTGGGTGACTTCGAGTGGAAGGGCAAGACTCCCTGAGCACCTACTCTTCGGTGGTGCCTGCCTCGTCGACCGGCTCGGCCTCGACCGGCTGCTTGTCGGCGCTGGGGCTCTTGGCCTTGCCACGGATGCCCAGCGTGTTGCCGAACTTGCCACGCTTGCCCAGCTTGCCCAGCTTGCCGCCCTTGCCGAGCTTGCCCGCCTGACGCATCTTCTCCACGCGTTCCTCGCCGCCGTTGGCCGCCTTTGCCGCCCGCCGCTTGGACTGTGCGGTGCGTCGGTCGCGGACGTCTTCCACCACCGGCAGGGCATCGCAGAACATCTCTTGTTCCCGCGCGCACAGCAGCTTGGCGTCGGCGTAGACCACATCCCAGGCCTGCGTGCGGATGGCACACACGATGCGGTCCACGTACACATCGGGGTTGTGGGGCTCGAGGCGCACTGCGGTGTCGAGGTGTTCCATCGCCGCGTCGCAGGCATCGCGCTCGAAGTGAGCCAGGGCTGCCCAGCGGTACGCGATGTGGATGGAGGGGTCGTGCCCCACCGCGGCCTCGAACGACTCCACGCTCTTGCCGCGCTCTTCGGCCACCAGGTGTGCGCGTCCCAGCCAGTAGTGGGCATCGCCATCTTCGGCGTGTTCGCCCAGCCACGTGGTGAGCGCGGTGGTGGCTTCGATGGCGGCCTCGCGGGTGCCTTGTTCCACCAGCGACCGGGCCTGCTCGACTTCCGGGGCCAGGGTGCGCTCGGGCTCTTCAGCGGCACGGACCCGCATCTCGAGGCGCCGCAGCTCGCGCATGGCCGAGCGGCTCTTCTTCGGGTGCGGGGCCACCTTGCCCTTCCACGGCTTCACGCCTTCTTCTTGCTCGGCCGCGACCTTCTTGGCCCGGTCGGCACCGGAGCCCCCTTCGCAGCCGCTGCAGCCGGTGGTGGCACCGAGCGCAGTCACGAGCACCAGCCCACGCAAGCCAGCCGTCCAGAAGTGGGAAGGGGTCATCAGGTCCTCCAAGCGAAGCCGCCGCATATTCGGTCCCCCCAAACCCCACCAGATCAGGAAATTCGTCCCGCCCCCTCCCCGATGGCATCGCAGCGGGCCATAGTCCACCCCCCGGAGGACCAATCCCGTGCCGACCCGCCGCCACTTCGCCCTGCTCTTCGTCCTGACCACGCCCGGCTGTGCGCTGTTCGGCGACCCCCTCCTCGGCACCTGGAAGCTCGAACAGTCCGATGTCTACGACCCCCTCACCACCACCGAGGTCGAGGGCGAGGTCACCACCACCACCACCATCTCCGGCGAGATGGTGCTCGACACCCTCGAAGGCAACAGCATCCTCGGCGCCTACACCCAGACCACCAAGGTGCGTGTGGTGGGCCCCGAAGGCAACGACAGCTCTCGTTCGGCTGAAGAAGGCGAGGTGGACGCCAGCGATGAGGGCGGCGGTGAGTACGAGCTCGACGTCGACGGCTTCGACGACTGGCTGTGCATCATCGAAGGCACCGAGCTGCAGTGCGAAGACGACGACCTCAACGACATCATCTTCTCGCGGGTGGGCGAAGAAGAAAAACCCTGAGCGTCAGGGCCGCAGCACCACCTTCAGCACGCCGGGCTCGGCAGCCTGACGCAGAGCATCCACGCCCTCGGAAAGCGGGCGCTCGGCGTGGATCAAGGGAGTGGGGTCCACCAGCCCGCCGGCCAGCAGCCGCAGCGCCGGAGCGAACGGTCCACAGCGGGAGCCCACCACGGTCACTTCGTCGATCACCCAGGCGGTGGGGGTGGTCTCGCCGATGTCGTGGGTGGTGGTCTTGAGGACCAGCGTGCCACGGGGTCGGAGCCAGCGCATCGCCGCGGCCATTCCTGCCGACGAGCCCGTGCAGTCCACCACGATGTCGGCGGAGCGGTCGGGCGACACGTTGTGGGCAAGCACCCCGGGCACCCAAGCGGGCAGCAGCGACAGTGGACCTGGCGAGCGCGACACCCCGGTCACGCGCGCACCGGTGAGGGCCAGCACGCGCGCGCACAGCTGACCCAGCCGACCGAGGCCCAGCACCACCACGCGGTCCGAGGGGCGCACGTGCACCTGCTCCAAGATCTGGCAGGCGGCTGCGAGCGGCTCCACGAACACGGCGGCTTCGTCGGACACGCCGATTGGTACCGCGAACAGGTTGCCGACTGGCAGGCTCAGGCGCTCTGCGAATGCACCGTCGCGGCCGTCGATCCCAACGACCGTGCGGTGGGGACAGTGCGTGGGTCGGCCCGCCAGGCAGGTGGGACAGGTGCCGCAGGCTGCGTTGATGTCGCCCACCACGCGCCGTCCGACCCATTCGGCAGGGCCGTCGGTGACCGTGCCCACCCACTCGTGGCCCAGCACCCCCGAGAAGCCCATGTAGCCCTTCACCAGCTCCAGATCGGTGGCACACACCCCGGCGAGGCGCACGTCGACCGTGGCCTCACCGGAACGGGCGGTGAAGGGGTGGTCGGGGACGAAGCGTGGTCCGCCCTCCGAGAGCACCAGCGCGCGCATCAGGCCCCGCTGAACTGCACGCCTTCGAACACGAGCGTGGGGCTGTAGGTGCTGCTGTAGGCGTAGTTGTCGTTGCCCACCTCGATGAGCGCCGCGAAGAGGTCGATGAGGTTGCCGGTGACGTTCATCTCGCCAATCGGCGGCCCCAGCTCGCCCTTCGTGACCCGGTGCCCGCGCAGGCCGAAGCTGAAGTCGCCGGTGGTGCCGTCGGCGTTTCCGCCGAGCCAGGAGGTGAGGTAGATGGCGTCGTCGACGTCGGCGAGAATGGCGGCGAGGTCGCGGTCGCCGGTGCCCCACAGCAGGTTGGTGCGCCCGCCGGTGGTGGGGGCCATGCCCAGCTTGCGGCCGTAGTAGGAGTCGACGTAGACGTTCTTCACCACGCCGTTCTCGATGATGGGAAGCGGGCGCGAGGCCAGGCCCTCACCGTCGTACGGCCGGCTGCTGTGGCCGCCCTTCATGAGCGGGTTGTCGATGAGCGAGAGCTTGTCCGAGAAGAGCTTCTTGCCGATGGAATCGACCCAGAACGACCGTCCCTGCTGGATGCTGCGGGCGTTGGCGGGCCCGAGCAGGCGGCTCACGAGGCGACCGCTGGACCGGGGGTCGATGATCATCTTGGTCTTGGCGGTGGGGCCCTTGGCCGACCCCACCCGTGCGCGGGCCAGCTCCAAGCACTTCTTCGCCACGGCTTCGGGCGACGGCATGCTGTCGAGGTGGTGGCCGCCGCCCCAGAACCAGTCTTCGGGACGGGCGCCGCTGGGGTCCTGCAGCGTGACCTCGGCCCCACACCACGCGCTGGTGCTGTGGTGGGTGCCCGACAGGCCGTTGGTGTTGACCGCGGCGCTCCAGTTCTCGGAGTCGGTGATGCCGGCGGTCCAGCTGATGACGTCTTCGTGGCCGGTGAGGCCGGCTTCCATGCCCTTGAGGCGGGCCATGCGGCCTTCGCGGTCGAGGGCCGGCACGCCGCTGTCCACCACACCCAGGTCGAGGGTGCCGCCCTTGGGGTACAGGGCGGCGTCGGGGAGGACACGGTCGGGGTCGGGGGCGAGCACGCGGGTCATGGCCACGGCTTCGTCGACAAAGCTCTTCAGCGACTCGGGGCGGAGGTCGCTCGTGCTGTGCCGCGAGTACCGGCCGTCGACGTAGAGCGACAGGCGCACACTGCGGGCGACGTCTTCCTGCACCTTTTCCAAGATGCCGTCGCGCAGGCTGTATTCGACGTTTCGGGCCTGGCTGGCGCCAGCGTGCACGTGGGCGGCGCCGGCGGCCTTGGCCAGCTCGACGGCAGCGGAGGCCCGCTCGAGGAGGAGATCTGCGGTCTCAGGCATCGACGCCTCCGACGTTGAGCTTGGAGACAAGCACGGTGGGCAGGCCCTGGCTGACGGGCACACCCTGGCCGTTCTTGCCGCAGGTCCAGCCGCCTGTGTCGAGCTTGGCATCGGCGGCGGCCATGGTGATGTTCTCGAGGGCTTCGGGACCGTTGCCGATGATGTTCACATCGCTGATGGGCGCGGTGACCTTGCCGCCTTCGATGAGCCAGCCGTTCTTGATGTAGAAGGTGAAGTCGCCGGCACCGATCTGGACCTGACCGTTGGTGAAGGTCTCGGCGATGATGCCCTTGTCGACGCTGGCGATGATTTCTTCTTTGGTGTGTGGGCCGTCTTCCATGAACGTGCAGCGCATCCGCGGCATGGGCACGTGCTTGAAGGACTGGCGGCGACCGGAGCCGGTGGGGGCCACGCCGTAGTGCTTGGCGCTAATGGCATCGTGCATGTACGAGGCCAGCTTGCCGTTCTCGATGAGGACCGTGCGCTGGCACTCGTTGCCTTCGTCGTCGAAGGACAAGGCGCCACGCTCACCGGGCTCGACGCCGCTGTCGACCACCGTGACGAAGTCGGCCGACACCTTCTTGCCCATCTTGTCGGCGTAGATGCTGGTGCCCTTGCGGTTGAAGTCGGCTTCGAGGCCATGGCCCACGGCTTCGTGGAGCAGGATGCCGCTGGCGCCGGCGGCGAGGATGACGGGCATCTCACCGGCGGGCGGACGGCGGGCGTCGAAGAGCCGCATGGTGCGGTCGACGGCCTGGGTGGCGAGCACTTCGAGCTGTTCGTCGGAGTAGAACTCGATGCCCTTGCGACCGGCGAGGTTGGCGCCGTTGGAGCGAGTCTCTTCGCCCTTCTTGGCGACCACGGTGCACCACAGGCGGGTGTTGGGACGCACCTCGCGGTACACCATGCCGTCGAGGGTGGCGACCATCACGCGCTCTTCGCTGTCCCACCACGACACCGTGACCTTCTCGATGGAGGGGTCTTTGGCCTTGGCGAGGGCTTCGAGCTTCTGGATCTTGGGCAGCTTGGTGGCGATGCCCACCTGCGACCAGGGCACGGCGAGCGAGTAGAGGTCGCGGTGCGCAATCTCGGGCCACTGCAGTTGGTCGGGGAGCACGGGGGAGGGGGTGCGACCGCGGGCGATGGCTGCGGCGGTGCGCGCGGCCTTCTTCATGGCCTCGAGGGTGAGCTCCTCGGTGAAGGCGTAGCCGGTCTGGTCGCCGATGACGACGCGCAGGCCGACGCCCTGGGAGATGGACGAGGTGGCCTCGCCGATGATGCCGTCTTCGAGCTTCACCGAGGTGGTGCGGGTGTGCTGGAAGTAGAGGTCGCCCATCTGCGCGCCGCCGGAGCCCAGCTCGGCAAGCACGGCGCGGACGGTGGCTTCATCGATGCCGAACCACTGGGCGAAGGGGTCGGCGGGGAGAGGCTTGGAGAGATCGGTGGCCGGGACGCCCTTCGCACACGCGGACAGAAAGCCCGGCAGGGTGAGCGAGACGGCGCCCGAGGCGGCAAGAAAGCGACGGCGGTCCATGGGACTCCTCACGGAAGACGCGGGATTGTAGCGCTCGGGTGTGTCCAGGTGTCGGCAAGTTGCTGCAAGACACGGGGGTTGGCGTGCTGGGTGGGAAGACCGGCGCACGGGCCCGCAGACCCCGGGTGGTGCGGACGCCATCCATGCCGTGTAGGGTGGCCGTGGATCGACTTGGTGGGAGGACGGATGTCTGGACCAATTCAACGGCCGCTGTCGGCCGTGCTGCTCTCGGCACTGTCCGCCGGCCTCTCCGCGTGCAGCACCTGCGACGACTCCGTCGGCCTGCGCGCCATCTTCAGCGAGCTCGACGTCGACTACCTGGCCCACCGCACGTTCACCGAAGAGCTCGACTCCGGGTGGCTTCCCGACTCCGGCCCCGAACAACGGGCCGTGGGCACCCCCTGCGACACCGCCACGGACAAGCCGGCGTGCCTGGAAGCGCTCGCAGCCGCCTGGCCCGGCGAGACGGCTGTGTGGCGGAACTGCTACTGGGGCGGCTGCGACTACCACGCGCTGGTGGCCACCAAGAAGGACCGGGTGATGATGGCCACCGAGCTCGCGGGGGTCGTGGACATCCTCGGCGGCGTGGACTCGGAAGCGAAGGCCATCTTCCTGGCCACCCGGGTGCACGGCTACTCCGACCCCGGCTGCTTTCGTGCGCGCGAAAAAGACGACGGCTTCGTGTTGAGAGGCCGAATCGTCACCTCGGACTGCCCCGACACCGTCGAGGAGCACCGCATCCGCGTCGCCGAGAACGGAGCGCTCACCAAGCTGAAGGTCCTGGACAAGGATGTCGGCACTGGGTGCGCCGGCCGACGCCCCGCGGGCCTGGCTCCAGGGAAGCGCCAAGAAGGCGACGTGGTGGGCATGCACCTGGCGTCGATGGCCCGCCTGGAGGCCGCTTCCGTGGTGGCGTTCGAGCGCCTGGCCGCGGAGCTGTCGGCCCTGGGCGCACCCGAGCGGTTGGTCCAGCGGGCGCATCAGGCCGCCCACGACGAGGTCCGACACGCGCAGCTGATGCATGCGCAAGCGGCCGCACATGGTGCGCAACCCCTGCCGGTGGAAGTGGCGCCCCCGCGGTCCCGGGACCTGCTGGCCTTTGCCATCGAAAACGCCGTGGAGGGATGTGTTCGGGAGACCTACGGAGCTCTGGATGCGGCGTTTCGAGCGCATCGAGCACCCACCGAAGCACTGCGAGCGCTGTACGCCGAGGTTGCCGTGGATGAGGTCCGCCACGCCGCTCTGGCGTGGGACATCGCGGCCTGGTTGCAGGGCCAGCTGTCGGCCGAGGACATCGCGCAGGTGCAGGCGGCCATGGGCGAAGCCCACCGAGCGCTCCGTTCCGCCCTGTCGACCGGGGACTCGGCTGAATTGACGGAACAGCTCGGCGCACCGACTCCAACGGAAGCTCTGGCGATGGCCGACACGCTCCGTCGGTCGCTCGCCGCCTGACCGTCTCCTCCAGACGCACGGCGCGTCCACACGGGACGCACGGGTGGGAGGTGTCGACGGGTGCGCTTTACGGGAACAGCGTGCAGGCCGCCATCTTTGATGAGCTGGCACCCGCTGGTAGGAGCTGGCACGCCGCCTGCATTGTTCCTTGGTGTCGCTGGGACGAACCCAGCCACACACCACAGGAAGCCACAATGATCGCCACGACCCTCTCCTCCGCCCTCCTCTTCGTCTCCTCGTTCGCCAGCGCCGGCGTCGTGGCCACGGACTCCTACGGCGGCCACACCTACGCCTTCGTCTCCACCTCGATGAACTGGGACGACGCACAGGACACCTGCGACGCCATGGGCATGGACCTCGTCTCCATCAACTCGCAGGCCGAGCAGGACTGGCTCATCGAGCGCACCTTCGTGTCCACCCCCCACAACGCCTACAGCGGCTACCTCAACACCTGGATCTGGACCGGCGCCATCAACGAATCGGTCGACTCGTCCTACGACGTCTACGACGCCATCAACGACGCCGACTGGGAGTGGATCTCGGGCGACGCCATGTGCTTCACCGACTTCGACGGCTCCTACGACTACGACGCCTGGAACCTCGACAACTACGGCGCCGCGGTCACCATCACCGGCCCCTACACCACGGGCGCCTTCGGTGCGGGCCACGAGTGGCGCATCAGCCCGGCCAGCTACTACCGCGCGTTCGTGTGTGAGAGCCGCTGAGCGCGGTCGTCGCGGCACACCACCCGAGACAGGTGTGCTTCCCACGCACCCGCGGTCCACCGACCCTCCAGCAGGTACGGCTCCCCCTGGAACACCGCGATGGACGGTCCGGTGGTGCCCTTCAGCTCGAAGGGGGGGGGCGACCGGCCCGCAGAGTCGACCGACACCAGCCAAGACCGCTGCCACCGGGCCTTCACCACGGCCCACAGCGCACCATCGGTCTCGGCGGTCTGGAGCTGCCACGTCCCGGCGGGGAGGGCGTCGGGGAGGGTCCACTGGAGGCCGGTCGGCTGTCCGTTCAGGTCGACGGCGGCCACCGTGCAGCCGTCCGCCACACTGCAGGCCCCGGACAGCCCCGACCCGACCCGCCGCCACAGCTGCCCCGCTTTGGCTGGGATGGGTGGGCCCGCATCGGTCCAGGTGAGCGTGAAGCGGTCCTCCCGCCCTTCGGTCTGCAGCCGAGCGGATGCGACGACCGTCTCTCCGTCGCTGTCGACCCGCTCCACCACCACCAGGCCGCCTTCCGGAATGGTGAGCCCGGCCACCTCACTCGGCTGGCCGGTGTGGAGGACCGCTCCGGAGTGGCGGTCGAGCACTGTCCAGCGGACGACCGAGGTGGGCTCAGCGAACGCGGTCCACACCACCACAATCCGGCTTCCAGCCGCGCCCACGCCCTTGGGACGCGCATCCCGCCCGGGTGCTTCGAGGGTGGTGGTCCACTGTTGGTCCGCGGAGGCGGCGGTCACGGTGAGCACGGCTTCGTCGGAGCGCACCCCGACGAGCTTTGAGGAGGGGTGGTGGGCCGGTGTGCATGTGTCGTCGTAATTGACGACCACCACGCCATCCTGGTCGATGTGCATCACCGCGAACGGGAGCATCGGGGGAAGCTGGGGCGGCTCACCGACCAGGCCCACCACATGGCGGCGCTCATCGGCGGTTCGCACAAAGGTCCAGAGAGACGCACCGGTGGTGTACAGCGGGGTGCGTGGGCTGTAGGCCCGGTCCTCCAGCGCAGCAATCGTGCACACCGGCTCACGCTCCAGGCCGCCCGGGCAGAGGTCGGCCGGCGAACCGACCGGCGGGCGCTCGTGGACGGGCAACGTGGCCAGAACACCGGCCATTGCGTTGTCTTCGGCCAGCCACCACGACCACTGTCGGGTGTGGTCGTCCGGCGCCCTCTGCGGACCGTTGCGGTAGGCGTCGTTGGGGATGGCGCCCAGCCAGTCGGAGGGCGGAGAGCGCTGTCCATCGGGACGCTCGAGCCACGCGCGTACGCGGAGGTCGTCGGCCCACTCCACGTGCACCGGGTCGGGCTCACACAGAGCGTCGCCCGCTCGAAAGGAACCGGGGCCCCCCCGCCACACCACCCCCTGGTTCTCGACCTCCACCACCACGATGTCGCCTGGAAGCCAGGAAGGACCGCCATCGACGGTGCCCCACACCAGCTCGAACGGCCCACAGGTTCCGCCAGAGTGCTCCACCGACTTGAACGCGGAGCGGAGCAGGGCGGCGTCGGGCTCCGGCAGGCACTCTCCGGGGCCGGTCGTGAAGCGGTGGGCGGGGGTCCAGGCGAGGGTCAGGTCGGGTCGGGCAGGGGCCTTCAGGGCGGTGCGGAGGGCGGCCTCCAGCAGGGGTCGACCCTGGAGCCAGCCTTGCCGGGCTTCGAGGATGTAGTCGGTGTCGGGCTGGAGCGGCTCGCCTGGGTGCAGGTCGAGCAGAGTGCCCACCAGGTCGCCGTCGAGGGCGATGGGATGGCCGTCGGTGGCCCGCACCAGCCGGTAGTCCGCTTCGGCCCGGTCCCCGAGCGCGCCGAGCCAGCCACCACGGAGCGAGACGCGGATGGGGGCGTCGGGGTCGGCGTGGGTGGCGGGGGTGAGGACGGTGCGGGTGGCCGGCAGCTGGATGCAGGTGCAGGCGGCCGCTTCGGCTCCCCACAGGAAGGTCAGGACTGCCCACATGCGCGCCTCCGGGGAGGGTGGACCGTGGTGGGGCAGGAAGGTTCCGGAGTGATGCGAGAGCGGAGCGGTGCCAGCGGGTGCCAGGTGTTGCGAGCGGGTGCCAGGTGTTGCGTGTTGCGCCAGATTACGTGGCATCACGTACAACCGCAGGCGGGTGCCAGGTGTTGCGTGTGAGCGGGTGCCAGGTGTTGCGTGTTGCGCCAGATTACGTGGCATCACGTACAAATGCAGCCCGATTTCGAAATTCACCGGCGGACTGGCTGGTTGACCGCACCTGCCAGACGGGCAGGAACGCCTCAAAGTGGCTCTCGCAGGCCCGAATTATACGGCTTGATACGTAATTGGGCGCAACACGCAACACCTGGCACCGCGGCACAACACGCAACACCTGGCACCGCGGCACAACACGCAACACCTGGCACCGCGGCCACTACCACTCCTCACAGCTCCGAGACCGGCTCCGACTCCACCACCACCGGCAAGCTCGCGAAGCGGTCCGTGAGCCGCGGACACCAGATGTCGTTGGTCTCCAGCAGGCCGTAGAGGTCGCGGATGTGTTCTTCGGAGCCGCCACGCGTGCTCAGCGCGACCTCCACCACATCGCACATGTCGAGCCCCTGCTTCACGGGGTCGTGGCCTGCATACTCGCCCACCCGGTCGTCGGTCTCGTCGACAATGCGCCAGAGCTCGAGCAGCTCGGTGTGCACCCGGTCGCCCACTGCCGTGCCCACCCGGTGGTCGGCGTGGTCGTCGACCCAGTCGCACAGCGCCCGCTGGTGGTTCTGGGGATACTGCAGCCCGTTGGTGCCGCGGGGAATGCTGACGAGGTCGTCGCGTTCGTCATACCCCTCGCGGAAGCAGCGCCCCGTGACATAGGACGTCATGAAGGTGGCCCACCCCTCCTTGAACGCAATGAAGGGGGTCTCGCCCGAGTGGGCCTTGCCATTCCACGGCTGGATGGGCGCCGGGAAGCCCGCATAGTCGCCACCCCACGCCCGTCGGTGCACGATGTGGGCGTACTCGTGCATCATCAGGTTGCCGCGGGGCCAGCCGCTGTTGTTGATGTCGATGAGACCCGCGCTGGTGCCCCGACCGTCGGCCCAGATGGACGGGTACCGGACACGCACTGGCCCGTAGGTCTCCTGCCGAAACGGCACACCGGCTTCGACATGCACCGCCTGCACGGTGTCCGCGAGCGAAGCAAAGTGGTTGGCAGCCACCGAGATGGTGTTCTGGTCGGGGGCACCGTCGGGCGTGAAGAGCAGCGTGTTCGCCTGTCGACCCTCAGGGCCCACCACCAGCGGCGTGTCGCGACCGAACCACAGCACGTACGGAGACAAGGGCGTGCGCCCGATCTGAACACACACGTCGGCATCGCAGTGTCGAGTCGTGGCTTGGATGAGGTACCGAGCCGGTTCATTGGCTTCGGCAACACAAGGGTCGCGCACAGGCACCGGAATGGAGAACGTACCATCGCTCTGCACTGTGGCCCGCCCCACGAAGGCCGTACGCCGACACGTCCCATCCCGCGTGTTCCGAGCGTCGCGCTCGAAGACCTCCACCACCATGAAGTCGGCGCCCAGGTAGTCGGCGCGGCGGTCGGGGCGATTCTTGCGGCTCTTCGACGGTCGACCGTCCAGGTCGAAGCGGGCACCATGGCGGGCGACGACCCGGTGGTCTTCATACAGCAGACGCCCCTCCAGCACGGTCATGTCACCCTTGACCCGCTCGGCCGGACCATCGGGCTGCACCCACGGATTGCGGTGGCCCGCCTGCAAGCCCTCGGGACGTGGCTCCGGTGAACGCGCGGCCTGCGCGGCGCCCAGCTGGAGGACCACAGCCCCCGCCCCCATACAGCCAACCATGCGACGAAAGTGTGTCATGCCCACGAGATACCGCAGCACGGCACCGCCCTCTACTCCTGCGCCACAATTGGCGCGCTCACCATCGTCGGCGGTGCTTGCATTGTGTTGTGCACAGACGTACACACAACTGCAGGGGTTGGGACCTCCGGGCGCACAGCGCCCTCCGGGCTCCGGGTGCACAGCACCCTCCGCTGCTGCGGGCGCACAGCGCCCTCCGCCAGGGCGAGCATCACACCACGGCTCGGCACCCAGACCCGCCACCTGCCACCCGCCCGGCCAAGACAGCCCGAGCAATCACCCCGACCCACCACCCAGACCCGCACCCGCCCGGCCAAGACAGCCCGAGCAACCACCCCGACCCACCACCCACCATCGCGTTCCGTTCGCGAGCGCAGCGAGCCAAGAACGGAACCAACGCAACCTCCCGAGACACCGTCCCTTCGAAGCGCCCGTGGTCCTCCCGGACACCCACCCTCCGACCGCACCTCGACCGGCTCACCACCACCACACCAGGACTCGGCACCCAGACCCGCCCCCCGGGCGGGCCGGGGGGGTCCAGGGGGGGACGTTCACGAGCGAAGCGAAGTGGTCCCCACCCGGCCGAGAGAGCCCGAGAGAGCGGAGCGTCTCTCGGACCCCGGGGGGTGTCGGGGGGCGGGCCCCCCGGCTGGGGAACCGGCAAGACCTCGCCCCGAAGGCCCGGAGCCAGACGGGACAGCGCGACCACCACACCACGGCCCGGCACCCAGACCCGCGCCCCGCGCCCGCCCGGCGGAGAGAGCGGAGCGTCTTTCGGACCCCGGAAGGTGTCGGAGGAGACCCGCGCCCACCCGGCCGAGAGAGCCCGAGAGAGCGGAGCATCTCTCGGACCCCGGGGGATGTCGGCGAGCCCCCCGGCTGGGGAACCGGCAAGACCTCGCCCCGAAGGCCCGGAGCCAGACCGGACAGCGCGACCACCACACCACGGCCCGGCACCCAGACCCGCGCCCACCCAGCGGAGAGAGCAGAGCGTCTTTCGGACCCCGGAGGGTGTCGGGGGAGACCTGCGCCCACCCGGCCGAGAGAGCCCGAGAGAGCGGAGCATCTCTCGGACCCCGGGGGATGTCGGCGGGCCCCCCGGCTGGGGCCCCTCAGCGTTCCGCCACCTGCTGAATCCAGTGCTCCAGCAGCCCCACCTGGCCCTCGAAGTCATCCGTGCCCAGCACATCCAGCTCCACGCCCAGCACCGTGAGACCATCCGCATGGGGACGGGCGCTGCGGATGTGGGCCCCAAACCGAACGGGCGGCCGCTCCTTGTAGAGCTTGAGCGCGACCTCGATGCGCGTGCCCCAGGTGCTCACCGCCGGGTGGGACACGGGAATGACCACGCGGGCCCCGCTCGTGGAGATGTCGACCAACGAGGCATTCACGGGCTTTCCGACCGTGGGCGCGAACACCGCCACCAGCACACGCGCCCGCTCACCGGGCCGCACCCGCGGCGTCTTGCGCTGGTCGAGCATGGCGGCCAGTGCTGGCGGGAAGCCGGAGGGCTCGACCGGACCGTCCACCCGCAAGTGGAGCTCCACGAGCGGCCCCACCGTCTCCCGCCGCTGGTACACGCACGGAACCACCACCGTAGTGCGGCCATCCATGCCCACCGCCACGCCCAGAGCCATCCCGGGGGCCACGTCCGGCACACGCTCGGGGCGCATGGCCACCACCACCGCACCATCCCAGAAGTCCACCAGGCGTGTGGAGCGGGTCTGGTCGCACAGGCGCAGAGCCACCTCGAGCTCGCCAGACAGCGCATCGAAGCGCGTGCGACGGCGCTGCGCTGGCGTGGGCTCGGTCGCAGCGGAGAGCCGGTCGGTGAGGGCTGCGCGCTCGGCCTGGTGCGCTGCAATCTGTTGGTCGAGGCGGCGCTGAACCGCGGTGAGACCATCGGTGAGCGCTTCCACCTCGGCATATGGGGCGTCGGGGATGGGCTCGGGGTCGTCGCCGCGAGCCCGCGCACGGGCCGCCACCGCCACCGGGTGCAGCCGCGCCACCACCCGACCCGCCACCAGCCACACCGCGAGTGGTCCGATGCCCAGGATGGCCAGCAGCGAGACCCACAACAGCGGACCGCCATCGACCAGCACCGCGCTCCGAGAGGGCAGTGCCACCGACGCCCGAGCCACCGCCACCACGCCGTGGTCGGCGTCCAGGATCGGGACGTAGCCGGCCACATGGTCGCCGCGTTCGTCGGTCAGGCGCCCCGAGACCGATGGGGTGCTGTCGAAGAAGGCGGCCGCCATTCCCGGTTCGTAGGGTTGGAGTGCCCGCCAGCGGGGCGTTCCGGCGCTCGAGACCGTGAGCTCCAGGGCACCGTGGTGGCTCTGTCCTGGCTGGTCGTGCACCGCACCCCGTCCCGCATCGCGCAGGTGCAGCACCGACACCTCGCCCCCAAGCGCAGCGATGGTGGTGAGCTGCGCCAGCTCCGCGTGCATCTCACGGAGCGGCGCGGGAGCCGTGCCCCAGTCGAGGAACGCATCCTTGCCCGGCGCCTTCCGCATCGCCTCACGGAGCGTGTCCCCTTTGACCAGAGCCGCGGCTACACCCGCCATCGACCGCGCATGGGCCCCGGCACGGGCTTGCTCCACCTGCGTGGCCACTTCGACCACCGACAGCGCCGCCAACAGAGCGCCCACGATGGACCCCACGGCCGCTGCCCGCAGGAAGGATGCCGCCAGCGGGGGTGCAACAGGCGGAAGGGCCTCGGAGGACCAGTCTTCGTCGGACGGCTGCATGGACGACCCCGGAGCGCGAGGCAGGCGTTGTGCCCACACCCACGTGCCCGAGGCCACGTATCGGACCGATCACCCGAACGACATTGCCCGCACTGGCACCGACCTACTTTGCCGCCAGCGCCGGCTGCCGAAAGCGCAGGGCCTGCGAGAGGTCGGCCCAGAGCTCATCCACCTCCTCGATGCCCACCGACAGCCGCAGCAAGCCCGCGGTCACGCCACCCTCCGCACGGGCGTCGTCGGCCACGATGCGATGGGTGAGGGAAGCGGGGTGCTGGATGAGGGTGTCCACCGAGCCCAGGCTCACGGCGGGCGTCATCAGCCGAACCGCGCCCATCACAGCCCGTGCCGCCGCCCGGTCGGCCACCTCGAACGCGAGGATGGACCCGGGGCCGGTCATCTGGCGCCCCACCAATCCAGTGGGGTCGGTGGTCTGCAGGCCCGGGTAGTGCACCGCGTGCACCATGGGATGGGCGAGCAGGCGACGGGCAATCACCTGCGCGTTGCGCTGGGCCGCGTGCACCCGCAGGCTCAGGGTCTGCAGGCCGCGGTGGAGCAGGTAGCCCGCGAGCGGATGCAGGATGCCGCCGGTGAGGATGCGCACCTGGCGCAGCGCACGGGCGTCTTCGTCGGAGCAGGCCACCACACCGCCCACCACGTCGCCATGGCCACCGAGGAACTTGGTGGCGCTGTGCACCACGAAGCGGGCGCCGAGCGACAGGGGCTTCTGGAGGACCGGCGTGGCGAAGGTGTTGTCGACCACCACCGGAACATCGCCCGCCTGGTGCACCACATCCGCGATGTCGACCAGCTTGAGCGTGGGGTTGGCAGGTGTCTCCACCCACACCAATGCAGTGTCGGAACGAACGGCATCCGCCACGCCATCGGCGTCCACCCACGTCACGTCGTGGCCGAGCATCCGTGTGGCGAGGAGGTGGTCGGTGCCGCCGTAGACCGGTCGCACGCCCACCACATGGCCGGCACGCGCCATCAGAAGCGCCGTGATGGCCGCCATCCCCGAGCCGAAAGCGACCGCTGCTTCGGCCCCCTCCAGCGCTGCCAGGCCCCGCTCGAAGCCCGCAACCGTGGGGTTGTAGAGCCGGGCGTAGACCGGGTTCTGGGCCTCCGCTGCACCATCGGCGAGCGCGTCGAGGCTGTGGGTGCCGACGGCGGCGTCGGGCAGGGGGTAGGTGGTGGACAGGTCGATGGGGGGTACGTGGACCCCTTGGTTCGCGAGAACATCCCGTCCAGCATGAACATCGAGCGTACGGCCTCGCATGACGAAACCTCCTTCTGCTGGCTGACCCACCATCAGTATGCGCTTCGGTAAGATGGAATTCCATCGAAACCTCTTCGGAGTTTGCCCTTGAAACGGGACCTCGACCGAATCGACTTCGCCCTGCTCGACGCTCTACAGAAGGATGCTCGGGCGTCCAACAAAGAATTGGCGGGAAAGGTGGGGCTGGCGCAGTCTTCATGCCACGCGCGCCTCCGACGCCTCCAGTCCTCTGGCGTAGTGCAGGCCTTGCGCGCCGACCTCGACCCCATCTCCCTCGGCATCGGCCTGCAGGCCTTCGTCTTCGTGCGGCTGGTGCAGCATGACCGCGATGCCGTGGTGGCCTTCCACGACCACGCGCTCGCCCGCCGGGAGGTGGTCGGCCTCTTTCACGTGGCCGGCCGCTTCGACTTCATCCTGCACCTCGCCGTGCGCGACTCCGAGCACCTGCGCGACGTCGCCATGGATGCCTTCACCACGCGCCCCGAAGTCGCCCAGATCGAGACGCACCTGCTGTTCGAGGTCTCTCGCGACGCCCTCCCCATCTACGCCGCCGAAGACGCGGAGTAGATGTCCGGAGCCAGGCAGCCGGGCCCCATCCGCCCTTCGGGCACCTTCCCCTGAAGGGGAAGGCCTGTGTCCATCGTCCTTCCCCTTCAGGGGAAGGTGGCGGCGAAGCCGTCGGATGGGGCCCCCCCTCCAGCTCATCCGATCGATCTGGCGTCCACCCTCCACCACGGTAGACTCCCGGCGGCGGCGCGTTCCCGCCCAACCTTCATGGTGTCCCCTGCCCGGATGCCCCCGACGAAGGCAAAGGTGACCCCCACCCCCGGGGACCCATGTCATCGAGCGACCATCGCCGGTCCTTTCGACCACGATGTGCCCGTCGTCACGACTCTCGACCCACCGCTCGGACGGTGTGGGGGCAGGCCGCAGCGTCCCGGGTGGATCCCGAGAGACCATCATGACCACACAAAAGAAGCTCAAGGCCCGTGTCCGCGACCGCATGACCCGCACCGGCGAGCGCTATGCCGCCGCCCGTGCCGCCCTGCTCGGCGACCTGCACCGCACCCGTCCCCCACGCGCCCGCCACGACCAGACCTTCGCCCTGCGCCGCGTGCTCGAAGGCCGCGGGCTGGTGCTGCCCGAGACCCACACCGCCCCCACCGAGTCCTGGCTGCTCGGCCTCGGCGGCGGCATCGGCGTGCAGGTCTTCACCTTCCAGTACAAGGGCGTTCCCCCGCTGTTGTACGTGGGCACCCGCTGCGCCCACCAGTACGCCTACGACCCGAAGCTCATGGTGCGCGCCCTCGAAGGGCTCGGCCTGACCGCACAGGTCGATGAGACCGGCAGCGTGAAGAAGGCCGACCAGACACTCACCGCTCGCCTCGCCGACGGACCGGTGGTGGCGTGGGTGGGGCTCGAAGCTCTGCGTGGGGTCCCGTCTCCCGCGGGTGCCACGCCCTGGACGGTGGTCGTCCACGACCGCCACGAGAGCGAAGACGGTGTGGTGTACGCCATCGAAGACGCCGACCGCGGCAGCTTCGAGGTCACCGCCGCGCACCTCGCCACCGCCCGCAAGGCCGTGAAGAAAGCCAAGCACCGCCTGCTCACACCGGTCGGAAGCGGTCCCGGACTCTCGGCAGAGGCCATCCACGCGGCCGTCCGCTTCTGCGTCGACGAGCTCGACGGGGTCCACGCTGTCCGGGGCCACGGCGCCAACTTCGGCTTGCGCGCACTCGAGCGCTGGGCCAGCAACGCCCGCGGAAAGACGAAAACGAGCTGGCGCAAGGTGTTCTCCCCCGGTCCCGCGCTGCTCGTCGGACGGGTCCAGGGCTATGGCTGGATCGAGCACGCCACGGGAGGGGGTGCCTTCCGGGCCATGTACGCGGAGTTCCTGTCCGAAGCCGCCGCCATCACCGGCGATGCCGCGCTGTCCGAGGCTGCGCGCGCCGTGGCCCACACCAGCACGCTGTGGTCGGCCCTCGCCGCGTTCCTCCTCGACGACGCCGACCCCATCCTCGCCACCTGCCGCAGCCGCATCCAGGCCACGGGCTGGCCCATGCCGCCCACCGCCATCGGCGACTATGCCGCGCTGGCCACCAACCTCCCCGACGGCTGGGGCACCCACTTCTACGACGCCCTCGCCGACCGCCTCGACCAGCTCCTCGACGCCGAACGCGCCAGCCGAGATGCCCTGGCAGCCGTGGGTGGCTGACCGCTACTCCGGCACTTCCTGGATGCCCGCCGCCGCGGTGGTGACGTGCTCCCACTGGCCCAGAGCCACGCTGCCCGACGCCGCCGTGAGCTCTTCCACCACCAGCCCGGAGCCGTCGTAGCGGAGGTGGTACAGGCCCACCGAGGTGATGGACTCCTGGGTGAGCAGGATGTCGCCGGCCATGGGCAGCAGCTCGTGGCCGGCAACGCCCACCAGCCGGCTGGTGCCGTAGTTGACCCCGAAGAAGTTTTCGAAGGGAACCAGGATGTCGATGTCTTCGACGTTGACACCCAGAGAGTACGTCACGACCGTGCCCGCTGTGTCGAAGGCATACAGCAGCCCCACACCCTCGGCGCCCGCAATGATGTGACCCGCCAAGGGGCCGTACCGAGCCGGCGCATCGGGGACGGTGGCCAGGCCCTCCAGGTGCACGCCCACGTCGGCAATCTTGGTGGCGGTGCCCGCACTGTCCACCCGCCACACCTCGCCGCCGGTGGTGGCCACGATGAGGTCGTTGCCCCACACGCCGGTGCGGTCGACGTATAGCGAGCCGCGCATGAGCCCGTTGTCGTCGCCCGGGAGGTCCACCCACGGGTTCTGCACGCTGGAGCCATCGGCGCTGATGCGCACGATCTGGCCGTCCAGGCCGTTGCCCACGAACAGCTCTCCCGGCGAAAAGCCCGATGCACCGGTGCGGGCGGTGGCAATCTTCACTTCGTTGGTGAGCCCGCTCACGCTCGAAAAGCCCACGTGGGAGCCATCAGACTCCACCCGCTCGAACGCAGACGGCGACCCGGCCGGGTAGTTCACCGACAGCACCACCGAGCCCGACGACTCGTGGTAGTCGATGCCGATGGGGCTGTTGAAGGCAGTGGTGATGCCCGTGAACGTGACCGGGTCGAGCCCACCTTCGTTGCGGGGGTCGATGGCGTTGGGGATGCCGTCGCCATCCCAGTCGTCGCGGCGCTCGAGGGCGTCGGGGATGGCGTCGCCGTCGCTGTCGAGGTCGAGGTGGTCGGGGGTGCCGTCGCCGTCGGTGTCGGTGGGGGTGCCGTCGGAGGTGGCCGCTTCCACGAGGTCGGTGAGTCCGTCGCCGTCGCTGTCGCCGTCGCGGTAGTCGGCCACGCCGTCGCCGTCGGTGTCGGGTGGGGTGCCGTCGGTGCTGGCGGCTTCCAGAGCATCGGCGAGACCGTCGTCGTCGCTGTCGAGGTCGCGGTGGTCGGGGGTGCCGTCGCCGTCGGTGTCTGCGGCTGCACCGGTGTCCGCACGGGGCACCGACTCCACCGCATCGTCGATGCCATCGTCGTCGCTGTCGGTGTCTTCGTAGTCGGGAATGCCGTCGCCGTCGGTGTCTACGGAGCCCGTGTCAGCGCGTCCCTCCTCGCCGTCGGTGAGCCCGTCGCCGTCGGTGTCGCCATCCGGGTCCCACTCTTCGGGAGGGTCGACGTCGGAGTCGGGCGGAATGCGGCCAGACTCGGAGGCATCGGGGATGGTGGAGTCCACCACAGGCCCCTCCGTGCCGGAGCCGTCGTCGATGAGCTTGCCCAGGTCGGCGCCATCACAGCCGACCAGCACGAGCAGGGGAACGAAAGAGAGGAAACGCACGACAGCTCCTGCGACGACCGGACCGCGAGGGTACTGGACGCGGGCCCACCTGCCCGGGCCTCTTTGCCACAATTCCCCCCCCGTCCATGCTCCGACGCCTCTTCCAACGTGCGTGGCTGACCGGTCAGAGCCTCTCCGAGTCGCTGCTGGAGGCGCTGTCTTCCGGACTGGCAGAGGCCGCGGCCTGGACGGCTGTGTGCGCCATCGTGCTCGCCGGGCCCCTGTGGCCGGCCTCTGCGTGGGATGCGTCCATGGTGGCGGTGTGGCTGTGGCTCACGACGGCAGACCGCCTGGTGCGCTGGGGCCGAAGCGTGCGCCACAACCTGTTCTCCACCGAGGTCGAGGCCCACGAGAGCGGTGGCGGCGACATCCGGCTGGTCCGACCGTGGGGGACCGGAGCCTGGATCACCTTCGACCGCTCTGGACGCGTGGGACCGCATCGCCTGCGCCTGGTGCAGACCGCCGACGGACTGGCCGTGGTCCCGCCCGGTGGTGCCCCCATGCCTCTGCACGGCGACCAGGCCCTCCGCCTCCACCGCGCCGGCGTGCGCATCGTCGAGCGAGAGCAGAGCCACCCCATCTTCGGTGCCGCCCGTCCCATCATTCGGTGGGGTCTGCTGGCGGTGCTGGGCCTCGTGGCCCATCGCTTCGCTCCCATGCCGCTGGAGCCGGCCTGGTTCGTCGGCGTGGTGGCCCTCGTCGCCGTCTTCTTGCCGCCGCTCGGCTGGTTCGACGACCGAGCCGGGCGCGTCGACCTCCACCCGGCCCCCGCCGCCGACGGAGCCACACTCAGCATCTCCTCCGAGCGCGCCGAGCTGGTCCTCCCGCTGCTCGGCCAGCGCTACGGCAGCCGACGCATGGCCGCCCCCTTCCGCGTGTTCGGCTGGGGCTTTCTGGCATCGGTGTCGCTGACGTGGGGCTTCGACCTCTGGGGCAGCCTGCTGAGCGACGTTCCCTTCTTCGGCAACCTGCCCGCAGACCTCCCCATCCTGCGCCAGCTGCAGTTCGGCCTGCTCGCGACAGCGCTCACCCTCGGAATGCTCGCAGTGGCCCATCGCCGCGAGCCCTGGACGCTCGTAGCCAGGCCGGCGGGCATCGAGCTCAAGCAGGGCCGCCAGACGCACTTCATCCCCACAGGAGCGCTCACCCTCGACGCCATCGAGCTGCCCCGCGGCACGCTGCTGGTGCTGTCCGCCCACGTCGCCATCGTGGTGGAAGCCGACGCGTGGGTGGTGCAGCGTGCGTTGGGTGAGCTGTCGCCGATGTACCTCGACGCCGGCGACAGCCTGGACGCCGCGCAGCTCCACGCGGCCCTCGACCCGATGCGTGACCGTTAGGCCGCGGCTCGCTCGACGATGACCTCGCGCGTGCCCGCGACGATGTTCATGATCTTCGCCACGTCGTCGTCCTCCACACCACCGTCCTCCAGCACCTCTTCCAGGATCTCGGCGACCAGGTCGAAGTGCTCGACCGTGATCTGGAAGCGCTTGTGGGCCCGTCCGAGCTCGCGGCCGTCGTAGTCCGCCGGACCGCCGAGCACCTGACCGAGGAATTGGGTCTGGTGCTTGATGAGCCGGGGAAGGTCGATGCCGTCGAAGTAGATGTCGAGCTCGGGCGTGCGCCGGATGCGGTCGTAGAACTCATGGACCAGCTTGCTCACCGTCGCGAATCCACCGTACTTCTCGAAGAGATTGTCCGTACTCACATCCACTCCTGATTGTCCGCAGCTGCGGAAGAGACGTCATCCCCGGTTCGGTCCGTCGACCGGGAAGCTGAGCGAGATTCGTGTGCCCACGCCCACTTTGGAGTCCACCGACAGCGTGCCCCCGAGGCGCACAGCCACGGCCGACACCACATCCATGCCCACGCCCCGCCCCGACACCTCGGTCACGGCGTCCGCGGTGGTGAAGCCCGCCTGGAAGATGAGCTGGTGGAGCGCCTCCGGGGCCATCTCCGCCACCTCTTCGACCGTGTGCAGCCCCCGGTCGACGGCCCTCTGGCGGAGCCCATCGAGGCGAATGCCCCCCCCATCGTCTTGGACGACCAGGGTGAGCACGCCCTCCGAGCGGGTCACGCCGAGTCGAACCGTGCCCCGCTCCGGCTTGTCGGCTCGAGACCGGACCGTGGGCACCTCGATGCCGTGGTCCACCGCGTTTCGCACCATGTGCAGCGCGGCCTCGTGCAGCGGCTCGATCAAGCGGCGGGGGACCGAGGTCCGGGGCGCGTCGAGGGAGAAGTCCACGGACTTGCCCAGACAGTCGGCCAGGTCGCGCACCATCGGCCCCAGCCGGCCGAACGCCACACCCACGGGCACGGCATCCAACAGCTCCAGAGCCCGGGCCGCGTGCTCCGCCCCGAGCTGCCCGGAAGCGATCTGAGCCAACAGAGCCCGCATCTGGTCGAGGCTGTCGGTAGACACCCGCGTGAGTCCCATCCACGGGGCGGCGCCCTGGCTCGCCTCTGCCGCCTCGCGCACCTTTCCGCCCAGCCGAGCCACCATGTCGATGGTGCGGGCCAAGGGCGACAGGCCACACCCGCCATCGAGGCCACCGCAGGCCTCGAGGTACATCAAGGTACCCACAGCTGCGGCATTTTCGGTCCGACAGAGCGCCTCCAGGGCGTCCTTTGGGTAGGCCCCTTCGTGGGGTCGACACAGCACATGGCGGACCGGACCGGGACTGCCCGAGCGCGTGGCCCCACAGAAGTCGGCGAACCACTGAGCCTGGTTGAGCAAGCCCACCACCACGTCGTCTTCGCGAACGGAATCCGTGCTGGGCAGGGCGGTCAGGCGGGCCTCCAGGCGCTCACAGATCTGCGCCAGGAACCACCAGCCGTTGGACTGACACGTGGCCCCCCCATGGTGCATGGCCCGCGCGGTGAGCGGCTGCTGGTGGAGGCGCTCGACGAGCTGCACGAGCGCCATCACACTGGGTGCATCCCACCGTGCCTGCGACAGGGTGTCGGACTCCAGCAGGTGCTCCCGGGCAGCGGCCAGCACCTGTGACACCAGCGCGGTGGCTTCGTCGTGCTCCGCAGGACCGACAGTTCGCCGGTTGAGGACGCGCGCAAGCGAGGTCGCCTGCCGCTCGAGGTCCTCCAGGTTGGCCCACTGTGCCGCATCACCGAGGGCCTCGGCGGCGTCGTGGGCGGCGTACAGCTGCGCCGGGTCGGTCGGCTCGGATGCCCGACCACAGGCTGCCGGGTGCAGCGGCGTCGACGACAGCGCAGCATCGAGTCGGAACAGGTGGCGGCGCACCTCATGGAGGGCATGGCGGGCAAAGGCGTCTTCCACCCGGAACACGCGTCGGGCCAGCTGGCTGTAGGCCGACAAGCACCCACGTGCCTCGGCGATGGATGCGGCCACCTCACCGGCGGTCACCAGGCCCTCTTGCACTCGCTTCACACCACTCTCGGCCACATGGAGTCCGGTGGCCAGGAGGGTGAACCCGAAGGCACGGGCATTGCCCTTGAGCGTGTGCAGCGTGCGGAAGAGGTCGTCGTGGTCGAGCGCGGGGGCTCGAACCCGAGCCGCCACATCCGACAAGGCCGCGGCGGTGCGGTCGAGGAAGCGCACGAGGTCGTCGCGGTCGAGCTCCGCCAGCTCCTGGATCATCTGGATGTTGCGCACACCCTGTTGCCGCTCGAGCGCCACCTCACGCTGCAGCCGCTCGGTCTCGGTCCGGTCCTCGACCACCAGCATGATGCGGTCCACCAGCTCGTCGGCATCCCAGATGGGAGACCACGTGATCTGGAGGGTGCGCACGTCGTCCGTCTCGGGCACCGTGTACGCGATACGTCGGGGCAACAGGTCTTCCTGAAGCTCCCACTGCAGGTCGTCTTCGCCCATCGTAGTGGTGAGCGCGGTCAGGAGGTGGCTGTAGGCTTCCGAAGTGGGCGCCAGGTCACGGAACACCACGTCGGCCAGTGGCTTGCCTTCGACGTCGGGACCAAACAGCGCGTGCGTGTGCCGCGACACGGGTCCCGTGATCTTCAAGCGCTTGTCCACACAGAACACGGCCTGCCGCATGTGGTCGAGCAGCTCGCGGATGCGCTTCTTCTGGCGCTTGAGCTTGGTCGTGTGCCCCTCGATGATCTTGGTGTACTGCTCGAGCAGCACCTCTTTCTCACGCACCCGAGAGGCATCGGAGACCCGCACACGCCACAGCCCCGACCCATCCCCCATGGGCGTGATGCGCAGCTCGCAGGGCGTGGGCTTGCGCGCCCCACCTGCGCGCTCGGGTGGGGGAAAGGCCTCCACATCTGCCCGATATCGGCCGTACCGACCGATGGACCGACCCACCCGCTTCCACCGGACACCGGGAACCAGCGCCTGGAGGGTGTTGGGGTGCGCACAATCCGGAAACCACAGCGACAGGGCGTGGTTGGCGTAGACGATGGCACCGTCGTCCGAGATGGCGGCAAACGGCTCGCGCAGCGCATCGATTGAAGGCAGGTGCGGGGCCGCAGCGCCGGGTCCGTCCTCCCACATGGTTGGGCTCCGGAAGTTCGAGGTCGGAACAGGTCGGGGAACCGCCGTCCCGCGAGGGTTCAGAAGAGCGTGAAGTCGGCCACCGGCGCGCGGACCGGTGCGTCGGTGGCGTGGTCGCAGCCGTCGAAGAACCGGATGAATGCCAGGTCCTCCTGTTCGGTGACCGCCGCCTCGCGGGCCATGTCGATGAGCAGCTCCACCGTCCGGTCGAGGGTCGCGAGGTCGGTGGGCCGCGAGAAGTCCACCGCTTCGAGCTCGGCGAGCCGGTGCTCCAAGATCTGGCGGGCGCGGTCGAAGCCGTGCATGGTGGTGAAGAGTTCGTCGAGAACTTCGGTGTACTGGTCGTACTCACCCATCAGGAGCGCGTGGGTTTCCGTCCAGCAGTCCTCGCCTTCGATGTCCATGACCTCGAAGTCGTCCCGGAGGTCTTCGAGCGCCTCCCCGGAGTAGTCCACCGAAGCCACCCGCTTGAGCGCAGCTTCCACGGCGTAGCGCAGGTGGAGTGCGCCGATCTGTTCCCCGATGCGCACGCCGGAGCTCTCCATCACCCCCGCGAGTCCTTGCAGCGCGGACTGGAGCATCGCCACATCGGAGAACACGCTGATGGCGTCGTCGAAGTGGCCTTCGCTGGCGGCCTGCTGGATGCGCATCTCACGGTTGCGGAGGATGCGACGGACGGTCTGGATGCGCCGTCGCGGGGCGTCGAGGTGCTGGCGAATGCCCACCGCCAGCCGCTTCAGCGCCGGCATGCCCGCACGGTAGTCGGGGTCGAGACCCGGCAGCACGCGGTCGTAGATGATGGTGCGGGCAGCCACCCGCTCGATGTCGATGCCCAGCTCGGCCTCGAGGGCGTCGACGATGGTGCAGGCGAGCACCACCGTGGCTTCTGCAAACTCGCAGTACCGCAGGAGGGTCTGGATGGCGGCGGGGAGGTCGAGGTCGGCGTTCCCGTGGTTGGGCTTGAGCACGGGCCCGAAGCCGAGCAGCGGAACACCTCGCCATCGCGCGAAGCCCTGCGTGTCGACCTCGACCTCGTCGAGAAACACCTCGTGTTCATGGCCGAGGGGCGGCTCGGCAGACGGCAGCACCGCGGTCTCGAAGACCATCCCGGGCGCGTCACTGTCGAGCACCTGCAGCTGCAGGAGCGTGGCCCGTCGCGCACTGCGCAGCACCACCGACAGCGAGCTCGACACCATCGCCTCTCGCAGCGCGCGCATGCCCATCCAGGAGCCGGGCATGAGGGCGGAGAGGTCGTAGACCTGGCAGTCCATGTCGCACAGGTCGTTGAGGATCTCCGAGGGCGAGGAGTCGTGGGTGGCACACCCGGACAGGCGGATGACCGCCCCATCACGAACCGCACGGAAGCGTTGGTCGGTGCGCATGGTTCAGCCCACCAGCCGCGAGACGATCTTCAGGAGCTTGGGCGACGTGACCGGCTTGGTGAGCCAGTACCGAATGCCCGCACGCTTGCCCGCCGACTTGAGCGCCTGGTTGGACTCGGTGGTGAGCATGACCATGGTGCCTCCAAAGTCGCCCACTTCTCCACGAATGCGGGCACACATCTGCGTGCCGTCCATCCCGGGCATGTTGTGGTCGGTGATGATCAGGTCGGCTTCGGGCCGGTTCCGGACAAGCTCCAGACCGGTGTGCCCATCGGGCGCCTCCAGGACCTCATGGCCGGTCTGCGAGAGCATGGTCTTGAGGCGCGCGCGGATGGTGTCCGAGTCGTCCACGATGATGATTGTGCCCACGTCGGCTCCCCGAGAAGCAGTCGGCGCCTGCTCCCACGTCTGATCCGACCATCGAACCGCACCCCCTCGACTTGACGCGTTTTCGGTACGCCCTTCGCCCGGGCAATGCCCCATCGCGCCACCCCTCCGAGTTGGCCGAAGCAGCCATCCCGGGGATCCTCTCCTCGGTCCACCGCCGAAGCGCTAGGCCTCGACCACCCCGAAGCCCTCCCCACCCGTGCCCAACACCACCATCGGAAGGGGCCACGGGGCCATCCGCCGGACATGGCGAGCGGTCTGGTGCAACACAGCGACCGCGGCAACCGGAGCAAAGAGCAAGGCCCCCCGCGCCGGCGCCGACACCGCCACCATGCCCCCCACCGACCGAACCACGGCCTGCCACAGCGGCCGCAAAGCGAGCAGGGAGCTGTCGAGGTCGCCGTCGAAGTGCAGGCGGGTCACGGGTCCGATGCGCTCGCGGCGCAGTGTGTGCGCGGCCATTCCCAGGTTCGCCCGAGCGACGAGAAACAACCGTGCATCCGGCATCCGGAGGAGGTCGGCATCGATGCGGCGCACGACTCGGCGCGTGTGCTGCCCGTCGAGGCCCACCCCCACCCACAGCGGACCCGCGAGGTGCTGGACGGGTGCGGTCTCGGGAAAGGCGGAGCGCTCACGGACCAGCGGGACGAGGCGGTCGGGCTCGAGCGGGGCGTCGGAAGCGGCGCTGGTGAGGGCGATGGCGAGCTGGTCGAGCCGCGCACGAAGCTGAGAGGGGTCGGCGAGGTGGGCCCACCACAGGTTCTGCAGGCGCAAGCGCGTGGGGGCATGCCCGGGGGGTGTCACGTCGAGCACGAGAGCCTCGACCACCACCACTTCGGGACAGGGCGTCAGCTGAGACAGGCGGGCGACCGCGGCACGGGTGAACTCCTCTGGAGTGGCTGCCATGGGAACCTCGGCGATGCGGGGTCGGTCTGCGGTAGCATGGACACACCGCGTTGGAGTCCATTGTGTTGCATTCTCCCATCCGCACCGTCTGCCTGTCCCTCCTCATCGGTGTCGCCGCAGGTTGTGGCGGCAAAGAGACCATCGTTGTCGAAGAGTGCGGCGAGGGCATGGGGCGTGCAGACGACGGTCTCTGCTATCCCCTGGCTGGCTTCGGTGACTCCGGGCGCAACGGAGAGGGTGGCGGCGACGACGCCTCGGGCAACTCGGGCGACGACGGCTCGGGTGATGGGGGCTCGGGCGACGGCGGCTCGGGTGACGAGGGCTCCGGCGACGGCGGCTCGGGCGACGACGGCACCGGCGATCCGGGCGGCGGCGACGATGGCACGGCCGACGGGGGCGCTGCGGACGGCGGTGGGTCGTCGTCGGGAACGGGTGTGCCCATCACCATCACCGGGGTCATCCAGTTCGACGGCACCACGGAAAGCACCGCCAACTGCAACATCACCTCGTGGGTGGCCGACGCCGTGGACGCATCCACCGGACAGCCCGACCGCGGCTCCTACTCCGAAAACGACATCCAATTCGTGGCCTGCTCCGACCACCCAGGCGGCAACATCACCTACTCGGTCGAGATCCTGGCCGACGACACCACCGAAGTGGCGTTCTTCGCGTTCGTCGACCCGGACGGCGACGCCTCGACCACCGACTTCCGTGGCGGCGCCGAGAACAACCCCATGACCATCGTGGCCGGCGAGACCTACGACGACGTCAACTTCTTCGTCCCGTCCGAGCTCGGTGAAGCAGACCCCCCCGAATAGAGGAGTGCCCCCACCCACCGGCCAGGCCGGGGATGGGGGCGTGCAGGGGACGGGTTCGAGCAGGACGCTCGGAAGAGAGGACAGTCGGCCCCGGCCAGAGAGACGCCGGAGTGCATGCTTGTGGAGACACCGTGAGCGAACCCGGGATGTCGGGCGCTCCCGGCCGGGCCGACCGTGAAGTGGGGGGAGTTGCTGCAGACTCGCAGGTCCGAATCCAATCCAAGGAGGTTCGCGCCCCCCGAGTCGGCCACTCGCACAGGGGAGAGGAAGCCGTCGGAAGAGACCGACTGATAAGTTGGGGACGCTCGGGGGACGCCAACCTCGAGGATTCGGGTGAGCAGGTGCCGAAGGCTCCGTGGGGAGGGGCCTTTTCCGCCGCCGCTCACATCCCCCGATACGGAAAGAGCGCCCCCCGACGTGAGGGGGCGCTCCAAGTTTCTCCGAGGTTCCCCGCATGGTGCAGGGTCTCGTGCAGTGCAGAGACGATCAGCAGGCAGACCCGCCGCTGTCGAGGTCTTCGAGCAGCTCCGCGATGGTGGACTGGAGCACCCGTTCCTTGAAGTTGCCGAACAGGCGTGCCCGGCCGCCATCGAACACGTAGGTGGGCGAGCCCTGGATCTTCATCTCGTTGCGGAGCTGGTCTTCTTCCCACAGCAGCGCGATGCCGCTGCCATCGTCGCGGAAGCGCTCGATGGGCGCACGCGGAATGCCGAGAGACTCGGCCACCTCGAACTGCACCGACCGTCGTGCCACGTTGCGGTTGTCTTCGAAGAACGCCCGCCGGATGGCCCATTGATACGCGGCGCCCGAGCCCTCGGCCAGCTCGCCCTGTTCCTCGAGCGCGAACACCGATGTGATGGCGATGCCCGGAGCCCACGACGAGGCCGGGCAGTTGTCGCGCCAGACCTCGCCCGTGATGTTGGTGTAGCCGAACTGGGCAGCCACACGTGCGGTCGCGGCCACACGGCCTTCGACGCCGGACTTCTTCCAGGACCCCTCCCGAAAGCGCCAAGGCACGCTGCCGAACACCGGAACCACGTGGTAGCGGACGTCGAGGCGGTCGCCATACCGCTCGAGGATGCGGTCGAGACGGGGCTGGGCCACGTACGCCCAGATACACAGGGGATCGGACCAGTACTCGAAGGACAGGCGGCGGGTCTCGGTCGGGTTGGTCATGGGAAGCTCCGGGAGGAGGGGGGGGCCACAACGGGTGGCGCTTTCGGACAACATACAGTGGTCCGGTGCGCTATGCGTCTGATGTGCGTCAAGCTGCGTGGTTGGTGGCGTGTCGAGGCTCATATGGCAGGGGTCTCCCGACCGACACTTCCACGTGCGGCGCTGGCGCGATAGGGGGGTCGGTCTGCGTTCTCTACGCCGCGCCTGCTCGACTAGAATTCACGAAAACGACCTCTACAAGTCGTTTCTGAACATGTGATGCCGACCCGCCCCCCGGTCCGAGGCCCCATGAAGCTCATCGACGAGGTCCGCACCCGCGCACCGTCTGCCTACCGCGCACGAGGCGTGAAGCTCGCGCGTCTGGGAGTGGTGGAAGGTGTCCGCTCCGAGCTCTCGTATGGCGAGGAGGAAGTCACCCTGCGGGTGGCCGAGCCCAACGCGCGTGTGGCGTTCACGGTCACAGTCTGGCCCGAAGAGCCCGACTGGTCGTGCGACTGTCCCATCGACCACGAGACCTGCCCCCATGCGGTGGCCGCGGTCATCGCGCTGGTCAACGCGCGCACCCGGGGCGGTTCCAAGGCCCTGCCCAAGGCCGGCGAACGCTCCGACGGCATCACGCCCGAGGGCAAGCCCAAGCGCGCCGCCGCCACGGTGGGCTACCGCATGCAGCGCCAGCGCCGGGGCTTCTCGCTCACGCGGGTGCTGGTGCGCCTGGGCTCCGAGACGCCCCTCAAAGAGAACCTGGGAGAGCGCAAGAAGTCCGACTGGGACATCGTGATCTCCACCGAAAAAGACGTCGCCATCGAAAACGTCTTCCGCGGCCGCTGGGGCGAGGTCTGTCCCCGCGAGATGGTCAGCCGCCTGTTCCATGCGCTGCAGGACACCCCCGACCTCAAGCTCGACGGCGAGCCCATCACCGTGTCGCCCGACCCCGTCGTGCCGCACGGCCTGGTGGACGACGACCCCGACCCCGGCAACCCCCGCGGCTTCCGCCTGCGCATCGTCCGCGACCCCAACATCTCCGAAGTTCTCGGCAACGGCGCGGTCCGCTGCGAGGGCATCCTGCGGCCCATCGGTCGCGGCAACCTCACCGCCGCCCAGCGCAACGCCCTCACCCGAGGCATCCAGTATTCGGTCGATGAAGTGCGCAAGCTCGTGGCCGAGTCGCTGCCGGTGCTCCGCGAGCGGATTCCTGTCCTCGTCCGCACCCGCCGCCTGCCCAAGACCCTCGACGACAAGCCCCGGCTGGTGCTCGAGAACGAAGAAAAGGGCGATCATCTCATCGTGTGCGCCACCATCGTGTACGGCGACCCACCCACCGCCCGCGTCGAGCGGGGCGAGATCGAGGTCTTCGGCAGCGTGGTGCCCATCCGCAACAAGCGCGCCGAGGACCGCCTCATCCGCGACGCCGGCGAGCAGCTGGGGCTGGCGGTCGGTCTCGAGCGGGCCTTCAACGGCGAGGCGGCCGTGCGGTTCGTCGAGCGGGTCCAGCAAAGCCGCACCAGCTGGTCTGGCACCGCCTGGACCGGCTTCCAGCGGGCCGAAGCCTTCGAGCCCAAGGTGCAGATCGATGGCACCCACCTCGAGCTCGACCTCGGCGGCGCCGACCCCATGCGCCTGTTCGACGCCTGGCTGTCCGGCGAGCGGCTCGTGCGCGTGGGCGACGGCTGGGCCCCGCTTCCCGAAGACTGGCTGGAGCGCTACGGCCACCTCGTCGCCGACCTCCTGTCCGCCCGCGATGCCACCGGTGCCGTGCCGCGCCACGCCCTGTTCGACCTCGCCCGTCTCGCGAAGGAGCTCGACCAGCCGCCTCCGCCCGAGCTGGCCCGCTTGCGCACCCTGGTCGACGACTTCGACGGCATCGAGACCGCACCGCTCCCCGACGACCTCACCGCCGAGCTGCGCAGCTACCAGCGCCGGGGTGTGGACTGGCTGCACTTCCTCAAGACCGCCGAGATGGGCGGCATCCTCGCCGACGACATGGGCCTCGGCAAGACGCTCCAGGCCCTGTGCATCATCGAGCACCCGGCCCTCGTGGTGTGCCCCACCAGCGTCATGCACAACTGGGCAGCGGAGGCCGCGAAGTTCCGACCGTCGCTCAAGGTGAACGTCTACCACGGCCCCACCCGCAAGCTCGACCCCACGGCCGACATCACGCTCACCACCTACGGCATCCTGCGGATCGACATCGACAAATTCCGCGAGACCAACTTCAAGATGGCCATTCTCGACGAAGCGCAGGCCATCAAGAACCCCGAGAGCCAGGTGGCACGAGCGGCCTTCCGGCTCAACGCCACGTTCCGGCTCACCCTCACGGGTACCCCCGTCGAGAACCGGCTCGAGGAGCTCTGGAGCCAGCTGCACTTCACCAACCGGGGCCTGCTCGGCGGCCGCCGCGACTTCCGCGACCGCTACGAAAAGCCCATCTCCGTGGGCGAACCCGGCGTCGCGGCACACCTGCGCCACCGCATCAAGCCCTTCGTGCTGCGCCGCATGAAGGAAGAGGTGGCGCCCGAGCTGCCCAAGCGCACCGACATGGTGCTGCGGTGCACCCTCGACGCCAAGGAACGCGACACCTACGAGGCCATCCGGCTGTCCACCCGCCAGATGGTGGCCGAGCAGCTCGGTCAGGGCGGCAATGTCCTCGCGGCCCTCGAAGCGCTCCTCCGCCTGCGCCAGGCTGCCTGCCACCGTGGGCTCGTGCCGGGCAACAACGACGCCACGAGCTCCTCGAAGGTCAGGCTGCTGGTCGAGACCCTCGATGAGGCCGTCTCGGAAGGGCACAAGGCGCTCGTCTTCTCGCAGTGGACCAGCATGCTGGACCGCGTCGAGCCGGCTCTGAAGAAGGCGGGCATCCCATATGTCCGGCTCGATGGCTCCACCCGCAACCGGGGTGCCGTCGTGGAGCGCTTCCAGGACCCCGAAGGGCCGCCGGTGTTCCTCATCTCGCTCAAGGCCGGTGGCACGGGCCTCAACCTCACCGCCGCCGACCACGTCTTCCTGCTCGACCCCTGGTGGAACCCCGCCGTCGAAGAGCAGGCCGCCGACCGCGCCCACCGCATCGGCCAGGACAAGCCGGTGTTCGTGTACCGACTGGTCACCGAAGACACCGTCGAAGAGCGCATCTTGGAGCTTCAGGATCGCAAGCGGGCCCTGGCCGATGCGGCCCTCGGAGAAGCCAGCCAGGCCGGCGGCATCACCCGCGACGAGCTGCTCGCCCTGCTCACCTGACCGACGAAGCGGCTCGGCACCGGCACCGGCATCGTCCCCCCCCCTCTGGCACCCGAGCGTGGTCAGGCGGGGGCTTTCGCAGCCTCCACCCCGGGCATGGGGCTTGCGAGGGCGCGCGCCGGAGGTCGACCCGATGGCAAGCGAGCCCGGCACCCAGCCCCACGACACCTTGTTCCGAGCGGTCCTCGCCACGCCCGACGTGCTCGCCACGTGGCTGCCGGATGCACTGCCAGAGTCGGTGGCGAAGCGACTGCAGGGGACCCGAATCCACGTGGAGCCGGCACGCTTCGTGTTGCCCGGAGGAGAGCAGCGGGAGACCGACCTCCTGCTCTCCGCCCGAGACGCGACCGCACCACGCCTGCGGCTGCTGCTCGTGGTGGAGCACCAGTCCCATCCCGACCCCTTTCTCGGGGTACGGCTGGCCACCTACATGGCCGCGCGCCTGGACCGGATGCGGCAGGACCGAACACCTCGACCATGGGCGCCCCTCCATGCGCTCGTGGTGTACCAGGGACAGAAGCGGTGGTCGGGGCGGGCCCGTCTCTCCGCGTTGGTCGAAGGCAGCGAACAAGACGGCATGCTTCGCCTGACGCCTCACTTCGTCCATGTCTCGCAGATGGTCGACCGTCTGGGCGAGCGGCACCCGGTGGCCGGCCTGGCCTTCCGCCTCCTGGCTGCCGCACCTCTGGGAGCGCTGTGGCAAGCCGTCGTGGATGCCGCGCCGCTGTGGTACAGAATTCGAGGCCTGGACCGGTCGGCGGTTCGACGCCACCTCTACGACTACATCGGTGGGCTCGTCGACACCGGGCCCCCACCAGCCGCGGTCACGGTGCTCCGGCACATCGACCAAGACGGGGACACGATGGGACTGTGGAAGCAACAGCTCTTGAAGCAGGGCTTTGACCAAGGGAGGCGCGAGGGCATCGAGCGCGGGAGGCGCGAGGGCATCGAGCGCGGGAGGCGCGAGGGCATCGAGCGCGGCCGCATGGCCACCCTCTCTCGCACCGTTCGCAAGGCCGCCGCACTCCGCTGGCCCGACCGCACTGCCGACGTCGACGCCGCGGTGGAGGCCGCCGACGCCGACACCCTTCAAGATTGGGTCGACCAGCTCCTGACTGGAGAGGTCCCCACCGGCCTGCTCCCGTCCACCTGACACACTCGCGCGTCGATCCCCGCCCACCGAAATTCGAGGACACGGTGTAAGAACCCGCAGCCGCCACCGTTGTCGGTGTCCCTGCTGGATCTCGATGCGCTGTCTCCTCCTGCTGTCTCTCTTCCTGGTGCCCCGACTCGCGGTCGCGCTGGAACCACCACGTCCGCCACTGCGCACGCTGGTGCCCGAGAGCACGGTCCACATCACCCCGGGAACACCGGCCCGCTACGACGCCACCCTCACGCTGGTCGTTCTCGAAGATGGCCCGGTGATGGTCTCTCTGGTCGACCCCCAGGTGGCGGTCCAGGCCGTCACCGTCGACGGCAAGCCCGCCGGCGTGCTGCACACCGGCAACACGCTGTCCCTCTTGGGACGCTGGGCAGCAGGCACCCACCAGGTCCGGGTCTCGGGTCTCATCCAGCCCACCGGCGACGCCACCACCGGTTCCGTGGCCGTCCGTCTTCCCACCAGCGCACACAGCCGCGTCACTGTGGCACCGTCCGACGGCCAGGCCGTACAGGTCGACGGGGCGGTCGTCACCACCGAAGGCCACGTCCGCCACACCCCGGAAGCCGACACCCCCGTCCGCATCCAGTGGCGACCCGAAGGCCCCACCCCTCCACGTCCCCGCACGCTCTTCGTCGACCAACAGACCGTCCTGGCCGTCGACGAAGCCGAGACCGTCGGTCGTGCCCGCATCGACCTGCGCGTGGAGCACGGAGCGGTCGATCAGCTACCACTGCGCATTCCCGGCGGTGCGGAGGCCGTCGAGGTCCTGTCGCCCCCGGGGGCCACGGCCCGGGTGTCCGGCGAACAGGTGGTCGTCCAGTTCTCCAACCCCATCACCGACATCGCCCGCATCGACCTCCGCTACCGCTCCACCGCCGCCGCCGAGGCGATGCGCCCCACCCCCCTTCCCACCGTCTCCGGCGCCCGTGGCACCCACACCGTCGCGCTCCTCCGTGGCGACGACGCTGTGGTCATCCCCGAGCGCTCCGGCCGGGCCGAGCCCGTCGCCTTTGCCGACCTTCCCGACGGCATGGGCGCCCGCCTCCCCGGCGCTCCCGTGGCGGCATTCAGCCTGACCGACGGCGCGGGACTCACCTGGCGACGCCTCGAGACCACCCCCGCTCCCGAGCCCCCGGTTCTCATCGACCACGCTCTCTATGAGGCCTCTTTCGCAGCATCCGGCTCCGGCGCCATGCGCGCCACCTGGCAGGTTCGCAACGACCGGGCACCGTTCCTCCGCATCCGCCTGCCGGAGGGCTGGTCGGCGGTCAGCGCTCGGGTGGCCGGTCGCCCCGTCGCCTTGAGCCGCGAAGGCAACACCCTGCTCGTCCCCCTCGAGAAGTCCACCGAGACCATGGTGGGCCGCGTGCAGCTGCCCGTCGAGCTGTCGGCCATCGGTCCCGGCGATGCCTGGGTGCGGCGCGGCTGGCACGAGCTCCAAGGCCCCACGGTCGATGCCCCTGTCTCCCATGTCGAGTGGCAGGTCACCCTCCCGCCCGAGCGCCAGGTGAAGAAGACCGAAGGTGCACGCACGCCGTCCCCCACATCCGCTCGCATCGACATGGGCTCGGCCATGCGCGACGCCGACTCCCCCGACTTCGACGGCGACTTCGGCGGGGGCGACTTCGGTGGCGACGGTCCGATGGGTGTCTCGATGGACTCGGGCCGCCCCCGCAAGGCCGGCAAGAAGAAGAAGGCCAAGGAACAGGCACCCACCCAGACCGCCTCCAGCGCCTCCCAAGTCCTCGAAGAGACCGCCCGCAAGCGCACCTCCACCGCCTACTGGAGCGCGGCCTACGACGCCTACAAGGACAACGACTTCGACCGCGCCGAGGCGCTCTTGTCCAAGTCGCAGGAGCTCGACCCCAGCAATTTCGCTGCCCAGCAGCTCCAGTCCAACATCGCCGTGCTCAACGCCCCACCCGCCGACCTCGACGAAGCCGACGAAGCCGTGGCCCGGCGCGTAAAGGCCATGGCCCGCGCCAAGTCCGGCAAGACCGAAGCCAACCGCGAGCGCCTGAAGCAGGAAGCCAAAGAGGCCGAGCGCGCCGGCGACATGGACAAAGCCGTCCAGGCCTACCGTCAGCTCGTCGAGACCACCGAGCAGCTCGCCAGCCTCGAAGAAGAGGAGGCCGTCGAGGAAAAGCGCATGCTCGAGACCGTCCGCGCCGAGCTGGACCGGGTCGAACAGCAAGCCCAGCAGACCGACGGCCGAACAGCACTGCTCCAGCTCGACGTCCTGGCCGAACCACTCGACGACGATGCCCCTGCCGGCGGCGGGGTTCTCACCCGGGACTTCCTCGAGCGTGTCCCCGAAGGCCGCTCCTACCAGGCCAACGTCCAGCTCGGCACACCCGACGACAGCACGGTCCTCGCCGACGGGGTCCCCGGTGGCGTCGAGGGTGGCGTGGTCGGCGGCGTCTTGGGGGGTGCAGTGGGCGGACTGGGGGCCCGGGGCCAGGGCATCGGTGGCGGAGGCGTCGCCGAAGGGGTCACCGGCGTGGGCTCGTTCGGCGACGACTTCTTCGTAGAAGACGAAGAAGAAGAGCAGAAGGTGGTGGTCAGCCAGGACCGCATCGTCGTCGCCAAGCCGAACGCGGCGGCCCCTCCACCCCCACCCCCGGCCAGGCCCGCACCCGTCGTCCAGAGCCGCACGGAGCTCGACTTCGAGGGCATCGAGGTGTCCGGAGAGCTCGTGAAGCCCCAAGGCGCCCTGCTCCTCGACCGCAAGAAGGTTCCCGCCAAGCACGACGAGCTGGCCAACGAAGCCGCCGAGTTCATCCCACAGGCCGCCGAGCCGCCGCCCATGCCGGTGGAGGCGCCCACGCCCGAGCCCGAGCCCATGGTCGACGTGCAGACCGCCTCCGCCGAGGTCCGCATGGCCCGGGTCCGCCGCCGCCCGGTGCGCCACGCCATGGGTGCCGTCGTCGACGCCCTCACGCCCGACCCCAAGCCCGCACACCCGCCAAGGCCGCCCCTCCCCGAGGCCGCCCCCGGCATGACACCCCTCCCCACCGGCATTTCCGCCGCCCGCGGCGACGTCGCGCTGCCTGTCGACCCTGCGCGCCTGCTCCATGTCGAGCAACAGCTGCTGCCCGCCGACACCGCCGCGACCTTCCGCGTGCACCTCCGTCCCGACCGTCCCTGACCGCTGCCTGGAGCCACCATGTCCCGACTCCGTCCCCTCGCCGCCGCCTTGCTCGTGGCCCTCGCCACCTCCACGCCCGCCGTGGCCGCCGAGCTCGAGCCCGCCCGCGTGGTCCTGCCCTGGCGCGACTTCAAGACGCTCTACGACAAGGGCATGGCCCCCGAGACCCCACCCGAGCCCGCCCCGTCCGACTACACCATCTCGCAGGCCCGCCACGTGGCCCGCGTGCAAGGCGACGCCGTGTTCATCAAGGCCCGCGTGTCGGTCGACGTTCTCAAGCAGAAGGGCTGGTCGAGCGTGCCGCTGCTCTCCACCCGCGCAGCGCTCGTGTCGGCCAAGGTGGTGGGCCAGCGCGGGGCCGCACCGGTCTACGTGCGCCACGGTCGGTACCACCTGCTCACCAACCAGCCCGGCACGGTGGAGCTGGAGCTGGAGTACGCCATCGACCTCTTCGACAACGCCGGCGAGCGCGGCTTCACCGCCGAGCTGCCCGTGGGCGGCGCCACCGAGCTCGAGGTCCACGTCCCGTCCAGCCAGGCCCTCGACTTCTCCATTCCCGCCGCCCGTGGCCTGCGCCGGGCCGACTCCGCCACCGAGCAGGTCGTCACCGCGGCCCTCACCGCCAACAAGTCCGTCACGGTCAGCTGGCGGCGCCAGGCCGAAGAAGCCGACCCCGAGCAGGTCGCCACGCCGCGTATCTACGCCGAACACCACGCGCTCCTGGGCGTAGGCGAGGGCGTTCTCGTGGGCACCAGCGAGGTCCACTACTCCATCCTGCACCACGGCACCGACCGCCTGCGCCTCCGCATTCCCGAGGGCCTCACCCTCCTCGACGTCTCCGGCCGCGGCGTGCGTGACTGGGAGCTGGCCGAGACCGACGGCGCCCGCCCCCTCGTGGTCAACCTCGACTTCGAGGCCGAAGGCGCCTACACCCTGCGCCTCGAGTACGAACAGGCCCTCGGAGACGCCGCTTCCGGCAAAGACGCCACCATCGAAGCCCCGCGTGTCGAGGTGCTCGGGGTCGAGCGGGTCAAGGGCTACCTCGGCGTCGACGCCCGCTCCAACCTGGAGATCGATGCCGGCAGCGTGGCCGGTGCACGCCCCATCGACGTCCGCGAGCTGCCCGCCGGCATCCTCGGCCAGACCGACTTTCCCGTGCTGCTCGGCTTCACCTGGCGCGACAGCGCCCGCACCATCCCGCTCACGCTCACCCGCCACGACGAAGTCGACCTGCTGGTCACCATCGTCGACCAGCTCGCCGCCGAGACCGTCCTCACCCCCGACGGCCGCCGCATGACCCGCGCCACCTGGGCTCTGCGCAACAACCGCGGCCAGTACCTCCGCGTGCAGATGCCCGAGGGCAGCACCCCCTGGAGCGTGTTCGTCGGAGGTCGTGCGGTGAAGCCGGCCCGCGACGCCGAAGGACGCCTGCTCGTGCCCCTCGCCCGCAGCGAGGCCGCCGGTGGTGCGCTCGCCCGCTTTGCCGTGGAGGTGGTGTATGTCGAAGACGGCTCCGAGCCCGACAGCCGCGGCGCCGGCGAGCTGCAGGCCGCCCTCCCACGGGTCGACGTCCCCGTGACCGCTGTGGCCTGGACCATGTGGCTGCCCGCCGGCGCCAAGGTGAAGAAGAAGAGCGTCGACGGCAGCTTCCGCCGGGTCTCCAACTACACCCGCGTCGACGACGGTGGGCTCGCCATCCCCGACGCCGTCGAGCAGGTCCGTCGCCAGGCCGAGGCCAGCTTCGCTGCATCCGCCAACCAGGGTGGGGTCCAGCCGGTCCGGGTCACGCTGCCCGTCGACGGGGTGCCGCTCTACTTCGAGAAGCTGCTGGCCCTGAACGAGCCCCTCGACCTCACGTTCCGGTACAAGGGTCTCGAATAGACCTCGGCGATGCGGGGCCGGATGCGCGCCGTTCCCGCCACAGAAGTGTATCCGACGGTGTGAACACAACCCGGCCCACAAACGCTCCTGCGGCCCGGTTCACCCACACCAACACGGTACGGTGAACGTGTAGACAGGGCGGACGACGTCTCTGCACTACACCCACCAACTCGGCAGGTGAACACGACCCGGTGTTTGCCGGGCCGGCCTGTGTCCGAGGCCCACCGTGTCCGTCGACTCTGCGCTGTCCGCCGCCCCCGTGGCACCTGTGGCCCCCGCCCCCCTGAAGCAGCGCATCCTGTGGGAGACCGTGTGGGCCGCCTGGCGCGGCACCGGAAGCCACCCCGACCGCATGGCCCACGCAGCACACCTGAACGGCCTCCTTCACGACACTCCCACGGACTCGACGCCCCCCGTGCGGGCCTTGCCCGAGCTCTTCGCAGCCGACGCCACGCCGCGTGCCGTGGCCGAGCTGTCCAAGGACCTCTGCCGACCCGTGGTCATCCGAGGCCTGGCCCGCGACACGGAGGCCGTTCGGACATGGCGCGCGGCCTACTTTGCTCAGCGCTTGCCCGACCAACACTGCACCGTCCTGCGAACCAACGACGAGTCGGCGTTCACGCTCGGCACCATCCCCATGGAACGCATGTCCGTCCCCGAGTTCATGGGCCGGGTGCTCGCCGAGCCGCTCTACCTCAACAACAGCACGGAGCTGTTCTCCCTCGACCCCGACCTGGTCGACCACCTGGCACTCCCCGAGCTCGAGACCCGCCTGCTGGGACGGGCGCCGACCTCCCAGTTCTTCACCACCCAGCTGTTCATCGGGTCCCAAGCGGTGCACAGCCGCCTCCACCACGCCGTCGGCGGCAACGTCTTCGTGCAGGTGCACGGCCGCAAGCGCTGGACCTTCGTGGACCCCGCGCACACCGCACACCTGCTGCCGGTGCCCGGTCCCAAGCTCGACTTCAACCTCTCCGGCTTCGGGGGCTTCCGCCGCCGCCGCGAGCTCGGCCTCTCTCCAGGTCCGCTCGCGCACATCCCCCGCTTCGAGACCGTCCTCCAGCCCGGCGATGTGCTCTACAACGCCCCCTGGTGGTGGCACGAGGTGGAGAACCTGGATGCCGGCACCATCGGCTGCGCCGTCCGCCGCATCCCCCCGCTCGGCACTGTCTCGCCGTCTCTGCGCAACCTGCCCCACTTCACGCTGGCCAACGGCTACCCCCTGCGACGCCACATCGCCGCACTCATCGACGTGGTGGGACGCATTCGTGGCAGCCGGTTCTCCCTGTTGCATCGAGCCAACCGTCTGCTGCACAAGCGCCTGCACGCATCGTTCGGCAGCCAACACAACCCACCAACCCATCGCCGGGCCACCCCGTCCCGGGGAGAACACCGATGAGCTTCGCCATCCAGTGCCTGTTGGCCTTCGTGGTCGGCAACCTCGTCAGCTCCGTCTACGTCTCCATCCTCTACCACCGGGGCCTCACACACAACGCGGTCCGCCTGGCGCCCATCACCCGCTGGATTGTGATGAACACGGGCTTCTGGGTGACCGGCCTCGACCCGAAGACCTGGGTGACGATGCATCGGCTGCATCACCAACACGCCGACACCGAAGGCGACCCCCACTCGCCCACCCAACACGGACTCCTGGGCATCGTCTGGACCACCATCGCGTCGTATCTGCAGATTCTCTACCGGCTCACAGGCAACGACCCGACTCTGCACGAAGTGGCCCCCGACGTCCCTTGGAACATCCCACCCCGCGCGCTGCGCTTCACGTGGTTCCTGCCACCCGTGGCGTGGGGACTGGGGGCCTACGCCTTGGGTTCGCTGACCGGGTTGTGGGGAGTGGCCCTCGGGTTGGTGCTCAGCTGCGACTTCGTGGTCAAGAGCTGGCTGGTCAACGCCCTCGGACACGCCCGGGGCTACCGCACCTACGACACCGACGACGACTCCACGAACAACCGCCTGGCGGCCTTTCTCGTGGTGGGCGAGGGCTACCAGAACAACCACCACCGCCACCCCCGGCGGGCCAACTTCGCCCACCAACCCGGGGAGCTCGACTCGGGCTTTCTGTTGTGTCTCGCCATGGAACGGCTGGGCCTGCTGTCCCTCGACGCAGCTCCGTCGGTGGTCCAGAACAACGTCTCCGACGCCCATCCCGCCACGCGCTGACCCGCCGCCATCCGCCTTGGAGTCCCCCATGAAGCTCCGACTCGTCGGGCTCGCGTACGGCCTCGTCTGCCACGGGCTGTTCGCGGTCGCCATCGCCGCCATGGTCGGCAACCTGTACTGCGGCATGCAGCTCGGGCTCGGTCCGTCCGGCACCGCAGGCCTGGTCTGGAACCTCCTGCTGGTGCTGCAGTTCCCCATTCTGCACTCCGCCCTTCTCACGCCGAGCGGCCGCTCGAAGCTCCGTTTCCTCGCACCATCGTCGGTGGGCAGCACCCTCGACACCACCTTGTTTGCCACCGTGTCGTCTCTGCAGACACTCGCGCTGTTCGCCCTCTGGTCGCCCCTTCCCGGACCCACCGGGTCGGCCGGGGGACCCGCCGCCGTCGGCCTGACCGCGGCCTACGCGCTCGGCTGGCTCGCCCTGCTCAAGGCCATGGCGGAAGCGGGCTTGGGCATCCAGACCGGCTCCACCGGCTGGACCGCCCTCTGGCGCGGAGACCGGCCCCGCTACCCGAAGACCTTCGCCACCACGGGCTTGCACGGCATCGTGCGCCACCCCATCTACGCAGCGTTCGCCGTCGTGTTGTGGACCGGTCCCCACTGGAGCATCGACCGCCTCGTGTTGGGCATTCCGCTCACCCTGTATTGCATCTTCGGCCCACGCTTCAAAGAAGCACGCAACCGAGCCCGCTACGGCAAGGCCTACGACGCCCACCTCGACCGAACCTCCCCACGCTTCGTCCCGTCCAACGTCCGTCCGCGGAGGACCCCGTGAACGCACCGCGTCCCACTCCCCACCGCGCCCGTCTTCCGCCTGAGACTCCCCGCCCTCGGCTCGTCTTGAAGGGCTCGCAGCGCCGACGCATGATGGCGTTGTACCTGGGACTCCACGCGGTGGTGGTCGTGGGGTTCGCCGTGTCTGCAGCCACCATCCCGGGCGTGCTGCTGGCGGGCCTGCTGCTGGCCTACTTCCTGGAGAACACCCTGTTCGTGGTGGGCCACGTGGGCCTGCACTGCTCGTTCATGGAGACACCCGAGCGGGAGATGCCAACGGTCACGCACCACTCGTTCCTGCACCACTACCGCGACATCCACACCTACCACAAGAGCTGGCTGGCCTCGCGCCTGTCCTACTTCTACTGCCCCCGCCTGGGCTTTCGCACCCTGACCGCCCACGGGACCCTCACCATTCCCGTGCTCACCTCCCTGGCGCTTGGGGCGTGGGACTGGCGCGTTGGCCTGTGCGCCTTGTCTTGTATGTGGGGTGCCCACCTCCTGCAGACCATCGCCCACGAGTGGACCCACCACCCCGACCGGAAGGCTTTCTACGCCCGACCCACCCACTGGTTCCTGTCGGCGCTCGAGTGGGCCGGCATCGTGAGCACCGCCCGCCACATCCGCCACCACCGCCACCACCTGCACAACCTCGACCAGGTGCACGAGTGGGTCGACCTCTACATCCCGGGCGGCGAGTGGCTGGGGCGCACCCTCTTCACATGGGCAAGGCGCCGCTACGTGCCCGGCGAGCGCCGCATGGTGCGCGCCATCATCGCAGCCTACGCCGTGTACATCCCCCTCCACTTCGGAGCGCTGGCCGCCGGGTTCTGGCTGCTCGGGACGTGGCTCGCATGAACGCCGTCGCCGTCCGCCCACACAACCGAACGCACGAGCGTCGATTCTTCACGGGCATGTCGGCGCTGCTGCTGCTGGGCACCCTCGTGGGCTTCATGCCCACCTACTACACACCCTCGCTCTTCCCCGCGCGCCAGTACCTCGTACCACCCGAGCCCTTCTTCCTGGTCCACGGGGCCATCTGCACGGCCTGGATGGTGCTGGTGGTGGTGCAGCCCTGGCTGGTGATGCGCCGCAAGGTATCGCTGCATCGGCGCCTGGGCCTCCTCGGGATGGTGCTGGCCATGGGCGTAGCCGGCACCGGCGTCTATGGCGCGCTGCTGGCAGGCATCCGCGACGGTGGCTTCATGGGACCGCCCTTCGCCCCCGAGCTGTTCCTGCTCATTCCGTTCCTCGACGCCGGCTTCTTCGCCGCCTTGGTGGGCGCCGGAGTGGTCCATCGGCGGCAGCCCGCCGTGCACAAGCGGCTCATGTTGTTCGGCACCCTGAGCATGTGCCAGGCTGCATTTGTGCGCATCCAGCCCTTCGGGACGTGGTCGGGACCGGTGATGCAGTTCTCGCTCACGCTGGCATTCGTGGTCGCCGTGGCCTGGTGGGACCGCCGCAGCCTCGGCCACGTGCACAGAGTCACGAAGTGGGTGGGGGTTCCGCTCTTCCTGTCGCAGTTCCTGCGCTTTCCGGTGGCCATGACCGACGCCTGGCAGACGGTCGGGAAGACCCTGCTCGAGGCCATGTCAGGCTGATTTCCAGCGTTTGTTCGAGTCTGTTGAAACGACCGGGTCGACCACCCCTTGGGTTGGTGCAGAACCCGGCGCATCGCGGCACGAACCGGGTTGGAGTCCAACATGTCGACCCTCGCCCTTGCACTCGCCACCCTCGCCTCCACCCAACCTGCCAGCGCCAGCCGGACCGCCGACCTCGAGATCTCAATGAGCCTGCCGGTCTTCGATGTCGACCAGAGCGACACCGTCACCGTCACCGTCGACAACGTGGGCACCGCACACGCCGGCAACGTCTCCATCGCCATCGCGCTCCCCGAGACGGCCACCAGCCCCACCACCCATGTGATGGGCGTGGTCTCCAACGTGGACAGCAGCTGCTGGGAGGACGGCACCCTCATCAAGTGCATCATGGGCAGCGTGAGCGCGGGCGGCAGCACCTCGGTGAGCTTCGACATCGCCCTGCCGCAGTCGTCGGAAGACATCGAGTTCTACGCGTCCACCGGCTCGTCGTCGGTCGAGACCGTGCTCGCCAACAACGCTGTCACCGAAGTGGCCGACGTGCTCTACCCCGACCTCGTGCTCTCCGGCCCCGTCGACATGATCAACCAACACTGCACCGGTCGCGACCTCTCTGCATTCTTCGAGTGCTCGCTGTACCCGAGCTCGATCGGCAGCCACGGCATCACGCTCGAAGCCGGCGGCACGATTGCCATCGGGAGCACCCCGTACACCGGCTCCTGGAGCCAGCCCACCGACGACAGCCTGTGGTTCGAGTACGTGCTCTTCGGTCGTCAGCGCCTGGAGTTCCATGGCAACGCCGTCGACGGCAGCTGCTTCGAGGGCCTGAGCACCTTCCCGGGCTCGCCGTACGTGGCGCCCTACCGAGTCTGCATTCGCTGAGGCTGGCAGCTGGCCGACGAGACCTTGGCTCGGCGGCCCCGGAGGGCGCTGTGCGCCCGGAGGCCCGGAAGAGACTCCGCAGGAGGCTCTGGAGGTCCCGAATCAAGCGGAGTCGGCGGGAACCCTCATTGGTCCTGCTGGTTGGGGCTTCCAGCAGCCAGCAGCCAGCCCGGTCGCGTCTCGCCGACACATCAAACCGGAGCGAAATCGGCCTGCCACTGTGCATTCTCGGCAACCAGCTCCAACGGAACAAGCACGCTGGCCGCTGGCCGCTCGCCGCTCGCCGCTCGCCGCCGAAGCAGCACGTCCCACACCTTCCGGTGGATGCCGACCCCGAATCAGTCGCCGAACAGCTGAGCGCGGAGGTACTCGGCGTTCAGGCGTGAGATGACATCGAGCGAGATGGACTGGGGGCACGCCACCGCGCAGTCGCCGGCCATCGAGCAGTGGCCGAAGCCCTCGGCGTCCATCTGTTCCACCATGCCACGGGCCCGGGCTGCGGCTTCGGGCTGGCCTTGGGGCAACATGGCGAGGTGGGTGACCTTGGCGCCGGTGAAGAGGACCGCGCTTGCGTTGTCGCAGCTGGCCACGCACGCGCCACATCCAATGCAAGCGGCCGCATCGAGGGCAGCTTCCGCGACCGCGTGTGGGATGGGGATGCTGTTGGCTTCGGGCGCTCCGCCGACCGGCGTGGAGATGTAGGCGCCGGCCTGGATGATGCGGTCGAGGGCGGAGCGGTCGACGCGAAGGTCGGAGACGACGGGAAAGGCGGCCGCTCGGAAGGGCTCGATGGTGAGGGTGTCGCCATCTTGGAAGCTGCGCAGGTGGAGCTGGCAGGTGGTGGTGTGGTCGAGTGGGCCGTGGGGACGGCCGTTGATGACGACGCCACATTGGCCACAGATGCCTTCGCGGCAGTCGTGGTCGAACTCGACGACGCGTTCGCCCTGCCGGACGAGCTGTTCGTTGAGGTGGTCGAGCAGCTCGAGGAACGACATGTCGGGGTGCAGGTCGTGGAGGGTGTAGTCGACGAACGCGCCGGGCTGGTGGGGGCTGCGCTGGCGCCAGATGCGGAGGTGCAGGCGGAGGGTCATTCGTAGCTCCGGGACTGCAGGGCGAGGGCCTCGAAGTGGAGGGGCTCGGCGTGGTGGACCGGGGGTTGGTCGGGGCCTGTGTGGCCCCAGCAGGAGACATGGCAATAGTCGGTGTCGTTGCGTTGGGCGCTGCCGTCGGGGGCCTGGTACTCCTCGCGGAAGTGGGCGCCACACGACTCCTCTCGATGCAGAGCGTCTCTGCACACGAGCTCGCCCAGCTCGAGGTAGTCGGCCACGCGTCCGGCCCGCTCCAGCTCGGAGTTCACGCCGTCGGCATCGCCCGGCACGCCCACTTCGTTCCAGAAGCGCGTGCGGAGGGCGACGATGTCGTCGATGGCTTGTGTGAGGCCGGCTCGGTTGCGGGAGACGCCGCAGTTCTGCCAGAGGATGGCGCCCAGCTCGCGGTGGAAGTCGCGGGCCGTGCGCGTGCCACCGACATCGAGGAGACGCTGGAGGCGGTGCTTCACAGCGTCTTCGGCGGCGTCGAAGGCCGGCGTGTTCGCGCTGGGCTTGGGTGTGCGAATCTGTTCGCTCAGAGCCCGGCCGATGGTGACGGGCAGGATGAAATAGCCGTCGACACAGGCTTGGAGCAGTGAGTTGGCGCCGAGTCGGTTGGCACCGTGGGTGGAGAAGTTGCACTCGCCGATGGCGTAGAGGCCCGGCACGGTGGTGCGCAGCTCGTAGTCCACCCACAGCCCGCCCATCGAGAAGTGCGCAGCCGGGGAGATCTTCATGGGCTCGGCGTAGGCGTCCACGCCGGTGATCTGCCGATACATGCGGAAGAGATTGCCATAGCGAGCACGGATGGTGGGCACGCCGTGCTCGGCGATGGCATCGCGAAAGTCGAGGTAGACGGCGTTTCGGAGGGGCCCGACCCCATGGCCGGCGTCGATGCGCTCGCGGAGGGCCCGAGACGCGATGTCGCGGGGCACGAGGTTGCCGAAGGCGGGGTAGCGGCGCTCGAGGAAGTAGTCGCGCTCGGGGTCGGGGATCTGGTGCGGTGGGCGGTCGTCGCCGGCCTTGGCGGGCACCCAGATGCGGCCGTCGTTGCGCAGCGACTCGCTCATGAGGGTGAGCTTGGACTGGTGGGGGCCGGCCTGGGGCAGGCTGGTGGGGTGGAATTGGGTCCAGCTGGGACAGGCGAGCAGCGCTCCCTTGCGGTGGGCTCGCCAGAGTGCTGTGCCGTTGCAGCCGGCAGCCATGGTGGAGAGGTAGTAGAGCGTGGCATAGCCGCCGGTGGCGAGAACGACGGCGTGGGCGGTGTGTCGCTCGATGGCGCCGGTGTCGAGGTTGCGGGCGATGACCCCACGGGCGTGGCCATCTTCGACCACGATGTCGAGGACGTCGTGGCGGGCGTGCAGAGTCACGCGACCGGCGGCAACCTGTCGGGACAGGGCCGAGTACGCACCGAGCATGAGCTGCTGGCCGGTCTGGCCGCGGGCATAGAAGGTGCGCTGGACCTGCACGCCACCGAACGACCGATTCTTCAGCGAGCCGCCATACTCGCGGGCAAAGGGCACGCCCTGGGCGACGGCCTGGTCGATGAGCGGGCCGGAGCACTCGGCGAGGCGGTAGACGTCGGCTTCGCGCGCCCGGAAGTCGCCGCCCTTCAATGTGTCGACAAACATGCGAAAGACGCTGTCGGCGTCGTTCTGGTAGTTCTTGGCTGCGTTGATGCCGCCCTGGGCCGCCACCGAGTGGGCACGGCGCGGGGAGTCCTGGAAGCAGAACGACGTGACGTTGTAGCCAAGCTCGGCGAGCGACGCGGCCGCCGCACTCCCAGACAAGCCGGTCCCGACCACGATGATGGTGAGCTTCTTCTTGTTGGCGTGGCTGACGAGCGCGCAGGTGGACTTGTAGCGCTGCCACTTGTCTTGGAGTGGGCCCGACGGGATGCGGGCATTGAGGTGGGGTTGGGATGCCATGGGCGGGAGACCTCTCTGCACAAAGCCGGGGGCGCGCACTCTGTAGCCGTCTCGACGGGATCGGCGGATGGCGTGTGGCTGACCGGGGCCAGCCTCCCAATGGACCGACAGCGATACGATTCCCCCCCCAAACCGAGCCCTGGAGCGCCACGTGGCCGCCAACCCCTCCGATCGGTCCGACGACACCCTTGCCCTGCTGATGCGCACCTTCGCCGACGTGCTCACGTCTGTCGGGGACGCTGAGGTGGCCGCACTCCTGCCCTGGCGTGGGCTGTGGGACGACACCGCCACCGACGCCGCCGACTTCCCCGAGCCCCTGGCCGAGCGGTGCATGCAGGCGTACTCCATCGCTCTGCAGCTGCTGGGGCAGGCCGAAGAAAACGCCATCGCCCAAGACCGTCGCCAACAAGAAGACGCCGGACGACTCGCCGAACAGCCCGGCTGGGACCAGGTGCTGGCCCGCCTGGAAGAGAAGGGAGTGTCACCCGAAGACATCGCGGCCGCCCTGCGCACGGTGCGTGTGGAGCCCGTGCTCACCGCCCATCCCACCGAAGCCAAGCGCCAGTCCATCCTCGAGCACCACCGGGCGGTCTACCGCACCATCGTGGACCTCGAGAACAGCATGTGGACCCGCGCCGAGCGCGCGGCTCTCGAAGAACGCCTGGCCGCCTGGCTGGAGCGGCTGTGGCGCACGGGCGAGGTGTACCTGCAGAAGCCCGAGCTGGCCGACGAACGCCGGATGGTGCTCCACTACCTGCGAGAGGTGTACCCCCGTGTGTTGCCCCTCGTGCACCGGCGCCTGCGGGCGGCCTGGAAGCGGGCAGGCCTCGACTCTGCACTCATCGAGGGTCCCGAGGCCCTGCCCATGCTCGTGTGGGGCGACTGGGTGGGCGGCGACCGCGATGGCCACCCGTTCGTGAGTGCAGAGGTCACCCGAGAGACGCTGGCCATCTTCCGTGCGGAGGCTCTGTCGCTGCTGGACAGCCACCTCGAAGACCTCGCCGTGTGCCTGAGCCTGGCGAGCGGACGACAGGCCGTTCCCGCCGATGTGTTGGCTTGGGTGTCGAGTCGACAGGCCGCTCTGGGCACCGCTGGAGACGCCGCCGTGGCACGCAACCCGGGGGAGCCCTGGCGCCAGCAGGTGAACCTGATGCGGGCGTCGCTGCCGCTGGCGGGACGTCCATCCGAAGGCCGGTATGCCGACGCCACCGGTCTCCTGGACGACCTCCGAGCGCTCCGTACCGCTCTGGTGGGAGTGGGGGCCGAGCGCCTGGCCCGCCACGACGTCGACCCGGTCATCGCGCAGGTTCGGGCCTTCGGCTTCCACCTCGCCCACCTCGACATCCGCCAGAACAGCGCCTTCCACGACCGTGCGATGGCCCAGCTCCTCGCCACCGCGGGTGTGGCCGACGCCGCCTCCTGGGCTGCGTGGCCCCGCGAGAGGCGACGGGCCCTGCTGGACACCGAGCTGCAGTCCCGGCGGCCCTTCGCCCGACCCGGTGCGGCCACCGGCACAGAAGCCCGCGCCGTGCTGAGCGCCTACCAGTGCCTGGTCGACCAGCGGGCCAGCCATGGAGAGGCCGGCCTCGGCGCCCTCATCGTGAGCATGACCCGCTCGGTGGAGGACCTCCTCACGGTGTTCGTGTTGGCCCGAGAGGTGGGCCTGCTCGACGATGACGGTGACACCTTCCGCTGCCCGCTGCCCGTGGTGCCCCTCTTCGAGACCATCGACGACCTGCAGGCTGCGCCCGCCATCCTCGAGGAATACCTCTCCCACCCGGTGGTGGCGGCCAGCCTCGCGGCACAGGCCACGCGCCAGGGCCTCGACATGCCCGTCCAGCAGGTGATGATCGGCTACAGCGACAGCAGCAAGGACGGCGGCATCACGGCCAGCATGTGGGGCCTGTACCGGGGCCAGAAGACCCTCACCGAAGCCGGCCGACGCTGCGGGGTGCGCGTGCGGTTCTTCCATGGTCGTGGCGGCACCATCGGCCGAGGGGCCGGCCCCACCCACCGCTTCCTGCGTGCGCTGCCGCCGGGCTCGGTGCAAGGCGACGTGCGCATGACCGAGCAGGGCGAGACCATCCGCCAGAAGTACTCCAACCACGTCACGGCCAGCCACCACCTGGAGCTGCTGCTGTCGGGCACTCTGGCTGCCACTGCGAGCACGCGCTTCGACCCTCCCGAGCTGGTGGCGCTCATGGATGAGCTGAGCGCATCGAGCTACCGCGCCTACCGGGCCCTCCTCGAAGAGCCGGGCTTCGTGCCCTTCTTCCGCCAGGCCACCCCGGCCGACGCCATCGAGCAGAGCCGCATCGGCTCGCGCCCGGCCCGCCGCACAGGGCGCGCTTCCCTCGACGACCTCCGCGCCATCCCCTGGGTGTTCGCCTGGAACCAGGCACGCTTCGGCCTGCCCGGCTGGTATGGCTTGGGCAGCGCACTCTCGGCCCTTCGAGAGCGGTCTCCCGACGACTTCCAGCGGCTGGTGGTCGCCAAGAGGGAGGACAGCCGATGGTCGCCCTGGCACTACCTGGTGAGCAACACGGCCACTGCGGTGATGACGGCCGACCCCGAGGTGATGGAGTGGTACGCGGCGCTCGTGGAAGACGACGAGAGCGGCGCGCGCATCATGGGTCGCATCCGCGATGAATATGCCCGCACACGGGCGGTTCTCGAGGAAATCTACACCGCGCCACTGCCCGAGATTCGGCCCCGGATCCATCGGGCGTTGGTGCGGCGCGGCACCGCCTTGCGTCCGCTACATATGCACCAGGTGCGGCTGCTGAGGCGGTGGCGCGGGCTGGACGGCGCGGAGCAAGAGGCGCTGCTTCCCGAGCTGCTGCTGTCGATCAACGCGATTGCATCGGGGCTGGGCGCGACGGGCTGAGGCCGTCCGCGTCAGAACCAGAGGCAGGTGCGGTCGGTGAGGTAGTTCAGCGCCCCGTCGGCGTGGCTCCCTGCGCCCAGCATGTTGCCGGACGATGCGAAGAACCACCGCGTGTCGTCGGTGTCTGGGTCGACCAGGACATCGTACTCAACGGCATAGTGGATGTGTTCTTCCCAGAGGTCTGCGGGGCAGCTGGTGCGGCTTTCGTCGATGCTGGCCACCACGGCGATGGAGAGGTCGCAGGCAGCACACACGCCGGCGTCGGTCTCTTCGGCACGGAGCGACCAGGTCACGGTGCAGTCGTCGACGCCGGTGTCTTGCCACGCATCGTTGGCCACCAGGATCCACTCTTCGAAGCCCCGCCACGCGAGCACATCGTCGGTGTCGACCGGCTCCAGCTCGCCGTAGAACTGGCTGGCTGCACCCGGATGGGCGAGGCCGTCGATGTCCTGGCAGCCCTCCGCCGAGCGGTCCATCGTGGCCTTGAGGTCGGCGAGGCCCCCGTCGTTGTTGTCGGGGTTCTTTGGGTCCACGACCTCGACTGCACCGTCCTTTTCGTCGTCGTCGGGAGACGTTCCATCGGGGCTGGAGTCGTCGGGGCCGGAGTCCGAGCCGTTCTCGCCGGTGGTGCCTGCATCGTCGGAGCCGAGCAGACCATCCACGTCGGCCTGTTCCGTCTTCAGGGGCGCGGAGCAAGCGGAGGCAAGACAGAGGAAAACAGGCAGGACGACGCGCATCTGGGGGTCCGGAGGCTGCAGAATCGGAGGGAGTCGCGAGAGGGCCCGCCCTGTACCGGTTCTGCACGCCCCCGGCGAGGTATTGTCGCCGCCGACACCCAAATGTACCCGGACTATGTCCAGCCCAGACTCGATGAGGGTCTTCGGTGAAGGCGACCGTTTTGTGCGGTACCCGTAGAATGGAACACGGGTGCTTCCCCGGGGGACCTACATGTCACAACGCCTGACCCTCTTCGCCCTTTCGCTCGCCGTGTGCGGCTGCCAGCCCGACAAGACCCGGGACACCGGCGCCGCGGGCACCACCGAGGTCGACCCGGACACCGACGGCGACGGCGACCCGGACACCACCGACTGCGCCCCCGACGACCCCACCGTCCATGCCGGCGCCGAAGAACAGTGCAACGGCGTCGACGACGACTGCGACGGCACCATCGACGATGGCCCCACGGGCTACCTCGACGAAGACGGCGATGGCTACGGGGCCACCCTCCTGTCGTGGTGCGACACTCCCGAAGATGCCCTGCTGGTGGCCGAAGGCGGCGACTGCGACGACACCGACGCCGACGTCCATCCGGGAGCCGACGACCCTGTCTGCGATGGCGAGGACCACGACTGCGATGGCCGCGGAGAACAGGTCTACTCGGCTGACGGAGACCGATACGCCTCCCTGGATGAAGCCCTGCTCGACGTCGACGACGGCGCCGACCTCACCATCTGCCCGGGCACGCACCCCACCCGCGCGGTCCTCGACCGGCCCATCTCCGTGACCATCCGCGGCGAGACCGGTGACCGCGACGAGGTGGTGCTCGACGGCCAGGGCATCGGCACCATCCTGTATGTGGGCACCGGGGCTTCGGTGGCGCTGGCCGACATCACCTTGACCGACGGACGCGGCGAGCGCTGGGTGGACACCGATGAGGGCGGCGCTCTGGCCATCTACGAGTCGGATGTGGCGCTCGACAACGTGGTGGTGGAGTGGAACCTGGCCTCACGGGGCGGGGGCATCGTGATGTACCAGGACATGGACGGCCTCGGGACCCCGGCCAGCCTGACCATGCGAGACAGCGAGCTCGGCTACAACACATCCCTCTACAGCGGTGCGGGCCTGTACGTTCGCGGCGGCGCAGCCGAGGTCACCATCGACATCGCCGACTCGGGCCTCAACGGAAACCGGGCTCTGTCCGGAAGTGGCGGGGCCATCGCACTGTCGAGCGGAGGGCCCGTGGCCCTCACCGCGACCGACTCCATCTTCACTCTGAACTGGGCCGACAGGACCGGCGGCGCCATCTCCACCGACGACGACGGCGACGTCTCCCTCACACTCGAGTCGGGGTGGTTCAGGAAAAACACCGCCGAGGCAGACGGTGGCTCGCTCAACCTGCGCGGCCAGGGCCACCTCACCCTCGTGATGTCCGATCTCCACTTCGAGGGCAACCTGGCGTACCACAACGGCGGGGTGATGCAGATCGACCGCCGGGGGTCGTTCACGGCCGACATCTCCGACTCGACATTCGAGGAGAACGAGGCGTGGCTCGGCAATGGCGGCGCTCTGCGCTTCCAGCCGTACGAGGGAACCAGCTCGGTGGTCCTGTCCGATGTGGAGCTCACCGCCAACTACGCGTACGGGGACGGCGGGGCCATCGCTCTCTCTCCACAGACCTCCATGGAGTTCCTCGTCGTCGACTCCAGCATCATCGACAACGACGCGAGATTCGACGGGGGCGGCCTGTATGTGAACCCTTCCGCCGAACTCGACCTGACGCTCCGGCGGTCGTCGGTCAGTGGCAACACCGCCGAGCGTGGCGCCGGACTCTACACCTTGGGGTACTTCCAAGACGACGTGCGTGTCCTCCTCGATGATGCCGAGGTGTACGGGAACTACGCGTACGAAGACGGCGGAGGGCTGCTCGTGCGCGGCTCGACCCGATACGAAACATTCGGTGTTCTGCAGGTGCAGCTGCTCGACAGCGTGCTCGAGAGAAACACTGCGGACGGGGCAGCCGGTGCGATGCTCCTCGACGGCGACGCGGCGGAGGTGGCGTTCACCAACACTGCAGTCACGTCCAACCGCACGGGCAACGTGGACTCCTGCGCAGTCCAGCTCGAAATGACGGCCGACCTCGTCGCCACCACCACCGACTGGGGGACCGGGACCACCGAGAACACCCACTGCGACGTCATCGACACCCTCGGTCAGTCCGTCGATCTCACCGCGACGGCCGACATCCTGTGCACCGATGGGGTGTGCGCCACCGAGTAGCTCGACCTGCACGGGGTCGACTCGGCACAGCCGGGGTCGGCTTCCGGCGGCCGGGCGGGTCGACGGGGGGCGTGGCGGGTCGGCTTTCGGCGGTCAGCGGCCAGCTTGGTCGCGGCGGATCGACGCCCACGCCTTGGGCGACTTGGTGCTGACGGTGTGTGTCCTCGGTGACCGCCGACCGCTGACCGCCGCCCCTGCCTCAGGCGGCCTTGCGTGCCGTGATGAACGAGACCACGGTGTCGGCCCCCACGTCGTGGGCCTGGACGTCGACAAAGCCGGCAGCCTCGATCTCTTCGAGCAGCTGGGCCTGTGTGAGGATCCAGACGGGCGGCGCCTTGCCGAGCCAGCGCATCACCTTGAGCACGATGGAGTAGGGCACCCAAGACTCGCCCAACACCACGGTGGACGACACGAAGAAGCCGTCGTCTTCGAGCATCTCGCGGGCCTTGGCCAGGAAGGCGGCGCGGTCTTCGACGAGGTGGAGGATGCTGAAGGCACCCACACCGCCCAGAGAGCCCGGGGCGAAGGGGGCTTGCTCGATGGTGCCCTGGTGGAACTGTACATTGTCGACGTCGCGGGCCTTTTCGTTGGCGATGCGCAGCATCTCGCTGGAGAAGTCGACCCCATGGACGGTGCGTCCAGCGTCGGCCAGCCGTAGTGCGAGGGAGCCGGTGCCGCAGCCGACGTCCACAAAGTCCTTGTCTGGCGACATCATGGCCCGCGTGATGTCGATCTTTCGCTCGAAGGCAGCGGGGTCGTCGACAGGCTTGGCGGCGTAGCGCTCGGCGAGCTCGTTCCAGAACTGGGGGTCGGTGGGCACGTTGGAGGCTCCTGGATTGGGGGGGGGACAGCCCGTTGGGGCACCCGGTCTATAGGGTGCCAAGGAGGGGGACCGAAGGCAGGGACCGTTCAGTGGTCGGAGGAACCGCTGGATGGTTGGGGGAGGGTGGTGTGCACCCGGAGGTGGGGTTCCGGGGTTCCGTGTCAGGTGTTGCTTGTTGCGCCGGGGCGTCAGGTGTTGCGTGTTGCGCCAAATTACGTGCCAACCCGTAGTTTTGGCACGTCGTTCGAGGGTGTCCGGGGACCATCCGCGGGCGACCAGTGCCTGAACCAGGCCCATGATGGTCGCTGAACGCCGTCTTCGGATGTGCTCTCCCTGGCGCATACGTATTGGTACGCAAACAGGCGCAACACGCAACACCTGGCACCGACGCCGCAACACCTGGCACCGGCGGGCCGGCAGGGCGTGCCGCCGGGGCGCCGGGCAAATGCATACGTATCAGCACGTAATCAGGCGCAACACGCAACACCTGGCACCGGCGCCGGCGCAGCCGGAGCCGCGGAGGCTGCTGTGCAGCCGGAGCCGTGGAGGCTGCTGTGCAGCCGGAGCCGTGGAGGCTGCTGTGCAGCCGGAGCCGCGGAGGCTGCTCTGCAGCCGGAGCCGTGGAGGCTGCTCTGCAGCCGGAGCCGTGGAGGCTGCTCTGCAGCCGGAGCCGTGGAGGCTGCTGTGCAGCCGGAGCCGTGGAGGCTGCTGTGCAGCCGGAGCCGTGGAGGCTGCTGTGCAGCCGGAGCGTCCTTCGGAATCCCTGCGATTCGTCTGCGCCGCGGACGGGCTGCAGTCGATATACGGGCGCCAATTCCCAGTGTCTCCCATCCCCCTCGACGCAGAAGAGATGACCATGAGCTTGTACACGGACTACCTGGACCAGATTGCCCAGCGCAAGACGCAGGGCCTGCACCCCAAGCCCATCGAAGACGCCGACCTCGTCGAGGCGCTCATCGCTCAGATCGTGGATGTGGAGCACGAACACCGCACGCAGTCGCTGCACTTCTTCATCTACAACACGCTGCCCGGCACCACGAGCGCCGCCGGTGCCAAGGCCGCCTTCCTGAAGAAGGTCGTGCTCGGTGAGGCCGTGGTGCCCGAGATTCCCGTCTCGTTCGCCTTCGAGCTGCTGTCGCACATGAAGGGCGGCCCGTCCGTCGAGGTGCTGCTCGACCTGGCCCTCGGAGACGACGCCGGCATCGCCCGCCAGGCCGCCGACGTGCTGAAGACCCAGGTGTTCCTCTACGAAGCCGACACCGACCGCCTCGAAGCCGCCCACAAGGCCGGCCACGCCCTCGCCACCGAGCTGCTGCAGAGCTACGCCAACGCCGAGTTCTTCACCCGGCTTCCCCCGGTCGACGAGACCGTGCAGGTGGTCACCTTCGTGGTGGCCGTGGGCGATGTGTCCACCGACCTTCTGTCCCCCGGCAGCGACGCCCACTCGCGCTCGGACCGCGAGCTCCACGGCCAGAGCCTGTTCGAGCACGACAAGGCCCGGCAGCAGGCCCTCATCGACCTCAAGAAGCAGCACCCCGACAAGCGGGTGATGCTCGTGGCCGAAAAAGGCACGATGGGCGTGGGCTCCTCACGGATGTCGGGCGTGAACAACGTGGCGCTGTGGACCGGCATCCAGTCCAGCCCCTACGTTCCGTTCATCAACATCGCCCCCGTCGTGGGCGGCACCAACGGCATCTCGCCCATCTTCTACACCACCGTGGGCGTCACCGGTGGCATCGGGGTCGACCTGAAGAACTGGGTGAAGCAGTTCGACGACGCCGGCAACCTCATCGTCGACGA